>Ga0208480_1000043_pt1 | contig 50990 bp, 45 predicted proteins | sample NGESurshal092012_4_FD_184485 | JGI IMG/M metagenome (GOLD analysis project Ga0208480, IMG submission 184485) | Arctic peat soil microbial communities from Barrow, Alaska - NGEE Surface sample F53-1 shallow-092012 (SPAdes) | ecosystem: Environmental > Terrestrial > Soil > Wetlands > Peat ... | reverse complement strand
CCGGGACGGCCGGCCAGTCGCAGACCGACACGGTCACGGTCACCGGGATCGACTCCAACGGCTTCCAGGCGCCGCCGGCGACCGCCCACGCGACGGTCACGCTGACCGCGCAGACGACGCCGTCGGTCTCGACCAGCGCGTCGGGTCCGGTCCCCCCGAACGCGGCGATCTCGGACATCGCGACGCTGAGCGGCGGGACGAGCCCGACGGGGACGATGACCTTCCAGATCTTCGGGCCGAACGACGCGACGTGCTCGGCTTCGGCGATCTTCACGTCGAGCGTTCCCGTGTCGGGGAACGGGACGTACACGTCGACCGCGTTCTCCGCGCCGAGCCCCGGCACCTACCGGTTCGTCGCCAGCTACAGCGGTGATGTCAACAACGCCCCGGTCGTCGGTGTGTGCAATCAGCCGAACGAGAACGTGACGATCGTCCCGCCGGTGATCGCGGTGACGAAGTCGGCAAGTCCGTTGACTCTGCCGCAGCCGGGTGGCACGTTCACGTTCACGGTCACGGTGAGCAACCCGAGCGCGACGGATGCCGTGAAGATCACGAGCCTGCTCGACAACATCTACGGTGACCTCTCGACGCGAGCCGGCAGCACGTGCGGCGCGTTGATCGGGACGACGCTGGCGCACGGGGCGACCAGTGCGCCGTGCTCCTTCCCGGGGGTCTTCACCGGGACGGCCGGCCAGTCGCAGACCGACACGGTCACGGTCACCGGGATCGACTCCAACGGCTTCCAGGCGCCGCCGGCGACCGCCCAGGCGACCGTCACGCTGACCCCGAAGGCCGGTCCGGCGGTCTCGACGAGCGCTTCGGGCCCGGTCGCGCCGAACGGTGCGATCTCCGACACGGCGACGCTGACCGGCGGGACGAGCCCGACGGGGACGATGACCTTCCAGATCTTCGGGCCGAACGACGCGACCTGCAGCGCGGCGCCCGCCTTCACGACGAGCGTCCCGGTCAGTGGCAACGGGACCTACTCGTCGACCGCCTTCGCCGCGCCGTCCCCGGGCACCTACCGCTTCGTAGCGAGCTACTCGGGCGACTCCGGGAACGCGGCTGTTCCCGGCGTCTGCAACGCGCCGAACGAGTTGGTGTCGGTCCCGGCCCCGCAGATCGCCGTGACCAAGTCGGCGAGCCCGGCGAGCCTTCCGGAGCCCGGCGGCACGTTCACGTTCACGGTGACGGTGAGCAACCCGAGCACCGTCGATGCCGTGAAGATCACGAGCCTGCTCGACAACATCTACGGCGACCTCTCGACGCGGGCCGGAAGCACGTGCGGCGCCCTGATCGGGACGACGCTGGCGCCTGGAGCCGCGAGTCCGGCGTGCTCGTTCACCGGGGTCTTCAACGGCAAGGCCGGCCAGTCCCAGACGGACGTCGTCACGGCCACGGGGACGGACTCGAACGGGTTCAGCCCGCCACCGGCGACCGCCCATGCGACGGTCACGCTGACCCCCGCGGGTCCGCAGATCGGCGTGACGAAGATCGCCAGCCCGACAAGCCTCGTCGCTCCTGGGGGGACCTTCACCTTCAAGGTCACGGTCTCGAACCCGAGCACGCTCGAGCCGGTCACGATCACGAGCCTCACCGACAACATCTACGGCAATCTCGCGACCCGGGCGGGTAGCACCTGCGGCGGCCTGATCGGGGTCACGCTGGCGCCGGGTGCGACGAGCTCGCCGTGCACGTTCACGGGGCCGTTCACCGGGAAGGCAGGGGCCACCGAGACGGATGTCGTCACCGCCGCCGGCACGAACAACGGGACGACGGTCACGGCGACCGCAAACGCGACCGTCAGCCTGACCCCGGCCGCCGTCGTGAAGCCGGCCGCGGTCGTCAGCGCTTCGACCCTGCACCGGCCCGCGGGATGCGTGACGGCCGCGACCGCCAAGGTCTACGTCACCGGGAGCAACATCAAGTCGGTCAGCTACTCGTTGGACGGAAAGCACCTCGGCACCGCGACGAAGCGCGACTCGAGCGGCCGGTATCCGGTCAGCGTGAAGACCGGGAGCCTGAGCCTCCGTGTCCATCGGCTCGTCGCCGTGGTCACGTATCGGAGCGGCAAGACGCGGACGCTGCATGCAAACGTGGAGCGGTGTCAACCGCCGCGTCTGCCGCTGTTCACCGGCTAGTCTCCAGACTGCCATGCGTCCTCGAGAGGCTCTCCGCCGCCGCCCCGGCCGGCGGGGGCTCGTCGCGACGGCTCTCTGCGGAGCCGCTCTATCGTGGGCGATCGGGCCGGCGCAGACTGCCGGCGCGGGGATCCCCCCTGCGGCCCATCCGTCGGCGATCGCCGAGGCGGCGAGGATCGTCGGGCCACCGCCGTCCGCGTGGACGGCGCTTTCCAACGAGACGACCTTCACGCGCTGGGCCTATGTGGCCTGGCAGGCGCAGATCCGCTCGAGCCCGCTGAACGCGGCGCCGGTGATCGGATCGCTGCACACGATCACCGAGGAGCGTACGTCGACGGTCTACGAGGTTCTCTCCAGGTGGGTCGACCCCCACGGCGAGGCCTGGCTGCGGATTCGGGTGCCGCTCGTCCGCGACGCGGCTCTTCGCGGCTGGGTGCCGGCGAGCTCGCTCGGGACGCTCCACCTGATCCATACCGCGCTGCAGATCAACACCGAGACGCTCAGGGCGACGCTGTACAGCGACGGTCATGTGATCTGGAGCGCTCCCGTCGGCATCGGCAAGCCCGGGACGGTCACCCCGCACGGTCACTTCTACGTCCGCGAAGGGCTCAAGCTCGGCACGGCGACCAGCATCTACGGGGTCTATGCGTTCGGCACCAGTGCCTATTCCGCGACGCTCACCGACTGGCCGGGCGGCGGCGTGATCGGGATCCACGGCACGAATCAGCCAGAGCTCGTGCCCGGGCGGCCCTCGCACGGATGCGTCCGGGTCCGGAACCCGAGCATGCTCGAGCTCAGCCACCTGATGCCGCTTGGGACTCCGGTCTGGATCCATTGAACGCGGGTCAGATCCGCAAGTGAGCTTGCAGGATGCTGTATACATGCCCCGTGCGATTGTCCCCGGTAGCAGAGTGATACAGTCTCAGGTCACGTAGTCTGTACGGAGGGGGCTGGCGATCCGAGATCGCGCGTCGGGCCGTTTCGTGTCGGCAAGTGACTTGTCAACCCCACCGGGCAGCACCGAGGTGTCACATGTACACGAAGCTCTCCCAGCGGCCGTCCACGACGCGTAGGAACTCAGGATCGAGCGGCCTGTCGTGGCGGTGGGGTGCGGCGCTCGGCGCATGTGCGGTCTTTGCGATGCTGCTGGTCGCCGGGCCCGTGATCGCCGACATCAGCCCGGCCGGCTGTACCAACAACGCCTCGAGCCTGTCCCTGAACAAGGACCAGACGGTCGTCCGCAACGGGGACACGATCCACTACAGCGCGGACTTCGAGAACGACACGGCCGGTGGCTGCGACGTCACGAACGCGACCACCACGTTGACGGTCCCCGCGGCGAACGGGACCGCGTCGGGGCCCACCACGACGTTGGCGACGGCCCAGAACTACCCGAACCCGACGGCGCGGCAGCAGGTCGGAGGGACGGTCTCCTACGTCGTGGCCGTGAACGCCGGGGTCAGCCAGATCTTCGCATCAGACCAGCTGACCGGGATCCTGCACGACTATCCCGCCGGTGGCACGCCCGACAGCACGCAGAAGGCGAACACGGTCAGCGTGGCCGTCACGCAGCCGCACACGACGCTCGTCAAGACGGCGAGTCCGTCGTCGGGCCCGGTGCCGCTGCCGGTGACCTACAGCTATACGGAGACCAACGACGGGACGAACGCTCCGATCAGCGGGGTTGCGCTGACTGACTCGAACTGCTCGCCGGTCACCTTCGTCAGTGGCGACGCGAACAGCGATGGGGTCCTCAACGTTGGCGAGACCTGGCACTACACGTGCTCGAAGACGCTGACGACGGCCGGGACGATCTCCAACACGGCGACCGCGACGGGGACTGATGTCGAGGACGGCAAGCCGGCTCCGGCCGAGACGGCCACCGCCAGCGTGGTCGTCGCCCCGGCCACGCCGACGCTCTCGACAGCCGCGACCACGGCCGCTGCCGTGCCGCCGGCCACGAGCCCGACGATCTCCGACACGGCGACGATCTCGGGCGGCTTGGCTCCGACCGGCACTGTCACCTTCCAGGTCTTCGGGCCCAACGATGCCACGTGCAGCGGTTCGGCGATCTTCACCTCGACCGCCACGGTCAACGGGAACGGCACGTACTCGTCCGGGCCGTTCACCCCCACGGCGGCCGGGACCTACCGCTTCGAGGCGGGCTACAACGGTGATGCCGCCAACGCGGGCATCTCGCCGGTCTGCAACAGCCCGGGTGAATCGGTCACGATTACTCCGCCGGGCACGACCCCCCCGCCGGTCACCCCGCCGCCGGCCGCCCCGCAGATCGGGGTGACGAAGGTCGCCAGCCCGCTGACTCTCGTGACACCCGGCGGGACGTTCAAGTTCACGGTCACCGTGTCCAACCCGAGCACGACTGTGCCGGTCGTCATAAGCACCCTGAACGACAGCGTCTACGGGAACCTGGCGACCCGCCCGGGGAGCACGTGCGGCGCGCTGATCGGGGTGGTGCTCGCGCCTGGCGCGACGACCGGCCCGTGCACGTTCACCGGCATTTTCAAGGGGGCCGCCGGGGCAAAGGAGACCGACGTCGTCACCGTGACCGGGACGAGCAACGGGACAACGGTCACCGCGACCGCCCAGGCCACGGTCAGCCTGACGCCCAAGGTCACTCCGGCCGCCCTCGTCTCAGCGGCGACGCTGACTCGGCCGGCCGGCTGCGTCAAGGGCACGACGGCGAAGATCTACGTCAAGGGATCCAACATCAAGTCGGTCAGCTTCTCGCTCGACAGCAAGCATCTCGGGACGGTGACCAAGCAGGACTCGAGCGGCCGGTACCTGATCACCGTCAAGACGAGCGGGCTGAGCGCCCGGATCCATCACCTCGTGGCGGTGGTGACCGACAAGAACGGCAAGAAGCGCACGCTGAGCGCGTCGATCCAGCGCTGCCAGCCGCCGAGGGTGCCGCTCTTCACCGGCTAGGCATCCGAGGCCGTCGCCGGACGGGATAGTTCCAGCCCGGTCGGGCGGGGCTCCGGCCGGCATTGAGCGATCGCCCAGGCGGCGGCCTCCGTCACCGTCTGCGCGACGGCGACGGCGCCGGCCGGCTGGCGTTGCGGACGGCGCACGATCAGGACCGGCAGGTGCCGGGCGCGGGCGGCGTCGAGCTTCGCCTCGGTCAGCGGTCCGCCGCTGTCCTTGGTGACGAGGAGGTCGATCCGGTGCCGGCCGAGCAGGGCGAGCTCGCCGGCGACCGTGTACGGGCCGCGGTCGAGGACGACCTTTCTCCTCGGGGGGAGCTCGCCGGACGGCGGGTCGACGCAGCGAATCAGGAACCACGTCTCGCGGTCGGCGGCAAACTCCGCCAGCCCCTGACGCCCGGTGGTCAGAAACACGCGCGCGGCACCGAGCCGGCGGATCGCCGCGGCGGCGGCCGGGATGTCATCCACCCAGTGCCACCGGTCTCCGGCCCGAGCCGTCCATCCGGGCCGCTCGAGCCGGAGCAGGGGGACGCCTGCCGCGGCGGTCGCGGCAGTCGCCGAGGCGGAGATCCGCTCGGCGAAAGGATGCGTCGCATCGACAACGGCGACGATTCCATGCTCGATCAGCCACTGCGAGAGACCGGACGGCCCGCCGAAGCCGCCGATCCGGACGTCGCCGACCGGGAGCCGCGGGCGGGTCACCCGGCCGGCGAGCGCTGAGACCACCGGGATCGCAGCGAGATCGAGGGCAGCGGCGACGGCTCGCGCCTCGCCCGTCCCACCCAGGATGAGCACGGGCCGGGTCATCGGATCCGGCGGACCAGGTAGATGTCGAAGATCCAGCCCTTTCTCCGCCGCGCCGCTTCGCGGACGCGGACGATCTCGTCGGCGACGTCTGCGAGCCGTCCACTGATCAGGATCTCGTCGTCAGTCCCCAGATAAGCCCCCCAGTAGATCTCCAGCCCGTCGGGCGGGAGCCTCGAGAATGTCGTGCTCGCGTCGAGCATCACGACGACGTCGTCGACGCCGGCCGGCATGCCGTCTGCGATCAGCCGCGCCGGGGTGATCTGAACCGGCCGACCGACGCGGTTGAGCGGGATCCGGTGGCGGGCGGTGAGCGCATGGACGGAGCTGACGCCGGGGATCACCTCGTAGTCCAGGACCCACGGCGTCCTGGTTGCGATCTCCGCGACCACCTCGAGCGTCGACTCGTACAGCGAGGGGTCGCCCCAGACGAGGAAGGCGCCGACTTCGCCGTCACCGAGCTCCCCGACGATCGCGGCCTCCCACTGAGCCGCGCGGGCCGATCGCCACACGCCGACGGCCCGGGTGTAGTCCGGCGCGTCGCGCCAGGGCCGCGGCGGGTCGGCGAGCTCGACCGTCCGGTACGGCCCGGCCGTGCGGTGTCGGGCGACCATCCGGACACGGAGTCCGGCGAGCTCGTCGTCGGCTCGCTTGGCGACGAGGAAGAGGACGTCGAACGCGTCGATCGCCTTCGTCGCCGCGACGGTGATCTGGTCGGGGTCACCGGGGCCGATGCCGATCAGCAGGAGGCGGCGCATCGTCAGGCCCGCCCAGGCCGCTCCCGCCCGGGCCGCTCCCGCCCCTTCGAGTAGAGGTGGCTCTCCCGGAAGTCGCTGGCGCCAAGGGCCGGGCCGATCAGGATCGTGGCGGTCCGCATGATCCCTGCCGCCCGCACCAGCCCGGCGATCGTCGCCAGGGTTCCGCGGAGCACGACCTCGTCCGGCCAGCTCGCCCGGGCGACGACCGCGGCCGGGCAGTCACGGCCGTAGCGCCCGACCGCGGCATCGACGATCTCCTCGATCGCCTGGGCTCCGAGGTGGACGACGAGGGTCGCGCCGTGAGCGGCGAGGCCGGCGAGCTCCTCGCCCGCGGGGATCGCCGACGCTCGCCTTCCGTAGCGGGTCAGGATGACCGTCTGGGCGATTTCCGGGACGGTGAGCTCCCGGCGCAATGCCGCGGCCGCCGCAGCGAACGCCGGGACCCCGGGCGTCACGTCCCAGGAGATCCCCAGCTCGTCGAGGCGGCGCATCTGCTCCGCCGCGGCGCTGAAGATCGACAGGTCGCCGGAGTGCAGGCGCGCGACATCGGCGTCGGCGGCGTCGGCGGCGATGAGCTCTCGGATGATCTCGTCGAGCTGGAGGTGTTGCGTGTCGACGAGCCTCGCGCCGACCGGCGCGTGAGCGAGAACCTCAGGCGGGACGAGGGCGCCCGCGTAGACGCAGACCGGGGAGCCGGCGATCAGCCGCTGTGCCCGGACCGTCAGCAGATCCGGGGCGCCCGGTCCGGCGCCGATGAAGTGAACCGTCGCGGTCACCCTGGTCGGGCGTCCTTGACCGTCGACCACTGCACGACGGTCATCCTCGACCGCCAGCCGGTGAACCCGCCGACCGGCAGGGCGTCGGCGATGTCGATCCTCGTGAGGCTCCCGCCGCGAACGGCGCGAGCGGCGATCACGGCGGCCTCGCCTTCGAGGGTCACCGTGTTGGCGACGAGCCGCCCGCCGGGCTTCACCGTCGCCCAGCAGGTGTCGAGCACGCCAGGCGTCGTGACACCCCCGCCGAGGAAGATCGCGTCAGGAGCCGGCAGGTCGCCGAGAACCCCGGGAGCCCGGCCTCTGACCACGCCCAACTCGGGTACGCCGAGCGCACGCGCGTTCTCGGTGATCCGCCTGCAACGGTCGGCCCGCGCCTCGACTGCGATCGCCCGGGCCGCAGGCTCGGCTCGAAGCCACTCGACGCCGACCGAGCCGGTCCCGGCACCGACGTCCCAGAGGAGGTCGCCCGGGAGCGGCCCGAGGGCCGCGAGCGTGATCGCCCTGACGTGACGCTTCGTGAGCTGGCCGTCCGAGGAGTACGCGTCGTCCGGTCGGCCGGGCGTGGTCGACAGAGCCGGGCCGCCGGCGACGGCGATCGCGACGAGGTGGAGCGGGCCGGCCAGTCGATCGGTGGCCTCGTCGGCCCGCAGGTCGGTCCGCGACTCGTTCGGACCGCCGAGCGATTCGAGGATCGCGAGCCGGCTCGCGGGGCAGCCGTGATCGCAGATGACCCGGGCCAGGCGCGCGGCACCGTCGGAGCCCGCGACGTACACGACGATCCGCCGGCCCGGCTGAAGTGCCCGGATCACGACCTCCGGGGGCTCGGCGACGCTGCTGACGAGCGTCACGTCGGCCTCCGGCCAGCCCATCCGGGCGCAGGCGAGCGAGAAGGCCGACGGGTGGGGGAGGATGCGGACACGACTGACGCCGGCAGCATCGATCAGGGTCGCCCCGACGCCGTGGAGCATCGGATCGCCGCTCGCCAGGATCGTCGCGTCACCCTCGAGTCCGCCGGCCAGCCGGTCGACGAGCGGCCGCATCGGCGACGGCCACGCCCGGCGGGTTCCCGGGACCGAAGCCGGAAGCAGATCCAGCTGGCGCCGGGAGCCAACGATCAGCCGGGCCCCGCCGACGGCCTCCCGGGCGTCGTCACCAAGACCCGGCCACCCGCCGGCCCCGATCCCGACGACGGTCAGCATCACGAGGAGACCTCGACCGGCCGGGACGGGCCGACCGCGGCGGCGAGAGCCGAGGCGACCCGCGCATTGGCGACGGGGTCCCTGGCCGTGACGCGGATGTGGCGGCTGTCGAGGCCCGGGAACGACCCGGCCGGACGGACGGCGACCCGCTCGGCCCGGAGTGCGGCGACCACGGCGGGGCCGTCGTCGACGGCGACGAGGACGAAGTTGGCCACCCCTGGCCAGACGCGGACGCCGGCGAGCCGGGCGAGCCGCTCGTGGAGGTCCTCACGCTCGGCGCTCGCCCGGGCGGCGATCTCCGCGATCTCGGCAGTGTGCTCCGCGGCTGCGCCGAGCGCGGCCAGCGCGAGGACGTTCGCCGACCAGGGAGGCCGCACGGCTCGAAGGCGGTCGGCGATGCCCGCGCCGGCGACCGCATAGCCGACGCGAAGGCCGGGCACGCCGAGCGCCTTGGTCAACGACCGGATCACGACGACGTCGTCGACGCGGTCCCGTACGACCGAGCACGGCTGTCCGGGCACGAGGTCCATGAAGGCCTCGTCGACGACGATCGTTCGGCCGGGCCGGCGGAGCCCGAGGATCGCCGACGCCGGATCGAGCGTCCCGCTCGGCGAGGCCGGGTTGCCGACGATGACCAGGTCGGCGGCATCCGGGACGGCCGTCGGGTCGAGCAGGAAGTCCCGGGCCGGATCGCGCAGGACACGGACCGTCGGTACGCGGTGGGCACGCAGCGCGGCCTCCGACTCGGTGAAGCCCGGGTGGACGCAGACGGCGAGGGTCGGCCGGAGGGCCGCGGGCAAGAGCCAGAGGGCCTCGGCGGCACCGTTCGTCGGGACGATCTCCGCAGGTTGGCGTCCGTGGAGGTCGGCCAGCGCGGCGATCGCCCGGTCCTCCCGCGGATAGCTCCGCACACCGTCCAGCGCCGCGTCGAGGGCTGCTCGCAGCCAGCGCGGCGGCCCGCCCGCGACCACGTTGACCGCGTGGTCGGCGTCTCCCTGTCTGACGTCCAGATCGCCGTGACGGCGGAGGTCGTCCCACGAGCCGACCGGGTCAGGACCGCGGGCCGGGGGCCGGCAGGCGAGCGGGATCGGGCAGCCGGCGACAACCAGCTCGATCCGGTCGGCGCGGGCCGCGAGCGCCTGGGTGGCGTCGCCCAGCAGGTCCAGCCATGCCCGGGATCCGGCGTCGGCCGGGAGGACTCCGTCGCCGGCCTGCTCGGCGACGACGATCGCGGTCGCGGCCGACGCCAGGGCGTCGGCGGCCTGGCCGAGGGCCGCGACGATCTCCGGCCGGACGCTCGACACGGCGGCCGGGTCGTCGAAGGCGCCGGCCGCGTGCAGCCGGGACGCGATCCACGGGCCGAGCCCGTCGACCAGGACGCACTCGCCGCCGGCATCCGCGCAGGCCTGTGCAAGCGAACGTCCGGCCTCGACGGTCGTCCAGCCCGGCGGCCGGCGGGCGACATGGTCGTCGATCCGCCTGCGCATCGACCGATCGGTCGAGTCGGCGGTCCCGACGTAGCGGACCGGAAGTCCGGTCTCGGCGGCGAGGGCCTCACCCCGGGCGCTCTTGCCCGATCGTGTCCCGCCGATCACGAGCGTCAGTGTCAAGGGGTCGATCCGCCGGCCGCGGGTCCGTCGGCCCCGGGCGGGCCCGGCCGATCGCCGGACGGCGAGGCGGCAGCCCCGGCAAACGCGTGGGCGAGCCGGGGATGGGCCGCCCAGTGGACGTGGAGGTAGCCGGCCTGGACGCCGCCGTCGACGATGCCGTCGAAGCGTTGAAAGGCCCGGGTCGAGAGCTTCCATGCGCTGCGTGCCGCGGGGGCGAGGGCCTCGACCTTCGAGTAGTGGAACTCGTGCCCACGGACGGCCTCGCCCGCATCGAGCCAGGGCGTCGGCGTCGCGGCGACGGCGTCCCGGTAGCCGAGCGTCAGCCGGTCGGTCATCGACGCCCGGACGGGCAGGACGCCGCACATCGGACGGTCGTCGAGCGTCGCCGAGAGGTAGAGCAGACCGCCGCACTCGGCGAGGATCGGACGTCCCGCCGCGGCGAACGCACGGATCTCCGCACGGAGCCGGGCGTTGGCGGCCAGCTCGTCTCCGAACACCTCCGGAAAGCCTCCGGCGAGGACGAGGCCGCCGGCGTCCGCCGGGAGCGTCTCGTCGACGAGCGGGTCGAACCCGGCGAGCTCGGCTCCGGCGGCCTGGAGCAACTCGAGGTTCTCCTCGTAGTGGAAGGAGAACGCCGGCCCTCGGGCGATCGCGATTCGTCCCCGGCGTGCGCGCGGCGGGCTCGCCGGGTCCGCTGCGGCGCGTGCGGGCCGGGCGTCGTCGGCCGACCACGTCGACCCGGGGGTCGCCGGTGCGCGCCGGGCGAGCCGGGTCACGGCATCGAGATCGACGTAGCGGTCGATCGCCTCGGCCAGGGCCGCGAGCGCCCGGGCGGCCTGCGGCTCGCGTTCGGCGACCGGCACGAGCCCGAGGTGGCGCTCGGGTGTTCTGACGCGGTCGTCGCGCCGCAGGGCTCCAAGAACCGGCAGCCCGCTCGTGTCGAGCGCGTCGCGCAGGAGCTGTTCGTGAGTGTCCGAGCCGACCTGGTTGAAGATCACACCGGCAACGTTCAGGTCGGGGTCGAAGGTCCGGAAGCCGTGGACGATCGCCGCGGCCGAGCGAGCCATCGCCGACGCGTCGACGACGAGCACGACAGGGGCGTCGAGCAGCTTGGCGACATGAGCGGTCGAAGCGAGCTCGCCGCGGCCGGACGCTCCGTCGAAGAGACCCATCACCCCCTCGATGACCGCGAGATCGGCGCCGGCCGACCCGTGACGAACGAGCGGGCCGATCAGCTCGGGTCCGCTGAGGAAGGCGTCGAGGTTGCGGCCGGGACGGCCGGACGCGAGCGCGTGGTGGCTCGGATCGATGTAGTCGGGGCCGACCTTGAAGCCCTGGACCGTCAGGCCGCGGGCGCGAAGCGCGCCGATCAGGCCGCAGGCGACGGTCGTCTTTCCGGCGCCGGAGTTCGTCCCGGCGACGACGATCCGCGCAATCATCCGCCGATCCCCGCGGTGGGACGCGGCGCGCCGCGTGCTACCACTCGATCCCCTGCTGGCCGCGGATGCCCTGATCCATCTGATGCTTGACGAGAGTCACCTCGGACACGAGGTCGGCGGCGTCGATCAGGGCCTGGGGCGCGTCCCGCCCGGTGATCACGACGTGTTGAAATCCCGGGCGATTGACGAGTGCGTCGACGACGTCGGCGACGTCCACCCAACCCCATTTCATGGGATAGGTGAACTCGTCGAGCAGGAGAAACTCGTAGCGCTCCTCGGCCAGGAACCGCTTGACCTGGTCCCAGCCGGCCCGGGCGAGGTCGGCCGACTCGACGATGTCCTTGGAGATCCACGACCACCCGTCGCCGGTCTTCATCCAGTCGATCCCGCCGAGCGCGTCGGCCGCCCGCTGTTCGCCGACCTTCCACTTCCCGGACTTGACGAACTGGACGACGCCACACCGGTAGCCGCGGCTCCACGACCGCAGGAGCATCCCGAAGGCCGACGTCGACTTGCCCTTGCCGTCGCCTGTCACGACGATCAGGAGGGGCTTGTCGCGCGGCTTGCGACGCCGCGGCTCGGCCGTTCCGGTGTCGTTCGGGCGATGTGGGACGTCGACGCCGGCAGCCGTGTTGCGGGCGAGCGCCGCCGCGGGGATCGGCCGCTCGATCGGACGGTCGGCGGGATCCTCGGGGACGGCGGCTCCCCGCAGCGAGCACCGGGCGACGTAGCCGGCCGGACGGTCGGTCGGTCGGTTGCTCATGCGGCCCGCCGTCCCGGCGCCGGCCGACCGGCCAGGGTGTCGGCTGGGGCGACCAGCCGGGTCAGGTCGGCGCCGCCGGCGGCGGCCAGCAGGCCGGCCAGGCCGAGGCGGACGCGGCCGTCTTCGAGGTCGACGACGACGGTCCGGTCGGCGGCGGCCACGACCCGGCGGAGGGCGGCCACGGCGTGCCCGTGCGGATCGGCGGCCCGCCCGTCGGTGAGCAGGACGGCGATCCGCGCCCGGTCGGCCAGCCGGCCCCGGCCGAGGCCTTCGAGGACGCGTGCGGCGTGGGCGATGCCGGCGGCCAGCGGGGTCCGTCCGCCGGCCGGCAGCGTCCTGACCGCGGCGGCCGCCCGCTCGAGCGGGGCGCCCGGCTCGACGAGGGTGCGGGCGCCGGCCGCGCCGAACGAGACGACCCCGACGGCGTCACGGCGGGCGTACGCGCGCCGGATGGCCGCCTCGAGCGCGCCTTTCACCCGCGCGAGGCGCCGGTGGGCGGCCATCGAGCCGCTGGTGTCGACGATCAGGCAGAGCACGGCCAGGCGCCGGCCGCCGAGGATCGCCGTGTGCGGCCGGGGATCACCCCGCAGGCCGGCGATCAGGCTCGGCCGGACGGCGATCTCCTCACCTGCGAGCGCGGGCCGCGAATCGAGCATCGCGAGCCGGCCGGCCGGCACCCGGCTGGGCCCGAGGGCAAGCGCGTCCGTCGGGAGCCGACTCGGGAGCGGCGCCGGCTGGGTCGGCCGAGGCGGCGGCGCCGGCTGGTCGTCGGCCGGTTGCTGGCGTGGGGGCGCCGGCCCCGGCTGGTCGGTCGGCTGCACGCGCGGGGGCGGCTCTCGATCGGCGGCGAGGTCGGGGTCGGGCAGCCACTGGGGAGGGGGGGTTGGGGACGGTGGTCGCGCCTGTGGCTGGGGGTCGTCGCCCGGCGGCGGCTGGGACTCGGTCGACGCGTCGGCCGTCCGGTCGAGCGCGTCGTCGATCGCCGGATCGCGGCCGCCGGCCGGGGATGGGTCGAGTGGATCGCGGCGGAGTCGATGGCGGAGCGCCAGATGGGCGGCGCGATCGATGTGATCGCCGGCCACGTCGGTCAGGCCGTCGAGCGCCGCGAGGGCGCACGCGGCGTGGGCGCAGACGAGATCGCCGCGGATGCCGTCGAGGTCGAGCTCGGCACAGACTGCCGTGATCCGCAGGAGGTCGCGGTCGGTGATCGAGACCGCCCGGACGAGCCGGCGGGCGGCGGCCACCCGGTCGGAGAGGGCTCGCTCGCGGGCGGCCCAGGCCGCGGCGAACGCGTCCGGGGCGGCGTCGAAGTCCATCCGCCGGCGGACGATTCGAGCCCGTGTCGCCGGGTCTCGCGGCCCGGTGATCTCGACACCGAGGCCGAAGCGGTCGAGCAGCTGCGGACGCAGCTCGCCCTCCTCGGGGTTCATCGTCCCGACGAGCAGGAAGCGTGCGTCCGCGGCGACGCTGACTCCGTCCCGCTCGATCGTCACCACACCGGACGCGGCGGCGTCGAGCAGGGCGTCGGCGAGATGGTCGGGGAGGAGGTTGACCTCGTCGACGTAGAGCAGGCCTCCGTCCGCCCGGCCGAGCAGCCCCTGCTCGACGCGGTGCTCGCCGGCCAGGGCCGCACGGAGGTCGAGCGTCCCGACCAGACGGTCGAGCGTCGCCCCGAGCGGGAGCTCGATCAGCGGAGCGAACCCGGACACGGAGATCTCGGCGAGGATCGGCGCGAGCGCGCGGACGGCCGTCGACTTGGCCGTCCCTCGCTCGCCGCGGACGAGGACGCCGCCGACGGCCGGGCTGACCGCGCAGACCAGCAGCGCCTCGACGAGATCCTCCTGGCCGACGATCGCCGACAGCGGGTACGGCGGACGGCGGGCCATCAGGCGACCACTGGCGGTGGTAGGGCGGTCATCAGGCCGTGGCCCCCTCGAGCTGATCCTCGAGGGCGAGGTACCGGGCCCTGATCACGGCGAGCGTGTGGTCGGCCGGCGCCGACCAGAGGCCGCGGTCGACGGCCTCGAGCAGCTTCTCGGCGATCCCCCGGGCCGCCCACGGGTTGGCCTGGTCCATGAAGCCGGCGATCGCCGGGTCGAGCAGGTACTTCTCGGCGACCTGCTCGTACATCCAGTCGGAGACGACTCTGCTCATCGCGTCGTAGCCGAACAGGTAGTCGACGGTCGCCGCGAGCTCGGCGGCCCCCTTGTAGCCGTGGCGGAGCATCGACCCGATCCAGCGGGGGTTGGCGACCCGGGCCCGGAAGATCCGCCGGGTCTCGTCGGCCAGCGTGCGAACCCTGACCGTCTGGGGGTCGGCGCTGTCGCCGAGGTAGGCGGCCGGGTCCTCACCCCGGAGGGCGCGAATCGTCGCGACCATGCCGCCGTGGTACTGGTAGTAGTCGTCGCTGTCGAGGTGGTCGTGCTCCTGGGAGTCGACGTTCTTCACGGCGACCTCGATCTGCTCGAAGCACGCCCGCATCGCCGGGCCGGCCGGGTTCCCGTGGAGTCCACGGCCGTAGGCGAAGCCGCCCCAGGCCTCGTAGACGGCCGCGAGGTCCTTGCGCTCGCGCCAGTCCCGGGTCTCCAGGAGCTGGCCCAGACCGGCCCCGTAGGTCCCTGGCTTCGACCCGAAGATACGCGTCGTCGAGCGTCGCCAGGCCTCGGCCTCGTCGAGCTCGCCCGCGAGCCGGGCCGCCTCGCGGCGGGCGTGCTTGGCGACGAAGTTCAGCTCGTCGGGCTCGTCGAGCCCGGCGACCATCGTCACCGCGTCGTCGAGCAGGCCGATCAGATGTGGGAAGGCGTCCCGGAAGAAGCCCGAGATCCGCAGGGTCACGTCGATCCGCGGGCGGTCGAGCTCCTCGAGTGAGATCAGCTCGAGGCCGGTGATCCGCCGGGACGACGGGTCCCAGGTCGGGCGGACGCCGAGCAGGGCGAGCACCTCGGCGGCGTCGTCGCCCTGCGTGCGCATCGCGGCCGTCGCCCAGGCGACGAGGCCGACCATCTCGGGGAGGCCGCCGGTCTCGGCGACGTAGCGCTCGAGCACGGCATCCGCCAGCTTCACGCCGGTCGCATAGGACAGCTCGGACGGGAGGGCCCGGGGATCGACCGAGTAGAAGTTCCGCCCGGTCGGGAGGACGTCGAGACGGCCCCGGGTCGGCGAGCCCGACGGGCCGGCGGGGACGTGGCGTCCGCGGAGCGCGCCGAGCAGGTTGGTCAGCTCGTCGGTCGTCCGCTGGAGGCGGGGGACGATCTGAGCGGCGGCGAAGCGCAGCGCCGAGATCACGCCGGCATCGTCGCGACCGAGTACCGACCGGCAGACGCCGGCCGCGAGCTCAGGGTTCCAGGCGCGCTCGGCGAGCTCGCTCAGCAGGGCGTGCTGGGCTTCCTCGAGCCGGTCGATCACGTCGCTCGCCCGGTGGGCCGTCCCCGGGAAGCGGCCGATCAGCTGCCGCACGTCGACCGGATCGACGCGGGCGGTGGGGATCGCGGTGGGGGCGGGGCCGGCGGTCGCCGCGGGTGGCACGCGGGCGGTGGGGATCGTGGTGGGGGAGGGGTCGGCGGTCGCCGCGGGCGGCAGGCGGGCGGTGGGGATCGCGGTGGGGGCGGGGCCGGCGGTCGCCGCGGGTGGCACGCGGGCGGTGGGGGCGGGGCCGGCGGTCGCCGCGGGCGGCGCGGGGACGGCTGGCTCGATCCTGGCGCCGGGCGCGGCCACGAGGGCGGGCTCGTCGAGTCCGAAGGCTGCGCCGACGGCCCGCCGCAGGCCGGGGACGCCGCCGCTCCCGTGGCGGGCGATCGCCGCAACCAGCCCGCGGAGGTGCGACCGCTCGGGGACCAGGCCGAGCACGTGCAGGCCGTCCTTGATCTGGACGTCCTTGACCTCGCAGAGATACCCGTCGAGGTGCTCGACCAGGGCTCCGGCATCGGCCGGCAGGCCGTCGATCCCGAGGTCCTCCTGGAGGTTGGCGGCCTCGATCGCCGCCCAGATCTGCCCGCCGAGGCCCGGCAGCTTCGACGGATCGAGCACCTCGAGGCGGGCGTACTCGTCCATCAGGGCCTCCAGATCGGCCAGCTCGTCATAGCTCTCGGCCCGCATCATCGGCGGCACGAGATGGTCGATCACGACGGCGTGGGCCCGCCGCTTGGCCTGGGCACCCTCGCCCGGGTCGTTGACGACGAACGGGTAGACCAGCGGGATCGACCCGACCGCGGCGTCAGGCGCACACGACCGGCTCAGGGCGAGCATCTTCCCCGGCAGCCACTCGAGCGTCCCGTGCTTGCCGAGATGGACGATCGCGTCGGCCCCCCAGTGGTGGTCGAGCCACCGGTAGGCGGCCATGTAGTGGTGGGTCGGCGGGAGCTCCGGGTCGTGGTAGATGCCGACCTGGTTCTCGCCGTAGCCGCGCGGCGGCTGGATCAGGACGACGACGTCGCCGAACTCGAGACCCGCGACGATCAGGTCACCGCCGGCCGACGCCCGCCCACCTCGATCCAGGTACCGGTCGCCCGGTGGCGGTCCCCACCGCTCCGAAATGGAAGCAGTCAGATCCGCCGGCAACGCCGCGTACCAGTCGAGGTAGGCGGCTGCCGGAATGCGGAGGGGTGCCGCGGCGAGCAGCTCGTCGGTGAGGAACTCCGGGTCGTGGCCGCCGGCCGCGATCAGCGCATGCATCAGGGCGTCGCCGTCGTCGGGGATATCCCGGACGTCGATCCCGTCGGCCCGCAGCGCGTGGAGCAGGCCGATCGTGCTGGCCGGCGTGTCCAGCCCCACGGCCATCCCGATCCGGGCGTGCCTGGTCGGGAAGGCGGTCAGCACGATCGCGATTCTCCGGCGGGCGGTCGGGTCCCGGAGGCGGGCGTGGCGGAGGACGAGCGTCGCCAGGCGGTCGCACCGCTCGGCGTCGGGGACGTACCGGGGGACCGCGACGCCGACCGGCGAGTCGACGAGCACGCGCTCCTTGAAGGAGATCGGCCCGCCGATGATCCGCCCGTCGAACTCGGGGATCGCGACCTGGGTCGCCGCGTCGACCGGCAGCAGCCCGGCGTTGCCCTCGTTCCAGCGCTCGCGGGACATCGTCACGCAGAGGGCCTGGATGACCGGCACGTCGAGTGCTTCCAGTGCGCTTGCGTTCCATCCCATCTGCTCTTCCGACCCCCCGTCGTCGAACGGGACATCCCCCGACGCGTCGCCCCGGTTGGACCCCCCGGTCGCCAGCATCGTCGTCACGAGAGCGTCGACGTGCCCGTCGAGCAGCTCGAGCGCGGCAACCCGGCCGTCGTCGTGGTCCCTGCGCAGCGTGTAGCTCCACACGGGAAGGGCGTGACCGCCGGCCCGCTCGACCGCGGCGCACAGACCGTCGATGAAGTCGGTGTTGCCGGACATCCGGTGCGACCGGTAGAACGCGATCCCGATCACCGGGCGACCGGGGCGCCGTCCGGCGAGCGCCTCGCCGAGCGTGACGTCGCCCCGCCCGGGCAGGTAGATCCCGAGCTCAGGGGCCGGCGTCGGCGCTTCGAAGCCGAAGCCCTCGAAGAGGAGCGTGTCGGCCAGGAAGCGGAGCATCTGCTCGATGTTGTGGACGTCGCCCGACTGGAGGTACTCGCCGACCGCGGCCACCGTGCCCGACGGGACGCTCGACAGGGCCGTCATCTCGGCATCCGGCGTCGACTCCCCGCCGAGTGCGACCAGGGCGGTGCCGGTCTGGCCGCAGCGCTCGGCCAGGCGGTCGACGCCGCCCTGCCAGCCGCGGCGGCCGCCGAGCACGCGGATCACGACGACGCGGGCTCCGTCGAGGATCTCGTCGAGGAACGGGTCGACATCCCGCGTGCCCTGGGGATTTGCGCACCGGACCGGCGGGAAGCCGCCCGGCAGGCGGCGGACGGCGGCCGCCGTCGCGAGGATCTCGGTGTCAGCCGTCGTGATGAAGCTCAGCACGGCACGCCCTCCAGGCGGACATCCCGGAGGTCTGCCGGCGCCCCGTGCTCGATCAGCCCAGCGAGCCGGTCGGTGTCGATGTGGTGCTCGACGAGGTCGCCCAGCCCGTCGAGCTGGCGCTCGCGCTCGGCCGCGAAGCTGACGTTCGACGCCGGGACGAAGTCGATGCTCCGCCGGCCGGCCACCCATCGGAGCAGGCCCCGGCGGGCGGCGTCGTGCTCGAGCAGGCCGTGCCACGACGTGCCGAGCGTGCCCTCCGACGCGCAGCCCTCGGGCCGGCCGTCGTCGTCGGTGATCAGTGGGACCCCGCCGTGCGGGACGGGCCGGCCGTGGCGGATCTCATAGCCGCCGACCCGGCTGGCGAGCAGCCGGCTGTGTCCGGCCGCCGTGCGGAGCACCTTGTCCCGGCCGAAGACCGTGGTCACCGGGAGCAGGCCGAGCCCGGCGACGTCGCCGGCGCGGGACTCGACCGCGTCGACGATCGACTTGCCGAGCATCTGATACCCCCCGCAGATCCCGAGGATCGGGTCGCCGGCTGCGGCGCGAGCCGCGAGCCCCGCGTCGAGCCCGGCCTCCCGCAGCCGGGCGAGATCCTCGACGGTGGCCTTGGTCCCGGGGATCACGACCAGGTCGGCGCGCGCGATGTCGACCGGCGACCTGGTGAAGCGGACGCGGACGCCCGGCTCCCGGGCGACGGCGTCGAGGTCGGTGAAGTTGCTCATCCACCGTAGGCGGAGGACCGCCACGTCCAGCGTCCCACGGCTGCCGGCGACGTCCGTACGGCGCCTGGCGATCGCGAGCGAGTCCTCCGCGTCGAGCTCGAGGCCGTCGACAAACGGGAGGACGCCGAGTGTCGGGCGTCCGGTCAACGCCCCGAGTTGGTCGAGCCCGGGCGCGAGGATCGCGTGGTCGCCGCGGAACTTGTTGATCACGAAGCCTGCGACCAGGCGCTGGTCGGCCGGGTCGAGGGCGACGAGCGTGCCGAGCAGGGACGCGAACACCCCGCCCCGGTCGATGTCGCCGACGAGGATCACCGGGAGGTCGGCCGCCCGAGCGAGCCCCATGTTCGTCAGGTCGGCCGCCCGCAGGTTGATCTCGGCCGGGCTGCCGGCCCCTTCGCAGATCACGACGTCATAGCGGCCTCGCAGGTCGGCCAGGGCGGCTGCGACGACCGGCCGGAGCTCGTCCTTGAGCTCGCGGTAGCTGCCGGCGTCGACCTCGGCGTACGGCCGGCCCATCACGATCACCTGGCTCGAGCGCTCGCCCGACGGCTTGATCAGGATCGGGTTCATCCCGACCTCCGGGTCGATGCCGGCCGCACCCGCCTGCATCGCCTGTGCCCGGCCGATCTCGAAGCCGCCCTTGGCGACCACCGAGTTGAGCGACATGTTCTGGGCCTTGAACGGCGCCACGCTGACCCCCCGGCGGCGCAGCCACCGGCAGATCCCGGCCGTCACGACCGACTTGCCGGCGTCGGAGTGGGTTCCGGCGACGAGGACGGCGCCCTTCATGACGCGTGAGTCGCGCGTCCGCGGCCGTCCCTCCGCTCGCCGGGGTCGACGGCCGCCCGGGCGCCGACCAGTGCGCGCAGGACCGCGGCGCAGGCCGCCCCGGCTGCGCCGACGGCGATCGAGAGCCGGTTGGCTCGCCGCAGGTCGGCCGTCGTCGGCTCCCGGCCGGTTCCGATCACCGGCCGGAGGTCGGGGATCCCCGCGTAGGTCACCCGGCCGCCCACGCGGAGATCGAGCGCGCCGGCGAAGGCCGCCTCGACCCGGCCGGCATTCGGACTCGGATGCTTCGCGCCGTCGCGGCGGACCGTCTCCCACGCGGCGCGCGGAGACCCGCCGACGAGCGGCGCGCAGACCGACGCGAGCAGCGCCGACGCGCGCGAGGCCGGCAAGCTGAGAAGGTCGTCGAGGCGGGCGGCCGCCCACCCGAACTCGCCGTAGCGGGCGGTCCGGTGGCCGATCATCGCGTCGAGCGTGTTCGCCGCCCGGTACGCCGCGACCCCGGCCGGCCCGGCGAGCGCGCCCCAGAGCAGGGCGCCGACGACCGCGTCGCTGGTGTTCTCGGCGACCGACTCCACCCCGGCCCGGGTCAGCTCGCCGGCCGCAAGGAGTTGGGGATCCCGGCCGCAGAGGGATGGCAGGGTGGCCCGGGCGGCGTCGAGGTCGCCGGCGTCGAGCTGGTCTGCGAGCCGTCCGGCCACGCGGGTCAGGCTCCGGCCGCCGAGCCCGCTCCACGTCACCAGGCCGAGCACGGCCGACCGGCCGAGCCCGGCGCGCCGGGTCCGGAACAGACGGGTAGCTGCCCGGTGGTTCGCGACGCGGGCGGCGACGCCGGCTGCGAGGCGGGCTGCGAGGCGGGGTGCGAGGTGGTCGGCGAGGCGGGGTGCGAGGTGGTCGGCGAGGCGGGGTGCGAGGCGGGGTGCGAGGTGGTCGGCGAGGTGGTCGGCGAGGCGGGCTGCGAGCTCCGCGGCGAGCGCGGCGAACCCGACGAGGAGACCGGTGAAGGCGGCCCCGCGAAAGCGGCTCGGGGCGTAGAGCACGGTCTCGGCGCGTCCGGCCAGCCAGCCGAACCCGGCGACCGGGTGGAGGCGGGCGGGGTCGCCGAGGACGAGATCCGCGAGATAGCCGCCGGCGAGTCCGACAACAGCTTCTCGTGCTACGGGCACCGCGGACATCGGGACTCCTCCACGGGATCAGGCGTCCCGATTCGAAGGGCTCGCGGCGGACGAGTTCCTGACTCCCGGGCTACCTGCACCCGGTCACAGTGGCGCGACCGTCCCGGATTCCCACCGGGTTCCTCACGCCGCCACGCTGACCAGGCCACTCTACTGTTCTGGCGCGTGTCCTTCCCTCCGCCGCCCGCCTCGCTTCGCCTCGCCGTCTCCTTCCTCACCGTGGTTCCCGTCCGGCCGCGCGAAGCACGGGTGGCGGCCCTCGGCGCGGCAGCCGCCTGGTTTCCCCTGGTCGGTGGCGTGCTCGGCGCCGTGGCCGGCGGCGTCGACTACGTCCTCGCGCCGTCGCTGGGCCCGACCGTCGCGGCGATCCTCGCGGTCGGGGCGCTCGTCGCGGTAACCGGAGGCCTCCACCAGGACGGACTTGCCGACTGCGCCGACGGGCTCGGCGCCCGGGGCGATCGGGAACGTCGGCTGGCGATCATGCGTGACTCGTCGATCGGCACGTTCGGTGCGCTGGCGCTGATCCTCTGGCTGATGCTGATCGTCTCGGCGGTGGCCGGGCTCGACCGCGCGGATGCGCTGCGGGCGCTCGTCGTCGCGGCCGGCGCCGGCCGTTGGGCCGCGCTGGTCCACGCCCGCACCGCGACGCCGGCCCGGCCGGACGGGCTCGGCGCGGGGTTCCGGGTCGGTGACTGGGGGCTGGCGCTCGGGAGCGGCTCTGCGGTCGTGATCGCCGGGGTGCTGGTCGGGCCGATCCACGGGCTTGTCGTCCTGGGGCTCGCCGCGGCGGTCGGCCTCGTGATCTCCGTCTGGTCTCGCCGTACGGTCGGCGGCCGGACGGGCGACACGCTCGGCGCGAGCGTGGCGCTGACCGAGGTCGCCGTCCTCGTCACGCTGCTCGGTGTCGGCCTGCGCTGAGGTGCCTGGGCTCCGCGTTCGAGCCGCCGGCAGCCGGACGGCCTGGCTCGACTCGCGGAGCTATAGTCGCCGTGATAGCCACCATCCCGGAAATCCTGGCGCGATGCGATCGTCCGGTGTTCTCGTTCGAGTTCTTCCCGCCGAAGACGCCGGTCGGCAGCGAGAACCTGAACCGCGCCCTCGAGGACCTGCAGGTCCTCGTCCCAGACTTCGTCTCGGTGACCTACGGCGCGGGCGGTACGACGCGCGACACGACAGTCGAGGTCGTCGCCCACATCAAGCGCGATCTCGGCCTCGAGGTGATGGCCCACCTGACCTGCGTGAACGCGACGGTCGACGACGTCCGCGAGACACTCGACCGGATGCGCGACGTCGGCATCGACAACGTCCTCGCCCTCCGCGGCGACCCGCCGCGCGGTCAGGAGCGGTGGACGAAGACCGACGGCGGCCTCGAGTACTCGCATGAGCTGGTCTCGCTGATCCGTGCCGACTACGACTTCACGGTCGCGGGCGCGGCCTTTCCCGAGACGCACATCCATGCCGTGTCGCCAGAGGACGACCTCCGCCACCTCAAGCGGAAGGTCGACCTCGGCGTCGAGGTCCTGATCACCCAGATGTTCTTCGACAACGCCTACTACTTCGACTTCGTCGACCGCGCCCGCACGATCGGCATCGACGTGCCGATCATCCCCGGCGTGATGCCGATCCTCTCACTCGACGGCCTCAAGCGGATGGCCGAGCTGTCGGCCGCCGACGTCCCCGAACCGCTCGAGAACGAGTTGAACCGTCGTCGCGACGACGAGCAGGCGATCACCGAGCTCGGTGTCTCCTACGCGACCCTCCAGTGCGCCGAGCTGCTCGCCGGGGGTGCGCCCGGCATCCACTTCGTCACGCTGAACCGCTCCTCGGCGACCCGTGCGATTCTCAGCGCCCTGCGCCTGATGAAGCCGTGGGACCCGCCGGTCGGCCCGCGTCCGCGCGTGCAACCGGGTACCCCCTCGGCCGAATGAGCCGCAGGAAGCCGCCGGGGTCTGGCGACGGCATCGGCCAGGGCTCGGCTCGCCTGTACACGGCGTTGCAGGCACGATTCCCAATGTAGGTTTGGCTCTGTAGTGCTACTCGGGCCACTCGCCGCGGAGCTCGTCGAGGTAGCCGGCGGGCTAGGTGCCGGGGGGGAGGCTGGCGGCGTAGCGGTCGACGAGGTCGTCGGTCCGCTCGACCTCGATTCGTCCGTTCCCGGACGCGCGGATCACGACGTCGTCCCCGGCGGCGAGTCCGGCTTGAAGGAGTACGTCGACGGGGATCGTGACCTCATGCTTGCTCGAGACCCTGCTCATCGCTTTACGATGTACCAAGCCGGTAGGGCGGATTCTGAGCGTTCAAGGATCGGTGACCTCGCACGTCGGCTGCCATAGGCCCGAGCTCTCCGATGGCTGCCGATGACGAGGGTCCCGGGGACGACACCGAAGAGGACGATCGCCTTCGGTGGCTGAAGCTGCCCGTCGAATGGGCCACGTTCTCGCTCTTTGATGAGGATCCCTGCGCGGTGCGCCTCTTCTACGCCAAGTCTGGTCTGGACCGAGGCGACCTTGCGGAGGTTTTCATCAGCGAGTCACCAGACACCGCGACAGTCGCGGTGACGCTGATCGAACGGGTGCTTGCCGGCGTGAGCCCCGACAGCACCCACTACGGTGGACTGGTGAACCGCCGATCGTTCTGCGTGGAGGTCGCACTTGAAACGCCGCTCGGCGAGCGCACGCTGATCGACGGAGCGACCGGCCGCCGTGCCGAGCCGTTGCGCAGAGACGCCGGCTTCCCCGACCAACACGCGGCTTCAACGTCGCCGACGCGGCCTGCTGCCCTCGCTGGACGCCATGAGTGATGGTCCGAGCGATGTCGGCGGCACCGCCGATCAGCCACTCCCTACCGTCCTTGATCCGCGTGACCGGACACGAATCGGCACCGCCGGTGACCATCACGTCAGCCTACCCAGAGAGCGAGGGCCTGCTCACAACCGTTCTCCACCGAGCCCTGCCCGCCTCGTATCCCGATCGGGCTACGGCACGTGGACCCGATGCGCCGGAGCTAGCCTGTTCCCGTGACCGCGTGGGCCGAAATCAACTTCGAAGCGCCGCCTGCGTGGCTGGGCGAGGCGGTCGAGGCGGTTCTACGCGATTTTCAGCAGCCCCGCCCAATCGCAATCGAGTGGCGGTATGAGCCGGGCGACGGGAGAGGAACCGTGTGGCTACGCGAGACCGCCGACCAGCACGGCACTGCGTTCTGGATCCCCGAGGACACCGGGGACGGTGCGTGGTTCCTGCTCCTGCTCGCCGACCGGCTGCAGGACCAGTTCTTTCCCGAGACACGCGGCGCGTGGGGCGAGGCGCGGCCGGCGTGTCCCGGCCACCCCCATCCCGCGCATGCGGTCGAGGTCGCTGACGAGGCGTGGTGGACCTGCCCACTCGACGGCCGGCGGATCGCAGGAATCGGACGGCTCGGACAAGACTCAAGCACTGATCCAAGATCCTGACCAGCCAACGCGTCGTCGTCTCCAGGCGAAGTGTTGGCGCCTGCGCGAATGGAGCCCCGGGTACTCCGGGCGGACGTCCCAACTGAGGATCCACGCTGGGATAGGCGAAAGCCCGCCCATGTCGCCGCGAACCGGGCATCCGGAGGGCGGCCGGCCCTCTTTGCCACCGGGCACGCGCCGACCGGCCACGCCGCTCTCAGCCGGCCCGTGACATCGCACGATCGAACCACTCGACGATCCGTTCCGCGGCAAAGGCATCGGCACGGGCGATCGGCGAGAGCCCCATCCAGTCGCACCTGATTCGCCCCAGGAACTCCGCGATCTCCGCAGCTCGAACGCCCTCGCGGAGCATGCGCGCCAGCTGTCCCGAGTAGTCGTCGTACTCGTCGATGGCTTCCACAACGCCGTATACGCCGATCGGGTCCCACCAGAGCAGCAGGATGTGCCGCAGCTCGGTCGAACCGAAGTGCTTCCACCATTCGTGCCAATCGGCGAGGTCCATCATCGTCAGCATTCTGATCGACGCTCCCCCAAATGGGACGCGCGGGCGGGCCGCCCCGCGAGCCGTCCCGCATCGCGATCGCCAGCCGGGACGACCGGACTCACGCTCGGAGCGGCACGATCCATGCGCTCGACAGCCAGCCGTGGAAGCGGTTGTCGAGATGACCGAGTGGATCGACGAGCCAGACCACCACGAGCAGGATCGCGCCGGCAAGAAGCACGGCGCGGGGCCGCCAACGACGGGACGCGCTCAAGCTGGCCGCCGCCGCGCTCCAAAGACACAAGGCGGCGGCCGCTACGCACAGCGATGCGGTCAGCGCCATGCCGAGCTCTTGGCGCATCCGGATACACCTGCCGGTGACGTTGTTGCAGTCGCCGGACGCGGCCACCCGCCAGAACGGGTTCGTCGCGTCGAGCAGGAGCGCCGCTACAACCACGTTCAGGAGACCCTGGATCACTCGGAGTGGGCTCACGTCGCCGAGTATCGCGGTCGCAGGACCGGCCGCGGGCCGGCGCGGTTGAACTGCACGCGGCGAGTCGCCGTTCGCTCGCAATGCCGACCCAGACGGACGCCGTGCGCGGTCTCGCAGACGATCCTCGAGTAGTACGGCCGAGTCACTCCCGCGCTCAAAGGCCCCGGGCGCTCCGTCGTCGCTGCGTTGTCGCGATCATGGGCTACGTGACTGCCGATGACGTCGCGCGCCGTTACGTCGAGCTGTCGAATGCCGTCGACTACGAGGCGATGGCGGAGCTCTTCGCCGTCGACGCTGACTGGATCCCGATCAGGCCCATGGAGCCCCGCAAGGGACGCGAATCGATCCGAGCGGGCTACCTCGAGCAGGTCAAGCACACCAACCGGCCGATCATCAACGCCCGCTACTACGCCGACGGCGACACCTGCGTCGCCGAATTCGAGGTCGACCTCGGCGACGGCGAGCTGGCCGGCATAGTAGACGTGTTCACGCTGAACTCGGACGGTGAGATCGCCAGGCTCGCGGTCTATCGTCGCTGATCCGACGGCGCACCGATCCCCAGCCGGACGCCGTCCAACAGAGGATCCCCTGTGGGACAGTCGGCGGCAACCCGGGTCGCGGCGACGTCAGCGTCGGGGGGCGTCTGCCGCGTCCCTCCCCGGCTGAACGACGGACAAGGCCGCGGCTGCCCGAAACTCGCGGGTCGCCGCCGGCCGGTCCTCCCAGCCAACGATCCCCTGTGGGACGGTCGGCGGCGCTGCGGCTCTCGTGAGTGTGACGGTCACCGGTCATAGACCTCGCGTCGGTGCCCGAGCGAGACAACGACGACGAGCAAGACGTCGTCGGTCACGGTGTAGATGATCCGGTAGTCCCCAACGCGAATGCGAAGTCCGGGGCGACCCCGCAACGCCCGCGCTGCCGGCGGGCGAGGGTCCTGAGCGAGGAGTGCGATTGCGCCCTGCACGCGTCGCCGGACCGGCGGGTCGAGCTTGCGCAGCGTTCTGACGGCCGCCGGCCGCAGCTCGATGCGGTACTCGCTCACGTCCAGCCGAGGTCGGCCTTCACTTGGTCCCAGGGAATGTTCGCGCCCTCCTCGGCCATCGCTGCGTCGAACGCCGCGACGTCCTCGGCGTCCTCGAGGGCGCTGAGGAGGATCTCGTAGCGCTCGGGGCTGACCAGGACGGCCGCTGGACGGCCGTAGCGCTCGAGGAAGACCGCCTCCGTGCGAGCGAGCTCGACGGCCTGTGGGAGCTTGTCGCGTGCTGAGCTGATGTTCATCGTCGCCATGCCGGCATTGTACAACTTGGTCGTGTCTCTCGTACAAGAGCGTCTCGTCTGGGGATCGGCGACCGGTTCGGGTTGCTGTCGGGCTGGGACCTTGCGATCGTGAGCGTGAACAGTCTCGAGCGCGATCACGCGCGGGCGCTTGAGGTCGCCGAGCAGGGCCGCATCCTCCGCGGGCTCGTCGGGTCGACCGTGTCCGCGATGCAGCGCAGGAACTCGGCCGCCGCATCGGCGAACGTCGCTCCCGAGCGCTTCATCCCCTCGAGCGTCCCGCGCCGCGCGTCGGTCAGGATCGCCTCGAGCTCCGCCTCCGCCGTGCGCTGCGTGAAGGAGCCCGCCGCGGGGCGGCCTCGACCGCTCCACGCCGGGCCGATCCGCCGCTTCACCTGGCGGCCGTCCGGCAGCCGATAGCGCGCGTAGAACACGCCGCCGCGCTTGCCCGGACGCAGGATCACACGGCCGCTCGGCTGCGAGGACGCCCCCGGGCGCCGGTTCGGGGCACTCACGGCCGGTCCCTCCCGCTCCCCGCGAGACGTCTCCCGGGACCGTGAAAGTGCAATTTTCGCGCAGAGTTCGCGACTAATTCGAGACCAGTTATGCTGAAGGCCCGGCCCGCGGGCAACCCAAAACCCACTGTTTCCGGCCCTTTCGGGAGAGGCGACGATCAGAATCGAACTGATGTACACGGCTTTGCAGGCCGTTGCGTAACCACTCCGCCACGTCGCCGACGACCCGGCAAGCCTAGCGGCCGAGCCCGGACGGCCGTTGGTAGGCTTCGCGTCCCAGGGCGATTAGCTCAGCTGGGAGAGCGCCGCCTCGACAAGGCGGAGGTCACTGGTTCGAGCCCAGTATCGCCCACTAACCGGCCCGGTCGCCGGACGGCCCCGCAGCTCGGGCTTGCGGGCACGCCGACAGCCTGCTTTCCTGTCCGGCAGATGCCGCCTTCTGACTCCAGCCCCGGTCCGGCCGTCGCCTCGGCGACCGCAGCCTCCGAGCACCCGGTCGTCCACGGCTGCAAGGACTCCGGACTGATTCCGACGCCGGACAACCTCGCCCGCGTCGTCGCCGCGACCCTCTGCCTGGTCAACAAGCAGCGCGCCGCCAGCGGCCTCGCCTCCGTTCACACCAAGCCGGCCCTCCGGACGGCGGCGACCGAGTTCTCCAGGAAGATGGTCACCGAGAACTTCTTCGGGCACGTCAGTCCCTCCGGCTCGGCCCCGGTCGACCGCCTCCGGGCAGCAGGCTACATTCGCAAGGGCCACGGCTTCTCGATCGCCGAGAACATCGCCGCCGCCGGCGGCTCGGGCGCGACGCCCGACGCGATCGTCGCGATGTGGATGGCCTCGCCCGGCCATCGCGCGAACATCCTCAGCCCGGCCTACCGTGACACCGGAATCGGCGTCGTCGCCGCGATGCCCGCCACTGTCGGCTCCGGCCCCGGCGCCACCTACACACAGGACTTCGGGTCGGTCACCTGAAGCCGATCAGCGCCCTTCCCTACACCGCATAGCGGCCGGTCTGCCTCCCAGCGCGCCAGGTCAGCCAGCTCGAGCCCAGGGATTGGTTGTGCTGAGGACTCACAGGCCCCGAAACTCGATATTGGACAAATCACCATTTCGGCCTACCGTTGATCGGGCAGGACTCTCTCCCAGAGAACAGCACCAGACGATCAGCAGGCGGCGCCCCCGGGCATCTCTCCCGCGGACCCGGGGGCGCCAGCCGCAACCGCGATCGACTTCCGTCGGCCGCGCTCCTGCCCGACGTCGGCCCATGAACGCCGGTCGCCGATGACCGACCCGCTCGCCGGCCGGCGATGACCGACCCGCTCGCCGGTCGCCGATGACCGACCCGCTCGGAGTCGATTCGATCGCAGCCGAGCTCCGGGCCGCCAACCAGGACGAGCTCCTCGAGATCCGCGCCTCGTTCCACGCGATCGCCGCCGACCCCGACGCCGCCGACTGGTGGCGGGCGCTCGCCGGGCTCGGCGTGCTCGCGATCGACCGGATGGCCGGCGGCGTCGATCCGGCCGTCACACTCGCTGGCTTCGACGGAGATCTGATGGCCGCGCGGGAAGCCGTCCTCGCCGGCGAGGACGCCCTCGCCGGCAGCCGGTCAAAAGCCCGCCGCCGCCGCCGCGGGCCACCCTGAGACCCGGACCGCCGGACCCGGTCGCCGGGCTGCGATCCGCGACCTCACGTGCTACCGACGCCTGTTTCTGTGAGGTCGTTTGGAGTTCGGCCTCGCGCGCGCTAGGATCGCCACATCTACGACGTAGCCCTCTTCACGTGCCACTGCGGCAGCCCCGCGATCAACCGCTGCAACGACTGCGGGACGTTTCTCTGCTCGTACCACAGCGTCTACTCCGACGGTCAGACGATCTGCTCGAGCGGCTGCAAGGAGGCCGAGCGCCTCCACCGGCTCGGCCATGAGGAGCTCTGCTACGCCCGCCTGACCGAGCAGATCCGCGGCGCGATCGCGGACTTCATTCCCCGCATGCACGCCGCCGGCAACCCCGGCGCCGACCGTCTCGGCCAGCCGGCCCTCCGCACCCGCAACCGGATCCTCGGCAAGGGCACCGTCACCAAGCAGTACCTCCGCGGCCCGCTCGGCTGGCGCGTCTCGCTCGTCGCCCACGAAGCCGACGAGGAGTACCCGGACATCATCCACGCGAGCATCGGCCTCGACATCAACGGCCAGCTCGTCGACCTGACGACCCGCGAAGAGGAACCGCCGCCCTGGCAGATGGAGCAGGGCCCGCCCGGCATCGGCGAGGTCGGCCGTGAGTTCGACGACTACGACTACCGGTACATCGCCGAGCGCGAGATACCCCAGTCGCTCAACGACTTCCTGATCGGTCAGACCGGCTCAGGCCTGCCCGAGCACCTCACGCGCTGCTATTACTGCGGGCACTCCGGCTTTCACAAGCTCTCGTACATGGGCTCGCTCTGGTCGCCGAACTGGCCGCGGACGTGCGAGGACTGCGTCGACTGCCTCTCCCACTTCTGAGGCCTCCGGCGCACGTCGAGCTTTCGCTCCGCATCAACGACGAGGACCACGCCCTCCTCGTCGACACCCGCCTCACCCTGCTCGATCTGCTCCGTGAGACACTCGGCCTGACCGGAGCCAAGAAGGGCTGCGACCACGGTCAGTGCGGCGCCTGCACCATCCTCGTCAACGGCCACCGGATCAACAGCTGCCTCGCGCTGGCGGTCGCCCACGACGGCGACGTCCTCGTCACGGTCGAGGGCCTGGCCGATCACGGCGAGCTCGATCCCCTGCAGAGTGCCTTCGTCGACCGGGACGCGCTCCAATGTGGATATTGCACACCCGGCCAGCTCTGCTCCGCTGCCGGCATGCTCGCAACCGAGGCCGACCGTCCGAGCTTCGTGACCGGCGACCTGTCCGGCCCGCCCGGGCCGCTCGACGACGACGAGATCCGCGAGCGGATGAGCGGCAACATCTGCCGGTGCGGGGCCTACGTCAACATCGTCCGGGCGATCGCCGACGTCGCCGGATGAAGCCGTTCGCCTACGACCGGCCGGCCAGCCCCGCCGACGCCGTCGCCGCCCTCGCCGGCGGCTCGGCCCAGGCCCGGTATCTCGGCGGCGGGACGAACCTCGTCGACCTGATGAAGCTCGGCGTCGAGACGCCCGACCTGCTCGTCGACGTCAGCCGCCTCTCCCGGGACACGATCGCCCCGACCCCCGACGGCGGCCTGCTGATCGGTGCCGGCGTCTCCAACACCGAGCTCGCCGCCGACCCGGCCGTCCGCCGCCGCTATCCCGTGCTCGCCAGGGCCATCCTCTCAGGCGCGTCCGGCCAGCTGCGCAACCAGGCGACGATCGCCGGCAACCTCCTCCAGCGGACCCGCTGCTCCTACTTCCAGGACGTCTCCAAGCCCTGCAACAAGCGCCGTCCCGGGTCCGGCTGCCCGGCGCGGGCCGGCCATCATCGCGAGCTCGCGATCCTCGGGCACTCGACTGCCTGCGTGGCGACCCACCCGTCGGACATGGCCGTCGCGATGACCGCGCTCGACGCCCGGGTTCGCCTGCTCGGTCCGCGCGGCGAACGCACGATCCCGCTCTCGGAGCTCTACCGCCTCCCCGGCGACCAGCCCGACCGCGAGACCCGGCTCGAGCCGGGCGAGCTGATCACCGCCGTCGAGCTGCCCCCGCTGCCCGCTGCCGCGAGCTCCGAGTACCGCAAGGTCCGCGACCGCGCCTCCTTCGCCTTCGCCCTCGTCTCGGTCGCCGCCGTCCTCGAGATCGCCGACGGCCGTGTCCGCGAGTCGCGCATCGCGCTCGGCGGAGTCGCGCCCGTCCCGTGGCGGGCCAGCCGGGCCGAACGGGCCCTCCGCGGAGCCCCGGCAAACGAGCAGAGCTTCGCCCGCGCCGCCGCCGCCGAGCTCGACCTCGCCCGGCCGCTGCCCGACAACGCGTTCAAGGTGACGCTCGCCGGGAACCTCCTCGTCCAGACCCTGCTCGAGCTGTCCCTCGCCTGATGGCCACCGCACTTCGGGCTCCCGCGATCGGCAGCTCGCTCAGCCGCGTCGACGGCCGCCTCAAGGTCACCGGGCAGGCGCTCTACGCCGCGGAGCATCAGATCTCCGGCGTCACCCACGCCGCCCTCGTCGGGGCGGAGATCGCCGCCGGCGTCGTCCGCGGCGTCGACGCGACCGCCGCGCTGGCCCTGCCGGGCGTGCTGGCCGTGATCTCCCACGAGAACGCCCCCCGGCTCGCCCGAGTCGACGATGCCGAGCTCGCCGTCTTCCAGTCATCAGCCGTCGCCTATCGCGGGCAGCTGGTCGCCGCCGTCGTCGCCGAGTCGCTCGAGACCGCCCGCCACGCGGCAGGCCTCGTCAGGGTCGAATACGACGCCCGCGAGCATGACGTCGCACTGCGGCCCGACCATCCCCGGATCTACCAGCCCGAGAAGGTCAACCCGGCCTATCCGTCCGACACCGCCCACGGCGATGCCGACGCCGCGCTGGGCGGTGCCGACGTCGTCGTCGACGAGACCTACGAGACGCCGGCCGTCCACAACAACCCGATGGAGCCGCACGCCAGCATCGCCGTCTGGGCCGGCGGAGAGCTGACCGTCTACGAATCGACGCAGGGCGCCGCCGGCACCCGCGATTCCCTGGCCGAGCTCTTCGAGGTCGACCCCCGGGCCGTTCGCGTCGTCTCGCCCCACGTCGGCGGAGGCTTCGGCTCGAAAGGGAAGGCTCGCCCGCAGATCGTCGTCGCCGCGCTCGCCGCCCGCGTCGTCGGCCGGCCGGTCAAGCTCGCCCTGACGCGCCGCGAGATGTTCTCGCTGACCGGCTACCGGACCCCGACGATCCAGCGCCTGCGCCTCGCCGCCAACTCGGACGGCGCCCTCCAGGCGATCGTCCACGACGTGCTCGAGCAGACCTCGACGATCACCGAGTTCGCCGAGCAGACGGCCACCGCCACGCGGATCATGTACGCCGCCGCCAACCGCCGGACCACCCACCGACTGCTGGCACTCGACGTCCCGACCCCGTCGTGGATGCGCGCGCCCGGCGAGTGTCCCGGCATGTACGCGCTCGAGTCCGCTCTCGACGAGCTCGCGATCGCCTGCCGGATCGACCCGATCGACCTGCGGATCCGCAACGAGCCGGAGGTCGAGCCCGAGAGCGGCAAGCCGTGGAGCTCGCGCAACCTCGTCGCCTGCCTACGCGACGGGGCCGCCCGCTTCGGCTGGTCGGATCGCGACCCGACGCCCGGTGTCCGCCGCGACGGGAACTGGCTGATCGGGACCGGCGTGGCCTCGTCGACCTACCCGACCTACCGCAGCGGATCCCGCGCCGCGGTCGAGGCCCGGGTCGACGGTCGTTTCACGGTCAGCGTCTGCGGCGCCGACATCGGCACCGGTGCTCGGACGATCCTCACCCAGATCGCCGCCGACACGCTCGACGTCCCGACCGACCTGATCGACGTCGAGCTCGGCGACAGCGCGCTCCCCCGCGGGCCGGTCGCCGGCGGATCGATGGGCACCGGGTCGTGGGGCGGGGCCGTCGTCCGCGCCTGCGAGGCTCTGCGGGCCAAGCTCGCCGAGCTCGGTGGGGCGATTCCGGACGACGGCGTCGAGGCGCTCGCCGACACCGCCGACGAGGTCGCCGCCCTGCCCAAGCTCGCCCGGCACGCATTCGGCGCCCAGTTCGCCGAGGTACGCGTCAACCCGAAGACCGGCGAGGTCCGCGTTCCCCGCCTGCTCGGCATGTTCGCCGTCGGCAGGATCATGAACCCCAAGCTCGCCCGGTCCCAATTCATCGGCGGGATGACGATGGGCCTCTCGATGGCCCTCTTCGAGCAGAGCCTGCTCGACCTCGAGTTCGGCGACTACCTCAACCACGACTTCGCCCAGTACCACGTCCCCAGCGCCGCCGACGTGCTCGACATCGACGCCGCCTGGGTCGACGAGCACGACGACCAACTCAACCCTATGGGGTCGAAGGGGATCGGCGAGATCGGCATCGTCGGGACGGCAGCCGCGATCGCCAACGCCGTCCATCACGCGACCGGCATCCGCGTCCGTCGCCTCCCGATCACTTCCGAGCGCCTGATCGCCTGATCGCCTGGTCGCGCTGCTCGCGTCCCGGCTGACCGCCGTCGGCGTAGGACGACGCGTGTCCGACTCGGCCCGGGCAGTCGGTGGGGGCTTGGCGAGCATGCCGTCGAGGATTGTTCGGGCCGGGCTCAACGCGGTCAGAGGCGGGCGGGCGCCCTGCGGGGGACCGAGTCGTGGAGACGTGGACTCTCCAACGAAAGTAGTTGACTGACTCAGTCAGCTACTTTCGCGACGAAGGTCTCGCATCCACCGCCGCCCGCCCCGGGAGGACCCTGGTCGATCACATCCCATACCCCGGCACCCCACCCGCACGCACGCACCCGCCGCCCACGCCGCCCCCGCCCCGCCCCGCCCCGCCCCGACGTGCAGCCGGCCGAGCGAGCGCGAAACTCGAGTGAGGCAGGCAGCCACTTTTCGGAGAGTGTCCTGCTCCACGACCCGGTCCCCCGCGGAGAGCGCTGCCTGACCGCCCGGGCCCGGTCGGCGATCCGTCGACGGCATGCTCTCCGAGGACCGCTCGGCGTGAGCATCGTCGCCGCGGAACATCACCCCAAACGGGGCCTGACCACCCGTCGACACGCCCCGATCAGTTCACCGACGGGTCGAGCGGCATCCGCGCGAGCAGGGCATACTCGCCGCCCTTGCGGTTGAGCACCGCGCTCCAGAGCCCGTCGCCCGGGTTGATCCACGGGTCCTCGGGGTCGAGGTCGACGATGATCCAGGCCTCCTCGGCGAGCTCGGCGTCGAGCTGGCCGGGACCCCAGCCGGCGTGACCGGCGAAGGCTCGAGCCCGGCGGACGCCGCCTGCCAGCTGCTTGGGATCGAGCGTCACGTGGGGGAGACCGAGGTCGCCGTCGATCATCATCGACCCGAGTGAGCGGTCGTTGAACTCGGCGAGCACGAGGACCGCGCTCGGTTGGACCGGCCCGCCGACGTAGACCTCCCTGAATGCGTCGCACGTCTCGCTCAGGTGGGCGACGACGTCGCCGACGACAAGCGTCGACGGTCGGTTGAGGACCAGACCGAGCGCGCCGTCGGCGTCGTGGGCGGCGATCAGGACGACCGTCCGCAGAAAGTGCGGGTCGACCAGGGCGGGGGAGGCCACGAGCAGCTTTCCGCGGACCGAGTCCATCGTTGAAAGGTAGACGGGACGATCCGGCGAGGCCCGGCCGTCGGCGCGCTACCCTTGAATCGTGACGCTCGACGCAACTCATTTCACCGATCCGGGCTGCCCATGGGCCTATTCGGCGAGCCCGGCCCTCGCCGCCCTCCAGTGGCGCTACGGGTCCCAGCTCAACTGGCGGCTCGTCACGATCGGCCTGACCGAGGACGCCCAGCAGTACATCGACCGGGGCTACAAGCCGGTCCGCCAGTCGCTCGGGTACATGAACTTTCGCGATCGCTTCGGGATGCCGTTCTCGACGACCCCTCGCCCGCGGATCTCGGCCACGGCGCCGGCCTGCCGGGCGATCGTCGCGACCCGCCTGCGGGCTCCCGAGCTCGAATACGCAGCGTTTCGGGCGCTCCAGTTCGGCTGCTTCACCGAGTCGGTCGTCTTCGACGACGAAGCCGACCTCGTCCGGGCCCTCTCGCGCGTCGACGGGCTCGATGCCCGGGCGATCGTCGGGGCGATCAACTCTGCGGAGGTCACCGAGGCCTACCAGGCCGACCGGGCGCTCGCCCGCCAGGCTGCCGGCGGACCGACCGAGTTCCAGGGCAAGGCGGCCCAGTCGGACGGGCCGGTCCGCTACACGGCCCCGTCGGTGATCTTCGAGTCCTCCGACGGCCGCTCGCTCGAGGCCGGCGGCTTCCAGCCACTCGAGGCCTACGACGTCGTGATCGCCAACCTCGACGTCACGCTCGACCGGGCACCGGCGCCGGCTGACCCGCTGCCGGCGCTCGAGCGCTTCCCCCACGGCCTGACGACCCAGGAGGTCGCAGCGATCATGGCGAGCGGCCTCGATTCACCAGACCGCAAGGCGACCGAGACGGCTCTGATCGAGCTGGCCGCCGCCGGCGAGGCGAGCCGCATCCCGATCGGTGACGACGCGCTCTGGCGCGCCCGCGTGTTCGACACCCCGGGCGCCGCCGCGGCGACAGCCGCCGCCGCGCACGCCGCGCTCACCTAGCGCCCGCTGGGCACCCCCGGCTTGCTGTCGTTCGGCGTCTCGATCGGTGTGCTCTCGCTGGCCCAGGGCGCGATCGTCGCGCTTCCCGGAGCCGACCGGTTTCCCGCGCTCTCCGGGCTGCGGAACCCGTGGTGGGCGATCGTCCCCGGCGGGTCGATCGTGGCGTTCGTCATCGCGGTCGGCTCCCGGCCGCAGACCGCCCAGGATCTGACCTACCTGGCGCTGGTCGGCGTCCCGATCCTCGCGGCCGTCGCGCTCGCCTGGGTCTGCCGGTCGTCGCGGCCGTTGTTCGGGCTGGCCGTCGTCCCGTTGTTCTGGCTCGCCTGGAAGGAGCCGGCGACGCTCGTCGGCCAGGCCTCGGCGCTCGGCCTCTCGGCGCTGAGCTGCGTCACGCTCGGAGCCCTCCTCGCGGCCGTCGCGCCGGCCCGCCTGCTGAAGGCCGGAATCGTCGTGATGGCCGTGGTCGACACGATCCTCGTCACGGCCGACCTCCTCCAGGCGCCGAACGCCGTCCTCAACGCCGCATCCCCGGGCTCCGGCCTGCCCCAGCTCCAGCGGGTCGTCTTCGGTCAGGCGGTGATGGGCTACGGCGACGTCTTCATCGCCGCGGCGCTCGGCGCCGTGCTCGCGACGAGCTGGCCGACCCAGCGGCGGGCCGCACTCCTGAGCGCCGGCCTCGCGCTCGCCTTCGATCTGCTCTTCTTCGCGGTTCCCGAGCTTCCCGCCACGGTGCCGGTCGCGGCGGCCCTGATCGTCGTCGAGTGCTCGAACGGTCGCGCGGGGATTAAACTCGGCGGCGTGAGGCGGCTGAGGGGGAGCGGAGGATGAGCCTGGCCGGGGTCATCGTCCTCCACGGTCCGCCGGTCGTCGCCCCCCCGTCCCATCACATCCTCGCGCGCTTCGCCCACGGCGTCGAGGCCTTCTACGACCGGGCGTACGTCCCCCTGGTCGTGATCGGCCTGTGCCTGCTCGGATCGCTCTGCTACGGGCTGTCGTCGATCCTCGAGCAGCGCGAGGCGGCCGCCGCGCCGCCGGGCACGGCGATGCGGATCGGGCTCCTGACCCACCTCGTCCAGCGGCCGGTCTGGCTCCTGGGCAACCTCGCCGGGCTCGTCGGGTTCGGCCTCCAGCTGCTGGCGCTCCGCCACGGCTCGCTCGCCCTGGTCCAGCCGCTCTTCGTCAGCGGGCTCGTCTTCGCCCTCGTCGGTGGGGCGATCTCCGACCACCGGCGGCTGGCCCGCCGCGAGTGGGCGTCGATGGCGTTGGTCGCCGCCGGCCTGATCGTCTTCCTCGTCGTCGCCCGGCCGGGTCGCGGCCACCCGAACGCGAGCACGGCCGGCTGGATCGCGCTGACGGTCGCGACGATCCTCAGCGTCGGCGGCGTCTACCTGCTCGGCCTGCGCTCCCGTCACCTGCGGCCGCTCTTCCTGGCGACCGGCGCCGGCATCCTCTTCGGGGTCACGGCGGCCGTCGCCGAGCGGACCAGCCATCTCCTGCACATCGGCCTGCTCGGGACGCTCGAGCACGTTCCCCCGTACGCGATGTTCGTCTGTGCGATCGCCGCCCTCGTGCTCAGCCAGAGCGCGTTCCAGGCGACTGAGCTGCGCTGGTCGCTGCCGACCCTGACGATCGTCGAGCCGCTCGTGGCGATCCTGATCGGCCAGGTGCTCTACGGCGAGCACATCTCGCTCGGCGTGCTCGCCGTCGTCGGAGAGGTCTTCGGCATGGCGATGATGATCGCCGGCGTCTTCGGCCTCAGCCAGGGGATCAAGCACCCACCCAGGGTCCCCAACCCGGCCTGAATCACGCGGCTCAGAGGCCGTCGCGGCTGGTCCGGGCCGACCCGCGCCGCAGCCGTCCTGCCGGTCGTCTATCTTCCGCGCCGGGTGGGAGGACAACGACGGTTACGTCGACCGCGAGGAAAACCGATTTGGGGTTGACGAGTGGTGGTCCTTGCGTGTAAAAATCACACCGCTCGTCGTGGCCGAGGTCCGTCGGCCGATGGTCTCAGAACATAAGAAAAGAAAGGTTGGATGATCGCTATGCCCTTCGGTATCGGCAAAAAGCGTTCGAAGCCACAGGCCCAGCAGCAGCAGCAGCAGTCCGCCCCGGCGCCGGCCACGGCCCCGCCGCCGCCGTCCGTCCCCGCCGACTTCGTTGCGTCGCTACACGCGGCAGGACCGAAGGGCCGTTTCGTGCAGGGCGAGAACATCGGCCAGGGCTACCGCCGCTAGAAGCGTTCGTCACAACACTGCTGCTCCGGGCCACGTGTCGCCACGCGCGACCGGCCCGGAGCCGGTTGTGAGCAGGTGGGCGTCGGGCAGGCCCGCGGATCGTGACCGGCCGGCGCTCGGGCGCCGCTTCGCCACGACCACGGGATACCATCGGCCGGGCGATGGCGATCTGCGTAACACTGCCCGACGGCAAGCCGCTCGAGCTCCCCGACGGGGGCAGTGGGGCTGACGCGGCCGCTGCGATCGGCCCGGGACTCGCCCGGGCGGCGCTGGCGGTGCTCGTCGACGGCGACGCCCGTGACCTCTCGAGGACGCTGCCCGACGGGGCCGGGATCGCGATCCTCACGGCGTCCAGCGGACCCGACGCACTCGGCCTGATCCGCCATGACGCGGCCCACGTCCTGGCCGCAGCGGTCAAGGACCTCTACCCGGGCGTGAAGATCTCGATCGGCCCGGCGATCGAACAGGGCTTCTACTACGACTTCGAGTTCGCCGACGGCGTCACCGTCTCGGAGGCCGACTTCCCGGCGATCGAGGCGAAGATGCGCGAGCACGTCAAGGCGGGGGAGACCTTCGTCCGCGAGGACGTCCCGGTCGCCCAGGCCCGTGAGCGGTTCGCCGGTCTGGGCGAGGACTACAAGGTCGAGCTGATCGACGACCTCGTCGCCGCGGCTGATCCGGCCGACCCGCTCGAGACGGTCTCGCTCTACACGAACGGCCCGTTCACCGACCTCTGCCGGGGGCCGCACGCGCCGACCACGAAGACCGTCAGGGCCTTCAAGCTCCAATCGGTCGCCGGCGCCTACTGGCGGGGCGACTCGTCCCGGAAGATGCTGACCCGGATCTACGGGACGGCCTTCTTCTCCAGGGAGGACCTCGCCGCCCACCTCGAGCGGCTCGAGCAGGCCCGCGCCCGCGACCACCGCAAGCTCGGCCGTGAGCTCGGCCTGTTCCTCTTCAACGAGCTCTCGCCGGGCTCGGCCTTCTGGCTGCCCCGGGGCACGACGCTGTGGAACACGCTGGTCGGCGTCTCCCGCGAGCTGACGGCCAAGCACGGCTACGAGGAGGTCAAGACGCCCCAGCTCTACGACTCCGAGCTGTGGCGGATCTCCGGCCACTGGGACAAGTACCGGGAGAACATGTTCATCACCGAGTCCGAGGATCGTCAGCTCGCCCTCAAGCCGATGAACTGCCCCGGGCATTTCCTGCTCTACAAGTCCCAGCGCCACTCCTACCGCGACCTTCCGGTTCGCTACTCAGAGCCCGGCCTGCTACACCGCAACGAGCCGTCGGGCACGCTCCACGGCCTGCTCCGGGTTCGCCACTTCACGCAGGACGACGCCCACATCATGTGCACCGAGGACCAGGTTCAGGACGAGGTCGCCGGCTGCCTGGATCTGGGCTTCGAGACCTACGGCCTGTTCGGCCTCGAGCCCGAGCTCGAGCTCTCGACGCGCCCGGAGCGCCGCGTCGGCGACGACGCCCTCTGGGACCGGGCCGAAGGCGAGCTCGAGCGGGCACTGGAGAGCCGGGGGCTGCCCTACAAGGTCAACCCCGGCGACGGTGCGTTCTACGGCCCGAAGATCGACCTCCACATGACCGACGCGCTCGGCCGGTCGTGGCAGCTCGGAACCGTCCAGCTCGACTACGGCAATCCCGAGCGCTTCGACATGACCTACACCGGAGCCGACAACGCCGACCACCGGCCGGTCGTGATCCACCGGGCCCTGATGGGCACGTTCGAGCGGTTCATCGGGATTCTCACCGAGCACTACGCAGGCGACTTCCCCGTCTGGCTGACGCCGGTCCAGGCGATCGTCCTGCCGATCTCCGACCGCCTCGGACCAGTGGCCGACGGCGTGCTCGAAGCCCTCCAGACCGCCGGGGTCCGAGCCGAGCTCGACGACCGGACCGAATCGGTCGGCCGGAAGATCCGCGACGCCGAGCTCCGCAAGATCCCCTACATGCTGGTCGTCGGCGACCGGGAGGCCGCCGACGGGACCGTCTCGGTCCGCGCCCGGCACGGAGGGGACCTCGGCAGCCTGCCCGTCGCCGAGCTCGCCGCCCGCATCGTCGGCGAGTCGCGCGAGCGCTCGGCCTAGAGGCCGGGGCCGATATCGCCCGGTTCACCGGGCTCGACTGGCGCGACGCCCCTGCGCTCAGCGGCCGCCCGACGCGTGCCGGCCGTTGCCGCTCGGGCAGGCCAGGCCGTCGAGCGGACCGCTGAACGACTGCAGCCCGCCGGCCCTGCCGTCGGTGATGTCAGCAGCCTTTCCGGACTCGGGTCGTCCTCCTGGCTGAAGTCTTCGCCGAAGGCCTGGCACACCCGGGTCGTGAGGCACGTCACCCCGGGGAAGCCGATCCCGGGGAGCGCCCTGATCACCGTGATCGTGCTCGCGCCGGCCGGGGTCACGCAGATCAGGGCTCCCGACAGCACGACACCGAGCAGGAGGGCACGGCGGGACGGCGACGTGGTTCTTGAACGCGGTCCCCGGCCGAAAGTTCCGCCCGCCTTCGCCGCTCCTCGACCCAGCTGGCGTCGTCGAGGAAAAAAGCAACATCTCGGCCGCAGGCCGGCTATACTCGAAGGCCTTGGCCCCAGCTACACCCACCACGCAGCGCGCACGCACCGCTTGACGCGCTCGCGGCCCAATTGATGCCGAACGTCGCGACTCCGCCCACGCGGACGGATGATCGGTACGTAGCCTAGTGCCGGTTCCACGCAGGTTCGACCGCCGTCCGCCCGAGCGCGATACGACGCGGATCAACGAGCGGATTCGCGTACCCGAGGTCCGCCTGATCGGCGAGGACGGGTCGCAGATCGGTGTGTTGAAGATCGACGCGGCCCTCCGCTACGCCCAGACGAGGGATCTCGACCTCGTCGAGGTCGCACCCGAGGCGAAGCCCCCGGTCTGTCGGGTGCTCGACTACTCGAAGTACAAGTACGAGCAGGCCCAGAAGCTCAAGCAGGCACGCAAGCACCAGCAGCAGATCACGATCCGCGAGATCAAGTTCCGGCCGAAGATCGCCCAGCACGACTACGACACCAAGAAGGGTCACGTCGAGCGGTTCCTCAAGCACAAGGACAAGGTCAAGGTGACGATCATGTTCCGCGGGCGGGAGGTCACACACCCCGAGCGCGGCGTGATGATCCTCGACCGGCTCGCCGAGGAGCTCGCCGAGCTCGCGATCGTCGAGCAGCGGCCGATCCAGGACGGCCGCAACATGACGATGATGCTCGGGCCCTCGAAGGCCGTGCTCGCCGGTCAGTTCTCCGACGAGAAGCACGACGACGACCCCGATTCGGCGTCGTCCGACGGCCGGTCGGCGACCAACGGCGCCGGCGAGAGCCGGCAGCCCGACGGCCCGGCCGGGGGAGCTTCGGGTGACACGTCGGCCAACGGGTCCGCGGCCGCACCCACCAAGACCTCCTCCGACGCACCCGCTGCGACCAAGCCGCCCGCGCCCGCCGCAAAGCCAGCCGCGCCGCCGACCGCGAAGCCGGCGGCGCCCCGCGCGGCGGAGCCGGTTGCCCCCAAGCCGCCGGTGCCGGCAGCCGCGGCCGGGAAGCCGGTCAGGGGCAAGGCCGTGTCGGTCGAGCCGGCGGACGAGCTCGCCGGGCTCGAGCTCGAGCCCGAGGCCGTCGCCGCCACGCCGTCGGGCGCCAAGCGCGCCTGAGCCGCGCGGCCGTCCGGCATGGACGAGCCCCGATCGGCTAACCTTCGCAGCTCGCCATGCCCAAGATGAAGACCCACTCAGGCGCGAAGAAGCGCTTCAAGATCACCGCGACCGGCAAGGTTCGCGGGCGGCACGCCTACACGAGCCACATCCTCGAGAAGAAGTCGCCCAAGCGCAAGCGGACGCTCGGTGCTCCGGCGATGCTCTCCAACCATGACGCCCCGCGCGTCAAGAAGCTGCTCGGAGTCGGCAAGTGACCCGGGTCAAGCGGTCGGTCAGCGCGAAGAAGAAGCGGCGGGCGACGCTCGAGCGGACGAAGGGATTCCGCGGGGAGGCGAACTCGAACTACAAGCGCGCCAAGGAAGCACTGATGAAGGCGGACGCCTACGCGTACCGCGATCGGCGCAACCGCAAGCGTGACTTCCGCCGGCTGTGGATCACCCGCATCAACGCGGCCGCCCGGCTCAACGACATGAGCTACTCGACCTTCATCCACGGCATGGCTCTCGCCGGCATCGAGCTCGACCGCAAGGTGCTCGCCGACATCGCCGTCCGCGACCCCGAGACGTTCCGCCGATTCGCCGACGCTGCCCGCGAGGCCTCGGCTGCCTGACCCCGTCCAGCCGATACGCGAACCTCCCGGGCGCCGATTCCTCTCAGAGGACGGCGCCTTTTTCGTTTCACCGACCGCTCAGATGATCTCCTCCCCCGAAAACCGACACCTCAAGGAACTTCGCAAGCTGACCCGCCGGGCGGCTCGCGAGAAGACCGGCCGGTTCGTCGCCGAGGGCGAGGACCTCCAGAGCGCCGCCTTCGCCGCCGGCGTCACGCCGCTGGTCAGGCTCTGCCCACCCGGGCTGGGTCCAAGGCTGGCCGACGCCGGCGACGCCGGCGACTGGCTCGAGGTCGACGCCCCGCTGCTTGACCGCGTCTCGGCGCTCGGGTCCGGCACGCGGGCGATCGGCATCTACGAGCAGCGCTGGGCCGCGTCCCCGACCGGGCCGCTCTGCGTCTACCTCGACGGGGTAGGGGATCCCGGGAACGTCGGGACGATCCTCCGCTCGGCTCACGCCTTCGGCGCCTCGTCGGTCGCGATCGGCCCGGGATGTGCCGACCCGTACGGTCCGAAGGCCGTCCGCGCGAGCATGGGCGCGATCTTCTCACTCGAGCTGACCCGAGCCCTCCCGGGCGATCTCCCCGGCGAGCTGATCGGCCTCGCCGCTGACGCCGCCGACCCGCTCCGGGGCCCGCTCACCGGCGATGTCACCCTGCTGATCGGATCCGAGCGCCACGGCCTGCGGCCCGACGTGCTCGCCGCCTGCGACCGGCTCGCGTCGATCGCTCAGGCTGCCGGCGACTCGCTGAACGCGGCGATGGCCGCGACCGTCGCCCTCTACGAGCTGACCCGCCAATGAGCGTGCTCGAGCGGATCAGCCAGCTCCGGGCCGAGGCGACGGCTGCGATCCAGGCGGCCGGCGACACTCGATCGCTCGAGGAGCTCCGGGTCGCCTACCTCGGGCGCAAGGCAGAGCTTCCCCAGCTCCTGAGGGGAGTCGCCGGGCTCGACCCGGCCGAGCGCGGACCCGTCGGTCGTGCCGCCAACGAGGCCCGCCGGGAGCTCGACGGCCTGATCGACGCCCGCGAGTCCGCGCTGGCCGCCGCGGAGCTCGAGCTCCGGCTCGTCGCCGACAGGGTCGACGTCACGCTGCCCGGCGATCCGCCCCAGCAGGTCGGCCGGCTCCACCTGCTGACGCAGACCCGCCGCGAGATCGAGGACGTCTTCCTCGGGCTCGGCTTCTCGATCGTCGAAGGCCCCGAGATCGAGCTCGTCCACTACAACTTCGACGCCCTCAACCACGACGCGACCCACCCGGCGCGGGCCCGGTCAGACACGTTCTACGTCTCGGATGACGTCCTCCTGCGGACGCACACCTCGCCGATGCAGGTCCGCGTCATGCAGCGCCAGCCGCCGCCCCTCTATGTGATCGTCCCCGGACGGGTCTACCGGCCCGACAACGACGCCACCCACACGCCCCAGTTCCACCAGATCGAGGGCCTCGCCGTCGACGAGGGAATCACGTTGGCCGACCTCAAGGGCACCCTGCTCGCCTTCGCCCAGGCGATCTTCGGCGACGAGCGCGACGTTCTCCTGCGGCCGCACTTCTTCCCCTTCACAGAGCCCAGCGTCGAGGTCGACGTCTCCTGCTTCCAATGTCGCGGCGGCTGGCGCAAGGACGGCTCCCGCTGCTCGCTGTGCAAGGGATCCGGCTGGCTCGAGGTGCTCGGCGCCGGGATGGTCGACCCGAACGTCTTCGCCCGGGTCGAGGACCTCCGTGACGAGCCCGGCGTCTATGACCCCGACCGCGTCCAGGGCTTCGCCTTCGGGATGGGGATCGAGCGGATCGCGATGCTCAAGCACGGCGTCCCCGATCTCCGCCTCTTCTACGACAACGACATCCGCTTCCTCGAGCACTTCTGAGTCGATCCGATGCTCGTCCCGATGACACTGCTGCGGCACCTCTGCGACCCGCCCCTCTCGACCGAGGAGCTGGCCGCCCGGCTGACGATGACCGGCACCAAGGACGAGCGCGTCTTCCATCACGGCGTGGCCGATCCCACCGGGTTCGTCGTCGGAGCGGTGCTCGACGTCAGGCCCCACCCCGACGCCGACCGGCTCCGCGTCTGCACGGTCGACGTGGGTCTCGACCAGCCGTCGACGATCGTCTGCGGCGCACCGAACGTCGCCGCCGGCCAGACCGTCGCCGTCGCCCGTCCCGGCGCCGTGCTCCCCGACGGGCGTAGGCTGAAGTCGGCGAAGCTCCGCGGCGTCGTCAGCGACGGGATGATCCTCTCCGAGCTCGAGCTCGCCGTCGGGACCGACCAGGGCGGGATCATCGTGCTCGACCACGCGTTGACGCCCGGCACGCCGCTCGCCGAGGCGATCGAGCTCTCGAGCGACGTGATCGAGTTCGAGATCACCCCCAACCGGGTCGACTGCCTCGGCGTCTACGGGATCGCCCGCGAGGTCCACGCGTCGACCGGCGCGCCGCTGGAGCCGCCGCCCTGGGCCGATGACCTCGGCAGCGCCGACGGCGACGCCGGTGGGGCGCAGGTGATCGTCGAGGCCGCCGATCTCTGCAGCCGGTTCATGGTCCGCGCCTTCGACGCCGTCCGGATCGGCCCGTCGCCTGCCTGGCTCAAGGCGCGGCTCGTCGCCGCCGGGATGCGGCCGATCTCCAACGTCGTCGACATCACCAACTACGTGATGCTGCTGACCGGCCAGCCGCTCCACGCCTTCGATCTCGATCGCGTCGCCGGGCACCGGCTCGTCGTCCGCCGCGCCGGCGACGGCGAGCCGATCGACACGCTCGACGGTCAGACGCGGGCCCTCGACGCCGAGATGGTCGTGATCTGCGACGACGACGGGCCGACCTCGATCGCCGGGATCATGGGCGGCGCGCGCTCCGAGGTCGAGCCCCAGACGACGCGCGTCCTGCTCGAGGCGGCGACCTGGGACGGCGCGAACATCCAGCGCAGCTCGACCCGCCTCGGCCTGCGCAGCGAGGCATCCGGCCGCTTCGAGAAGGGCCTCGAGCCCGAGGTGGCAGCCGACGGCCTGGCCTACGCGACGCGCCTCCTCGTCGAGCTCTGCGGCGCCCGCGTCCTCCCTGGAACCGTCGACGTCGGCGGACCCGGTCCGGACCCGGCCGCGATCCGCCTGCACCCCGAGCGCGTCGCGCGCCTGCTCGGCAAGGCGATCGGCTCCGCCCGTTGCACGGAGATCCTCACGGCACTCGGCTTCGGCGTGACACACGTCCCCGGCGTGCTCGAGTCGGGCGTGCTCGACGACGCCGGCGACCTCGACGTGACGGTTCCCGCCTTTCGCCGGTCCGACGTCACCCGCGAGGTCGACCTGATCGAGGAGGTCGCCCGGATCGACGGCGTCGACCGTCTGCCGGCCACCCTCCCGCCCCGCAACGGCGCCGCCGGCCGCCTCACGCGCGCCCAACGCGCCCGCCGCCGGGCACAGGACGTCCTCGTCGGGCGCGGCCTGCACGAGGTCGTCGGCTGGAGCTTCACCGACTCCGGCCTGGCCGACCGGCTCCGGCTGCCCGACTACCACCCGATGCGGCGCGCCGTGCGGATCGAGAACCCCCTTTCCGAAGCCCAGTCGCTGATGCGCACCAACCTGCTCGGCTCGCTGCTCGACATCGCCCGCCACAACGTCGCCCGCGGCGCCACCGACCTGGCGCTCTTCGAGTCGGGCACCGTCTACCGCGTGCACAAGGCCGACGAGCTCGCGGACGCCCCGAGCCCGGTTTTCGAGGCGCACATGCTTGGCGGCCTGCTCACCGGCGCCTATGGCGGGCGGTCGTGGCGCGCCCGTGGGGGTGCGCCGCCGGCCGACTTCTTCACCGCCAAGGCGCTCGTCGCCGCCGTCCTGGACACGCTCGGAGTCGACTGGTCGGTCGCCGCCGCGCCCTGGCCCTTCCTGCACCCCGGCCGTACCGCGAACGTCCTCGTCGGCGGCCGGCGGATCGGCTTCGTCGGCGAGGTCCACCCGCTCGTCGCCGCCGAGTGGGGCCTCGGCCGGATCGCCGCCTTCTCACTCAACGTCGACGTGATCGCCGCAGCCACCCCGGCCGTCGTCACCTACACCGGCCTCAGCGACTTCCCGGCGGTGCTCCACGACCTGTCGGTCGTGGTCGGCGACGACGTCCCCGCAGAGCGGGTGCTCGCCGTCGTGCGCACCCACGCCGGCCCCGAGCTGGCCGGGGTCGACGTGCTCGATGTCTACCGCGGCGACCAGGTCGGCGCCGGGCGGGTATCGCTGACCCTCCACCTCGAGTTCCGGGCCGCCGACCGGACGCTGACCGACGCCGAGATCGCCGACCGGCGCGCGGCGATCACCGCCGCCCTCGCCGGCGAGCTGGGCGGTGAGTTGCGTGCCTAGCGTCGTCGTCGCCGGGGCCACCGGCTTCGCCGGGGCGCTCGCGGCATCCCTGCTCTGGCGGCACCCCGACTTCGAGCTGCGGGCGGTCACCGCCCGCTCGGAGAACGGTCGCCGGCTCGACGATCTCTACCCCCATCACCGCGTCCCGCTCGAGCTCGAGCCGCTCGACCTCGACCGCCACGGCGACGTCGACGCCGCCGTGATCGCCTACCCCCACGGCGCGTCGGCACCCGTCGCCGCCGGTTTCCGCACGGCCGGTGCCCGCGTCGTCGACCTGAGCGCCGACTTCCGCCTCGACGACGCCCGAGTCTACGAGGAGTGGTACGTACCCCACCTCCACGCCGACCTCCTCGCCGACGCCGTCTACGGCCTGCCCGAGCTCCACCGCGACGAGATCCCCGGAGCCGACCTCGTCGCCTGTCCCGGCTGCTTTCCGACGGCCGCGCTGCTCGCCCTCGCCCCGCTCGCGCAGGCCGGCCTGCTCGCCGACGTCGTGATCGACGCGAAGACCGGCGTCTCCGGCGCCGGGCGGACCCCGACCGAGAAGACCCACTTCGTCTCCGTCGCCGAGAACGTCGTTCCCTACGGCGTCGGGCGCCACCGGCACATGCCCGAGTTGGACCAGGAACTGGCCAGAATGGGAAGCCCAGTCACTGCCGCGTTCACGGCGCACCTGCTCCCGCTCGATCAGGGCGAGCTCCTCTCCTGCTACGTCACCCCGACCCGTCCGGTCGACCAGTTCGAGCTGGAGGCTCTGTTCGCCGCCCGCTACGCCGACGAGCCGTTCGTCGAGCTCGTCAGCCGGCCGCCCGGCGTCCGCGACGTCCGCGAGACCAACTTCGCCCGGATCCACGCCCACTCCGACGAGCGGACCGGCAAGCTGTTCGTCTTCGCCGCGATCGACAACCTCTGGAAGGGGACGTCCTCCCAGGCCGTCCAGAACCTCAACCTGATGTTCGGTCTCCCCGAGACCGCCGGCCTCCTGTGAGCTTCTTCTCCTCACGCTGGGTCGACCGCCCCGACCACGTCCGCGAGCTCGATCCCGACGCCCCGCTCCCGGCCGGCTTCCGGGCGTCCGGCGTCGCGTGTGGCCTGAAGGCCGACGGCGGCCTCGACCTCGGCCTGCTCGTCTCCGACCCGTCGGACACCGTCAGCGCCGCCCGCTTCTGCCGCTCCGGCGTGCTCGCCGCCCCCGTCCTCACCTGCCAGCAGCGCTGCCGGCTCGACTCCCTGCGCGCCGTCGTCGCCAACTCCGGGACCGCCAACGCCGCGACCGGCCGGCGCGGGCTCGACGAGGCCGCCCGCGTCCAGGGCGCCGGTGCGATCGTCTCGCGGGCCGAGCCCGACCAGGTCGCCGTCGCCTCGACCGGGGTGATCGGCGTGCTCCTCGACGGCAGGCTCGTCGTCGCCGGCCTGCGCCACGCCCAGGCCCAGCTGCGGCCCGGCGGGGCGGCCGACTTCGCCGCGGCGATCCGCACGACCGACGCGATCGACAAGCACGCCTCGCTCGAGGTCGAGCTCCCCTCCGGGACCGTCCGTCTGAGCGCCCAGTGCAAGGGCGCCGGGATGATCTCGCCCCGCTTCGCGACGATGCTCTGCTTCGTCCAGACCGACGCCAAGCTCTCCGCCGCGACGGCCAACCTCCTCCTCGGCGTGACCGTCAAGCGCTCGTTCGACCGGATCTCGGTCGACGGCCAGCTCTCGACCAACGACACCGTCATCCTGATGGCCAGCGGGGCCAGCGGCGTTCGCGTCGAAGCCGAGACCGACGACGAGCTGCGCCTGGGGGAGGCGCTCGACGCGCTCCTGCGGCAGCTGGCCCTCCTGATCGCCCACGACGGCGAGGGCGCCAAGCGCGTCGGGCGGATCCATGTCGCCGGCGGCGACCCCGATGCCGTCGGCCGTGTCGCGCGGGCCGTCGCCGACTCCCCGCTCGTCAAGACCGCCCTCTTCGGCGCCGACCCCAACTGGGGGCGGATCGCCCAGGCGATCGGCGGCGCGATGCCCGACTCGGCGCCGCTCGACTTCGATATCTCGATCGAGGGCGTCGACGTCTGCTCGCACGGCGCCGCCCGCGACTTCGATCTCCCGGCCCTGGCCAGCGCCGTCGAGCGCGACGAGGTCGAGTACGACGTTCGCCTCCCAGGTGAAGGAGCCGAGGCCGAGATCTTCTTCTCCGACCTCTCCTACGGCTACGTGACGATCAACGCCGAGTACACGACATGACCACCGACCCAGGCCAGTCGACCGCAGGATCAGACCGGAGGCACCCTGATGCGTGACGTCGGCACCCTGCTCGAGGCCCTGCCCTATATCCGCGAGTTCCACGGCAGGACGATCGTCATCAAGTACGGCGGCGCCGCGATGAACGACCCCGATCTCTGCGAGGAGTTCGCCCGCGACGTCGTCCTCCTCAAGTACGTCGGCCTCAATCCGATCGTCGTCCACGGCGGCGGACCCGAGATCACCTCCTACATGAACCGGCTCGCGATGCCCGTCGAGTTCGTCGAGGGCCTCCGCGTCTCCGACGAGGCGACGGTCGAGATCGCGAAGATGGTCCTCGTCGGCAAGATCAACAAGGACATCGTCCTGCGGCTCAACCGCCACGGCGGGCCCGCCGTCGGCCTCTGCGGCGACGACGGCTCGCTCTTCCGTGTCCGCCGCCGGACGTCCCCCAGCGGCCAGGACATCGGCTTCGTCGGCGAGATCGAGCGCACCGACGTCGACGTGATCCGCCACGTCGCCCAGGACTACATCCCCGTCGTCGCCTCCGTCGGCGCCGACCCGGCTGGCAAGTCCTACAACGTCAACGCAGACCCCGCGGCCGCGGCGATCGCCCGCGCGATGGGCGCCCACAAGGTGATCTTCCTGACCGACGTGATCGGCTGGCTGCGCGACCCGACCGACCCGGCCAGCCTGATCGCCAAGACGACGACCGACCAGGTCGACGACGCCCTCGCCGGAATCGGCGGCGGCATGCGGCCGAAGCTCGAGGCCTGCGTCGAGGCCGTCCGCGGCGGCGTCGGCGCCGCGCACATCATCGACGGCCGGATACCCCACTCCCTCCTGCTCGAGCTGTTCACCGACGTCGGGATCGGCACGAAGATCTCCCCAGAGCAATGACCGACGATCCCGAGGGCCCCGAACGATGACCGACTCCCCCGACCGCCCGCCCGCGCCGACCGACGAGACCGCCGCCGACTGGGCCGACGACTACCTGACCGCCAACTACGCCCGCTACCCGGTCGAGTTCGTCCGCGGCCTCGGCACCCGCCTGTGGGACGCCGAGCACAACGAGTACCTCGACTTCCTCACCGGCATCTCCGTCTCCAGCGTCGGCCACTCCCACCCGGCCGTCGTCGCCGCCATCACCGACCAGGTCGCCCGCCTGATCCACGTCGGCAACCTCTACTACACAGACCCGATGGCCCGGCTCGCCCGGCGGCTCGCCGAGAGCTCGCTCGGCGGCCGCGTGTTCTTCACCAACTCCGGCGCCGAGGCCGTCGAGGCCGCGCTCAAGTGCGCCCGCAAGGCCAAGCAGGGCGGGACGATCGTCTCCATCCACGGGGCCTTTCACGGGCGCACCTACGGCGCCCTCTCGGCCACCCCGCAGGAGGCCAAGCAGGCCCCGTTCGCGCCGCTCGTCGGCGGCTTTCTCGCCGTCCCGCCGCGGTCCGACGCGCTCGAGCGGGTCGTCGACGACGGCGTCGCCGCCGTGATCCTCGAGCCGATCCAGGGCGAGAGCGGCGTCCATGTGCTCAGCGACGAGCTGCTCCGGTCGGCGCGGGAGCTCTGCGACCGCCACGGCGCGACGCTGATCTTCGACGAGGTCCAGACCGGCCTCGGCCGGGCCGGGACGCCCTGGGCCTACCACCAGTCGGGGGTCGTCCCCGACATCCTGACCACCGCCAAGGCACTCGGCGGAGGACTGCCGATCGGCGCGATGATCACCGGTCCCGCGCGCGCCGACACGTTCGCCCCCGGCGATCACGGCTCGACCTTCCCCGGCGGGCCGGTCGTCTGCGCGGCCGCCCACGCCGCGCTCGACGTCCTGCTCGACGACGCCCTCCTCGGGCGGGTCCGCGAGCTCGGCGAACGGCTCCGTGAGGGAGTCGCCGCCCTACCGCACGTGGTTGGCGTCCGCGGGCGCGGGCTGATGATCGGCTTCGACCTCGATGTCGACGCCCCCCGGATCGCCCGCCGGGCGCTGCTCGAGGAGCGCCTGGTGATCAACGCGACCGGGCCGGCCACGCTCCGCCTCCTGCCCGCGCTGATCGTCGAAGCCGACGAGGTCGACGAGGCCCTCCGCCGGCTCGGGCGACTCCTCGCGGATTGAGCTCGGATGACGGGGCGGGAGCCCGGCGACCGATTTCGGAGCTCTCAGCCGGGCCGTGCGCCCGATCCTTCCTGGAATGTGGTTGACAGAGAGTCACTCAGGGTTGCCAGAGCGCCACTCGCGGGTTGCCAGAGAGTCACTCGGGTTGCCAGACAGCCACTCGGGTTTCGCGGGCTTCGTTCGCGGCCGGCTGCACGTCGGTGCGGGAGGCGGAGGCCGGGGGCCCTGGTGCGGGTGCGGGGGCCGGGTGCGGGTGCGGGTGCGGGAGCGGGAGCGGGTGCGGGTGCGGGTGCGGGTGCGGTAGCGGGTG
>Ga0208480_1000042_pt1 | contig 51774 bp, 51 predicted proteins | sample NGESurshal092012_4_FD_184485 | JGI IMG/M metagenome (GOLD analysis project Ga0208480, IMG submission 184485) | Arctic peat soil microbial communities from Barrow, Alaska - NGEE Surface sample F53-1 shallow-092012 (SPAdes) | ecosystem: Environmental > Terrestrial > Soil > Wetlands > Peat ... | reverse complement strand
GTGTCAAGCGAAAGAACCGGGCGGCTCGCGCCGCCTAAAACTAGAAACCGGACATTTGACGTATTAATAAACCCGGACATCTTGACTTATTACCGACAGCAAAATCTTTTAGCCTTGGTGTATTGCGTCATTGGAATAGCAGCTTATCAAAGGGTTTGGTCTGTCTAAGTGAGGGGCGTCCTGCCAGCTGTGTAATGAGAAGACTTTTAGCGTGCGCGTTGTTGCTGAGCGCGAGCGCGTTTGCGCGGCAGGCACAGGAAACCGTAACTCGAGTTTGGGCGGCTGATTGGATTGACGTGCCCGACGCCTCGCCGCAGGACTACGGCGTGTATCATTTTCGTCGTGTGTTCCAGCTCAGCGAAAAGCCGGAGCGGTTCGTGGTGCATATCTCGGGCGACAACCGGTATCAGCTTTACGCGAATGGGAAGCGTGTGTCGTGGGGTCCGGCGCGCGGCGATTTAACGCACTGGCGGTACGAGACCGTAGATCTTGCGCCGGAACTGCAGGCGGGCTCGAATGTGCTGGCGGCGGTGGTTTGGAACGATGGCCCATACAAGGCGGTCGCCCAAGTTACAAACCAAACCGGATTCATGCTGGAGGCGGAGCGGCCTGAAGATGCGGAAGTGAACACAAACCGCTCCTGGAAATGCATTCAGGACAAGGCCTATTCGCCGCAGCCCTTACCGGCGAAACAGGAAACGGGATATTATGCGCTAGCCGCTAATGAGAAGTTCGATGCGGGCGTTTATCCATGGGGCTGGGAGGAATCAGGTTACGACGATTCCGCATGGACGCCCGCGCATGAGATCAGTCATGGCGCGCCGCGCGATGCGAGGGACGCTCCGAATCGCTGGATGCTGGTCCCACGCGAGATTCCGCTCGAAGAACTGATTCCGCAGCGCATTCTCAAAGTTCGCGAGACGCAGGGCGTCGCGGCATCGGACGACTTTTTGCAGGGCAAAGCACCGGTCACTGTTGCGGCGCACAGCAGCGCTTCGCTGCTGCTCGATCAAACTTATCTGACGACGGCCTATCCCGAAATGACGGTCAGCGGCGGCAAGGGAGCTACGGTCAGCCTGCGGTATGCCGAGACGCTTTACATCAGCAGAAATCCCATAAACAAGGGCAACCGCAACGATATTGAGGGCAAGCAATTCTATGGGGGCGCCGATACTTATCTGGCCGACGGCGGCTCACATCGAGTCTACCGGCCGCTTTATTGGAGAACCTATCGCTACCTTCAGGTCAACGTGAAAACCGCGGATGAGCCGCTGGTTATCGAAGACCTGCGGGGTGTTTTCACGGCTTATCCGTTCGAGCGCAAAGCAACTTTTGAAGTGGAGAACGCCGGTCTAAACCAAGAGCTTCAGCAGATTCTCGCGACGGGCTGGCGTACCGCCCGGCTCTGCGCCCACGAGACATATATGGATTGCCCGTATTACGAGCAATTGCAATATGCCGGCGACGCGCGCATCCAGATGACGATCTCGCTATATATGACGGGCGATTCGCGGCTGATGAAAAACGGGATCGCGCTGCTGAACTCGTCGCGCACCGCGGAAGGGGCTACTTACAGCCGCGCGCCTTCTTTTCTGCAGCAATACATTCCGCCTTTTTCGCTGTGGTGGATTGGAATGGTTCACGACTACTGGATGTATGCCGACGATCCACAGTTCGTCGCGGATATGCTGCCCGGAGTACGCGGGGTTCTGAGCTTCTATCGGAAGTATCAGAAGAAGAATGGCTCACTGCGGCACATGCCGTGGTGGAACTTCGTGGATTGGGTAAAGCAGTGGCCGAACGGCGAGCCTCCCGCGGATGAAGATGGATCGTCGGCCGCGGCGCTCGATCTGCAACTGCTGCTGGCCTATCAATGGGCAGGGGATCTCGAAGCGGCGCTTGGCAGTCCAGCGCTGGCTCACGAAGATCAAGCGGAAGAGACGCTGCTGAAAGCGACGGTACTAGCCACGGATTGGGACGACGCGCGCGGCTTGTTTGCCGATCAGCCATCGCATCGGACTTACTCGCAGCAAGTGAATACTTTGGCGGTGCTCGCGCAGGTTGTGCCACCCGAACAGGGACGATCGATTATGGAAAAAGCGATCGGCGATCCGAATCTCGCGCAGGCTTCCGTCTATTTCCGGGCCTACCTGAATGCCACGCTCCGAAAGGTTGGCATGGGCGGCAAATATCTCGACATGCTGGGGCCATGGCGCGAGATGCTGCAACAAGGGCTTACGACGTGGTCTGAGATCAACGGGCCGGATTCCCGCTCGGATTGCCACGCCTGGGGCGCCAGCCCGAACTTTGAGCTGCTTCGGACCATCGCGGGCATTGAATCGATGGCGCCTGGATTTGCGCGGGTACGCATCGCGCCGAGCCTTGGAAATCTGAAGCAGGTGACGGCGAGCATGCCTCATCCAAAGGGCGAGATTCACGTGGACATCAAGAAGCGGGATGGGATTTTAGAAGTGAATGTGGAACTTCCGGCCGCGATTCCGGGCGAGTTCGATTGGGCTGGGACGCGCCATTTGCTGAAACCGGGAAAGAACCATCTCGAGATTCGAGAGTAAATCGACTATGAAGGCATTTTACATAACGGAGCCGGGCCAGACAAGGCTTGGCGATTTGCAGCAGCCGAAGCCGGGAGTGGGTGAAATTCTTCTCAAGAGCCGGTTGATTGGCCTGTGTGGGACGGACCTCAGCACGTTTCGAGGGAAGAATCCGCTGGTGAGTTATCCGCGGATTCCGGGCCACGAGATTGCAGCGACGGTGATTGAGGTTGGAGCGGAGGTTCCTCTAGGTTTTCTGCCGGATATGGATGTGACGGTGTATCCGAACACGAGCTGCGGAGCGTGCGCTTCCTGCCGGCGCGGGAGAACGAATGCGTGCAAATTCAACGAGACGCTGGGAGTGCAGCGAGATGGGGCGATGAAGGGATACTTCGTCGTTCCTTGGCAGAAAGTGTATCGAGCGGAAAATTTATCGTTGCGCGAATTGAGCCTGGTTGAACCCTTAGCGGTCGGCTTTCATGCAGCCGAGCGGGCCAGAGTGACGGCGGCGGATACGGTGGCGGTGATTGGGTGCGGAACAGTCGGCTTGGGTGCATTGGCGTCCGCCGTGGCGCGGAACGCAACGGCGATAGCGATTGATTTAGATGACGAAAAACTGGCCCTTGCAAAGCAAGTCGGCGCGCGACATACGATCAATTCACGAACCCAGCCGGTACACGAGGTCTTGGAAGAAATCACAAACGGCTTGGGTCCCGATGCGGTAATTGAGGCGGTTGGCACACCCGCTACTTACCGCATGGCGGTGGAAGAAGTGGCGCATACGGGCAGAGTGGTTTATATAGGTTGGGCGAAAGAGCCGGTGAGTTACGAAACCAAACTGTTTGTACACAAAGAACTGGATATTTTGGGATCGAGAAACTCGCTGACTGAATTTGCGGCCGTGATCGATATGCTGTCGAAGAAGGGTTTTCCGGTGGAGGCGACGATCTCAGCCACGGTGCCGCTCGAAGAAGCGGGCGATGCTCTTCGACGCTGGAGCGAATCGCCGCAATCGTTCACGAAAATTCTGGTCGAGATGGATGCGTAGGCGGCGGCCGACGTGATTCACAAGGTAGACGCTCATCATCATTTCTGGAAGTACGATCCAGTGGAATACGACTGGATCGACGAGAAAATGAGAGTCATCCGGCGTGATTTTTTGGCCGACGATTTACGCAAAGAGATCACAGCGACCGGCGTGAGCGGAGTGGTGTCTGTGCAGGCGCGGCAATCGTTAGAAGAGACGCGCCGGCTGCTCGAACTGGCCGACCGGAACGACTTCATCCGAGGAGTGGTGGGGTGGGCGCCGTTGGTCGAGCCGAATGTAAGCGACACCCTGGGCGAGTTGACGGAGAACCGGAAACTGCGTTCGATGCGGCACGTGCTGCAGGGCGAGCCCGATCCCTTTTACATGCTGCGCGAGGATTTTAACGCAGGCATCCGCGCGCTGAAACCTTTCGCCTTGGCGTACGACATTCTTATTTTTGAACGCCAATTGCCGCAGACCGCGCGGTTTGTGGACAAACATCCCGATCAAGTGTTTATCGTCGATCATTCGGCCAAACCGCGAGTAGGCGATCGCGAGATTTCACCGTGGCGAGAAAATATGCAAGAGCTTGCGAAGCGCCCGAATGTTTACTGCAAAATCTCCGGGCTCGTTACGGAGGCGGATTATTCGAACTGGACCGAGGCGCAGCTTCAGCCGTATTTGGATACAGTCCTATCGGCATTCGGCCCCGGGCGATTGATGTTCGGCTCGGATTGGCCGGTATGCCTGGTCGCTGTTACATACTCCCGGTGGATTTCAATTGTGGCAAATGCCATCAGCGCACTGTCAGTTACCGAGCAGGAGCGAATCTGGTCGGGAACGGCGCTAGAGGCATATCGACTGAAGTAAAGGCGAGGGGACAGCGCGCGGGAGCCGCATACGTTACTATAGAAAGAGTTCAGATTATCTTCCAGCAGAGGCTGTTCGTGTGCCCTGCGATTGAAGTTCGTAGGCGCGCCCTGGAAATCGTAAAACCCAACGAAAAGGCTTAGCTATGTACGCTGTGATTGAAACAGGCGGTAAGCAGTATCGTGTCGCGCCTGGCCAAACTATCGATGTTGACACGATCGCCGGCGATGTCGGCACGGATGTGGAGTTTGACCGGATTCTAGCCATTTCCAATGAATCGAACGAACTGGTGCTGGGCGATGCGCTGAAGAGCGCTCGCGTTCGCGGCAAAATTGCCGCTCATGGCAGGGGCGACAAGATCCTGGTTTTCAAGTTCAAGCGCAAGAAGCAGTACAAGCGCACTATCGGTCATCGCCAGAATTACACGCGCGTGGAAGTGCAGGAGATTGTGGCATAGCCGGTAGCGATCGGAGATATTTGCAATGGCACATAAAAAAGGTTTAGGCAGCTCCAGAAACGGCCGCGACTCCAATTCGCAGCGGTTGGGCATCAAAGTTTTTTCGGGCGAGTTTGTGACGGGCGGATCGATCATCGTGCGCCAGCGCGGCACGCGCTATAAACCTGGAAAGAACGTGGGTCTCGGAAAGGACGATACCCTTTTCGCGACTGTGCCCGGCACGGTTGAATTTCGAGACCGCGGCAGACTCGGGAAATTTGTCAACATAGTCGCCGCAGAACGCTAGCGAGCGCAGTTGTCGCTCCTCCGCAATAGCCGGACTCCGGCGCATCTTTCTTCTGTGTTCATTTTTTTGTGTTCATCGACGAAGTAATCATTTCCGTGAAAGCCGGGAACGGCGGCAATGGCTGCCTTGCGTTCCGGCGCGAAAAGTTTGTTCCGAGGGGCGGACCGAGCGGCGGGGACGGCGGGCGCGGCGGCGACGTCATCTTATTTTCGAGCGTGCACGATAATACGCTGCTCCGCTTCCGGTTTAATCCGGAGCACACGGCTGAGCGCGGGCGGCACGGCGAAGGCAGTAATCGAACCGGCCGCGAGGGGGTGAGCGTCGAGCTGCCGGTTCCAGTCGGCACCATCGTTTACAACGCAGCGACTGGCGAGCAGATCTTCGACTTCACCGCTCCCGAACAACGCGTCACAGTGGCTCGTGGAGGAAAAGGCGGCCGCGGAAACGCGCGCTTTGCGACCTCTACACACCAAGCTCCCACGGAGCACGAAGAAGGCAAAGAAGGCGACTTTCTCAAGCTGCGTCTGGAATTGAAACTGTTGGCGGACGCGGGGCTGATTGGTTTTCCAAACGCCGGCAAATCCACTTTGATTTCGCGGCTGTCCGCAGCCAGACCGAAGATCGCGAATTATCCCTTCACCACGCTCGAGCCGAATCTCGGGGTGGTCGAGGCGGGAGACCACACGTTCGTGCTTGCGGACATTCCCGGGCTGATCGAAGGCGCGCATGAGGGCCACGGGCTTGGGATTCAGTTTCTGCGTCACGTGGAGCGCACTCGGCTGTTGGCGCACCTGGTGGATGTATCGGATTTCAGCGGCCGCGAGCCGGGCGCGGATTTCGAGGTGATTCTGGAAGAGCTGGCGCAGTTCAGCGCGGACCTGACGAAGAAGCCCATGATCGTTGTGGCGACGAAGATCGACGCTTGCCAGGATGTCTCGCGCATAGACGCTGTGCGGACAAAAGCCGAGGAGCACGGATTGCCGTTCCACGCGATTTCGAGCGTGACAGGAGCGGGGATCGAAGAGCTTCGCTACGCGATCAGCGCTCAAGTTATCCAGAGCAAGGCTGAGGAAAAAGCTACAATCTCAGTCGGAAGCTAGATTCCGCCGGTGCGGGGCCCGGTCTTCAAAACCGGAGTGCGGCACTTACGTGCCGCGGGTGGGTTCGACTCCCATTAGCTTCCGCAGTTATTATGCGGATGACTAAACCGGAGGGAGGGCGTTCACAATCAATGGCACTCGAGTTAGCGTCCTAATCGGGCCAACTTCCAAATCGCCGGCGACTCGTCCGGAACGCCAATCTTCGACAGGAATAGGCAATAACTTGGCAGGATCGGGATACCGCTCGAAGCGCGCCTCTCCCTAGCCTGGAAATAGAGGACAGAACGAATGCAGAAACGAAAACTGGGAAAGAGCGGCCTCGAAGTCTCAGCCATTGGACTGGGGTGCAGGGACTGAGCTTTGGCTACGGCCCCGCAACTGAGAAGCAGCAGGCAATCACACTGATCCGATCGGCATTCGACCGTGGCGTAACGTTCTTTGACACCGCCGAAGCTTACGGTCCGTTCACGAACGAGGAACTGGTGGGCGAGGCCCTTGCGCCAGTTCGCGAACAGGTCGTGATCGCGACCAAGTTCGGCTTCGAAGGTGGGAAGCCGGATGCTGGTCTGAACAACCGCCCGGAGCACGTCAAGGAGGTCGCCGACGCAGCGCTGAAGCGGCTGAAGACCGACCTCATTGATCTGTTCTATCAGCACCGGGTCGATCCGAACGTGCCAATTGAGGACGTGGCCGGCACCGTAAGAGACCTGATCCATGAAGGCAAAGTCAAGCACTTCGGCCTGTCCGAAGCCGGCGCGCAGACGATCCGCCGTGCTCACGCCGTTCAGCCCGTCACCGCTCTACAGAGCGAATATTCGCTGTGGTGGCGAGAGCCGGAGCAGGAGATTCTGCCGACGCTGGAGGAACTCGGGATCGGCTTTGTCCCGTTCAGTCCTGTGGGCAAGGGATTTCTTACGGGCGCGATTACCGAGAACACGACGTTCGACAGCACCGATTTCCGCAACATTGTTCCCCGGTTTGCGCCTGAGGCGCGGAAGGCGAACCACGCTTTGGTCGATTTGCTCGGCGAGATCGCCGCGCGCAAGAATGCCACGCCTGCGCAGATCGCGCTTGCGTGGCTGCTGGCTCAGAAGCCGTGGATCGTTCCGATCCCCGGAACCACGAAGCTGCATCGCCTTGAGGAGAATATCGGAGCGGCTGAGCTTGAACTGAGTGCCGACGATCTCCGCGACATCAACGATGCCGTCTCGAAGATCGCGGTGGAAGGCGAATGGTACCCGGCACATCTACAGCAGCGAGTCGGCCGCTGAGCGGCAAGACTTGCATGGAGCTATGTGACGGACTAAGTAGAGGAGTTTAGAGATGGAGATCAAAAGAGTTGGCTCGCAAGCTTCCGCTAAGGGACCCTCAGAGTGGTTCACTGGCGCGGTACGGATCGATCCGCTGTTTCAGGCACCCGATCCGGCTCTTGTTCAAGGCGCCGGCGTGACTTTCGAGCCGGGCGCGCGAACCGCATGGCATACGCATCCCCTCGGTCAGACGCTCATCGTCACCTCAGGCTGTGGCTGGGCTCAGCGCGAGGGCGGACCAATCGAGGAGATCCGGCCGGGGATGTGGTTTGGTTCCCGCCCGGCGAGAAGCACTGGCACGGGGCCACGCCAACGACCGCAATGACGCACATTGCCATTCAGGAAAAGCTCGATGGGAAGGTTGTCGACTGGATTGAGAAAGTCAGTGACGAACAATATCGCAAGTAATCTCCTGCGCCCGATACTTTTGATTGCGGCGGCAGATCTGCTGTCCTCCCCAACTTTCGCCCGTGCCCAGGCACAGAAGACGGCGATGCTGAATGATGTTCGGACGGTCTCGCCGGCGCTCGCGCGATATACACAAAATGCCTTGACGGGCGACCTCTGGAGGCGTCCCGGCACATTCCGCTGTGGTTTCAAGTATCCGCGAATATATTCCGCCGAACCGCCCGGTGCAATCGCATTGGCGATGCGTTCATTCCACGCTACGAAATCTGCCGCCTTGGGGCAGGTCGTCACCCTCCGCCGGGTCACTGCCCTGCGTCAGCTGCCGGACCAGCGCCAGTAGACATTCCCGACAACGTATACCGACCGCCTGGAATTCTTCCCGCCTCATCCGCCTTTCTCGAATGCCTCACCTCGCTGCCCGCCTGGCCGTACTATTCGAGGGAAAGCCATTTCTCAACTCGGGCATAGTGGGCGAACACGAGGCACCCGAACTCCTGGCCATCGAAATCTTCGAAATGGACCCGATGCATGTATTTGGCTGGTGATTGCATAGGCTCGGTCACCCTATTGAATCAGGTGCGGAGCTACGATATCCATAAACTCCCGTGACGTGATCATCTTGGTTTTCTTCCAGAACTTCGGAAAATGCCGCGCATTTCCGGTCACCAGATAGTCGGCGCGAGCGGCATCCGCGCATTCCAGGAACTTGTTGTCTTCCGCGTCCTTCGTCACCTGCAGCGCGCGTATCGGCGCGACCGAATGCGATCGATTCCCGATGAGCTGCAGGAGTTGCAGCCGGAGTCCCTTGCGAATCTTCAGCTCCGGCCGCGCCAGCACTTCGCGATACTCGGCAAGAACGGCCTCGGAAACATATAGCGTGATTGGTTTGGTGGTCGCGAGCAGCAGGACGGTCCGCTGGAGTCCATTAGGCTTTAACGCTGCCGAGACGACGATGTTGGTGTCGATAACGAGGCGAAGCGGGATCATCCTCGCTTCGATTTGCGGGCGCGGGTCGCTTTGATGACCTGGTCAATCCGGCGCGACGTGAGCTTGTCCGTGCCCTTGCGCTGGGACTCTTCCCCGATAAGCTTCAGCACCTCCGGTTCGGGGGCGGCAAGGCGCACATAATCGCGGATGCTAAGCAGTACTGCCTTGGGTGTGCCGCGCTTCTCGATTACGAGAGAACGGTGTTCATCCTCGACCCGGCGCAGCAGCTTACCGAAGCCGTTGCGGGCGGTCAGCGCGGAAACCACGATGGAGTCATTGGCGTTGGTGCTCATCGAAACCTTCATTTCAATTATCTGAACTGTATAGTTCAGGCGCAACTACGTTAAGCTACTTGTGCACTGAAGCGCTCTTCCCCTCCTCTGCTGGTAGCGTTCTACCCACTCGCTGTGCTCGAGCGCCACTTTCAAATGATTGATTATTGACGCCTTGGCGGGATTCGAACCTACGGCCCTCTTGCTCGACTCCCATTAGCTTCCGCCAGCCGTGGCTACGTTGGGCCCGTGCTACTGCGATCCTGCTAGAGCAACGGCCAATCTCTTTGAATCGAAGCCAAACGGTCCCGGCTCGCTCTTGAACCGGATTCGACCGTCTACGCCGATCAAGTAAAGACGGTCGGGCCACGCTGTGTATTCCCGCTCAATGCGATCATTGACGGAGTCAATCAAAGCTGGAATGGCGATGTGAAGCCTACGGACACAGGAGGAAGCGACCTTCTCACGCTGTTCATCAGTGACTGGATTGCGAAAGAGAACACCTTCTTTGATGTTGCTTTGCATCTGCCAGATGTCGCTTGGATGGGCCTCGGCGATATAGACGATATAGAATACCGCACGGTCTTTGTATTGCCGATACAGCTTGCTGAGCGCGGGAACCTCCCGGCGAAATGGCGGTCAAGTGTAACTACCAAAAATGAGGACGACCGGCTTCGTGTTGCGAAAAGAGGAAAGCGTCACGGAACCGGAACGATCAAGGAGCGGAAGCGTGAAGTCAGGAGCGGCGTCATCAACGTGAAGGCTTCCGGCTCGCGCACTTTTCCACATCGTTTCGAATGGAAACAGCAGGAAAGGCGCCGGCCCGACATGCATCATCACCCTGGAGAACGTTTCCGGAGGCTGATGCATCGCGTAATCGAAGCTCGCGAGCACTGCACAATAGAGCACCAGGATGGACACTCCGATTTGCACAAGACGTCTTTTCCAGCTCTTGCGGTGCTTTGCGGGGCGAGCATCCGGAGATACGGGCGTTGGGGGTGGTGGCGTGCTCATGCTTACTACGAAAAGGCCTTGACGCTGGAGTATACAGCATTTTGAGAGCCCCAAGCATCCACCTTAGGTTTGAGGCGGAAGCCCATCTTTACCACAGGGGCATACTCGAAGTACATTTGCAGGGGAGCGAATCATGGCACATATTTCGTTGACTGAAGGGATTCCCGGTATTCTCGGGCCGATGTTATTCCGCCCTGAGACCGCCAACCCGCTAAATGAGCTTGCCGAAGCGCTGCTGCGAGGGCCGAATTCTCTATCCCCAGGCGAGAGAGAACTGATTGCAACCTACGTGTCGTCGCAAAACGATTGTTTCTTTTGTCAGATCATCCACGGCGCGGTCGCCGCTCATCACTTACGGGGAAACGAAGCGCTGGTAACAGAGACGAAACGCGATCCGGAGAAAGCAGCGATCTCCGAAAAGTTGAAAGCCCTCCTGGCGATTGCCGGCAAGGTGCAGAAGGGCGGGAAGCAGGTCACTTCGCAGGACGTCGAACGGGCCAGACAGCAGGGGGCGACCGACGTGGAGATTCACGACACAGTGCTGATTGCGGCTGCGTTCTGCATGTATAACCGTTATGTCGATGGACTGGCGACCTGGGCGCCGCAGGATCCTGAGATGTATCGGCAGCAAGCAGCCAGGTTGGCAGCTGAAGGTTATGCCGGTTCTCTAGAGAGACTTTCGGCAAATTCCGCTGCGCAGAGCGTTTGAGGAGTTAATATGGCGCATATCAAATTGACCGAAGGCCTGCCAGGAATCCGGGCGCTTTTTGATTTCCGACCCGAAACGGCGGAGCCCTTATGCCAACTGGCCGATGTTTTATTGCATCAGCCGAGCCCTCTTTCGCAGGGAGAGCGAGAGCTGATCGCTACCTATGTTTCTTCTTTGAACGACTGCCGCTATTGCCAAACGGCTCACGGCGCAATTGCCGCACATCACTTGAATGGAAACGAGAACGTAGTCCTCCAAGTGAAGCATGATTTCAAAAGCGCACCGATTTCCGACAAGTTAAAGGCGCTGCTGGTCATTGCCGGTAACGTGCAAAGAGGGGGCAAGCAGGTCACCGCGACAGATGTGGAAAACGCGAAACGAGAGGGAGCAAGCGATCTGGAGATTCATGATACGGTACTGATCGCGGCTGCGTTCTGCATGTATAACCGCTACGTGGACGGTCTCGGAACCTGGGCGCCCGGAGATCTGGAGAGCTATAAGCCCAGAGCCGCGATAGTCGCGGAAGGCGGCTACAATCGAATCCCTTCGGACATACGGGAACACGCGCGCGGGTCCGCAGGTTGATCGTGATTATGAAATCGATGTTCTTGCCCGACGTGGAAATGAATCCACAGCCAAGCCCGCGGGACATGGATGCAATCTCTGAAGACGCGTTCTCAAAGATAGCCGCGCGAGTGAAGGGAACCGCGATGGCCGCCGAGCGCTTGCAGGGACAAAGCATCGCAAGAAGCGCGGCAGCTCATAAGGCGCAATGATGGCCGTCAGGCTCCGGCCGATAGCATTCATTGCCGTTCTGCTTGTGGCGTGGCAAATTGCTATAAACCGGGATCCCGTTCACCTTTTGCCGGGCCCGTGGGGCGTGGTTGGCGGCATAGGCGACCTGGTGCGGCACGGATTGCTTCTGAAATACGTGGTCGCTTCGCTATTCCGCGTCACCTGGGGCTTTGTTTTAGCAGTCGTTCTGGCCGTCCCCCTAGGCCTCGCGATCGGCTGGTTCCGAAGAGCCGAAATGGCGTTTAATCCGATCATTCAGATCCTCCGCCCTATTTCTCCACTGGCCTGGATTCCGATTGCGATTCTGTGGTTCGGCGTAGGGGATCTGGCCGCTATATTTCTTATCTTCCTGGGCTGCTTCCTCCCCTTACTGCTGACAGCCATCAATGCGGTTCAAAGCATTCCAGCGGTTTATATAAATGCAGGCCGCAATTTCGGTCTAGGCCCTGTTGACCTCGTCTACCGGGTTTTATATCCAGCGGTCATTCCGCAACTGATCGTTGGTTTGCGAATCACCTTAGGTATCGCTTGGCTGGTGGTGGTGGCGGCAGAGATGATCGCGGTGAACTCCGGACTCGGCTTTTTAATTGTAGACGCCCGCAATGCCGGCAACCGCTACGATCTTGTGGTTGCTGGAATGGTCATGATTGGGATTATCGGGTTGCTTCTGGACATGGGCATACGATCGTTTGAGCGCGTGAAGTCGTTCCGCTGGAGCTACTCAGAGGACTAACAGTGTCATTGACCGAAGCTTTCGTGACGCCGACAACTGTAGAGACCAAGCTGCGCGCGGAACAAGTCAACATGGTGTTCAAGCGCGACGGTAAGAGCACGGCCGTTCTTAAAGACATCAATCTTGACGTTGGCAACGGCGAGTTTCTGTGTCTGCTGGGGCCTTCGGGATGCGGCAAATCGACGTTACTGAGCACGATGGCAGGTTTCCTTTCCCCGACCAGCGGAGAGATAAGAATTGACGGCGAAATCGTGCGCGGGCCGGATTCCCGCCGGATCTTTGTGTTCCAGGAGCGTGGCGCCTTTCCGTGGCTCACGGTCGAGGGAAATATTGGATTCGGTTTATTTAAATTGCCGCGGTCGGAACGCGATCGGCGCATTGCGCACTACGTCAAGATGGTAGGTCTGCAAGGGTTCGAGAAGACATATCCGCCGGAGCTTTCAGGCGGCATGAAACAGCGGCTCGAAGTCGCCCGCGCCTTGGCAGTAAATCCGGACATGCTTTTTCTGGACGAGCCATTTGGGGCGCTCGACTCCATCACGCGCCTCATCATGCGCGGCGAACTGCTTCGCATCTGGGAGGCGGAGCGTAAGACTATCATTTTTGTGACGCACGATATCGACGAAGCGGTTCAGCTTGCGGACCGGGTGGTGGTAATGAGCGCACGACCAGCGACGGTTCAGCGGATAGTTAAAATCGATATTCCACATCCGCGGGACATCAGCTCGCGACGCTACCTGGAACTTCGCGATGGCATTTTCAAGCAGATCGGTCTGGCGCATAAACTATGAGGTCGCTGGTCGAACCGCGGAAATGGGAAAGGCTCTTCTGGCCGATTCTGGTGTGCGCGCTGCTGCTTGCAATGTGGCACTACTGCGTCATTTGGACGGCTACCAGGATTTTCCCGTCGCCGCTCAGCGTAGAACGAGGCATGGCCGAGCTGCTCCGCCAGAATGTTCTATGGGGCGACATTGGCGATTCGCTGCGCCGCGTAGCAATTGGGTTCGGCGCCGCGGCGGCTCTCGGGGTCCCGCTGGGATTGACGCTTGGCTGGTATCCAGCGGCGAACCAGGTAGTGAACCCGGTAATGCAAATTCTACGGCCGATCAGCCCTATCGCGTGGATCCCGGTTGCCATCATCTTTTTCGGCGTAGGAGATTACGCGGCAATTTTTCTGATATTTCTGGGGGCTTTCTTTCCGATAGTGGTCGCGTGCGTAGATGGAGTATCCAATGTGCCGTCGGTGTTACGGCGGGCGGGCCGTAACTTTGGTCTGGCGCCTTGGCAACTTCTCGCGAAAGTGGTGTTTCCGGCCGCTCTTCCGCAGATCATCGTGGGATTGCGTATTGCGCTCGGGATTGCGTGGCTGGTAGTTGTGGCGGCGGAGATGATCGCGGTCGATTCGGGGCTGGGATATCTGATCATCGACGCGCGAAATTCGGGAAAGCGTTATGACTTGGTCGTCGCGGCCATGCTGCTGATCGGCGTGATTGGACTCGCGCTCGACTTCGGTTTCCGGAGGCTCGAAAAGATCAAATCAGTTCGATGGGGATTCCGCGATGAGTCTTAAGAATAAATTCCTGCTGGGCGCATTAGCGTGGCTTGTGCTCATCTCTTCATTACATGGCTATTTGAACGTCAATTGGGCGGCTTTTCTGAATGATTATCGTCCGCCTGCGAAGCGGAAGATTATCGTCGCCTACATTCCTGTCACTTGCCAGCTCACCTGTCCGGTGACGGACTACATTTCGAAATATTCGAAAGCTGGGGAACTGTTTCTGCCCCGCATGTTTCAGGGCTTCCCCGAGATGAAGGAAGCCCTTATTTCGAACAAAGTGCAGGCGGCCTTTATTGTCGCGCCAATGGCGATTGCGCTCAGGGCACAGGGCGTTCCGATCAAGGTGGTCTATCTGGGGCACCGTTACGGCAGCGCTGTAGTCGTTCGGAAGGACGGTCCAATCAAGACGTTTGCCGATCTGCGGGGCCGCACGGTCGCAATTCCAAGCCGCTTTTCGGATGAGCGCCTGATCCTCTTTCGTGCGATGAAAATATGGAAAATGAAGCCGACTGATATCAAGATGGTCGAGATGGCTCCGCCGGATGTGTCAGGCGCGCTGGCGGCGGGTGCGATTGACGCATTTTCGATGGGAGAGCCGTTCCCGTCTCAAGCGGAAATGGCAGGCTACGGCCGGATTCTCTTTCAAGCGCGGGAGTATTGGCCGGACTATATGTCGTGCATTCTCGTAGTGCGGCAGGATTTAATCGACAAGCGTCCGGATGTCGTACAGATTTTGGTGGACGGTATTGCCCGATCGGGTCTCTGGCTTGATAAGGGCAAACCTCACCGGGAGGATGCGGCCGATTTCGTGGGCCGTTTTTACTACAACCAGAAGCCCGCGCTGCTGCGCTGGGCGCTGACGAAGCCGATGGACCGGGTGATGTATAGTCCGCTCGCGCCACGCAAGGCGGATTTCGATCTGGTTCGCGATCTGATGATTGAGACGGGCGTATTGCACAAGAAAATCGATTTTGACGAGTATACGGACACTCGATTCTCCGATCGGGCAAGTATTCAGACCGCGTGGAAGTATCAGGCGGGCGCGGCGACGGCCCAGTGAATAGTTTTAAGGAGAGAACTGAAATGTTTCGAAGGCATTTTATGCGGCGCATGGCTTTTGCGGGCGCGGCCAGTTTGGCAAGTATTGGAGCCGCGGAAGGCGGTCAGAACAAGACAGTGATCTATCGAGTCAAGGGATTTACGTGCGTTACCTGCGCCGTAGGTCTCGAGACCTTGCTCCGCCGGCAGAAAGGGATTGCACGAGCTGAAGCCAGCTACCCAGATGGCACGGTGCGCATCGATTTTGATCCTGGCTTATTGACTGGGAAAGCACTGAAAGGATTCATCAGTGAAATGGGCTTTACTGTAGCAGAAGAGGCAGACTTGGCTATACTTCGAAAAACTTGAGAAGACGAGCAGCCACAAAGTCGGGCCGGTTCAGCGGAATGAAATGCCCGGAATCAACCTGAACAAGCTCTGAGTTCGGAATCAGAGCAGAGGCCCGGCGAGCAAAGGCTTCCGGGATTGCCGGATCCCGTGAGCCGTAAAAGATGAGGGTTGGAATAAGCAGCTGCGGCAGGAAATCGGGAACCGCGGCTAACACTTCAGAAGGTTTGCCCCAGCGCAGAATGCGCATGAACTGCCAAGCGCCTTCCCACCCGGAAAATGGCTCCCGAAAATCGCCGGCGACTGGGCCCGTGGTTCCTTCTTCGTTTCGCATGGCCCGCCGCATCGCGATGTTCCAGAAGATCCGGCTCACCAAAGGGGCGAGAACTTCACCTAAAATTGGCTTCCGCAGGAATTCGAAAAGATAGTACGGCTTGAGTTCGGGAAACAATGCGGGCGAGAGGAGCGCCAAGCGGCTGACGTGCTGCGGAAATGCATGAGTATAGTGCACCGCGACCGCTGAGCCGGCATCGTGCCCGACAATATGCCACTGGTCTATGTTGTTTTGGACCCTCAATGTATCGATCCGTTCGGCGAGCAGACTCAAGTGATTCGGCCCGTAAGGCTCGCTCGGAGTCTTGCCTAAACCCGGCAGATCAATGGCGAAGCACTGAAATCGGCCGAAGAGCCGCTCGATGACGCCGTTCCAGAGTTGATTACTGGTGGGTATGCCGTGAATGAACAGAATCGGGTAACCGGAGCCGCGGCACAGTAAATGCATGATCAGGACCCAGACTCGACTAGCGTGCGCGAAGACGCGGGAAAGCGCCTGCACAGGCGATAGAATACCCAGGCGATGGATCGTAGCGAACCGAGAAACAAACTAAATAGTACGGTCGAAAGCATTCCGTCCGGCCGGATACGCGAGTAAAGGTGATTAATGCTCCAGGCTGGAATCGTATATGCATCGCCCGCCGCCAGCAGCCCCATGCGGTCTCGGATCGGCCAATCGTAAGCCAGTTTCTCGATGAGGCTGTTAAAGAACTTTCCCATGTGAAGAACGCGCAAATTGTATACGGCTTGCGCCCAGCGCGAGAATCTGCCTTTATCTCTGAACCTGCAAATCAATCGCGATCCTTCTGCCGCATGCCGCAAAGCAGCAGTGACGCCATTGGCGGTGACAGGATCAGGAACTGACGCCGCTTCGCCGATGACGATCCAGTTTGGGCCACAGACGCGCTTCAAAACACGGCATGTGTAGGAAGTTACGAAAGGAGTGTGAAAGCTGGAATCGGCCAGCAGCGCTCTGAAGCGGGCGAATTTCATTAGTTGCTGTTTGAAAATGTCGTCTACGGAGAGCGACCGCGACCGTTGTTGCTTGACTGCCAGGCCTGTGCTTACATAGCCGACACTGATTGTGCTGGGATTAATTGGGATTTCCCAAACCCAGTTCATATACTGCCGATCGGAAACGTCCACGTAGATCGTAGTTCCCTCCTGCCGTTCGGAAGTATCGAAATATGTCCACATGGCGACTTTTCTGGGTCCATACTCGACAGCGGACAATCGAAACTCCCGAGCCAAAATACTGGAAGCGGCTCCCGATGCATCAATGAACCACTTGGAAGTAACATGCCGGCCGAGTGCGGTGCGAACGCCAGTAATTGTCCGGCCATTCCGGTCAATGCCGGTAACGCGATCATGGACAATCGACACTCCGTGCATGGCCGCGATTCGCATAAGATCCGTATGCAACCGAAGGCGATCCACGTGCAATGTACGCAGTTCAATGTTGAAAGGAGGGCGTCCGAGCCAGGACCCCGGAACGTATTCCGTCTTGGAGTCGTCGGCTAGTTTCAGAGTCACGTGCCGTTTGTATGTGGAGGCTTCACTTCGAACAAGATCGTCCATCGGCAGTTCAATCTGCTCAAAGAGTTCCGGGGCCGACCAATCCAGCGACTCTCCCACCATGTGGCGAAAATCTGTAACCGGCTCAAAGCAAGTAACTCGAAAACCAGCTCTTGCAAGATGGACTGAAGCTGCCAATCCGGCCAAGCCGCCTCCAATGACGGTGACATCCGGCTCCGCCTCGCCTGCTCTGACTTGCTGGACTGTGTCGGAGGCGTCGAGCACTTGTGTGGTCGATTGTAACTGCCTTCACGCGCGATTGCGCCCACCTAAAGGTGGACCCGCACGTACAACTTTCAGCGCCTACTTGATTAACCCCGCGGATTCGTCAATGGTAAGAAAACGGTTCGCCGGCACATTTTCAAGGCGCTGAACTTTGCCGCTGGGCCATTCTACGGTCAGCTTGGAAATGACCCGATCCTGCTTCAAGCCGAAGGTAAGGGCCAAGTCGCTCTGCGAACAATAGCTCGACCCGCTGTGCACGGTTTGCCACTGCCTGCCTGACGAACTCTCGATTCGCACCACCGCGCCCAGCGCACTGCGATTTGACCGGCGGCCGATGAGACGAACGTTGATCCAATTGTTCCTGTTGCCACCGTCGTTGCGAAGCAACTCCGCGGGACCGCCATTCGTGGTGACGAGAATATCCAGATCGCCATCGTGGTCGAAATCGGCATAAGCGGCGCCCCGGCCGACGATGGCACGGCGAATATCCGGCCCGACCGAGTCGCTCGCGTCCTCAAAGGAACCGTGGCCGGTATTGTGGAACAGCAAAGGCGTTTCACGGAACTGGAGATCGGATTGCGTTCGATTGATGTCGGGCTCGATATGGCCGTTTACGGCAAAAATGTCGGGAAACCCGTCGAGATCGTAATCGAAGAAGAATGCTCCGAACGTCACATCCAGGCGGCTGGCGCGGCCTAGAACTGTAGACGGCGCGACGTCTGAAAACAATCCGTTTCCATCGTTGTGATAGAGGGCCATCATCTGTTTGCTGAAATTTCCAACCAGCAAATGCGGACGCCCGGAGCGATCGTAGTCCGCAGCGTCCGCGCCCATTGCTCCGCGCGCCGTCCCATCGTCGGCATAGGCGATGCCCGCCTGAACGGCCTCCTCCGCAAATGTTCCATTCTTCTTGTTCCGGTACAGTTTATTGGGCTGCGTGTCATTGGCTATGAACAGATCGGGCCATCCATCGCCGTTGTAATCAAAGACAACGATGCCCAGAGACTTACTGCTCACGTTATCCAAGCCCGCCTTCTTCGTTACATCTTCAAATCGTCCGTTTCCCAGATTGCGATAAAGCTTCAGACTCTCACCTTTATACAGTTCAGGCGTGCAGTATGACTTAGTTTTGCCATCGAGCGAGCAGCGGATATCCTTGGGCGCGCTCCACTGGACGTAGTTGGCGACAACCAGATCCGCTTTGCCATCGCGATCGTAATCAAACCAGGCCGCGCTCGTGCCGAAGTTCGCGTTGCGGATGCCGCTCGCCGCTGTCACATCTTTGAAATGACCGTGACCCTCATTGTGGAACAAGCGATCGCCTTCAAGGGCCGTAACGTAGATATCGGGCAATCCGTCGTTATCGTAATCGGCGACTGCCACTCCAATCGCATACATTTCGACATCTAGCCCACTGCCCTTGGTAATGTCGCTGAAAGTGCCGTTCCGATTGTTGCGGTATAACGCGGGGAAATGGCGGGTACTTGAGCGTCCCCAATCCTTTCCATTCAGCAGAAATATATCCGGCCAGCCATCCCCATCCAGATCAACGAACGCGCAACCCGATCCGATTGTCTCGGGGAGCCATTTATTTCCAACAGCTCCGTTGTAATGCGTAAAGTGAATGCCGGCCTGGCTGGTGACATCAACAAATCGAATGCCAACGTCCGGCCCCGCAGCGACGGAGACCAGAGCGAACGCGATAATGCAAAACGTAAAAACAAATTTCATGATGCGTTGAATGGATGCTCGCAATGTAGCAAAAAGGGTACATCATGGACGCAAAACAGATTACGAACCGAGCGTTCTCCATCCCAAGTAGTAGATCTCTACCCACCAAAAGTTTGAGAGTCTCCGCGAGGCTTGTATGCAATTTCGTTTAATGTCAAACTCTAGATTCAAACCAGCTTGGGTGAGGAGAGCGGTCAGATCACAAACGTCCGCGTAATAAAGCGTTGAAGCATTCGTTAGCAGTCGTTTTGTTTGGCGTACTTCTGTGCAGCGCGTGTCGGAATTCGGGCCTTCCGCAGCCTGGATCGAAGACATATGCCGATTTCTGTTCGGCCTTTTTTCTTGGGTTGGCCGGATTGCAGGCGGGCGAAGATGTGCGAGCCAAGGAGTATCTGACTCGATCGACGCAGATCGCTCCCGGTGAACCTGCGAGCTGGGCCGATCTTGGAATTTTGCAGGTTCGGCAGCAGCAGTTTGATTCGGCCTTCGCGAGCGTGGATAAAGCGCGTTCTCTCGATCCCAACGAGAGCCGTATCGAAGCGCTGCTTGGCCTGATTGAAAGCCGGCGCGGCAAGTTGCCGGAGGCTATGGCGCACTTGAAAAAAGCAGTGGCGCTGGACAGCCGCAATCTAAGGGCGATTTACTCGCTCGCCGAAGAAACTGAGCGCGATCAGAGTACGGGGAATCAGGCGGCCGCGCAACAGTTGCTGAAACAGATCCTGCGCCAGCAGCCTTCGAATGCGGCCGTCCTGCTGGACGATCTTCGGCTGGCCGCCAAGCGCGCCGACGCGGCTGAAGCGCAGCAGTCGCTATCCGCTTTGAAACCTCTTGCGGTGAACTGGCCGGATGTAGCCCGGCAGCGCTTCTCGACTGTCGAGCAGGACATCAACAGCGGCAATATTCGAGCGGCCGCAGTCGAGGTGCAGTTCTTGCGCAACATCCTGCTTCGGGTACCAGCTTATCGCGAGAATCTGGATGCGATCGAGATACCCGCAACTCTTGTCGCGCAGCCTTTCACGAGATTCCTACGTTTGCCATTTCCCAACTCCGAACCGGCGCCGCCGGATGTTCAGACTCATTTCGATGCCCAGGCCGTTGCCGCGGTAAGCGCCGGCAAGGTGTCCTGGATTGGGGCTCCTGTCATGGACGATCAAGCTGCTTCCGGCATCGCTTGGGCCGACGATGCCACCCTACATCTCGCGAGCGGAGCGACACTCCCGCTTCCACGCGGGCGCGCAGGGCAGCTTTCAAAGAACGCCATCGCGACCGCCGATCTTAACTACGATTTCAAGATGGATATTGTAATCGCCACCGCTTCGGGATTGAAGATCTACCGGCAGCAAGATCCCCGGCACTTTCGCGACGTAACGACGGAGAGCAAGATCCCGGCCGCCGTGGCGAATGGATCGTATACCGGCGTTTGGGCGTTTGATGTAGATCTCGATGGCGATCTGGATCTGGTCTTAGGAGTGCCGAAAGGCGATCCCGTCGTCCTGCGGAACAATGGCGACGGCACATTCACGCCGATTGATTCATTCAAAGGACTCGATGGCGTAACCGCGTTCACGGCCGCGGATATTGACGGCGATGGCGATCCCGATGTCGCTTTTATTGACGGTAACGGCAATTTAAGAGTTTTTTTGAACGAGCGCTTAGGTGACTATCGACGACTTGACGTGCCCGCGAGTCTCGGCCAAGGCATATTGGCTGTGACTGCCTGTGATGTCAACGGCGACGGAACTCTAGACCTGGTCCTGCTGAAGAACGACTCCTCCGTTGTACGCCTTTCGCTGAAGGAAGGAAGCTCTGAATGGGATTCCGCTGAGCTTCTGCATGCGGTCCACTCACCTTCTCCGAGCCTTTTTCTAGGAGATATAGATAACAACGGCGCGCTCGACATCATTGCCAACGGGCAGGTGTTTTTGAGCGATGGAAAGACTTTCGCGCCCCTGCCCGCGCGGTTTGCGCAAGTTCCGGAAGCGATTTCCGATATGAACTCGGATGGACGACTCGACGTCATCGCTCTGAGCCAAAATGGCATGCCTGTCGAGCTGATCAATCACGGCAGCAAGAACTATCGATGGCAGGTGATTCGCACAAGAGCCGCTAACGCGACCGGCGATCAGCGGATTAATTCCTTCGGCATCGGTGGTGAGATTGAGATTCGCTCAGGACTGTTGGCTCAGAAGCAAATCATCAACTCGCCTATCTTGCATTTCGGTTTAGGAGAGCACACGGCCGTTCAATTTGCGCGGATCGTCTGGCCGAACGGTTTTGTTCAGGCAGAGTTCGATTTGAAATCGGACCAAACGGTTCTCGCCGAGCAACGCATCAAAGGCTCTTGTCCCATGCTATTTGCCTGGGACGGGAAACGGATGCAATTTGTGAAGGATGTCGGGCCTTGGGGGTCTGCGCTTGGCTTGAATGTCAACGCTCAGGGCAAGGGCATTTATGGAACGCGCGAGTGGTTCAAGGTTCGAGGCGACCAGCTTGCGCCGCATGATGGCTATTACGATCTGCGCATCACGGCGGAGTACTGGGAGACGTATTATATGGATCACTACTCGCTGCTGGTGGTTGATCATCCTTCAGACTCTGAAGTTTACACGGATGAGCGCTTCGCCCTCCCTTCTCCCGCGCCGAATCTTGTCGCAACCAGCGTCACCAAACCATTCGCGCGCGCGATTGACGATAACGGAAATGACGTCACGGATATCGTTCGCGATCGCGATAACAGATTTCTCGATACCTTTGGACGGGGGCAGTATCAGGGCCTCACAAGAGACCATTGGCTCGAATTAGAATTGCCGGCCGATGCTCCCCAAACCGGACCGCTGTATCTGGTGGGGCAAGGCTGGATTCACGATACCGATGCCACCATCGTCAAAGCGCAAGCGCAGAACAGTAAAGCGCATCCCGAGGGCTTAAGTATTGAAGTTCCGAACGCGGCAGGTCGGTGGATTACGGTTCGAGACGGGCTAGGTTTCCCAAAGGGTCGTCTTAAGACAATTATTCTCGACATCACCGGTATTTTCCGTCCCGGCGCTCCGCGCAAGCTGCGCTTGCGAACGAACCTGGAACTCTATTGGAACAAGCTGGCCTGGGGGACTGGCCTTCCCGGCAATGAGAAGATTAAGGTACAACATATTGGATTAGCTGCCGCCGATCTACGCTACCGGGGCTTCTCGCTGATCACCCAGGCAAACGCTTCTTCACCGGAGTTGCCGCACTACGACGTGGTAGAAGAATCGGCTCTGCGCTGGCACGATCAAGAGGGCTACGCAACCCGTTATGGAGATGTTCGCGAGTTGCTGAAGGATATCGACGATCGATATGCGATCACAAGTCCAGGCGATGAGTTGCGAATGAGATTTACCGCTCCGCCTTCGCCCGATCCTGGATGGAAGCGGGACTTTATCCTGATCTGCGACGGCTGGGTAAAGGATGGCGATTACAATTCAACATTTGCCGCGACGATTTTGCCGTTGCCGTATCATGCCATGAAAGATTACGTGCAGCCGCCCACGACGCTCGAGGCGGATCACGCGTATCAACTCCACCCTTCTGACTGGCGCGAATATCACACGCGCTATGTGACCCCGCATTATTTCCTTTCGGCATTGTGGGACCACCGATGAGCAAAGCGCGCATTTTCGCCGCCGTTCTCTTTGTCGGGTTGCTGGCTGCGCCGGTGGTGTACAAGCGCGTGCTTGCGCATCGCCAGGCTGCTGCCTCAGGCGATCGGGAGGCAGTCGCTCTCGCCCGCTACGGTTTCCGATTTCACGAATCGGCCAAAGCATCCGGTATCGATTTCTGGCATAAGGCGCCGACGCTCGATCCGAAACTCGCTCACATTATGCCGCAGATCGCCTCGATGGGCGCGGCCGTTTCAGTCGTCGATTTCGATCGGGACGGTTGGGACGATATCTACGTCACCAACAGCGGCGAAGGCACGCGCAATGCCCTTTACCGGAACATGCATGACGGAACGTTTAAGGACGTCGCGGAGGAAGTCGGCCTAGCGGATGTGAATTCGCGCGAAACGGGCGTTTCTATGGGAGCCGTGTGGGGCGACTATGACAACGACGGCTACGAAGACGTGCTCATATACAAATGGGGCAAGCCGGAGCTGTATCACAACGACGGCGGCAAACACTTCACGCGGGTAACCGATCAAGCCGGGCTGCCCCCCTGGATGAATGCGAACACGGCCATCTGGCTGGACTACGACAATGACGGCAAGCTCGATCTTTTCCTAGGCGGCTATTATTCCGAAGATGTCAACCTCTGGAATCTCAAAACAACGAAGATCATGCCGGAGAGCTTCGAATATGCGCAAAACGGGGGGCGCAAGTATCTGTTTCACAATCTGGGGAACGGACGCTTCGAAGAGGTTTCCGCGAAGATGGGCATAAATTCCCGGCGTTGGTCGCTCGCGGCGGTTGCCGCCGACCTTCGCGGCACCGGCTATCCGGATCTGTTCATCGCCAATGATTACGGTGTTTCCGAACTTTACCTGAATGAGGGAGGAAAGCGGTTTCGCGAGGCCGGGAAAGAAACCGGTGTCGGATATGCACCCAAGAGCGGCATGACGGCGTCTGTCGGCGACATTCTTAATCAAGGACGATACGGGATCTTCGTCTCGAACATATCCGAAGAAGGCGTCCTGGTTCAAGGTAATAATCTCTGGATGCCGGAGCCCGACGCCTCACGCAACAACATCAAGTTCGAAAACGTGGCCAATGCCATGGGCGTTGAACTTGGTGGATGGAGCTTCGGCGCCCAGTTTGGAGATCTAAACAACGACGGATTTCTCGATCTTTATCAAGTGAACGGCGACATCTCCCTCGATCCGGATCACAGCTATTGGTACGACTATTCAAAAATTGCCGGCGGTAATCGCGCCATCATCTCCGATGCCGCCAACTGGCCGCCCTTCAAAGGCCGCAGCCTGTCCGGCTATCAGCAGAAGCGAGTTTGGATCAACGATGGAGCCGGTCAGTTTAAGGAAGTGTCTCAGCTTGTCGGGGTGACAGACCGCTACGACGGGCGATCTGTGGCGCTTGCCGACTTCAGCAATACCGGCGCGCTGGATGCGGTTGTCGCCAATCAGAGAGGCCCGGTTCTCTTATACAAGAACCACGTCGATCCGCGGAATAAATGGATCGAATTCAATCTGACGGGTCGCAGCAGCAATCGCAGTGAAATCGGCGCTGAAGTTCGCGTATTCTGGAACGGGCAGGAGCAAGTGCAGGAAGTCTCGGGCGGCAGCGGATTCTGCTCGCAAAATTCGAGGCGATTGCATTTCGGGCTCGGAAGAGTAGAGAACGTAGACCGGGTGGAGATTCGCTGGCCTTCCGGACGCGTTCAAAAGATCGTTTCGCCTGAATTGGATCGCATCCATAACATAGAAGAGCCTCAATGAGCGGAGGGGCTAACGTCCTAGGTTCCGCGCCTCCAGCCAAGCCATCGGTTCCGCGTGGTCGTATCGCCTGGTTTTTCAGCGGCGAGAACCGCTATCTTCCCCCGCTGTTTATCACGCTCATTCTGCTGGTGGGCAATCTGTCCTTCGGATTGCTTGAAAGCTTTTCCAGAACCGCCCTTGCAATCGCAACCAGCATGCTCTTTGAGATTGTGCTGACGCTGCTGATCTACCGGAAATTTCCGCACTTGGCGAGCGCTTACATCACAGGCATCAGCGTCGGAATTCTGGTGCGATCGCCGGTGTTTTGGCCTTACGCGCTGTGCAGCGCAATTGCGATTACTTCGAAGTACGTACTTCGCTGGCGCGGCCGACATTTATGGAATCCTTCTAATTTCGCGATCAGTGCGATGCTCCTGCTAGTGCCGGAATACGTGGCTGCGCTCAGCATTCAATGGGGAAATTCAGTATGGCCCTTGCTGATCGTTTGGGTTCTCGGCGCCGCGATTATTTACCGGGTCCGAAGATTCCATATCACCGGGACTTACGTCGCGTGCTTTGTGGCTCTGTCCTTTGTCCGCTCTCTTTTTACGGGCCATTCTTTCCTGGCTGAGGTTGCGCCTATTACCGGACCGATGTATCAGCTCTTTATCTTTTTTATGATCACGGATCCGAAGACGACAGTGAAAGCGCGGTGGGGGCAGTACCTGGTGGCGGCGCTCGTCGCAGTAGTCGAAATGATCCTCCGGCTTGCACAAGACGTGAATGCGCCGTTTTACGCGCTGGCGATTGTCGGACCGGCGGCCAACGCAATCGAAATCTATGTCAGCGGGAAACGGCAGGCCGTCTCAAACGTTCCGGCCTCTTACGTTTCATCCTCATAAGCTAGAGAATTTCGACTGCAGCGTTTCCAGCCCAGCAATCGGAAAAATCAGACGGTAGCCGCGACTGTCAGATCGTATGGCTTCAAACCGGGAGACGATGCCGTTATTCGGATCTCGCCGGAACGCGCGGTTGACTGCACGATGGCCAAGCACAAGCCGTGAAAGCTCCTTCTGCGATTTGCCTTGAAGTCCTCATGGCTCCGCGGATCGCCGTTATCCACGCCGATTAATTTGCCTTCGCCCTGAAGCTCGAAAACGATTTCGTTGTCCGCATCAGGCGCCACACGGCCCCGGTCATCCACAATCTGAGCGATAACGTGAACCACATCGCGGCGATCGGCTTTGATACTATCGCGATCGCCGGTCAGAACGATGGCAGCCGGGTCGCCCGTGGTTGTGACCTCGGTTTCTATGACGGCTTTTCCATCCTTCATGCCAACTGCCTTCAGAGTTCCGGGTTCGTAGGGCACATCCCAGGTCAAATGCAAATCCTGGGTTGTGCGCAAAGCGCGAGCGCGCGCCGGATACGTCCCGTATTTCTTCTCCATGCCAAGCCGAGGAAACTCAAAGCCCTTCTTTCCAACCGGCCTTTCATTGAGGAACAGTTCCACCGTGTCACAGTTCGTGTAACACATCACCGGCACGAACTGGCCCTCCCTGCCCTTCCAATTCCAATGAGGAAACAGGTGCAGCAATGGCTTCTCCGTCCACTGGCTCTGATAGAAATAGAAGCCGTCCTTCTTGAAGCCGCAGGTGTCCAGCACTCCCGCGCTGGAGCTTCTGGACGGCCACCGCGCCTCGCCCAAATAATCAATGCCGGTCCACATAAAATCGCCCGCTACGTAATCGTAAGTTCGTACGAATTTCCATAACTGCTCCGTATCGAGCGCGGAACTGCTTCTGAATCCAAAGAGGCCAGGAGCCGCATCGGAGAAGAGCCAGCCATAATCTCCGCGAACGCCACCCATGCCGGAACTCTCAGTACCTATGAAACGCCTTTGCGGATAGGCATGCCGGTCAATGCTGTAATATTTTTCTCTGCGATCGCGCCAGCGATCCACATAGTTATAGCCCACGACATCAAGCATTTCCAAAAATTCGGCCGGAGCCGCTTTAGGCTCGGCGGCGATCTGATCGCATGCGGAAGTCACGGGCCGGGTCGGGTCCTCCCGATGGAAGAGTTTAACGAGCTCTCGGACGGTCTCGATGCCACCTGGATGCGTTTGGTCGGGGATCTCGTTTCCCGCGCTCCAGAGCGCGATGCAAGGGTGGTTCCGATCGCGACGCACAAAATCCGTTACATCGCGTTCGTGCCATTCATCGAAGTACAGCGCGTAACCGTAGGGACCGATCTGGCCTTTGCCGACACGCCACTCGTCGAACGCTTCGTTCATCACGAGAAAACCCATCCTGTCGCACATATCCAGCAACTCCGGCGCAGGCGGGTTATGGCTGGTGCGAATGGCATTGCACCCCATTTCTCTCAAAAGCTCGAGGCGGCGCTCCCAAACTCGCTCCGGTACAGCGGCCCCGACAGAACCTGCCTCGTGGTGTATGCAGACGCCATTGATCTTGAGACGCCGGCCATTCAGAAGGAAGCCGCGATCGGCATCGAAAACAGCTTCGCGCACGCCGAAGGGCGTATCATACTCATCCACAAGCTTGCCGTTCACCTGTACCGAGGACCGCAGTGTATACAGGCGCGGAATTTCCACGCTCCAGAGCGCCGGCTTCTCTAATTGCAGCTCCTGGGTAAACTCGTACTCGTCGCCATGGGAGATCTCCTGAACTGCTTCCGCGCTCGTGAGAGATGGGGCATCTTCTTGGTGGATTGCGCTGCGAAGCGTGCAGACTTGCGCCACGCCGGAATCATTGCGGATTCGCGTTTCGACACGAACGTGGCCGCAGTTTCCGAGATATGCGGCGTGGTGACGAAAGTGCCCCACTGAGCGATATGAACCGGATTCGTAACGATGAGCCACGTGTGCCGGTAAATGCCCGAGCCTGAGTACCAGCGGGAGTTAGGCTGGTGGGAGTTATCCACTCGAACAGCTAATAAGTTGCCGCCAGCCCCGAGGTACGGCGTCAAATCATACGCAAACGTGATGTATCCGAACGGCCTTTTCCCCAGATAGTTGCCGTTAATCCACACTTCGCTGTTCTGATAGACACCATCGAATTCCACAGCGATTTTCCGATTGCGATAGGTTTCGGGTATTCGGAACCGCTTACGGTACCAGCCGATGCCCGTCGGCAGATAGCCGCCTGGGCCAGCGGTGGGCTCCGTCTCTGCGAAGGGGCCTTCGATGCTCCAGTCATGCGGCAGATCCACGTTTCGCCAAGTGCTGTCCGGAAAGCTGGAGATCTGCGCGCCCGGCACATCGCCCTTGAAGAACTTCCAATCGAAATCGAAGGACTCTCGTATGCGGACTGGCGCTTCCGGCTGCGCCGCATCCAGCGGCTTCACAGCGTCAAATGAAGAACCGAGGAGAGCCGCTCCGGCCGCCGCGCCGAGCAGGTGGCGGCGTGTCATCGATTCTTTGGGTTCGTTGCTCAAACTAACTCCTTAGTAGCGCGCGATCATGGGCGCTGTACTGAAATTATGTATCAGATGGTTACCGGAGCGCGAAGCGGCACGCTAGTTCGCGATATGATTGGGTTTCCAAAGTTGACGTTGAAATCGGAAAATTCCGGTTGAAATGATCTTCCCGTTGGCAAGACATCAGTCCCCGAGCGCGCGTGGATTGGCATTGGTTGTGCTCGAGACTGTGCTATTCCTTCAAGCTGCGTTGCCGGCGCAAACCACCCCTTCGGCGGCGCAAGCCACCCCCCCGAACCAAGTCAATTTGCAAGTGATCGTCGTGGACTCTCCGGTGACAGCGCAAGAAATTCTGGGCCGGCTCAAGAAGGGAGAGGACTTTGCCGCTCTTGCGAAGGAAGAGTCAATCGATCCGAGTGCAGGCAACGGCGGCATCGTCGGAGTGGTTGATCCGGCAGCACTGCGTCCCGAGTTGAGAGAGGCCCTGGTGGGATTGAAGCCGGGACAGATCGGGGGGCCGGTCCAAGTCGCGTCAGGGTATCTGATCCTGAAAATCCTTCCGAAAAAGGAGGGTCCGGCTGGGCAGGATGCGGAACAGGGCATGGGCGCTAAGCGGAATCTTCACTTATCCGGCAAGGGCGCCATTCGGTACCCAGCCGATGTGGCCGGGCAAGTACTTGCGGAAATGGTCTTTCAGAAATTTCCCAAGGCCGCGAATTGGAGCCAGGATTTGCGTGGTGTTTGTGAGGCGCGCAAGCAGTCGCTCGCGCAAGCAGTGGAGGAACTGGAAAAGTTGCTTGCGAATCCACAGCGTTTGTCGAATATGAAGCCTTTCGACGTGGTTCAAGAGCACTATGGGTTGGCCCAGCTTGAGGCCTATGAAGGAAATATGGACAAGGCCGTCGAGCAGTGGGAAGCGGCGTATCGAATCGCCGCTGCGGAGATTCCAGCGGGTGTGCCGCAACTTACCGAAGTGCTCGGCGTCGCCTATTTGCACAAATCCGAGATGGAGAACGACGTTTACCGAAACCCTGGCGAGCGATGTCTTTTTCCGCCGCGGGCGAGCGTCAGGTACCAGAGGACTGAGGACTCGGAGAAAGCGATCGAGTACTTCCGAAAATATCTCGAGTTTACGCCGGAACGGTCGCACACGCTCCAAGTGAAATGGCTACTAAACCTGGCCTACATGACCCTTGGAAAATACCCGGAAGGCGTCCCGAAGCAATACCTGATCCCGCCTACGGCCTTTGAATCCAAGGAGGACATCGGGCGTTTCACGGACGTGGCGCCCCCGGCAGGGTTAGATTTCTTTTCGATGGCCGGGGGCGTGATTGCCGATGACTTTGACAACGATGGCCAACTGGACATCATTGCATCCACTTTCGACATGTGCGGACCGCTGCATTATTTTCACAACAATGGAGACGGCACTTTCACGGATCGAGCCGCGAAGGCAGGCCTTGCCGATCAGTTGGGTGGGCTGAACATGATCCAGGCCGATTACAACAACGACGGCTGCATGGATATTCTGGTGTTGCGCGGCGCATGGGAATTTCCAGTGCGCAAATCGTTGTTGCGAAACAACTGCGATGGTACGTTCACCGATGTTACGCGCCAAGCCGGGCTTGCAGAACCCGCGACCCGCACCCAAACTGCCGTTTGGGCCGATATCGACAATGACGGCTGGCTCGATCTGTTTGTGGGCAACGAGAACGGCCCGAGCCAGCTTTTCCGCAATAAGGGTGACGGCACATTTGAAGACATCTCTCATTCCGCCGGAGTGGACCGGATCGCGTACACGAAGGGGGTGGTGGCCGCCGATTACGATAAGGACGGCTATGTGGATTTCTACGTCTCCAACCTCTACGGCGGCAACTTCCTCTACCACAATAACCACGACCGCACGTTCACCGAAGTTTCCGAGCATGCGGGCGTACACCAGCCGCAATCGCAAAGCTTTGCCACCTGGTTCTTCGATTATGACAACGATGGCTGGCCCGACCTATTTGTCACCTCATACTTTTTTTCGGTGGACGAAACTCTACGCAGTTATCTCGGGCTTCCTCACAGTGCCGAGACCGCGAAGCTGTACAGGAACTTGGGCAACGGAACGTTTAAGGACGTCACAGCGGAAGTTGGGCTAGACAAGGTTTTTATCCCCATGGGCGCGAATTTCGGCGACGTGGATAACGACGGCTTTCCGGATATCTATCTGGCCACCGGAGGGCCCGAGTACGGAGCTCTCGTCCCCAATGTTTTGCTTCGCAATAACGAAGGGAAATCCTTCGTGGATATTACCGCTTCTTCAGGAACAGGAGAGTTACATAAAGGACATGCGGTTGCCTTTGCCGACCTCGAAAATAACGGTCAGGAAGACATCCTTGTGAGCAGCGGCGGGGCTACTCCCGGCGATGCGCATGCCTTCCGTGTTTTTGAAAACCCCGGGAACGCGAATGACTGGGTTGGCGTGAAGCTCGTCGGAGCAAAGACGAACCGGGCCGGCATCGGAGCGCAGATCAAGGTGACGGTCGAAAACGAAGGAGATAGAACACGCTCGATCTACCGTACAGTAGGCAGTGGAGGATCTTTCGGAGCATCGCCGCTGGAACAACACATCGGGCTGGGTAAATCCGCGCGAATCTTAAGCCTGGAGGTGTGGTGGCCGGCGAGTAAGACACGTCAGAATTTTTCCAATGTGGGCGCCAACCAATTTATTGAGATTAAAGAGTTCGCCAAAGACTACACGAAGCTCGAGCGCAAGCAGATCCGCTTGGGAGGCGCGAAGACGGGCGCGGTAGCCCACGGGGAGCAACTGAAGCAGAGTCCGGATGAAAAGCAGTAAAATGGCTTCCTCTGTGAAGCGGGAACAAACCCTATGAAACGTGCTGCATGGCTGCCGGTGGTGGTGTGTCTGGCCGCTGGTCACAGCCAAGCCGGACAGCGATATTCCGCATCGGGCCTGCTTGTTCAGGTGGACCGCCCGCATCACGCGATTGACGTCTCCTGCCGGGCGATTCCGGGCTACATGAATGCGATGGAAATGCGTTTTCCAGTACGCCCACCAAATGCACTCGACGGCCTGCGGCCGGGCATGACGATCGAATTCACGCTGGCTGTAGAGAAACAGTCGGCCTACGTCGAAAACATTCGGATCCACCAATACCAAAGCACGGACCAGGAACCGATGGAGGTTCGCCAACTGAAACTTCTGGAAAATCTCGTCGCTCCCAGTGGGGAGACAACATTAGACGTCGGACAGCCCGTGCCGGACTTCACGTTGATTGACCAGACTCGTCAAAACGTAACTTTTTCCAAGCTTCGAGGAAAGATTGTTGCGATCACTTTTCTCTACACAAGCTGCCCGCTGCCGAATTACTGCTTTCGGCTTTCGAACAATTTCGCGCTCCTTCGCAAGCGTTTTGCAGAGCGGATGGGTCGCGACCTGGTTCTGTTGAGCATCACCTTTGATCCGGAACACGATCAACCAGAGATTCTGGCCAGTTATGCGAGCACTTGGAAGTCGGATGTGAAGGGATGGCACTTCCTCACGGGACCCACGCCCGAAGTCCAGAAAGTGTGTCACATGTTTGGAATGAATTTCTGGCCGGATGAGGGCCTCATGACGCATTCCTTGCACACTGTGATCGTAGGCCGCGACGGAAAAGTAGTGGCGAACCTCGAAGGAAACGAGTTTACGGCGCACCAGTTGGGCGACTTTGTCGAGACAGTGTTACGGCGGCAGAATTAAGAATCGCAGACGGGACGGCATTACATCGTGACTGAGAACTCGGAGATAACGCCGCTCCTGGAGTTTGGAATAGTCCTCATAGGCAATGAACAAATATCTTTTCGTCATGCTCGGGGGTGCGCTGGGCGCTGTTTCGCGCTTTATGGTGGGAACGTTGGTCCTGAAAGCCTATTCCGCGATGTTTCCGCTCGGAACGTTTCTGATCAACGTGACCGGGTCGTTTCTGATTGGGATTCTCATGATGCTATTTCTGAATCGGCCCGCGATTAGCGCACACTGGCGGCTGTTCTTGGTTACCGGCATCCTCGGAGGATACACAACCTTTTCGAGCTTTGAGTGGGAGACTTTCGCGGCATTGCGTGGTGGCGCCGGCGTCGTAGCGTTGCTGAACGTCTTGTTAAGCGTCGGCTTGGGCTTAGGTGGAGTCTGGGTCGGCGCAATGATTTCGAACCGGTTCTGGCCGCGTTAAGAAAGTTGGTTTACTAGCGGAATTTATCGTAGCCGCGCTGCTGCGCCATTCAACACAACCATCACTTCGACATCGGTGACCGCAATAACGCCGCTGCTCATCATTGCCTGCAATATCGGAAGCGCCTCGCGTGCCTTCTCCGGACTCTCCACAATAGTGATGACGATTGGCTGATCGCTTCCCACGAAATGGGATCGGTGGACTTCCGCCGATTGTCCAAAACCCTCCAGACCCCGGAACACCGTTACACCCGCGAGATTCAGTTCCTGGCATTTCGTCACAATTGCTTGATAAAGCGGCTTACCGCGATATTCGTCCCGTTCGTTCACATAAAGCCGGAGTAGCTTACCTGGTTGATGGCTCATTGGAAATCGCCGCTTCCGTTTCAGGCATTTCATGCAGAATCCGATGCAGTTCCACATCGGAAGTAACGATGATTCCGTCCTGCATCATGCCGGAAACCACCTGGACCAATTCAGACACCTTGTCCTGCTCCTCCACGACCGAAATCATGATGGGTAAATCGTGCGAGAGGTGAAAACGTCCTTCCTTATGTGTGTGCCGCTTGGCTCCATAGCCGAGGATTCCTTTGTAAACCGTAGCTCCGGAAAAACCCATCATGTGTATTTTTTCGACGATGGCTTCATACAGAGGCTCGTCTTTGCATTTGTCCGATTCGCCTAAATAAATTCGGACAAGCTTTGCGGGCGCGATAACAATCTTTCGCGGAGACTCCGGTTCAGGGAGTCTATGCCTGCTGTCTTTCGACACCGACTTGATCACCATTACGTCTTGAACGGTGATGAGGCCATCGGTCACCATTTCGTAGAGAGCCGGCAAAAGCTCATCCACGCGTTCTATCGTTTCGACAAACTCCAGGCGCACGGGGAGATGCTCGCCGGCGTATTCCGACTGCGGATTATGGAATTGTTCATGGCTCCCAAATCCCACATCCGCGCGGAAGAGGGTCGCTCCCGCAACATGTTTGTGCCGCAAGAAGCTCAAAATAGCGGACCACAGCGGTTCGATATGAGCACGCGTGTCCTGATTCAGGTAGATAGTAACTTTTCTGGCGCTGCCTCTGGGGAGCATTTTCAGGAGTCTCCTCCCCAAGCATAGGAAACGGCCTTCACAACGATCTGAACCTGTAAGCCGAATCGCGCGGATGAGGCCAGTTGATCGATCCCGAATTCGGGAGTAAGCTCAAAGCAGCGGTGGAGTTCGCGTAATGCTGCGCTGAGCAGCCAATGACTCCTACAGTGGGATCACTGCAGGAGTTCACGTCAACCTACGGTTCCCGCACAAATCTACAGGTGAGGTGAACTGTATGGAAAACGTCTGGCTTCTCGCAGCACTTTGGTTGGGGCTCGCGCTGCTTGCGACTCTCCTCTCAATCTGGTTTCATATTTCAACAGCGCTCTCCGAAATTATCGTCGGAACAGTGGCACAGCTCATCATTGGCGCCGCCATCGGTCATACCGCGCTTGGAGCGAAGGCTCCCTGGGTGGCATTCCTTGCCGGCACTGGCGCAATTGTTTTGACCTTTCTAGCCGGCGCCGAACTGGATCCCGCCGTTTTCGCTCGCAAGTGGAAAGAAGCGGTCGGCGTCGGACTCGTCGGTTTTTTCGGACCTTTTCTGTGCGCCGCAGCCGTCGCTCACTATTTTCTTCACTGGAGCGTAATGGCGAGCTGGCTAGCCGGGGTCGCTTTGTCCACCACCTCTGTTGCGGTAGTGTACGCCGTTATGCTCGAGACTGGCTTTAATCAGACCGATTTCGGAAAAGGCATTTTGGCTGCGTGCTTCGTGAATGATTTAGGCACAGTGATCGCCCTGGGCCTGATCTTTGCACCGTTCACAGCCAGAACGTTAATCTTCATTGTGGTCAGCATCGCTGTTTTCGCCGTTTTGCCGTTTCTCACACCACGCTTCTTTCGGAAATACGGCGGGCGAGTCTCCGAACTGGAAACCAAATATCTTCTCCTTCTGCTGTTCGGACTCGGCGGACTAGCGACTTGGGCGGGAAGCGAAGCGGTTCTGCCGGCCTACATCATCGGAATGGTGCTGGCTGGAACCGTCGGCAAAGATCATCAATTAATACGCCGATTGCGCACGCTGACCTTCGGTCTGCTGACTCCCTTTTATTTCATTCGCGCCGGATCGCTTGTTTCGCTTCCCGACATCGTTGCAGCACCCCTGGTGTTCGTAGTTCTCCTAGCGACCAAAATGGTCTCGAAGCTCGTTCCACTTGTACCCACCGTGCGCTCCTTCAACTACCTCGGACACGAAGGTCTCTACTACTCCCTTATGATGTCGACCGGCCTGACGTTTGGCACGATTGCGTCCTTGTTCGGCCTGCAACATCGAATCATTACTGAAGCGCAGTATTCGTTTCTAGTCGCCACTGTGATCGGAACGGCAATCGTTCCAACCGCTATTGCAAATGCGTATTTCTCTCCACGGCATCTTCTAAAAAAGCCCCTCAGAACGCTTCCCTCGGAGCGAGAAATCTTTGGAGAAGAGGATCTGCGGGAAATGCCCTAATTGCGAATGCGATTGAGCGCGGGGAATTTGAGGCTTCATGCTGTAGACTGGCGGCACATGGGACGCTTCTTTAAATCATGGAAGTTCCGAGCGGCAGGATTGACTGGTCTGCTGCTGGCGTGCGGCGTGATTGCGGTGAAGGGGCAAAACGATGCGCGGAATGGCGCGCTTTTGGCCCGGACGCCACCCATGGGCTGGAACAGTTGGGATTCGTATGGACTCACTGTAACGCAGGATGAATTTGAAGCCAATGCTGAGTGGATGGCCCAGCACTTGCGGCGATACGGCTGGGAATATGCGGTCGTGGACGAAGGCTGGTACCTCTCCAACATCACGCAGGGTCCAAAGCCCAGCTTCCGGTTCACGATGGATGCGAACGGGAGATATACACCGGCTGTAAACCGGTTTCCTCTGGCGGCAGGCGATGGCGGATTCGGCAAGCTCGCCGAGTGGGTGCATGCGCGGAAGATGAAGTTCGGCATTCACATCATCCGCGGGATTCCGCGCGAGGCAGCGGAAAAGGGCCTGGCAATTGCGGGATCGGCCTATCACGCGGCCGACGCGGCGAATCGATCCGACACGTGCGCGTGGAACTCCGATAACTACGGAGTGAAGAACGATGCCGCTGGGCAAGCATACTATGATTCGATTGCCTCGCTCTACGCCGGTTGGGGCGTGGATTTTGTCAAGATCGATTGCATTTCTTCTCCCTATCTGGGTGCCGAGATCCGCATGTTCAGCGAGGCGCTGCGCAAGACCGGACGACCGATTGTGCTGAGCCTGTCGCCGGGGCCGACGCCGCTGGATAAAGTGGACGATTTGCGAAAGTACGCGCAGATGTGGCGCATCTCGGGCGATATCTGGGATCACTGGAAGCAGTGGCCGGACCGGAATTGGTCGCAGGGATTGCTGGCGCAGTTTCAACTTGCCGCGGAATGGGCACCCTCCGTGGAACCGGGACATTGGCCGGACGCGGACATGCTGCCGCTGGGATATCTGGGGCCGCGCCCCGGCGAGGGCAAAGCGAGACAGAGCGAATTCACTTACGACGAGGAAAGAACACTGATGACGCTTTGGTCTATTTTCCGCTCGCCGCTCATCATGGGAGGCAATTTGACGCGCGCGGACTCGTGGACGGAGTCGCTTCTGACGAATGAGGAAGTAATCGCCGTGAGCCAGCATTCCGAGGGAGGCCATCCGGTTGTGAATGACGGGAAAAAAGCGGTTTGGATCGCGAAGCCGGAATCGGGCCGAGGCGCGTATGTCGCGCTGTTCAATCTTGACGATGCGCCGCAAACGATCGAGTATCCATTGCAATCCTTGGGGCTCGAAGGCGCTTCCTACAAAGTGCGCGATTTGTGGGAGCGGAAAGACGTGGGAACCGCGGATCGGCTGAAAGCGGCGCTGCAACCGCACGCGGCGGCTCTGTACCGGGTGCGGTGAACGCGTGCCGACGCTCGCCGCTCTGGCGTTGATCGTATTCTCCTGGGCGCCGCAACAGAGCAATACGCAAGCCTCCCTTCGCGGCTTGCATGCCGTTTCGAACCGGGTGGTGTGGGCGAGCGGCGCAAATGGAACTTATCTGCTGACGACAGATGGAGGCGCGCATTGGCGCGTGGATGTGGTTCGGGGAGCGGAATCGCTCGATTTCCGCGATGTGGAAGCGTTTGACAAGGAAACGGCTTATCTGCTCAGCAGCGGCGAAGGAGATCAATCGCGACTATACAAAACGGTGGATGGCGGCAGGGATTGGCGCGTCCTCTTCACGAACCCGGATGCGAAGGGTTTTCTTGATGCTATGGCATTTTGGGACCGGCGACACGGGATCATCCTCGGAGATCCGGTGAAGGGACGTTTCGCTGTGTTTACGACCAACGACGGAGGCGAATCCTGGAACCGGCAGAATACGCCGCCTGCACGGCCCGGAGAAGGAGCTTTCGCGGCAAGCGGAACCTGTCTGACGGTACGTGGTTCGACCAATGCCTGGTTTGGCACTGGCGGAGCGGGAGCGGTGCGAATATTTCGCAGCGCCGACGGGGGTCGATCCTGGAGTGTCTCCGCAACCCCGATGCGGAGCGATTCGAAATCCGCCGGGATCTTTTCGCTTGCCTTTTCAGACGACTTGCACGGGGAAGCGGTGGGCGGCGATTATGAAAAGCCGCAGGACAGCGTTCAGACCACGGCGATTACGTCCGATGGGGGCAAGATCTGGAACGGTCCGCCAAGAAGCGCGGCGAAAGGCTATCGGTCAGCGGTTGCTTTCCTCGCAACGATGAAAGATACGCTGATCGCGGTGGGGATTTCGGGTTCCGACGTTTCGCGGGACGGAGGCCAGAGCTGGGATTCGTTTTCTTCTGAGAGCTTCAACTCGGTGAGCGCGACGGCGGATGGATCAATGTGGGCAGCCGGGCCGCACGGCGCAATCGCGAGGCTGGTCGTGAGCCGATAATCGAAAGCGAACCGTTTAGCAGACGCCGGCTAATTGCGGCTTGGGGGAAGCGTCACGACAGAACCCCAGAGCTCGAAGCAAATCCGCTCTTCTAAAGCGCCATGCCTCACTCATACCGAAGCGCAATTGTGGGCTCAAGGCGGGTTGCCCTCCGCATTGGGATCCAGGCAGCGATAGTGGCAACCATTATCAGGAGTGCGACGGCCGCGAGAATGCTTTGCGGGTCGGCTGGCTTGATTCCATATAGTAGCGAGCCAACTAACTGCGCAAGGCTAAGAGCGGCAACACCGCCGGCCACAATGCCAACGAGCACCGTAGACAAGCTCTGTTTCATTACGAGCCATTGCACTTGTCTCGCCTGCGCGCCGAGCGCTACACGGATACCGATCTCCGAAGTCCGTCGCAAGACCGTGTACGCCATTGCACCGTAGAGTCCGATCGCCGCAAGCAGAGCGGCAATCAAGCCGAAGCTGCTAATGAGCCCGGCGAACAGGCGTTCCGTGTCAAGTGAAATCCTTATCTGCCGATCCTCCGTGCGAAGCTCAGCGACGGGGAGCATGGGATTTATTTGCCCAACGGAATTCCGAACAGCATTTCGCGAGCATTAGCGGCGGAATGGCGGTACGGATGAAAAACGCGGCTTGACTGAAGCTAGCGAGGTGCTGCTCCATCGGCAGATAGATTGTCGGTTGAACCGTTCTACGAACGCTCGTGTAGTGGGCATCTCCCGCGATCCCTACGATCTCAATTGGCTCATGTTTCGCGTCATCGCCGAAATAGAAGATTTCCCCCAACGCCGAATCGTGCGGAAGGTATTGCTGAACGAATGACTTATTAACAATCGCCACCTTCGGTGCCTTGATAGCATCAGACGGCAAGAGATTGCGGCCCCGCAGAATCGGAATTCCCAGCGTGGAAAGAAAGGAACTCGAACAGAAAAGGAGTTGGGACTGAGCATTCCGGCTTTTCTTCAAAGAGGGCGGGGACAGGACTACCCAGTCATCGGATTCATTACCTTGAATAAGAGCTTGCTGGGAAGCGGCAACAGCCTTGACGCCCGGAATCGTTGCAAGTTTCTCGTTAATCCGCGAGTAAAGCTGGGCCAAACGCTCCCCGTGGTAGCCCTGGCGGCTGCCGTCGGTCTGAAAAACGAGCAAGTGGTCTGTCTGGAAACCCAGGTCAACCGCCGAGAGGTTGAGAAGGGTACGCACGAAAAGGCCTGCGCCAATGAGCAGCGTGAGCGACACCGCAACTTGCAAGGAGACCAGCAGACGGCCAAGTCCGATACCGGACGTAGCAGTTCTCTGAGATCCTGCGTCCGACTTCAAACTCTCGATGATGCCGACGCGGGCCGATTGCCACGCCGGCATAATTCCAAAGAGCAACGCGGTGAAGACTGCGATGCCCAATGTGAAAACAAGCGTCCTCAAATCGAGTGACACACTGGCAGCCAGCGCGTATTCGCCAGCAAGCAGTCTCAGCACGAGGTTCATCAGAGGTTGGGCCAGGATTAAGCCGATGCTCGCGCCCGCTATTCCGAGAAGGAGGCTTTCCGTCACGAACTGGCGGATTATACGTTGGCGGCTTGCGCCCATCGAAAACCGGATTCCGATTTCCTTCGCGCGAGCGATGCCGCGCGCCAGAAGAAGATGGGCGACGTTCGCACAGCTCATGATGAGCACAAGAATCACAACGGAGCCGAGGATTAGTATCGGCTTGAAGAGCCCTTCACGCGCGAGATTGACGCCTTTTGCGCCGGGGCGAACAAAAACGCGCGGCGCCTTGCCATTGGCAGCAGGGCTGCCGGTTTCCCGAACAAGATTTTGCATTGCGGCATTGAGAGCAGCTTCGGCTGCACGGTTGCTCACGCCAGGTTTCAAACGGGCAAAGATCTGGATCCACCAATAGTTTGGCTTTTTCAGCGAGTACCACGGCACGCTCATCGAAGGAACCGTGCTGAATGGCAGAAAGAGCTCGGGCGATTGCGCAGCGGTTACCCCTTCGAAGCGCGGCTGCAACACGCCGACGATAATCACTGGCCGCTGGTTTACAAATATGTTGCTGCCGATAACTCCTGGATCGGCATGAAATCGCTTCAGCCAGGCACGATAAGTAAGGACCGCGACGGCAGGCCGCGCAAGAGAATCGTCGCCGGGTAGAATCGTTCGGCCAAGAATCGCCCGTACTCCCAGTCCGGTGAAGTAATTGCCCGATACAAATTCCCCGTTCGCATAATCGCTTTTGCCAGACACGGTAACTGTGAATTGATTCCAAGCGAAGGCAACCGCGTTCGAAAGCGCTGGCACACGATCGCGAAATAGCTCGTATCCGCGATAGGAGAACGATCCGCTGACGTGTTCTCCAGTTTCTGCGTCAGTCATGTTGTAGCCGCTGTGCTCGAAATCGGGAGCATCATCGCGCTCCCGCGTCCAGGTGAGGACGCGCAGTTGCTCGGGATTGGCAACCGGGAGATTCTTCAGTAGGATGGCATCGACGATGCTGAAGATGGCTGTATTTGCCCCGATGCCAAGCGCAAGCGAAAGGACTGCCACCGCCGCAAACACGGGTTGGGCACGGAGTTGACGGATGGCGTACCGGGCGTCCTGGATGAAGTCGCCCAGCCAATTTGGTTTTCGGATCTCGATAACACTAAAGTATATTCTTTCCTGGAACCCGCAACGGTGGCCTGGGTTCTAACCTGTCAATGGTCCGCATGCGCCTGCTCTTGTGTTCGCTCGCGCTTGTGTTGACCGTTTGCTGCTTATGCTTCGGCGCGAAGCAGATTGTATCTATAAGCGGACAGGCCGGTTCGAGTCAAAGTTCCCGGGCGCAGCGCTCGGTAACCGGAACCGTGATTAATTCGGTCACCGGAGAGCCGATTCGCCGGGCGCTGGTTCGGCTGAATGGCCCAACCCAGAGTTTCGCCTTTACAACGGCGGACGGCCACTTCCAAATGGACGGTGTGCAGGAAGGAGCCATTTACCTGAGCGCCGAAAAGCCGGGATTTTCCGATCCTTCCCAGACGGGTAATCCGGTGATTCTGCAGACAGGCGTGAACCAAGCGGTCGTGAAGCTGATACCACAAAGCGTAATTCAAGGCCGCATTCTCGATAGCGACGGCGAGCCCATTGAAGGCGTACAACTGCAATTGCTGGCGCAGCAAATTACGAACGGGCGAAAAGAGTGGCAGATGCGCCAGATGACGCAGCCGAGCGAGAACGGAACGTATCGTCTGGAGAACCTGATGCCGGGGGCCTACTTGCTGTCCACGATGGCGCACCCCGTATTCGGATTTCAATTTACCCGGCAAGCCGGAAAGTTGCCGCAGGAAGCGTATCCGCAGCGCTTCTATCCAAATAGCCCCGATCTTGGATCCGCTCAACCGATTGATTTGAAGCCCGGGGAACAGGCCGAGGCGGATTTCACGCTTCCGGAGGCGCCCGCATTCAGCGTGAGCGGCTCAGTGGGTCCGGTTCAGGATGGAATCTCCATTTCGATAGGCGACGCCGATGGACAACAGACGTTCATGCCTGCCGCTTTCAATCGTCAGACAGGCCGATTCCGGCTGCCGGCGGTTCCCTCGGGTTCCTGGATTCTCAGCTTCCACTCTCGGAATTCTCAAGGCGCCGCCTATTATGGAGAACAAACGATCAATGTTGGTTCATCCGATATTGCGGGCCTCCAGGTGTTGCTGCAGCCGCTTCCGTCTATTCCGGTCAACGTTGCGGACAAGGGCGATGCCAGCCCTCCCCAGGCGCAGGTGCAACTTATTCCAGATGAAAAATCGGCGAGTACTGGAAACTACATGGCGACTCCTTCTCAAGCTGGAGATTCGCAGCAGGCCTGGATGATTCGTAACGTCGCGCCCGGCAGATACGGGGTATCGGTTCAGTCGAATGGCCCCGGATGCATCGATTCAGTATCGTCGGGAAGCGCCGATCTGACCCATGACGATCTGATCGTGACGACGGGATCACAGCCACCGCCGATCAACGTGACCTTTCGGGACGACTGCGCAACCCTCTCCGGGGAGGTTCATGGCGGCAGCGGAGACGCGAAAGGTTTCGTGATCTTGCTGCCCGGTGCTGCTTACATTCAGCCGAATATCACCCCCATTCAATCAGGCGGCCACTTCGCGTTTGGGAATTTGAGTCCGGGAGAATATCAGGTCTATGCATTTTCGAACATCGAGGGGCTCGAGTATGCCAATCCCGAGGCGCTGCGCGGGTTCACTGGCCAGCGGATCGATCTGGAGCCCAATCAAAAGGCGAATGTGACGGTCGATTTGATGGTCAGAGGAAGTAACTGATGCCTGGCTCGCGATGGACGGCTGTATTGACACTGGTTGCCGGGTGCGTATGCGCGACCGCTTCCGGCCAGACCGGGTTTGCGATTTCGGGCGTAGTTGTAGAGCGCGGAAGCAACCGGCCGTTGAAACACGTCCTGGTAAGCATTACTCCCACAGAACACCGGGATGTTCAGCTCTCCTGCGTGACAGACGGAAGCGGGCGCTTTGCTTTCGCAAATGTGCCGGCCGCGAAGTATTCTCTCGTGGCCCAGAAGCGGGGGGAGCCCCCTGAAGGGTACCACCAGGACGAGGAATACGCGACGGCAATTGCAGTTGGGCCAGGATTGGACTCTGAAAGCATAGTTTTTCCACTGGATACGCCGGGCTCGCTATCGGGAACGGTTTTGGACGATCAGGGCGATCCGGTTGCACAGGCACAGGTCTGGCTGTTCGATAAGGGTGTGTCTTCGGGCAGATCGCAGATTTTGCCTGCGGGAACGTACATGACCGGCTCATCGGGAAACTTCTACATCGGCCATCTTTCTCCAGGAATGTATTATGTCGCCGTGCAGGGCCGCCCGTGGTACGCGCAGAACTTCTTTCAGCCGCAACCGGTGCAGGATCAGAACTACGCGCAAGAAGGAGCGGGCGCCGAACCAGGCCGCTCCATCTCGGAACTGGATGTGGCGTATCCGGTGACATACTATGGCGATACTTCCGATCCGGCCTCGGCTTCCCCTATCACGATTTCAGAAGGTGGTTCCGCAACGGTTCAGATTACGATGCGCCCGAAACCGCGGCTTTCTGGCGACGTTTTTCACATCCGGACCCGGCGGCTACCCGATTCCGGCTAACGGGATGACGTATTTGTCTAACAACCGGCGGGAAACTACAGGAGTTGCTCCTGGAAATTATATCGTGACAATGCAATCGTTCGGCCAGCGCGGGCCCGAGCCGATAGGAACGAAAACCCTCGACCTGACCGGGAATTCGACCCTGGATATACACGACCTGCCGAAGACATCGGTTACTGGGCAAGTCGGTTTTGAAGGGAACGAGCACCCTGGCACTCCAGCCTCGATTCTGTTATCCAATGTGGGTCCGGGATTCAATGACCGGAATTTTACCCTTTCAATTGGGAGCGATGGAGCCTTGAGCGCGAGCGACAGCAACATCCTGCCAGGCCGTTATCAGGTCCAGCTTCTGAATGCTCAGGGATTCTATGTGAAATCGATCACTGCGAAGGGAGGCGCAAGCTCAGGCGATGAACTCGATGTGCCGGAAGGCGCGGCGCTGGCGGTTTCGATTGTGGTGGCGAAGGGTTCAACTCGATTGGACGGAATCGCGGTGAACTGCGCAAAGCCGGTGGCAGGCGCCATGGTGCTGCTGGTTCCTCAGGATTTGAGCCGAACAGCCCGGTTCCGGAGGGATCAAAGCGACAGCGATGGCACGTTCTCTCTCTTCGATGTCGTGCCGGGCCGCTACACCCTGGTGGCGATCGCTAACGGGCGGGATCTCGAATATAAGAATCCCGCGGTCATCAACTCTTATTTGAGCCAGGGCGAAACGCTGGACCTGCCTCTTCGAGATCAATCACCCGTAAAGGCGGCCGTGAAAGTGAATGTCCTCGAGAGGAAAAACTGAACTCCGCGTCTAGAACGGCACATCGTCGTCGGTAACTCCCATGCCGCCGTAGGGATCTTCTTCGGGCGCGGCGCCGGGAGCGGTGGCTTTGGCTCGCACGGGTGTTGCGCTCCGCGCGGCGCCGGGAGCTCCCGCTTCGTATGCCGGAGCGCCTTCGCCACGGCCCCCGAGTAGAAGGACTTCCTCGGCAACTACTTCGGTCGTGTAGACCTTCTTGCCATCCTTGTCATCGTAGCTGCGCGTCTGCAGCCGGCCTTCGACATAGACTTGCTTGCCCTTGGTGAGATAGTTTGCCAGATTTTCCTGACGCCACAGCACGATGTTGGTCCAGTTGGTTTCCTCCTTCCATTCATTCGTCTGCTGATCTTTCCAGCTTCGGGTGGTGGCTACCGCGAACTTCGTAACCGAAACACCCGAAGGCGTAAATTTTGTTTCGGCATCGCGGCCCAGGTTGCCGATCAAAATGACCTTGTTGACGCTGCGGGAAGCCATAATCACTCGAACTCTATCACACGAAATAGCGCTGGATGCCGGAAGGTTGAGAATTTGTGTCCGATCGCCGCACCCCTCTGCATCTGAAGTGTAGTACCGGAAGTTATCCAACCTGCTCAAACTTCTCGTTACGGAGTGTCGAATTAAGGCATAATATTGAGACCGGAGGGGTGTGGTCCGGCAGTTTCCGCATTGGCCCGTCACTTGGGGGAATATGGCATCGCGGTTCCGATCGTGTTCGCTTGATAGCAGCGTCTTCCGCGCAGCGCGCCTTTCGACAGGCGCACTGGCGCTCGGCGGTTTGCTTTGCGCAGTGTGCGCGTCAACCGCGAGTGCGCAGTTTCTCTTGAAGACAAGCCAGCCTGGAGAGCGCGTGATGCTGATGCCGTCCGACCTGGCAATTCTGGAATCGAGCGACGCGCGCAAGGATCTTCCCTGCACGGCGACACTGCGGAAGGCCGAACTGGGCTTCGATCTGCGCTTCCATAGCGGCTACGACGTGACCGTCCCGCTATCCGAGCTTTCGGGATCCGGTGAATTACTGACTGTTTTGTTCCGTATATATCCCCAGGGTGACAAGCCGCATGCCGCTTACTTCGTGCAGCATTTCCACGTTCCGGCTATAGACGACGATGCAAGGGGTGATGCGACGCTTCAAGGCTTTGTTGATGTTGGCGAAGGTAAGTATCACGTGGATTGGCTGATGCGTGATCGTTCGGAGCGGCTCTGCTCGGCGAATTGGGACATTGAAGCGGGATTACTCCCGAAGGATAAGCCGATGCCTCTGTTTATCGGTCCCGACGAGATTGAGCAATCGCTTTCAGAAGCCTTCGTGAACGACAACGTGACCCATACTTCCGAAGATGGAGGAGGCCAGGGCCTAAACGTCAAGCTATTGGTTAACTTTGCCCCGCAAGATTCACTTTCCGCGGCACTTCAGAGAAGTGATACTGATGCGCTGGTCAGCATTTTAAAGTCGATTGAACGCGATCCGCACGTAGCCCATATCTCTCTCGTAGCGTTCAACATGCAGGAAGATCGAATCGTTTACAGGCAGGAATCGGCGCAGCAGATCGATTTCCCGGCGCTTGGGAAGGCGATTGAGGCCATGAAACTGGGTACGGTAAACGTTCTGCGCCTGGGACAGAAGCACAGCGATACGGATTTTTTGGAGAATCTGATTGAGAACGAAGTCGCGAAAGCGGCTCACCCGGACGCGGTGATTTTCGCCGGACCTAAGGCGATGCTTGACGCCGATGTACCCCAGGACGATCTGCGCCGCATCGGAGACATTGAGTGCCCGGTGTTCTATATGAACTACAACCTGAATCCTCAGGCGGTTCCCTGGAAGGATTCGATCAGTCACGCCATTCGGGCGTTTAAGGGCACTGAATACACCATCTCGCGTCCACGGGACTTGTGGTTTTCAACCACCGAAATGTTGAACCGCATCGCCCGCAGCAAACGCGACCGTGCGCTGGCGAGGGCCGCGGCCGGCGGATCGGAATAAATCGGAATCTATTTCGATGATTCGATGGCGAGTTTTCGAGGTAAGCTGAAAGTATCAGGGAGAGTTGCTATGAGATTCCGGGTGCTTCGCAGTGGCATTCCAGTCTCCACACTATTGTTTGGTTTGGCGCTGGCTAGTTATGGCCAACACAGCCGTTTATCGGATTTCAAGGACAACCTGGCCCCTCGGACCGGCTCTCCAGAGCACGCTGTCGACAAGATGCTCGAGATGGCTAACCTCAAACCGGGCGAGACACTGTATGACTTGGGTTGCGGGGATGGACGAATCCTGATTGCTGCGGCGGAGCGCTACAAGGTGAGAGGCGTTGGGATTGAAATCTCGGAAGATCTGGCGAAGACCGCTGCCGAAAAGGTGAAGAAAGCCGGACTTCAAGGCGAAATCAAGGTGGTCCATGGAGATTTCATGCAGGTCGATCTGAGCGGCGCGAACGTGGTCACTTTATATCTCACCACGACGGCGAACGATACATTGCGGCCAAACCTCGAGCGCTATTTGCGGCCGAATACCCGGGTCGTGTCCTATGACTACCCAATTCCGGGTTGGAAACCGGTGGAAACCGCGGAGAGTTACGGACGCCATGGCGCTACTCATATGATTTACCTCTACGAGGTACCCGATTCCATCAAGAAGTAGGCTCATTTGAGTCTCTCCTTTGACGTGTTGGGCATCGGCCTGAACGCGACCGATACTCTGCTGCTTGTTCCGGAGTTCCCCCCTTACGCGGGTAAAGTTCCGTTTGAGAGGGAACTGCTCAGCCCGGGGGGGCAAGTGGCAACCGCCGTGGTAGCGTGCGCCAAGCTGGGGCTACGCGCGAAATATATCGGCACGATTGGAGACGATCTTCGCGGGAAAATTCAACGCGAAAGCCTCGAAGGTACGGGCGTGGATACCAGCGGTCTGATCGTTCGTAACGGATGTCCGAACCAGACCGCATACATTTTAATCGATGAACGCACCGGAGAGCGAACGGTTTTATGGCAACGGTCCGATTGCCTGCGCCTGACAGCTTCAGAAATCCGTCCCGAAGATATCGCCGGCGCGCGAATGATCCACATAGACGGGTATGACCTGGAAGCGGCCTCCTATGCGGCGTCCCTGGCGCGAGCGCGCGGAATCCCGGTCTCGCTCGACGTGGACACCGTCTATCCTGGTTTTGATTCTGTGCTGAAATACGTCGATTATCTGGTTGCGGGCTCGGGTTGGCCGGGTAAATGGACCGGCGAAGCGGACCCGTTTATTGCGCTCGCGGATCTGCAACGAGAATATAAGCTGCGCGTTGCCGCCATGACCCTGGGCGATTTTGGCTCTCTGGCGCTCGAAGATGGACGCTGGTTCTATTCAGGGGCTTTTGAAGTGCTCTGCACTGATACCACCGGTGCCGGGGACGTGTTTCATGGGGCCTTCTGCTACGCGCTGCTGGCGGGCATGCCCATGCAGAAGGCGCTCGAGTTTTCCAACGCTGCCGCGGCGCTCAACTGCACCGGCCTTGGCGCGCGCGGGCATGTCCCCGCCCGCTTGGAAGTGGAATCGTTAATCCTCTCCGCGGCGGCCGGCAAAGTCGATCGCCGTGAGTCGCCCGAAGTGATGGACCGAATGCCGGCGACGACATCCGAGGCGTCCTTCTAGAAGCAATGATCCCCTTACGCGCGCTTCTTTCCCGGCAATCCACGCCTTTCACGACGTTGCTGATCATTGCCGCCAACGTTTTCTGTTTCCTCTTCGAGAAGGCCCAGCCCGGTTTTCTGCAGAGCAGCTTCATCGCGCATTATGCGCTGGTTCCGGACCGGCTGCATCCGGCGGCGCTGGTCACATCCATGTTTCTGCACGGTGGCTGGCTGCACCTGATCGGTAATATGTGGTTCCTGTGGGTTTTCGGATCGCACATCGAGGATGCCATCGGATCGACAAAATTTCTGGTCTTTTATTTGGTCTGCGGCGTCGCCTCCGCAGGCGTGCAACTACTGATGAATCTCGGCAGCGCGATCCCCACGCTCGGGGCAAGCGGCGCAATTGCGGGCGTGATGGGCGCTTTTCTAATGCTCTATCCCAGGGCACGCGTGGTGACGCTGATATTCATCATTGTGTTTGTCACTACGGTCGACATCCCGGCCGCATTCATGTTGATCTACTGGTTTGCGCTGCAACTTCTTAGCGGGCTATCTTCCATCAGCAGTTTCGCGGATGCCGGCGGCGTCGCCTGGTTCGCGCACGTGGGAGGTTTCATCGCGGGCATTGTTCTCGTGCGCATTTTCATGGGGCAGCGCCGGAGATATTCGTATGAGCGCTCCGATGCACGACGATCCTAACGAGACCTTTCAAATCCCGCGGCCGCTGGACGTGCTGGCAATCGCGGCTCACCCCGACGATGTAGAACAAACCTGCGGCGGAACGCTGATCCGGATGGCTGAGCTCGGCTATCGGAGTGGCGTGCTGGATTTGACAGCAGGCGACATGGGAAGCCGGGGAACGCCGGAATTGCGCATGCGGGAAGCACAGACGGCGGCCGGGCATCTGCTCCTCGCCTGGCGGCAAAATCTGCGCTGGCCCGACGCGCGCCTCGAGAATACCGTTTCGGCTCGGATGACACTCGCGGGCGTTATTCGCCGCGTTCGGCCACGCGTTGTAATCCTACCCTATTGGGCAGGCCGTCATCCCGATCATTACCGGGCGTGTGAAATCGGCTACGACGCTTGTTTCCTGGCAGGTCTGCAGCGCCTCGAAGAAGACACTCCCTCGCATCGGCCGTTCAAAATCCTATACTCTTCGCTTTACTCCAACGTGACGCCGTCGTTCGTAGTCGATATCTCGCGACAGTTCGAAAAACGGATGCAGGCGCTACTGAGCTATACATCTCAATACGGCGATGCTGAAGACGCATCTAATCTGTTCCCGTCACATCGGGAAGTGGGCGAGCGGCTGAGCGCGGTCGCTCGCTTTTACGGCAATCTGATCGGCGTAAAATACGGTGAACCGTTCATCGTGAAAGAGTGTATGCGGGTGGACAATATAGTCAATATGCCCGTGCGCAGCATCTGACTGGCCGCTGCTTGGGAAACCTCTAAACATCGGTGCTAGTCACTAAGAATACGATCCCGTTCCGCCGTTATGCACGTCGCGACTAACATCCTGGTCGTCGGGTTTCTCATCTTCGTGGCGCATGCGTTCACGGGAATCTTCAGCCGGACCCGCGTTCCGGATGTCCTGCTTCTTACGATCATCGGAATTCTGCTTGGGCCCGTTTTTCACTTGGTTACACCCGAGAATTTTGGAGAGGTCGGACCGGTCTTCGCCACGGTGACGCTGGTCATCATTCTGTTCGAGGCGGGACTTAGCCTCGATCTCGACATTCTTCACGGCGTAATCCGGTCTACCCTCGCGCTGACGCTCACAAATTTTCTGCTCACGATGATCGCCGTGTCCATCGCGGCTCATTTTCTCCTCGGTCTTAGCGCACAACTTGCGCTCATGCTCGGAGCGATTATCGGCTCAACGTCACCCGCCGTGATTGTTCCTCTTACTAAGAAGCTGGTGATGCAACCGTCGACCAAGACTATTCTGTTTCTCGAATCGGCGCTCAGCGACGTATTCAGCATCGTGATCGCGATTGGCTTCATGGATAGCTATCGGCTGGGCAAGCTGCGCCTGGGCCAAATGCTTGGCCAGATTATCGCCACTCTCGTGATTGCCGCGATTTTCGGAGCGGCCAGCGCATTTGTCTGGTCCGCTTTACTGCGGCGCATTCGAAGCCTGGAGAATTCGATCTTCACGACTCCCGCGTTCGTTTTCGTACTCTTCGGGGTGGTCGAATTGCTGGGCTTCAGCGGTTACGTAGCGGCGGCGGTTTTCGGAGCGGTGCTTGGAAATATAGAAGTTTTTCACAGAATCGCCTGGATGCGGCGCTATCTGCCGAACGAAGCCATTACGTTGAATGAGACAGAACGCGTGTTCCTCGGCGAGGTGGTGTTTTTGCTGAAAACGTTCTTCTTCGTTTACGTGGGCGTATCGATCAGATTCACCGATATACGCCTGGTCTACGCCAGCCTCGCGCTAACCGCGGTAGTGTTCTTCATCCGAATGCCAGCCGCATGGATTGGCCTCGATCGCACCACTCCCGTTCGGGATGCTTCGCTGGTGGCGATCATGAGCCCCAAAGGTCTCGCCGCGGTTGTGCTGGCGTCTCTTCCACTCGAGCAGCAAATGCCGGGCGGCGACATGCTAAGAGCAGTGGTTTATGGCGTCGTCTTTCTGAGCATCGTATTTACTTCGATCCTCAGCTTCCTCATAGAGCGGACCGCGATTGCAAGTGTATATGGCTGGCTGTTTCGCCGCTTCGGGCAGAACCAAGCAGCGGATGCGACGCCTATCCCGTCGGACGGCTGACGCGAATCACTGCGGCAATCATGCGGCGAGAAATGTCAGCCCGAAATGCAAAAGAGGCAGCGGCCGAAGATCGAGAAATGACGATTCTCCGACGTGGATGGACAACAAGGAAGCGAAGACTTCAGGATGTTTGGCGAGACTTGCGAGCACTCGTTTCTGGAAATGTCCAGGCTGTTCCAGCGCCAGCAGCAGGGATGCGATCGCCGACGATTGCCGACCTAATCGGCGATGAGCCCTTTGATAGTGGGCAAGGCGGCCGGCTTTGAACGCCCGCGCAAGCGCGAGAGCCTGATGAAAGCCCAGGCTCAAGCCTTCTCCCGTGATCGCATCGAGGGAACCGGAGGCATCCCCTATTAGCGCCAGCCGCTGGCGGCATACGCGCTCAAGAGCCCGCGAGCGGGTAACCGCTCCCCTCTCGGGCGAGGACGGGAGCGCTACGCTAAGACGGTCGCGAACTTCGGGGAAATCGGCTAATGCCCGATCCAGCCGAAGCTTTGGATCGCGAGAGATCGAAGCGATGCAGACTTCGCTGGGGGAAACAGGAGTGATGAAGAGCTGGCAACGTTCGCCCCAATAGATCTCGGCGTAAGAAGACCAGGGCGCGATCGCGTAATGACGGCGGAAACCATAGCGGCGAACCTCGCGCCACAAGCACCCGCGCTGCAATCGATCAAGGCCCGCTGTCCGGCGAACCATGGAGTTCTGTCCATCGGCGCCGATGGTGAGCGCCGGATTCAGCAGCATACCGTTTACGGCGATGCCTTCAGGCGATACGCACCCGATTTTGACCCCCCAACGCAGAGATACCCCCGTTTCCCTGGCCCGCTCGGCTAACAACCGATGAAGAACCGTTCTGCGCAAGCCGACTGCGGGTCCATTCGGGAAATCGGCCACGGCTGAGGAGTGGGCATCGGAAAAACGAAGCCCTCTGAACGGAAATCCCACTCCGGCCGGTATGCGCACGCCGAGTTCTCTCAACGCTGCGAGACCATGCGGCAGGAGCCCTTCGCCACAGGCCTTGTCGATGGGCGGGACACCGCAATCGAATACCGCTACCGAGAATCCTTCGCCGCGTAAAGCGATCGCGGCAGCGAGCCCAGCAGGTCCACCACCGATGACGCAGACATCGGATTGCTTTTCGGCTTCGATCATGCAAAAAATGCCACGGGCGCAGCTTACTACAGCTTGGCGAGCTCATCCCGAAAGAGATCGTTTTGCGGAAACTGGCTTGCGAGAGTGGACAACAGCCGCTTCGCTTCAGGTTTATCGTTGGCTCTTAAAGCCGCAATGGCGAGCAGCATCTCGGCAAATGGCTTCAGGTAGTGCCCTTTTTCAGCCACCACGCGCAGCTTGGCGATTCCGGTCTCCTCGTCCGTTTGGGCGCCGGTTAATTTTAGGACCCACCGAACAGGCGCCGGCTTCTGGCTAAGCAGATAGTTTTCGACACCGACCGCGAGATCCGCATCATAGCAGTCGGGATGTTTCGCCAGTAATTTTTCGGCATAGGTTCTGGTCTCTTTTGTCTCATTCAGAGCTTGCCAGTACTGCTTATCGATGAGCGCCGCATAATCGGACTCCAAGGCCAGCCGCAAGACGCTTGCCAGTTGAGCGCCCTCGTCGGCCGGCGACCGCGCCAAAATGGATTCCGCCATCCGTTGGCTGCGCGCGAGATCGGCTTCGAAGTCATGCTTGATTTGCAAATCGGGCTTAAGCTTCTTGCTATTCAGAAAAGTTTTATCGTTATAGAAAAACTCCGACCGCAGAATCTTTAGCCGGTCGAATTCGGAGAACAGATAGGCCGCCGCATCCGATACGGGACCCATCGGATCGTCGGGATGAACGCGCTCCCATTCGCGGAAACACCGATGGGCGTCATTGAACTCGAGGTTATACATGTCGTGATAACCCTGATCGAGCAGGTCGGCGCCTTGGGGGCTGGTCGGCGAAGCCGCCACTAAGACAATAGCAAAGACAGGCAGGAGCACGTCACCTACAGTCTGGCAGACGTATGATATCGTTACTTACTTCCAATCCTGGTTTGAACGTGATCGCGTCCAG
>Ga0208480_1000041_pt1 | contig 51884 bp, 66 predicted proteins | sample NGESurshal092012_4_FD_184485 | JGI IMG/M metagenome (GOLD analysis project Ga0208480, IMG submission 184485) | Arctic peat soil microbial communities from Barrow, Alaska - NGEE Surface sample F53-1 shallow-092012 (SPAdes) | ecosystem: Environmental > Terrestrial > Soil > Wetlands > Peat ... | reverse complement strand
AAAAAGGAACTCAAAGCTCTCGGCTACTCCGATGAACTCAAACCCCTGGCTATCGCAGCCCCTTCAGCATGACTTTCAACGGAGCGGTTTTGAGGTATTTCATTACTTTCGCCTGCTATGGTTCTCGCCTACACGGCGACGAATCGGGCTCGGTGGATCGCGGTCAGGGCGCCCCATGGCTCTGTTCGTTGCAGAACAGCTTTGACATTCCGCAGAAAGCCGCTTCCTTGCGGTCGCGGCTCGGTACCGACGTTGGCTTGTTCTCCACCTTACTGTCGCGCACCTTTCCGGGCCATTTCAGAAGTATTTCACTTTTCGCTCATTGATTCCAGCCGCGCAGGGGTTACAGTATAAGGCACATACGTCAGGTTGCTAAGGAGTTTGGTTGATATGAGGAGTTTCAAGTTGTCTCCCCGTTTCCGAAGCTGTACGCGCGGGCTCGCCGCATGCCTGGGCATGTCGCTCCTATTTTTCTTTGCTGCGCCGCGGCTCCGGTCTCAGGCCCTTCAAGGCATCACCGGGACTGTAACAGACTCCTCAGGCGCGGTAATTCCCAACGCGAAGGTTACGGCCACCAACGACGCGACAGCCGTTGCGAAGACAACAGTCACCAGCTCCGCTGGAACATATCAGTTTAACGATCTAATTCCCGGCACGTACACCATAAAAGTCGAATCGCCCGGTTTTCAAGCCTCGGTTCATAGCGGCGTTGGAGTCGAGGTGGCCAAAATTTCTACCGTAGACGCGGCCCTTCAGCCTGGGCGGCAGGAACAGACGGTCAACGTGACGGAGAGCGTGATCGCTCTCGATACCACCCAGCCGGACCTTGGCACGACCATTGAAAACAAGGTAGTACAGGAATTGCCCAGCGAGATCAGCGGCGGTCGTGGCCGTCAGATCGACAATTTCATTTTCCTGGCCCCCGGCGTGACAGGCGGGACATTCAGCAAGCGAATCAACGGCGGCGTCGATTTCGAGAGCGAAGTGGTTTTCAACGGCATACCAATGGCTCAGTCCGAGACGCAGGGATTTCAGACCATTTGGAACCCGCCATTCGAGGCCGTTAATCAATTTGAAGTGCTGCGTTCGTCCTTTTCAGCCCAGTACGGATTGGCGCAGGGCGTTGTCACGTATAACACCGCATCGGGAACCAACCAGTTCCACGGCGACGGCTTCGAGATCATCCGCAACAACTTCTTCGACGCCAAAGGCGCTTACAATCCGGCCGTGCCTATCGATAAAGAGAATAACTACGGCTTCAGCATCGGCGGCCCGATTCGGATTCCACATGTCTACAACGGAAGGGACCGTACATTTTTCCACTTGAGCATGGAATGGTACCGGGAAAACCAGACGCAGACGGGATTCTTTTCGCTGCCGACCGCGGCCGAAAAGGCCGGCGATTTCAGCGCCCTCGTGGACTCCAATGGCAATCAGATCCCCATTTTCAACCCTGCAGTGGGACAGGCGGGTAGCTGTAACGCAAATGGCAACACGCCGGGAACGCAATTCCGGGGCAATATCGTTCCTTCTGCTTGCTTCAGTGCAACATCCGCCGGCCTATTGAAATATCTTCCGAATCCCATCTTGCCGGGCTTTGTTAACAATGCGTCGAATTTAGTTGGCGTTCTTCCCACGCGGCAGAGTCCGTGGGGCTTTACGATTGACCACAACATAAGTGACAAGCAGTCCATTCACTGGACCGAGTGGCGCGATAAGCAGACCTCTTACGGAGGCAGCGATCTCCCGGTCGGTAATCCAATTTCTTTCTATACATACTTTCCAGATCTCGGCACGGTGTTCATCCTGAACTATGCAAATGCCATCTCGCCGCACTTGGTGATGACTGCTGGAGCAAGCTGGTTGGGAGAATTGAACAACCAAGTTCCCAGCCGAACGGGCGCTCAGCCCACTTTAGATGCCGCGCCCGGCGCGCCGATTATTCCCGGAATTAACTTCAGCGGTCCGCTCTCTCCTTTGAATATCGGATCGTCGAACACCAACTCGATCAACCGCAAGCTCGGTATCGTCGTGGAAAATAACTGGCAGTGGGTGAAGGGCAAACAAACTTTCAACATCGGCGGCGAGTTTCGGAGAACTTACCAGGACGACAATGAATGCCAGCAATGCGCCGGGAATTTCAATTTCAGCAACAACGAGACTGCCGATCCGGCCAACCTGGGAACAACTGGAAATTCGTTCGCCAGTTTCCTGCTCGGCACAGTCGACAGCGGGGATCGTATTGGATCTCAGGAAGAGAAACTTCGCAACAAAGACTTCTCCCCCTATATTCAGGATGACATCAAGTTGAGTCCTAAGCTCACCGTCAACCTCGGCGTGCGCTGGGACATCATGGTGCCGTTTACCTCAGTCGGGAACCCGATTGTGTATTTCGATTCGAAAATTCCCAATCCCGGCGCCGGAGGCATTCTCGGCGCGGCCACGAAATTTGGAGATTGCGCCGGTTGCGCGGGGTTAGACCGCGCCACAATCCACTGGGGCCACGTCAGTCCCCGAGGCGGCTTCTCCTATGAGCTGAATAGCAAGACCGTTCTTCAGGGCGGCTTCTCGATGAATTACCTCGATGGCGGCGCGTACGAGTATGGAACCAGCAAGGTAGCCGTGAATTACGGTAATCTGCTAACCGGCTCCTTTTCTCGGGCCGCGACCGGCTCAAACATTCCTGGTTTCGGCTCCTGGGACACCAACATTCTTTCCTATCCGGCACCGACTCCATTCAGTAATTCGCTTGGCGTAGGGACATTCATTAATGCCTTCGATCCGACGACGGATGGCATTGCCCCTTATGACATCGTGTGGAACATCGGCGTCCAGCGCGAATTGCCATTCAACATGTTCGTGTCCGCGAACTATACCGGCAACCGCGGCAACCATCTGCCTGGCCAGCTAAACCCGATCAATCAACTTAATCCGCAGTATCTTACCCAGTACGGCAGCAATCTGGGGCTGCCCTTTTCTAGCGAAGGTCCAATTCTCGGAATCGCTTCGCCGTTTCCAGGTTTCGGCACCACCATTGAACCGGGTGCTACGGTGCTTCAGGCCTTGCGCCCCTACCCGCAATTCACCGGCAGCAATGGCGGTATCTTCAACAACTTCGATGACACCGGATCCTCGCTTTACCATGCCCTGCAGGTCCAGGTGGAGAAGCGCTATACCAACGGCCTCAGTTTCCTCGTTTCATACAATCTTTCGCGGATGATGTCGAATACGAGCTCTGGTTTCACCTCCTTCGCGAATGCATCGCTGAACAAGGACAACCAGAAGGCCGAGTGGAGCATTGATAACAACGATCAGCCGCAAATGGTCAATATCGCCGCAACCTACGAACTGCCGTTCGGTAAGGGCAGGGCGTTTATGAATCGAGGCGGTGTCGTCAATGCAGTTTTCGGAGGCTGGCAGATCAGTCCGCTGCTGACCTATGCGAGCGGCACGCCGCTGTTTAGCGGCACGGGCGGTTCCGTATACGTTGCCGGCGACCCCCTGGGCAACAGCTGCGCGCCTTGTAATCGCGCGAATGTCGTTTCGAACTCGAACATGATGTTTTCATACAACAATGTCTACCAGGGACTGCCGGTCATCAATAAAGCGGATTTCAGCGATCCCGGCCCCTGGGTGCTGGGCAACGCGCCTCGCGTTATCGGTCAATTGCGGAACCCGTTCAACCTTAACGAAAACATAGCTCTTGCCAAATATTTTCCCTTAGGTGAAAAGGTCCGGCTGAAGCTGGAGATTGAGTATTTCAACGCCCTCAACCGCGTGATCTTCGGCGGCCCGGATCTGAATTTTGAAGATGCGACCTTTGGTCAGGTGATCAACAGCCAAAACGGTAACGCACGGCAAGGTCAAGGACTCCTGGAGATCAGGTTCTAAGCGGGAGCGGTCTCACGGGTTTTGACAACAGTTAGACAGAGGCCCGGCATCCGCCGGGTCTCTTCACGTTTTTCAAAGTGTTTTTTGCGGTGTGCTTGCGGCATTTGCCAGTCTCGCGAAACAGCGCTAGGGTAATGATGGAATGAGCGATTTGCGAAATGAAATCGGAAATCTCTCCGCAGCCGAAAAATTCGAGTTGCTCGACGTGCTGTGGGAGAGTTCTTGAAACTGACGCACTGCCGCTGACGGATGCTCACCGCGCGGAATTAGATTACCGCATTGCGCAGTATGAGCAAGGTCCTTCGGATGTGATTCCGTGGGAGCAAGTCAGGGCTGGCCTGTTTAAGAAACAGTGACCCTCCCTGAGAAACCACAAGCTCCTACAACGTCTTATGCGCGTCCCCTGCAAGTTCAGTGATCCTCAAAAACCTACCGCGAGTCTTCCGGCGACGAGTGCGCGCCCGTCAGCGCCGTGTAGCGCTCGTCTTCAGCTCGCGCCTTGTCCGCGAAGCCGCGCCTTCGATACACCTGCGCCAACATGTAGTGTATCGGAGCGCTTTGCGGCGCAAGCTCAGCGGCTTTCTCAAATTCCGTTTGCGCTTTTTCCAGTTGGTTCAGATGCAGATACGCTTTCCCAAGGCCTCTATATGCGCGGAAATCCTGTGGCGCGATTTGAAGCGCTTTCAAAAGATACGGCGCCGCCTCGGCTGACCGGTCATTGTCAACCAGAACCGTGCCCAGATCGAGATACGGGCCGGCATCCTTCACGGTTGCCTCGGCCTCCCACGCAATAGCCGTCCGATAGGCTGCAATGGCGTCTTCGGTCCGGCCCATTCCCGCATAAGATAACCCCAGGTTGTCTTCCGCCTTGACATTCTTCGGGTCCAGTTTCAGGCATTGCGCGAAGACACTGACCGCTTCTTCAAAACGATTCTCGTTGTATTTCGTGCGTCCCAGATAGTACAACGTCTGAAGATTACCCGGATTCCACGCGACCGATATCGTGAACCATTTGTCCGCATCGGGGTAATCGTGCAACAGGACGTAATCCCCGGCTACTACTTCCAGGTCATTTGCGCTTGGCTTGCGGTACTTCGCGGCCTCCGTGTATTCGGCTAGTGACGCCTTCGCATCTTGTTCCTTGAACAGGATGTACCCGAGCAGGTAATGCGCCTCTGCCGATTCGTGGTGCGCTTCGAGATACTGCCGCGCCGCCATCCCGGCTTCCGTCAGCTTCCCTTGTTCGATTAGCGTTCGCACGCCCGACAGTACAGGCTCCGCAGGCGCCTGCCCAAAAGCGAGTCCGGCCGTTAGCAGAATCGCGGCAATTCGAACCAGATAAACTGCTCTCATGTGTCGCGGACGCTTGCGATTAGGTAGACTCTTGATCGCGGCCGCGCTGCTATGCGATTCCAGCTTGGCGCGGCAGACATCTCCTTCAAACGCCGCCGTGACTTCAGTATACGGAGTGGACGCCCCCTGCGGAAAGTGCCATGAGCGGATCTTTCAAAGCTATCTCCAAAGCCGGAAGGCGAATGCCAGCGGCCCCGCGGTGGATGGCGTCGAAGCAGGAGCTTTCGAGCATCCCGCCTCCGGGGTCCAATATCGCGTTTCACTCGAAAACAAAGACGTCTGGCTCAGCTATTCGCGTTCCGGCGTCGATACGCTCAATGGAAAGCAGAAGCTCGAATATTTCCTGGGCTCCGGCAATCACGCTCGCACCTATCTGTACTCGATCAATGGCTATTGGTTCGAAACGCCCATCGCCTATTACTCCCGAAAACATGGCTACGACATGCGCCCGGCTTATCTCAACGACAAGGAGATGCCCTTCAATCTTCCCGTCGCTGCAAGCTGCTTGCGCTGCCATATGAGCGCCGTCCAGAAAGAAGATCCCGGAACGCGCAATCACTACAGCCGGCTTCCCTTCCTCCACTTCGGCATCACTTGCGAGGCTTGTCACGGCGATAGCGCAATTCATCTCGCATCCGCCGGCAAATCCCCCATGGTCGATCCGGCCAAACTCGATCCGGAGCGGCGGGATTCCGTTTGCATCAGTTGCCACTTGGAGGGCGATGCGAGCGTTGAGCACCGTTCCCGCGCGGCCGTCGACTACCGGCCCGGAGACGATTACACCGGCTTTGTTTCCTCCTTCGTACGAGCCGGCGCGGATACCACTAATCGCGCGGTAAGCCAGGTCGAAGCGCTGAGTCTCAGCAAGTGCAAGCGCGTCAGCGGCGATCGTATGTCGTGCATGAGCTGCCATGATCCGCATCGTTCCATAAAACCCGAAGAGCGAGTCGAGTTTTACCGGAGCAAGTGTCTCGCCTGCCATGCGCAACCTGAATATGCAACCGCGCATTACCCCGCGAATCGGGATTGCACTTCGTGCCACATGCCGAAAAGCGCGCCCACCGATATCCCGCATGAGCAGTGGACCGATCATCGCATTCTCCGTCAAGTTTCGGTCGCCGCGTTCCTGCCGGCCTTAAGCGGCGATGTCACCCTGGTCCGCGTTCCAGCAAGTTCCACGCAGCCGAGCGACCGCAATCTCGGCCTCGCCTACTACGATCTGGTCTCCGATGGAGATCTTTCGCAAAGCCCGCGCGCCAGGAAGCTGCTCGAGAATGCGGAAGCGTCCGATCCCGCCGATTCGACCGTGCTCACCGCGCTGGGCGTGTTGGCGGAGCTGCGAAACGATCGCGAGAAAGCCTATGGGTTTTACAAAGCCGCTCTGACGCAAAATCCCAACGACTACACGGCGGCCATGAATTGCGGTGTCTTATTGGCTCGTTCCGGACAGCTCAAGCTGGCTGCGGACCTGTGGCAGAACACCTTCGCCCGCAACCAGGACATCACTGGACTCGGAATGAACCTGGCATCCGCCCGCTGCACGCTCGGCGATAAGTCGGCGGCCGAGGATATCCTTCGCCGCGTTCTCCTCTACAGCCCGGATCATCAGTCCGCGCGCCGGGAGATCGGCGCGATCGAATCGGGTCGGCAGGCGTGTATCGCGCCCTAATCCGTCTTCCAGACCACCGCCCTCAATGCGAGGCGTTCTCCTGGTCTTTGATCACTTCCTGCGCTCGTTGTGCCGTTGCCGCGCGGGAGCTCGCGTCCAGCTTCGCGAAAATCTGCATTTCCGTCTGTGCCTGCTGCATCTGGCCCAGCGCGCGGTACGCCTGCGCCAGCGTAAAGTGAACGGTAGGCTCTGTGGGATTCGCTTTCGCAGACGCTTGCAAATCCGTAATCGCTTCCTCGTTTCGGTGGAGCTTCAGCAAAATACGCCCGCGATCTAATCGAGCCTCGGTCAGGTTCGGGCACATCGCCAAAGCTTTATCCACATCCCCCAGCGCTTCTTCCTGATTTATGCTCTGACGCACCAGAATATCTCCAATCTTCCATTGCGCCATGCAGTTCCCGGGATCGTTGACCAGTTCGGCCTGGAACTCGCGAGTAGCATTGTCCCACTGCGAAATGCTCCAATATAAATCGCCTAGTTTGTAATGGGCGCCAGGCTGTTGCGGCGCAACTTCCACAGCCTTCTTATACTCGACGATCGCGCCGTCGTAGTTCTTCATGCTTTCCATGATTTCGCCCGAGATCTCATGCGCCCAAACCGAGCTTGGGTCGATCGCGTTCATCTTCGCAAGTGCCTGCTGCGCAAGCTGCGTGTAAACCTTTCCGAGCAGATACCAGACATGCTGATCTTCGGGCGTCTGGGCCGCCAGCCGCTGCAGTTGACTCGCCGCACCTTCAAAGGCGCCGAGCTTCGTCAAATCGTTCACCAGCAGAAGCTCCGCATTGCGGTCGCTCGGATTCGCGCGTACCGCCTGCTCCAGCCTCGGCCGCGCCGACGCATAATTTCCCATTTGAAAAAACGACATGCCCAAGAGCGCCGACGCCGAAGCCATTGAGGGATCTTCCTTCAGGCCCTTTTCCAGAATCGCCGCCGCCTTGCCATACTCGCGCTCTTTGAAATAAAGCGCGCCCAGGTTGTTATAAGCGGCGGAAAGGTGAGGCGCGATTCGCACAATCGCTTCGTATTTCGCAATTGCGCCCGACAAATCTCCGTGTTGCTCCGCTGCCTGCGCTTGTTCGTGCAGTTCATCGACCCGCGCATCGGTCGCCGATTGCGCCATTAGAATGGGCGCGCCAGCCGCCACAGCTAATAGAAATAAGGGGGTGATCCGCAGGCGCAAAATCGCCATGACCGTAAAATACCACGCGGTATTTCGTGCTTCCCTATCGCGGATAGGGATGGCCCCGCAGACTTGTGAATGCCCGGTAGATCTGCTCTGCCAGCATCGCCCGCGCGAGTTCGTGCGGAAAGGTCATCGGCGAAATCGAAAGCAGCAGGTCCGCCCGTGTTTTCCATTCCGCCGGCAGTCCGTCGTGCCCGCCCACCAGAAAAACCAGATCCTGCCCGTCCCGCTCCCCTCGTTCCACCATCTGCCCAAACTGCCCTGAATTCATGGGCCGCCCGCCGGGATCGAGAAAAATCTTGCGCGCGCTGGAATGCCTGGCAAACAGATCGAACCGCTCCGGAGAGATTTCGCGCATTTCGCAGGCCGCATAGCGTCCGCTGCGCTTTAGAAACTCCGCCGCAATCGCGTTTGCATGGGAGTCTCTTGGTTTCCCTATGTAATAGACGAACACCTTCACGCTTCTAACTATGCGCCTGCCTTTGTACCAGAGCGGGTTGCAAACGACATAGCTCCACGATATTGTTTTAAGTGCGGGGCGGAATGCCTGTGCTTGCGCCTCAGGAGAAAATATGGCTTCGACAGTCTGGAAAGGCTACATCACTTTCGGCCTCATCACGATTCCCGTCCGCCTGTTCGCCGCGGCGCGCACCGAGCGCGTCAGCTTTAATCAGATTCATCAGGTATGCGGAAGCCGCATTAAGCAGCAGACGTTTTGCCCTCACTGCGACCGCGTCGTCGAGCGAAATGAGCTGGTGAAGGGCTACGAGGCGGAAAAGGATCGCTACGTCATCGTTAACGATGAGGACGTAAAGAACATCGCTCCGGCTTCGAGCGACAACATGGAGATCCTCGAGTTCGTCAAGGCCGAGGGCATCGATCCTATTTATTTCGACGCTTCTTACTTCATGGTTCCCGAAGAGGCCGGCAAGAAAGCCTACCGCCTGCTCCTCGAAACTATGCAGAAATCCGGCTACAGCGCAATTGCCAAAATCGCCATGCATCAGCGCGAATACACCGTAGTGGTTCGCCCCCACGCCGATGGATTGCTGCTGCACACCATGTTTTATCCCGAAGAAGTGCGCGAAGTCCCGGAGTTTCGCCGCGACGATAACGTCAATGTGAAGCCCCAGGAGGTCGCCCTCGCTGAAAAACTGGTCGAGGGATTAGCGGCGGATTTCGATCCTTCCAAATATCACGACGAGTATCAGGACCGGGTGATGCAGATGATTGAAGCCAAGCGCGCCGGTCAAACCGTCGAGGGTACCGCGCCGAAGAAGCGCGCCCCCGTCATCGATTTAATGCAGGCTTTGCAGAAAAGCTTGGGAGAACTGCCTCGTAAGCCCGCCGCTCGGGCCGCGCAAGGCGCCAGGCCGGAAGAGATCGGTGCGCGCGCCGCCGCAAGGAAACAAGCTGCGGGCGATGAAACCGCGGCGTCGAAGAGACGCCGGGTGGCCAATAGCTAACCTTAGCCAGTACCGAGCCGCGACGGCGACGGAGCGGTTTCTGCGGGGTGTCACACCCTTGGAATATAGTGGGTGAATGTCAGACGACGAGGATCTGAGCAAGCGACGAATTTTCTCATGCCTAAGATAGGCCGACTGGCTCTGGGGGCGATTCTGATAACCGCTGGATTGCATGCGCAATCGACAGCAGCGGATAATGTCACGCACGAACGCATGCGCGAGCTGGACGAAGTATCTTCGGAGCCTCGTCAAATCCGACCCGAAGCACGTCCTGGCCCTCGATAACTTAGCGATCATCCTCTGCAGCCTCAAGCGGTATCCCGAAGCCGAAGCAGTCGCCACCCAGGCTTATAAAATGCGCCCGTTCTCCTACAAAGCGAGTTACGTGTTCGGTAGCGCGCTCGTGAGTCAAGGGAAATGGACGCCGGATGCCAAACAAGCGCTCCGCTATGCGTCGGAAAGGCATCCCGAAGCGAAAGAGCCATTGGCTAAGTGGCCGGCAGCCGAAGCGCCGCGCAGTGCGCATGCATCGCCGGCCAACTGAACATCCACTATGCCCGAATCGGTTAGCCTGTCAGCCATTCGTATTGCTGATTGGTCAGAGGCGCCACCGATAGGCGGCCCTGCTTCACCAGCGGCGAATCGGCAAATAGTTTGTGCTCTTTAATCTCGGCAAGCGTGCGGGGTTTGGCAACCGCTTTACCTGCTCGAATGGTCACGCGTGGCGTTTTCTTATCCGCCGCGTCGACAGCCACCACAGTCGCCGTTCCCACAACCTGACGCTCACCGCGGGTGTGATAGATCAGCAAGTGGTCGCCCGCCTTCATCTCACGCAGATGTTTCACAGCCGCCGGATTCGTGACGCCATCCCAAACCGTTTCGCCATCCCGCTCGAGATCCGCAAACGAGTAACAGTCCGGCTCGGATTTCAGCAGGTAGGGCATATTCCCGGCTTACTTCTTCTCTTCCGGCTCCTCGCCGCCTTTCTTGCCTTCCCGAACCGATTTGAGCCGTTCTTCTCGCCGCGCCGCGCGCTCAGCCGCTCGCTTCACCAGCTCTGAGCCGACCAACTCCAGCTTGGCGGTTTCCGCCCCGTCCCCTTTGCGCCAGCCCAGCCTTACGATCCGCGTGTAGCCGCCCTGGCGCTGGTTGAACCGCGGACCCAGCTTCTCAAACAGCTTCTCGACGGCTTCCGGCCCCATTAGAAATGCCGCGGCCTGGCGTCGGGCGTGCAAGCTGTCTTTCTTCGCGAGCGTGATCATTTTCTCGACCAGCGGCTTGGCGGCCTTCGCCTTCGGAACCGTGGTCGTGATCCGCTCCTGTTCAATGACGCTGGTCACTAGACCCCGCAGCAGCGCGCGCCTGGCGCTGAGATCGCGCTTGAGTTTTACTCCAGCTTTGCGGTGCCGCATCGTTATTCCTCTGCCCCGGCGTATTCCTCGTGTCCGAGATCCGATGGCGCCGGCGATGCTCCGCCAACCAGCCTGCCCTGGGAATCGAACTTCATGCCGAAGGAAAGCCCCAGACCCGAGAGAATCTCCTTAATCTCATTCAGCGACTTGCGTCCGAAATTCTTCGTCCGCAGCATCTCCGATTCGCTCTTCTGCACAAGATCGCCAATACTCTGAATATTCGCGTTCTTCAAACAGTTATAAGAACGCACGCTCAACTCCAGTTCCTCGACCGAACGGTTGAGCACTTCGTTCATCTGATTGATAGCGCGCTCGGCCGGCTCTTCCGCGATCTCCGGCGTCTCTTCAAAGTTGATGAAGATCGTCATGTGATCTTTGAGCAGCTTGGCCGCCTGGCCAATCGCATCCTGCGGCGAGATCGCTCCGTTCGTCCAGACCTCCACGTTCAGCTTGTCGTAGTCCGTATTCTGGCCGAGACGCGCCGCTTCCACCGTGTAATTCACTTTGCGCACAGGCGAATGAACCGAATCGATCGGAATGTACCCGAGCGGCAGATCTTCGTCATAGTTGCGGTCGGCCGAGACATAACCACGCCCGCTCTTGATCCGCATTTCGATGTTGAGCTTGCCCCCCTCCCCGATCGTCGCGATGTGCAGATTGCGGTCCAGCACCTCCACGTCGTTATCGGTTTGGATCTGGCTGCTCATCGCTTCGCCCGGACTTTCTATCCGAAGAGTCGCAATCCGCGTGCCCTCCCCAATCATCTTGAACGGCACCTGCTTCAGGTTCAGGATAATGTCCGTGGCGTCTTCGACAACGCCGGGGATCGGGCTGAATTCGTGCGAAACTCCATCGATGCGCACGCCTGTGATGGCCGCGCCTTCAATTGAGCTCAACAGCACGCGGCGCAGGCCGGTGCCGATCGTCGACCCGAATCCACGCTCAAACGGTTGAGCCGTAAACTGACCGAAACGCTCCGTCAGCGTCTCGGTATTCGCAACCAGCCGCTTTGGCTTCTGGAATCCTTTAAACATAGTTCGCTTTAATCCTCTCCGCCGATTTTCTCGAAAGCAATCTACTTCCTTACTTCGAGTACAGCTCGACGATGAGCTGTTCGTTCAATTGGATCTGCACCAACTCCTCGCGCTTGGGTTGCTGCAGAATTCGCGCCTTCAGAGCCTCGCGGTCCACCTCCAGCCACGACGGGCTGGGAGTATGCGCCGTTGCGTCCCGCGCCGAAAGAATCGAAGTATTTTCCCGGCTGCTCAGCCGGACTTCTACAACATCGCCCGGTTTTACGGTAAACGAAGGAATATTCACTTTGTGGCCATTCACAACGATATGGCCGTGCCGCACAAGCTGTCTGCCCTGCGCCCGGCTTGTGGCAATGCCCATGCGGTAGGTGACATTGTCCAACCTCCGCTCGAGCATAGCCAGCATCAACTCGCCCGTAATGCCTTTTTGAATGACCGCCTTCTCAAAAAGGTTCCGGAATTGCCCCTCCAGAACCCGGTAATAGCGCCGCGCCTTCTGCTTCTCGCGAAGCTGTAAGCCATACCCGACAACCTTGGGCTTCTTGTCCTTGCCGTGCTGGCCGGGAGGGAAGTTGCGCTTCTCAATGGCGCACTTTTCCGTGTGGCAGCGCTCCCCTTTCAAAAACAGCTTGATGCCCTCGCGGCGGCAAAGCCGGCACACCGGGCCGTTATAACGTGCCAATCAAACCTCCCAATCCCTTCTCACGCTCGTATACACTCGCCGCTTCTTTTCCAACGCGCTCGCTACACTCGCCGCTTTTTCGGCGGTCGGCATCCGTTGTGCGGAATCGGCGTAACGTCTTTGATCGACCTTACCTCGATCCCCGCCGTCGCCAGCGCCCGAACCGCGGATTCCCGGCCCGATCCCGGACCCGCTACCCGAACTTCCACCGCTCTCAATCCCGATTCTTTCGCCTTATTCGCCGCTGTCAAAGACGCCTGCTGCGCCGCAAACGGAGTGCCTTTGCGGGATCCGCGGAAACCCAGCGAGCCGGAGCTCGACCATGCCAATACGTTCCCCAGAGTATCGGTGAAAGTGACAATCGTGTTGTTGAATGATGCCTGAATGTGCACCAACCCAAAAGGAACGTTCTTCTTTTCCTTCTTCTTGAAGGACTTCTTCTTTGTCGATTTTACCGGCGCCTTTGCCATTTAACTTGATTCTCCGAAACTAGGTCTTCGACGCTGACTTCTTCTTGTTTGCGATGGTGCCCTTGCGCGGTCCCTTGCGCGTGCGGGCGTTGGTATGGCTGCGCTGCCCGCGTACCGGCAGTCCGCGCCGATGCCGCAATCCGCGGTAAGAACCCATTTCCATCAGCCGCTTGATATTCATCGAGACTTCTTTGCGCAGATCGCCTTCAATCGCGCCTTCGCTTTCGATGAGATTACGCAGATGGTTCACTTCCTCTTCGGAAAGATCCCCGACCTTTTTGTCCGCGTCTATGTGAGCGCGGTGCAGAAGCGACAGCGAACGCGTCCTCCCAATGCCATAAATGTAGGTCAGCCCGATCGCTGCCCGTTTCTTCGCTGGTAAATCGATGCCTGCTATACGAGCCATAACCTTATTTCCTCTACCTCGCCGCTACCCTTGCCGCTGCTTGTGCTTCGGATTCGTGCAAATGACCCGCACCACTCCCTGGCGATGGATCACCTTGCATTTATCGCATAATTTCTTAACCGACGCCCGCACCTTCATTGGCATTTCTCCTTCATTCGCTTCATCCCGGTCACGGTCGCGTCAACACCCACGGACCATTATCCGTAACCGCCACCATATGCTCGAAATGGGCCGAGTACGATTTGTCCTTGGTCACCGCCGTCCATTTATCCGGCAAAACCTTGGTCTCGGGCTTCCCCGCATTCACCATCGGCTCAATCGCCAAAACCATCCCCGGCTTCAGCCGCGGATTCTCGCCTCTCCGGTCCACATAATTCGGAATTTGCGGCTCCTCGTGAAGCGAAGTCCCTATCCCGTGTCCAACAAACTCGCGGACAATCGAAAAGCCATTCTGCATCACGTGCCTCTCGACCGTCCCGCATACATCGAATAGGCGATTGCCGGAGCGCGCCCGTTCAATCGCCAGCTCTAAACTTTCCTCGGTGATCTTTAGCAGCCGCTTCACCGATTCGTTTACTTCGCCCACCGGCACCGTCAAAGCCGAATCTCCGTAATACCCATCCAGCAGAACGCCGGTATCGATCGACAAAATATCGCCCGATCTCAGCCTCCGCTTGGCCGACGGCATCCCGTGAACCACTTCCTCATTCACCGAGGTACACAGCACAAACGGATATTGCGTTCCCGACGCTTGCGTGTAATAGCCCTTAAACGCCGGTTTTGCGCCCGCATTGGCAATCATCTTCTCGGCCGCCATCTCGAGATCCTGCGTGGTGACTCCCTCCGCCACCATCGCTCTTAAATCCTGCAGAATCCGATACACCAGCATTCCGCTCCGTCGGAGCTTCTCAATCTCTATCGCGCTTCTTCGCACGATCACTGCCTGACACCTGCGTTGGGAATCGCGGCGTTCCTTTCGGCTCCGGCTTCCGGAATCAGCCCCGAAGACGCCAAAGACTCGCAAATCTGCCGCATAATCCGTTCTGGCGGCGCTCCCGCGCCATTGATTTCAAACATCGGAACGCGCGCTTCCCGAAAATAGTTCAGAATCGGACGCGTTTGCGACTCATACTCGTGCAGCCGCTCACGTATGACTGATTCGCGATCGTCCTCGCGTGTAACTAGAATGGTCCCATCCAGGTCGCAAACTCCCGCAACCTTCGGCGGATTCGTCTTTAAGCTGTAAAGGGTTCCACAAACAGGGCACTGCCGGCGACCACTGAGACGGGCTACGATTTTTTCGTAGTCAACTATCAAGTGTATCACGGCCGGACTAAGGCCATAATGGGCCGTCATCCCCATCAAAACGCCCGCCTGGTTCAGCGTCCGCGGATAACCGTCCAGGATCACGCCCAACCGGCAATCCCTCTCCGCAATCCGCTCTTTCACCAATTCGTTCACCAGTTCGTCCGGAACCAGCTTGCCGGATTTCATCAGCGGATTGACTTGCCGCCCGATTCCGTCTCCCGCGCCGGTATGCGTCCGCAGCATGTCGCCGGTCGAAATATGAGGTCCCTTCAAACAGTGCCTCAGCAGCTTGGCTTGCGTGCCTTTTCCGGAGCCGGGAGATCCAAACAGGATTACTGCCGGGGCCCGCGCGCTTTGGTTATTCGTCTCCAAGCTGGTTAGGCCGTCGTGCTCCGCCGCCCGCGTATACGCCCCGAGCGCGGGGTGAAGCCCTCATAATGGCGCATAATCAACTGCGCCTCAATTTGGTTCACCGTGTCCATCGCGACTCCCACTACGATCAGCAGCGAGGTGCCGCCGAAATAGAAATTCACGCCCAAGCCGTCCAGCAGCCAGCGCGGGAAATGCGCGTCGATGAAATTACCCGCGAACGGCAGCCGCTGCAGCTTGATTCCCTGAATCATGATCTGCGGGATGATCGACAGCAGCGCCAGATACAGCCCGCCCACTACCGTGATCTTCGACAGAATCTTGTCCATGTATTCAGCCGTGTTCTTTCCCGGCCGGATGCCTGGAATGAAACCGCCGTACTTGCGCATGTTGTCCGCCGCTTCGTTCGGATTGAAAATGATCGAAACGTAGAAGAAGCAGAAGAACACGATCAAAACAATGAAAGTGAGATAGTATACCGGCTCAGCGCCGCCCAGCGCGCCCAGCATGTTGCTCAGCCAGGGACTCGCCTTCACCACCGGAAATTGCAGCGCCGTCTGCGGAATCGCCAGCAGCGAAGAAGCGAAAATAATCGGGATCACGCCGCCCGCATTCACCTTCAGCGGAAGGTGCGTGGATTGCCCGCCCATCATGCGCCGGCCCACTACGCGCTTGGCGTATTGAACCGGAATCCGGCGCTCGCCGCGCTCTACCAGAACAATGAACGCCACCACCGCGACCATCACAATCAAAATCGCGACCATCTGCAGCACCGGCCATTGATGCGTCACAAAAGTATTGGTGTAGATGCTCGCCACCGCCTGCGGCAGACCGACAATGATCCCCACAAAAATAATCAGCGACATGCCGTTCCCAATCCCGCGGTCCGTGATCTGCTCGCCCAGCCACATAATGAACGCCGATCCCGCCGTAAACGTCAGGGTGGTCATGAACAGAAAGAAAAAGCCCGGATGCAGAACGAAATTTCCGTCCGAATTCTGTAGCGCGAAGGCGATGCCGATCGACTGGATAATGGCGAGCGCCACCGTCAGATAGCGCGTCCATTGCGTGATCTTGCGCCGTCCCAGCTCGCCCTCTTTCTGCAGCTTGTCCAAGGTCGGAATCACCACCGTCAGCAACTGCAGAATAATCGATGCCGTGATATACGGAGTAATGCCCAGCGCGAAAATCGTCATGCGCCTCAGCATGCCGCCGCTGAACAGATCGAAGTATCCCAGGAACCCGCCGGATGCATTCCGCGTGAAGAAATCCTGGAAACGATCCGTGGCGATTCCAGGTGTCGGAATGTATGCGCCCACCCGGTACACCGCGAGCAAAGCCAGCGTGAAGAGGACACGCCTCCTGAGATCGGCAATCCGGAATACGTTTCCGAGAGCTTCAAGGAACTTTGTCATGTTTCAATCCACGCCGCTGAACATGGGGAGCGTCTCAGTCTACTTCGCTTCCGCTTCCGCCGCAACCGCGTGCCTCGTCACAACGTCGGCGCTGCCGCCAAGCTTTTGAATTTTATCGAGCGCGGATTTTGAGTACACGTGAGCCTTCACGCTGATCTTCCTCGTCAGCTCGCCGTTGCCCAGTATCTTCAGCCCCGCGCCCAGCTTCTTCACCAGGCCGCTCTCAACCAGAGACTCCGGCGTAAAGCTATCGCCCTCGAGTTTCTCGAGAACGCCCACGTTCACAATCGCGTATTCCTTATGAAAAATGTTCGTAAAACCGCGCTTGGGAAGACGCCGGTGAAGAGGCATTTGGCCGCCTTCAAAACCCCGCATCTTGCTGTAACCCGAAATCGATTTCGCGCCTTTCGCGCCGCGCCCCGAATATTTCCCGCGCCCCGTGCCCATGCCCTGCCCCAGACGCCGTTTCTTATGTTTTTGGCCCTTCGGAGGCCGCAGATTGCTTAAATTCATGCGAGTATCAGCCCTATTCTTTTACGATTTCAAGCAGATGCGGCACCTTCGCCACCATCCCCCGGAAACCCGGCGTGTCCGGACGCTCCACCACCCGGTTAAGCTTATGAAGCCCCAGCGATTTCACAATGTTCTTGTGCTTTTGCGGCGTGCAGATCGTACTGCGCACCAGCTTGATCTTGATTTTGCCTTGGGCCATCTGCGCCTTCCTATAACTTCTCAATCGGTAGCCCGCGCATCTCCGCAATCGCATTCTTGTCGCGGAGTTGTTCGAGCGCATTGATCGTCGCTTTCACCACGTTATGAGCGTTGTGCGAGCCGATCGATTTGGTCAGCACGTTGGGAATTCCAACCGCTTGAATTACCGCCCGCACCGGACCGCCGGCAATCACGCCGGTGCCTTCCGGAGCCGGCTTCAACAACACCAGGCCGCTCCCGAAACGTCCCAGGACCGGGTGCCGGATAGTGGTCGCGAGCACATTGATCTTGCGCAGGTTCTTCTTCGCCGCTTCAATGCCTTTCTTGATCGCCGAAGGAACTTCCTTCGCCTTTCCGGTGCCGTAGCCAACCACTTTGGCCCCCGGATCGCCCACCACCACCAGCGCCGAAAAACTCATGTTCTTGCCGCCCTTGACCACCTTGGTCACGCGGTTAATGCTGACCACCTGTTCTTTCAGGCTGAGGTTCTGCGTATCGATACGCTTGGCCGTTGCACGAAATGGCATCTGTTTTTTAAAACTCCAGTCCCGCTTGGCGGGCCGCGTCCGCGAGCGCCTTCACGCGCCCGTGATATTGATATCCGCCTCGATCGAACACCACTTTCGTGATGCCCTTTTCTTTCGCGCGCTCCGCTACCGTCTTGCCGATCAGCTTCGCGCCTTCCACGTTGCCGCCCTTGCCGCGCAGGTCCTTTTCGGTCGAGGCCGCCGCAGCCAGCGTATGGCCCTGCTGATCGTCCACCAGTTGCGCGTAGATGTGGTTCACGCTCCGGAACACCACCAGCCGCGGACGCTCCGGGCTGCCCGCTACCCGGCTCCGGATGCGCTTGTGAATGCGAATTCGAATAATGTTTTTCGATTTCCGGGCCATTACTTAGCTCCCGCGCCGGTCTTGCCGGCCTTCTTGCGCAACGCCTCGCCAGTGTAACGGACGCCTTTATTCTTATAAGGGTCCGGCGGACGCAGCGCCCGAATTTGCGATGCCACGTGACCCACCGCCTGCCGGTCGTATCCGGTCACAACCAAGTGCGTCTGCTTATCCACTCTCATCTCCACGCCGCCCGGCAAAATGTATTCAATCGGATGCGAATAGCCTAGCGTAAATGTCGCCACCTTGCCCTTCACATCGGCGCGATACCCGGTCCCGACAATATCCAGCTCGCGCGTGAATCCGGTCGAAACGCCTACCACCGCGTTCGAGGCAAGCGCCCGCGTCAGGCCGTGCAGCGCAGCTAGTTTGTCGTTGTCCCGGATCGCTTCGAGGATATTGTCCTTCTGCTCAAACCGGACTCCGGCCGGAATCGGCACCGTCAGTTTTCCCTTCGGCCCTTCCACTTCGAGTTGTGCGCCGATCTTCACCGTCACGCCTTTCGGCAGCGGGATCGGCTTTTTTCCTACTCGTGACATGACTGAATTTCCTTACCAGATCTGGCAGAGCACTTCGCCGCCTACGCCTTCTTTGCGCGCCGTGTTGCCCGTCATCACGCCCTTCGGCGTAGTCAGAATGTTGATCCCCAGGCCGCCCAGAATGCGCGGGATGTCTTTACTGCCCACATACACGCGGCAGCCCGGACGCGAGACGCGCTCAATGCGCGAGATCACCGGCAAATTCGACGGCGTGTATTTCAGGTACAGGCGAATGTATTTCTTCGAGCCCTCTTCGGTCAGCTTGTAGTTGAGAATGTAGCCTTCCTCTCGGAGGATGCGGGCCAGTTCATTCTTGAGCCGGGACGCCGGAACGTCCACTTTCGGGTGGCGCGCTATCAAAGCGTTGCGCACACGCGTCAGCATATCGGCAATGGGGTCTGCTGTCATCGCTTCTTACCTTTCACCAACTCGCTTTCGTCACGCCCGGAATCTCGCCCGCCAGAGCGAACTTCCGGAAACAGATCCGGCACAACGCAAACTTGCGCAGGTATCCGCGCGGGCGGCCGCAGTGCTTGCACCGGTTTCTCAACCGGGTCGGAAACTTGACTACCGTCTTGTTCTCGCGCGCTTTCGCGATTTCATCCAGCTTCTTTACTTCTTTTGCGATCTTCGCAGTGGTTGCCATAAATAGCTTCTCTCTCGGCCTCTTACTGCCGGAACGGCATGCCCATCTGGCGCAGCAGCGCCAAACCCTCGGCGTCCGTCTTCGCCGTGGTGGTGATGCTGATGTTCATGCCCTTCGTCTTATCTACCTTGTTGTAATCGATCTCGGGGAAAATCAATTGGTCCTTCAAGCCCAGCGTGTAATTTCCCCGGCCGTCGAAGGATTTCGGCGAAACTCCTCGGAAGTCCCGGACCCGCGGCAGCGCCACATTCATCAGCCGGTCCAGAAACTCGTACATCCGGTCGCCGCGCAGCGTCACCATGCACCCGATCGCCATCCCCTCACGCAGCTTGAAAGCCGCAATCGACTTCTTCGCTTTCGTGACCACCGGCTTCTGCCCCGCTATCGACGCCAGATCGTTCACCGCGCTATCCATCAACTTGCTGTTTCCCGTCGCTTCGCCGAGCCCGATATTAATCGATACTTTCTCGATCCTCGGCACCGCCATCGGATTCTTGTACCCGAAGTCCTTGGTGAGCGCCGGAACCACGCTCTTCACATAGCGCTCCCGCAGCCGCGCTTTCCCGCCGCTGGAAGCTTTCGCTTTCGCCGCTCCCTTGGGCTCGGCCGCCGCCGCAGCCGGTTTGCTCTTGGCTGGTTTCGCCGCTTTCGGCTGCTGTTGTGGCGCCGCCTTCTTGTCTTTTTTATCCGCCATTTACCAGTTCCCTCGACCGCTCCCGAACGGCCTTATTTCTTATCCAGCGTCTCCCCGCCCTTTTGCGCAATGCGGGTGCGCCGCACTTTCCCTCCAACCGCATTCATCTTGTAGCCCACCCGCGTCGGCACTCCGCCCGCGGTCAGCATCATCACGTTCGATACGTCAATCGGCATCGGTTTATCGGCAATGCCGCCCTTGATCTGTTGCGACGGGTTCGGCCGCGTGTGGCGCTTCACCACCATCACGCCTTCCACCGTCACCTTGCGCGAGAAACGGTCCACTTCAAGCACCTTCCCGGTCTTGCCCCGGTCGCGTCCGGCGATGATCCTCACCAGATCGTCCTTCTTGATCCGCATCCGCATCGGCCTCAGCTCGCCCTTTTCCTGGCGTCGCCGGTATGCGATCTTCGGCATCGCTATAGCACCTCCGGCGCAAGCGAAACAATCTTCATAAAGCGTTTATCGCGCAGCTCGCGCGCCACCGGCCCGAACACGCGCGTCCCGATCGGCTCCCCTACTTCGCTGATCAGCACCGCCGCATTCGAATCGAACCGGATATACGTTCCATCCTTGCGGCGCGTCTCCTTGCGCATCCGCACGATCACGCAGCGCACTACGTTGCCTTTCTTGATACTGGAATCGGGCGCGGCTTCTTTCACGCTCGCCGTGATCACGTCGCCCAGCCCCGCGCGAAGTCCCAGGTCGCCGCCGCGGGGCAAGATGCACTGCAGCTTGCGCGCGCCGCTGTTATCGGCCACCTCCAGCATCGTTCGCATTCCAATCATGACGTTTCTCCCCTAAATGGTTTCGCGGACCCCGCTCTATTTCTTCTTCTTCTTGAGGGTCTTCTTCACGCGCGTATCCGCTCCGACCGCAAGCGCCGGATGATCGATCCCTACCGCCACCGCCCGCCGGATCACGCTCCCCAGCGACCAGCGCTTCAAGCGGCTCAGCGGCCGGCACTCGATGATTCGGACCACATCGCCGATCTTCGCCGACTGCTCTTCATCGTGCGCGTAGAACTTCTTGCGCCTCGTGACAATGCGCTTATACACCGGATGCGCCGTGCGCCGCGTCACTTCCACCACGATGGTCTTCGCCATCTTCGTCGAAATGACTTCGCCTACCTTCTCGTTCTTGTGTCCGACCTTCTTCTCTTTCGCTGCTGTGGGTTCCGCCATGGTATGAACTCGAGCTTCTCTTCCCTATTTCTTTTTCTTCTTGTCGGCGCCGCTACTCGCCGCGCTCGCTTCCGCCGCTACTTCGCCGTTCGCTTCTTTCTCGCGAAGCACGGTCAGCATGCGCGCCCGGTCTTTCTTCAGGTTCTGGTACTTTTTCAAACCCTCGGTTTGTCCCATCCCCATCTGAAACCGCAGCCGGAACAACTGCTCCCGCGCATCCTGCGCTTGGCGCTGCAAATCGGTCATATCGATGCCGCGCATTTTTTCCGCTCTCATGCTTTACCCCGCCTTCGCCGTCTCAGACGGCTGGTTCCGCGATACGAACTTGCTCGGAACGGAAAGCTTCATGGCCGCGAGCCGCATCGCTTCCGTCGCCGTCTGCAGCGAAACGCCTTCCATCTCGAACAACATCTTGCCCGGCCTCACCACCGCCACCCAGGCTTCCGGAGCTCCTTTGCCTTTACCCATGCGCGTCTCGGGCGGCTTCTTGGTAATCGGCTTGTCCGGAAATATGCGTATCCACACTTTTCCGCCGCGCTTGATGAAGCGCGTCATTGCAATGCGGGCCGCTTCAATCTGGCGGTTGGTCACCCACCCGCAGCTCAGCGCCTTCAATCCGAATTCTCCAAAGGAAAGCTCCGAGCCGCGCCACGCTTTTCCCTTCATGCGCCCGCGCTGCTGTTTGCGAAACTTCACTTTCTTCGGCATCAACATAGCGATACTCCCTACTTTTCCTCGACTCCGCTACCCTTGCCGGCCCCCGGCGCTTCTTCGATTGCAGCCGGCTCAGCCGCGGCAGCTTCCGCCGGTTCGGTTGAAACGTTCGCCTTGGCCTGCTCTTGCTTGGGCTGCTCTTTCCACGAAGGAGCCACCGGCGCAAGCGGCGGAATCACCGGCGAAGCAGCCGGTTTCGGCATCTCCGCGGGCGGTTGTTGCAGCACCGGGCCGCCGCCTTCAGGCACTTGCGTGGGAGGCCTGCGGTCCCGCTCATCGCGCCGCCGCCGCCGCGGCTCTCCCTCATTGCGCAGCGAATTGCGCCGGTTTCCGCCGCTCTCCAGCACTTCACCCTTATAAACCCAGACTTTGATCCCGATCACGCCATAGGTCGTATGCGCTTCGCTGAATCCGTAATCGATATCCGCCCGCAGCGTGTGCAGCGGCAGTTGCCCCTGCAGATACCATTCGCTGCGCGCGATCTCGGCGCCGTTCAAGCGGCCCGAAACCCGGACCTTGATCCCTTTGCACCCAAACCGCAGCGCCGAATCGACCGCCTTCCGCATCGCCCGCCGAAACGCCACGCGCTTCTCGAGCTGCAATCCGATCGATTCCGATACCAGTTGCGCGTCCAGCTCCGGCCGGTGTACTTCCTGAATATCGATGAAGACTTCGCGCTTGGTCTTCTTAGCCAGGTCGCTCTTCAGCTTCTCGATTTCCGCGCCTTTGCGTCCGATGACGATGCCCGGCCGCGAAGTCCGTATCGTGATTCTCAGCTTGTTGCCCGGACGGTCCACTTCAATCGAGCTCACGCCCGCCGCTCTCAACCGCGTCCGCAGCGATTCCTTCAGCTCCAGATCCTCGTGCAGCAGCTTCGAATAATCCTGCTTGGCGAACCATCTCGAACGCCAGTCCTTGGTAATGCCCAAGCGGAATCCGTAGGGATGTACTTTCTGACCCATCTGTTATTCCTGTTCCTCCGCCGCTTCCGCCCGCTCGCCCAGTTTCAAGGCGATATGCGACGTACGCCGCTGATAGCGGAATGCCCGCCCCATCGGAGCCGGCCGGATGCGCTTCTGGCGCGGTCCCTCGTTTACATAAGCCTCGGCCACAAACAGCCGGTCCACATCCACGTCCTGCGACTTGTTCTCGGCATTCGCTATCGCCGAGCGCAGCACTTTCTCGATTGCCGGGCCGACGCGCTTGTTGGTCGCGTTCAGAATGTCGATCGCTTCCCCCACCTGCCGCCCCCGGATCATGTCCACCACCAGCCGCGCCTTTTGCGGCGATACCCGCAGGTAACGCGCCTCCGATTTCGCTACATTTGCCTTTTGGTCCGCCATAGTTGCGCCTTCCTGAACTACTTCGCCGTCTTCTCCGTCGCCTTTGCGGCGTGGCCCTTAAAAGTCCGCGTCGGCGAGAACTCGCCCAGCTTGTGCCCCACCATGTTCTCGGTCACATAAACCGGGATGAATTTCTTGCCGTTGTGTACCGCGAGCGTATGCCCGATGAAATCCGGCACGATCGTCGAGCGGCGCGACCAGGTCCGCACCACCACTTTCTGATTCTTCGTGTTCAGATCTCCCACCTTCTTCAATAGGTGATCGTCCGTGAACGGCCCTTTTTTTAGCGATCGGCTCATTTTTCGTCCTTACCTCCAGCCGCTTGCTGACGCGCGCGGTTCAGTGTTGCCGGCATTTGCACAGAACCGCGACCGTGAGGGAGCGGCTGAGATCTTCAATGAACTTCCGAGAAGCCACACTAGCGTTTCTTTGCCTTTCTGGTCACAATCCAACCGTCCGTCCGCTTGTTGTTTCGCGTCTTGTAGCCGCGCGTCGGCTTGCCCCACGGCGTTACCGGATGTCTGCCGCCGGAGGTCTTTCCCTCGCCGCCGCCGTGCGGGTGATCCACCGGATTCATCGAAACCCCGCGATTGTGAGGCCTGCGCCCCAGCCAGCGGCTGCGTCCCGCTTTCCCGAGCGAGACGTTTTCGTGCTCCACGTTGCCCACTTGCCCCACCGTCGCCATGCAGTCCACCTGCACTTTCCGAATTTCACCGGACGGCAATTTCAGCAGTGCTATCCCGCCTTCTTTCGATACCAACTGCGCCTGCGCTCCCGCCGAACGCGCCATTTGACCGCCTTTGCCCGGCTTCAGCTCGACATTGTGTACCACCGTGCCCGCTGGAATATTCTTGAGCGGCAGAGCGTTTCCGACCAGAATGTCCGCTTCCGGCCCCGAGGCCACGCTGCGGCCCACTGCCAGACCCACCGGACAAATGATGTAGCGCTTCTCGCCGTCCGCATAGTTGAGCAGCGCAATCCGCGCCGACCGGTTCGGATCGTACTCGATCGAAGCGACTCTCGCGCTCACTCCCGCCTTGTCCCGCTTGAAGTCGATGATCCGATACGCCTGTTTCGATCCGCCGCCCCGAAACCGACTCGAGATTTGTCCCCGCGAATCGCGCCCGCCCGTGCGCTTCTTTCCTTCTACCAGCGATTTTTCCGGCTTCTCCCGCGTGATTTCATCGCGCGTCAGGTAGGTCTGAAAGCGCCGCGTCGGCGTTACTGGTCGAAAACTCTTAATCGGCATGACGTCTCGCTTCCTTTCTAAATATCCGCGTATTCAGGCAGTTTTTGCCCAACCTTCAAACGGACATAAGCCTTCTTCCAATCCGACGCGTAGCCCGTAAATCGCCCGCGCCGCCGCAGCTTCCCCGAAGTGATGCTGGTCCTTACTTCCGCCACCTTCACCCGGAAAACCGCTTCCACAGCCTGCTTGATCTGAATCTTATTCGCATGCGGATGCACTTCAAAGCACAACGTGCGGTCGGTTTCCCGCTTGGCATGCGCTTTTTCCGTAATCAGCGGCCGGCGGATCACATCGTAAATCGTCATTACGCCAACGCCTCCGAAAGTTTTTTCGCCGCCGCTTCGCTCAGCAGCACTTCCTGGTGCTTCAGCAGATCGTAAACAGTGACCTCCCGGGTCGGCACCAGCTTGATCCCCGGCAGATTCCGCGAGGCCCGCGCCAGATTCGCGTTCTCGCTTCCTTCTACCAGCAGAACCGTCTTCTTCGCTCCTAATTTCCCGAGCACGCCCAGCATGTTCTTGGTCTTGTGATCGGCCAGTTCAAAGGCCTTCACGATTCTCAATTCGCCATCGCGCAGCTTTGCCGACAGCGCCGAGCGTAATGCGCCCAATTGCATCTTGCGCGGCAGCTTGTATTCGTAGCTACGCGGCTGCGGCCCGTGCGCCGTCCCGCCATGCCGCCACAGCGGTGAGCGGATCGATCCCATGCGCGCCCGCCCCGTCCCCTTCTGCTTCCACAGCTTCTTGCCGGAACCGGAAACTTCGTGGCGCGTCTTGGTCGCCGCCGTTCCGGAACGCCGCGCCGCCGTGTACTGCCGCACCGCTTCATACAGCAGCGCTTCATTTACTTCGGCGCCGAACACCGCGTCCGATAGCTCAATCGAGCCCACCGTCGCGTTGTTCAGATCCACAATATCGACACTCGGCATAATCCTGATCCTTGCCCCGATTAGCGATTCACTCGGCGAACCATTACGTATCCGCCGTTCGGTCCCGGAATCGCGCCCTTAACCGCGATCACGTTCTCATCCGCATCCACGCTCACGATTTCGAGATTGCGCACCGTTACCTGGTCCGTCCCCATGCGTCCGGCCATCTTCATCCCGGGAAAAACGCGCGACGGAAAACTCGAAGCTCCGATCGACCCGGCCGCCCGATGGAACATCGAGCCATGGCTCGCCGGACCGCCCCGAAAGTGGTGCCGCTTCACCAATCCCGCGAATCCCCGCCCTTTACTGGTGCCGATCACGTCCACTACTTCTTTGGCCTTGAACTCTTCCGCCACCACCCGGTCGCCTTGTTTCAGGTTCCCGCTTCCCGGCTGTTGACCCAAATGGAACTCGCGCAGAAACCGCACGCCTTCCGCTCCCGATTTCGAGAGGTGCTTCGCCATCGGCTTGTTCGGCTTCTTCGCGTATTCGACCAATCCCAGCTGCACCGCGTCATAGCCGTCGATTGCGGGCGTCTTGCGCTGGGTCACGATGCACGGTCCCGCTTTCACCAGCGTTACCGGCACTACTTGCCCGTCCGCGTTGAACACCTGCGTCATCCCTATTTTCTTGCCGAGTATTCCTGGACTCATGTTTCGTTGTCCTCAACCCTATTTCTTGCCGAACGCCTTGATCTCCACATCCACCCCGGCCGGAAGATCCAGTTTCATCAGCGCGTCTACCGTGTCCTGCGTCGGCTCCAGAATGTCGAGCAGCCGTTTATGCGTGCGAATCTCAAACTGCTCCCGCGATTTCTTGTCCACGTGCGGCGATCGCAGCACCGTGTAGCGGTTTTTCAGCGTCGGCAGCGGAATCGGTCCGGCCACCGTCGCTCCCGTCCGCTTGGCCGTATCGACAATGTCGCCGGTCGATTGGTCCAAAATACGGTGATCGTAAGCCTTTAACCGGATACGGATGCGTTCTTTCATCTATGTCTATCCCAGAATCTCGGTGACGGTGCCGGCGCCGACCGTTCTTCCGCCTTCGCGAATGGCGAACCGCAGCCCTTTATCCATCGCAATCGGAGTGATCAGATCCACTTCCACCGAAACGTTGTCGCCCGGCATCACCATCTCCATGCCTTCCGGCAGCTTCGCTATGCCCGTCACGTCCGTCGTCCGGAAATAAAATTGCGGCCGGTATCCATTGAAAAACGGCGTGTGCCGCCCGCCTTCTTCCTTCGACAGTACGTACACTTCCCCCTTGAACTTCTTGAACGGCTTAATCGTCCCCGGCTTCGCAATCACCTGCCCGCGCTCCACATCGTCTTTCTCGATCCCGCGCAGCAGCAATCCCACGTTGTCTCCGGCCCGCCCCTCGTCGAGCAGCTTCTTGAACATCTCCACGCCCGTCACCACCGTCTTGCGCGTGTCTGCAAAACCCACAATCTCCATCTCTTCCCCAATCTTGCACTGCCCCTTCTCGATGCGCCCCGTCACCACCGTCCCCCGGCCCTGAATCGAAAAGATGTCTTCAATCGGCATCAGAAACGGCTTGTCCATCGCGCGCTGCGGCACCGGAATGTATTCATCCACCTTCGCCATCAGTTCATCGACCGACTTCTCCCACTTCTCTTCCCCGTTCAACGCCCCCAGCGCGCTCACCCGCACCACCGGGATGTCCTCGCCCGGAAACTGATAGCTGGTCAGCAGCTCCCGCACTTCCAGCTCCACCAGCTCGAGCAGCTCCGGATCGTCCACCATGTCCACTTTGTTCAGCGCCACCACAATGTAGGGAACCCCCACCTGCCGCGCCAATAGAATGTGCTCCCGCGTCTGCGGCATCGGACCGTCCGTCGCCGCCACCACCAGAATCGCCCCATCCATCTGCGCCGCGCCCGTGATCATGTTCTTGATGTAATCGGCATGCCCCGGACAATCCACGTGCGCATAGTGCCGGTTCGCCGTCTCGTACTCCACATGCGCCACCGCAATCGTGATCCCGCGCGCTTTCTCCTCCGGCGCGTTGTCGATCGAATCGAAACTCCGGAACTTGTTCTTCGGATTATGTTTCGACAAGGTCTTGGTGATCGCCGCCGTTAACGTCGTCTTCCCGTGATCGATGTGTCCGATCGTCCCGATATTGACGTGCGGCTTGCTCCGGTCAAATTTCTCTTTCGCCATGGTAATCTTCTTAAATTTCTTGAATTCTTCGTCCTTAAAGACGAAGGAGGGTTAGATAGGTGAGGCACACAAGCTCGTGGCACACCCAAGGTAGAGCATACCATGACGATTGGTTTACATTCGAGGCGCGGCGCACGAACCAAATGGACTTACAGCAATCGTGCCGCTTGTTTTGCGAAATAAGTGAGGATGAAATCGGCCCCGGCGCGCCGGATGGAGGTTAGCGATTCGAGAATGGCTCGATCGAGATCGAGCCAACCGTTATTTGCGGCCGCCACGATCATACTGAATTCGCCGCTGACCTGATAGGCGCCCAAAGGAACATCAAACCGCTCCCTGGCATCGCGAATGACATCGAGATAGGGCATAGCCGGTTTCACCATGATCAGGTCGGCTCCTTCTTCGAGATCCAGAGCGATCTCGCGCATGGCTTCACGGCCGTTTGCGGGGTCCATTTGATAACCGCGGCGGTCGCCAAATTGAGGAGCCGATTCAGCGGCTTCGCGAAACGGACCGTAAAATACCGACGCATATTTCGCCGCATAGGACAAAATCGGCGTGTTCTGATGTCCGGCGCTGTCCAATGCAATGCGAATGGCGGCAACGCGGCCGTCCATCATGTCGCTTGGCGCAACGATATCCGCGCCCGCTTCGGCGTGAGAAACCGCAGTATTCGCCAGCCACCCGAGTGTCACATCGTTGTCGACCTCGCCATCTTTGACGAACCCGCAGTGGCCGTGGGTCGTGTATTCGCAGTTGCAGACATCGGTAATCACAAGCAAACCGGGGACGCCCGCTTTTAAAGCGCGAATAGCGCGTTGCGTAATACCGTCCGGGGCAGAAGCCTCCGTCGCAAATTCATCCTTCTGCGCCGGTATACCGAACAGAATGATGCCGCCGAGACCGAGAGACTTGCACTCTTCAGCTTCACGAACGAGATTGTCGATCGAGAGCTGTGCATGGCCCGGCATGGAGCCGATGTCTTTTCGCACTCCGTCTCCCGGACAAACAAAGAGCGGAAGAATGAACTGCGACGGACTGAGATGCGTTTCCCGCACTAAACGGCGGATCGATTCGGAAAAACGCAAGCGGCGCGGGCGCTCGATTGGGAAAGCCATAAATTCTTTCCCAGTGTGGCAAAGCGGTAGCCGAAAATGTCCTATATGGATCGGAAAGCCGCGAAACGATGGCTGATTGGAGGAAGCGTACAGGGCGTCGGGTTTCGCTTCTTTGTGCAGCGCAAAGCAAGCGCGCTGGGTCTCACCGGCTGGACCCGCAATCTGGACGATGGCCGGGTGGAAGTCTATGCGGTAGGAGCGGCTGAGCAGCTTAGCGATCTCGCCGCAGCGCTGCACGCCGGCCCCCCGATGGCCCGGGTTCGAACCGTGGAGGAGCAAGACGACGAGATTGAGAAGCTTTCGCGCTTCGGTATACGCTGAGCAAATTTCGAGAGCGCCGGTCTACAATCCCGATAAGTCGGAGATGGCTTCACTCACCACCTGATTCATCGCGGTGAGGCACTGCAGCGCTATTTGCGCCTCCTGCCGGGCGAGCGCCCAGTCCTTCTTGTCAACCGCTTCCCGGATGCCCGGCAAGGTCTTCACACCGTACCCCGTGTAAAGACCGGGCGCGTAGATCTGGTGTTTGTACCAGGGGCGATCCGGCAATCCTTCCGGACGGGTCAAGACTCGTTCGGTACGCATCAGAGATTCATTCAGACTATTCACCCGCGCCGGGTCGAGCGAATCCTTCAGCATGGCGGCCTGCAATAAAGCGTCGTACTTCTCGCCATTCTGCTTGAGCGCGTCGAGCTGCTTATGCAGGAGGGGAAAGTCCATGGTTTGCCCGCTCTTTTGCGCCTCCTTCTGAATCTCCGCGACATAGCCGCTCACGGTACTCGCAAAGTGACCAAATTCAAAGGGCAGCACGGAGGAATTCGCCAGCCGCAAAAGCGCCGTGGCAGTGAATTGTGAAAGCGCTCGGCCGTCTGCGAAATCGGTATCGGAAAAATGCGTGTACCAATAGATGGAATCGTAGACCGAATGATAAACGCCACTCTTAGTCTGTCCCTCGAAACCTTCATTCATGCTAGGCACGCCAAGAAAATCGAGGAACACGACGTAATCAGACCCAGCTCCGAGCGCGCCGATCGTGAAGGTCTTATCTTTGTTTGCGAGTTCCAATCCTTCCTCGTCGGGGTTGGGTGGATGATGCAGCGCACCCTCCGCAAGGCTCGTGCCCGCACCCGGCTGCTGGACGGCTCCGGCCACTTCGCCAACGAATTCTTCCAGAGTGTGAGAGCCGCTCACGTGAATCCAGCCTTTCGCCGTGTTGTCCGAGTTCAAATAAGCAACGGCTTTCCGCCGCAGCTCGTCCTGATGCTTTTCGGCCCATTCGGTCGAGCCGAGCAGCCCGAACTCCTCGCCGTCCCAGAGAGCGATTTTGATGGTGCGCTTGGGCTTCCAACCCTGTTTCCGCAGATCGGCCAGCGAACGAGCGGTTTCAAGCAGGGCAGACGCTCCGGAAACGGGATCGTCGGCGCCATTCACCCAAGCGTCATGATGATTGCCGGCAATTACCCATTGATCGGGCGCTTCAGCGCCAGAAATGGTTGCGATGACATCGTACAGCGGCCTGGTCGACCAATCGTAATCCGTCTTCATGTGGACGCGGGTCGCGCCGGGACCGGCATGGTAGGTGATTGCGAGAGAGCCGCGCCAATCGCGAGGCACGACAGGCCCGGTCAATTGCTCCAAAATCGGCTGGGCATCGGCGTAGGATAGCGGAAGAACCGGGATCTTCATGAGCGTCTTCGCTTCGGAGCGAGATAGGCGCTTGGAACCTTTCTCAGAAGCCCAGCCGGGCGACAGCGGATCGCCAGGATACAGTGGCATATCCATAACGCTTCCACGCTGCACGCCCTCGGGGGGCCGCATCGGCCCTTTTGTATACACGTCGCCTTCGAAGTACCCGTCTTCATGCGGATCGGAATAAATCAGGCAGGCGATGGCGCCATGCTCCGCTGCAACCTTTACCTTGATTCCCCGCCAACTCTTCCCATATCGGGCGATGACGATTTTGCCCTTGACGTCGATTCCTTCTTTGGTCAGCCAATCGTAGTCCTCCGGGACGCCGAAATTCGCATACACCACCTCGCCGGTCACGTCGCCACTTGCGCCATAAGCGTTGAAGGTCGGCAACTGGCGCGCCTGGCCGCTGGTTGGATCCTGGGGAAAGGCCGGCTCCTTGAGTTTCGCCACATATCGCTTAGGGCCGATCACTTCGACCTCGCGGATCGTGGGATACGGCATCAGCGCTTCGAATTCCTCTATGCGCGCGTCGAGACCCCATTCCCGGAACATTCCCAAAATGTGTTCGGCAACCGCCTTTGATCGCGGCGAGCCTGCGTTGTGCGGCTCCCCCGCCATGTACTCCATATATTGGCGTAAGCGCGCCTGGTCAGGGATGCTCTGCGCCTGCTGTTCCAGCGTCTGTTCATCGGGCGTATCTTTCACCAGGAAACCGCGGATATTCACGCGCTGCGCATAGGCGGAGAAAGGCAGTGCGGCGCATAACAGAAGCAGTATGAATTTCATGGGAATGAACTATTCTAGCTTGCATTTCGGACGCTGCCAGCCGCGTTGTACTTTACACTTCTTTACATCTCCGGCCTTTCCCGCGTTCGTCTGACACCCAGTGAGAGCTATGCTGAATTCCCGCTCGCGAACCAATCCCGGGATCGCTGCCGGACTGCTGTGGGCAGCCCCGATCGGGCTTCTTCTGGGAACGGCGCTTGCTTCCTCTTCCAGTTGGCAGAACAAGGATGCAAGCCAATGGACGGATGAGGAGGCGCGCCAGATCCTCACTAACTCGCCCTGGTCTAAGAGCGCCAAGTTGACTGAACCGCGCCAACCCAATTCCGGAGAATACGGCAGCGACCCGAGTCAAAGCGCCGGGTCGCCGGGCGGTACCTGGGGCAATGGCGGACAGATGCCCGGCGGAATGGGCGGGGCCGGCCGAGGTGGTATGGGCGGCGGCGGAATGGGTGGCGGCGGTAATAGAGGCGGTGGGATGGGGCCGGGAGGCGGCAGCCGATTCCCTACGGAGCAGTCGGAAGTAACCATTCAGTGGCAAAGCGCGCTTCCTGTGCGGTTGGCGCTCGCAAAGAAAAGCGGTGGAAGCGCGGAGTCCTCCCCACTTCAACCCTTGGATGAATACGTGATCGCCGTCGAGGGAATCCCGGCGCAAATGCCCAACATGCGGCGCAGCTCCGGAACGGCGGATTCGGACGGGACCGGCCAGACCGATCAGGCCGACCAGACTGAAACCCTCCAGGCGCGGTTGAAACAATCGGCTTCGCTTATCCGCAAGGGCCACGATCCGATCAATCCCGTCAAGGTTGAAGTGAGTCAGGGAAGCGGCGGAGAGACGGCAATCTTGCACTTCCCCAAGACCGATCCGATTACCCTCGGCGATAAGGATGTGGAACTGCGCATCACTGCGGGCCGCATGGAAGTCGACAGGAAATTCAATCTGAAAGACATGCAGTATCACGGCAAACTGGAGCTCTGAAGAGGCCGGCGGGCTTGCGATAAGTGGCGCGTGATTCGCGTAGCGTCATGAATTGTGGGATGATCCCCAGGAAGGGAGTCCCATGAAAATACTTGCTCTGTTCGCGGCGGTCCCGCTGATTGCAATCCAGTTGCATGCTCAATCCGCGCCGGGTCCGCTGATGGCCGCTACCAAAGGCTTTAACACAATGGTGAACGATAACGTTCTCAAGAGCGCTGAGGAAATGCCGGAAAAAAATTACGGGTTCAGGCCCACGCCGGAAGTTCGAACTTTCGGACAACTGGTCGGTCACGTAGCGGATGCGCAGTACGAATTCTGCTCGGCGGTGGTCGGCGATGGCGCGAAAGGGCCGGACGTCGAGAAGACCAAGACCACAAAGGCGGACCTGATTCAAGCGTTGAAGACCGCCTTCGCCTATTGCGATAAGGCCTACGAGGGAATGACGGATACGCAGGCGCTGGAAACGGTCAAGTTTTTCGGACGCGATATGCCGAAAGTATCGGTTCTCAGCATGAACATGGCGCACACCGACGAGCATTACGGAAACATAGTCACGTACTTGCGAATAAAAGGTTTGGTGCCGCCTTCCAGCCAACACTGACGCTCACGTGACTGGGCGACTAAGGCCGGTCCTGCGCAGTGTGATAAATCCGGACGGCTCCGACGCTCTGCTCCGTAACACGATCCGCCTGCAAATGCGAAATCCTCGCGGCTCGCGTGCTGGAACCTTTCAAGAAAGGGGATGGCATCCGGCGCGCGCGCCGCACGATAGGGCGGGGAGTGGCGAACGGCTCGCATGGAGCGACGAAGACGCGCGGGCGCACGTAACCAGCAAGTTTCTGGGCTGAAGAAGGCCGTCTCTGCCGGTTTGCACCCGGAGAGAATTATGCCTGTTCGGCGGGCGCCACGCGAATATGAAGGCGTTGCGCTTTGACGCGGCAGACGGTGTCTGGCGCGTCGCCTTCGCGTTCGACCCGAAACGCAACGCGGTCCTTCCGATCGCGGGAGACAAGTCGGGCGGCGGCGAGAAGAAATTTTATCGCCAGCTCATAGCCAAGGCCGACGAAAGATTTGATGAGCACCTAGTCACGAACGAAGAAGAGGACATAGCCATGCCAATCACGCTGAAGGACAAAATGAAGGAACTGAGCCCCGCCCAACGCAAGAAGGTCGAGGCCCGCGCCGCCGAGTTGATTGCCGAGGAAATGAGCTTGCGCGAACTGCGGCACGCGCGCAAGCTCACGCAGGTAAAGATGGCCAAGGCGCTCGGGGTCACCCAGGACAGTGTTTCGCGCCTGGAAAAGCGGAGCGATCTCTTGCTGTCCACGCTCCGAAAAACGGTCGAGGCCATGGGCGGGAATCTTTCGCTGGTCGCCGAGTTCCCCGACCGTGCGCCAGTGGTTCTGTCCGGCATTGCCGAAGATGATCCGAGGCCAAAGCCGACAAGCCGGAGACGTGTCGCCTAAGATCTGGCTGCCGAGTACCGGGCCGTCAAGGACGTTACGAAATGAAAAAGCGCAACAAGCATATCGGCTCGTCACTGGAGGATTTTCTGAAAGAGGAAGGCGTCCTCGAAGAGACACGCGCGGCCGTGCTGAAAGAGACTCTGGCCTGGCAAGTTCAGTAAGCGATGGAGAAGGACAAAATCAGCAAGGTAGAGATGGCGCGGCGCATGAACACAAGCCGCGCGGCGCTTGATCGTCTTCTCGATCCTGGCAATGCCTCGGTGACGCTGCAAACCCTAAACGCGCGCGGCACACGCTATCGGCCGTGATCTGCGCATCGAGCTGGTGTAATCAACACCTCCAAAAAAACGTGTCCTCCTTGCTTTTTAAGCTACTCGCAGTGGGATGTGCTGTTGAGGTCATCTGTGTAATGGTTTCGTCAGGGGCAAACCCATTACGACCACTCGGATTCAAGCTCGACTTTTTCGAATGGACACTCACGGCGATTGGCGCAGTAGCGCTGGCATTCGTTTACGTTCGCGCATATTTGGCAGTTAAGCATTCAATGGAAGATATAAAGACCGACAAGCCGCCAACATCATCGGCTGCATAGCAATCAAACATTTCCCTGCCGTCTTGTTGAACCGCATGATAAAGGACGTTGACATGCGGTATTGAGGCTCGTGAGAAGCAACGGCGGGGGCAATGGCCGACGGCCAAACCTGAAATCACACTTTGTGATATGAACGTCAATCGTCGCCCAGGGCGAAGCCGATCTTGCGCTTCGTCACCGGCGGCAGCGCCTTGATCTCTTTCACGCTGTGCGCCAGGCGGTCGATGTCCTCTACCAGCACCTCGATGACCGACGCCGTGCGGTCATGGCCGCGCTCCAGTTTCTCGATGCGGGCGGCGAGGTCCTTGTTGGCCACAATCAACTCCCGCATCCGAATGAAGGCGCGGATGACCGCGATGCTCATCTGGACGGCACGTTCGCTGTTCAGCGCGGAGGAAAGCATGGCAACGCCATGCTCGGTGAAAACCATGGGAGGGTGCCGCCGTCCTCCCCAACTTGAGGTCACAATTTGTGACCTCAAGTTCATAACCTCTTGCTGTGTAAGGGTAAACATGAAGTCATCGGGGAACCTCTCCATGTTGCGGCGGACAGCCTGGTTAAAAACTTTGGTGGGAACTTCGTACAACGCGGCCAGATCGAAATCGAGCATCACCTTCTGGCCGCGAATGACATGGATGAGGCTTTCCACCGGACGGGCCGGGGCAAGTGCTTCCTCACCGGGGTGTTTGGCTGTATCGCTCATGCCACCGGGTTTAATCGGTTCGTGCCGGACGGTCAACGGGTCCGAAACATCACCAATAAAATTGGTCGGTTGTCAGAGGGCAAGAAGCTGCGCCCTGACGGTGCTGGCATACCACTGGTCGGGCGGCCCGCGTCTACATAGGCGCGGAATGAGGGACCGTCACAACATGCCGCATCGTGAAGACGCCCCGTAAGGTTGGCGTATCTCGTAAGCGGGCGAGACCGGGATGGGTGCTTTCGCATGGCTCCAGCCGTGTCAGTTCGGCCCAGAAGGGCGGGTGGGAATCCAGGTAGTACCGTTCGAGTTTCCCGACGCGGGATTTCAGGGAGGTTGCGTCGGCGGCGAACACTTCGAAGGTCATTTGTGACCCTTCCCGGAACTCCGGTTCGGATGTCAGGAAGATTGGGTTCGCACAAACAATCGCGATACCGTCCTCGGTGAACGTGGACAGGGAACTCATTTTGGGCTGGGTTTCCTCTCTCGCAGTCTAAAACATTTTTGTCCTTCCTTGTTGAACCGGCTATTGTGTGTGATAACGTAATTTATCACACGCTGTGAACACGGCGGATGGCAAAGAGATTTTCCCACCACCTTGCGCCGTAACGGCTGCGGTGATTGAAGTGAGCCCGGCATATAGCCTATTCCTTGAAGGGCACGTCTACTTCGATGTAGCTGCCGGGTTCCGCTGCATTAACGGCGGCAACGATGCTTTCGACAACGAGTTTCACCATGGGCCACTGTGAATGCTCAAGCACCACAAGCGCGATTTTGCGAGTTTTGAGGTTCTGCTGATAACGGATGTTCTTGTCGGTCGTCACCATTAGCTGAAAACCGGCTTGCTCGGCGGCGTCGATCAGTTCACCGTTTTCCAGTTCTTCCCAGCCTCGCGTTCGTGCCTCCTCCACGGTGTGGGCACTCAGAAAGCGGGCAAGTCCTCGCGGGGTACCGTTATCAAAGAGAATGAGCATCAGGGCGACCAGCTCCATAGCTTGGGGGCTTGTCGAGTGAACGCGCCACAAAAGCCATAAGAGTGTCGATCTGCTCGCGGGTGACGGGGAACTGTTCAATTACTTCCTCGATGCTCATACCGGCTTCGAGATTTTCAAACAGCACCTTCACGGGCGTCCGAGTGCCACGCAACACCCATGCGCCGCTAACCTTCCCGGGGATGCTCTCCACGGCGGGACATTGTGACCAATCAAGAGTTGTCATGCTCGTACCCTCCTTTCATCGTAGCCTTATTACCACGCTTCGCTGAAAACGTCCAAGGTGAAGAAGAAAGAGACTGCCATCATACGGCTGCAAGCTGCGCCCTTACCGTGCTGGCGTACCACTGGTTTCCCCGCGGCGTGCGGATATTCAGCCGGTTCAGCTCGCGGGTGATGTCGCGCAACCCCGGCCCTGATCGCGGTGATGACCTACACCTTCGCCCGCGTCGGCGCTGTGGTCGCGCTGAATGTCGAGGATTATTACCCGCAGAAAAAACGCTGGTGGCTTCGGCTGCGCGAGAAAAACGGCAAGATCAATGAAATGCCCTGCCATCACAAGCTGGAGACCTGTCTCGATGCTTATATCAGCGCGGCGGGCATTGCTGACGATCGCAAGGGGCCGCTGTTCCGCGCTGCGATCGGCAGAACAAAGAAACTCGGCGGGGGGGCGATGTCACGCGTTGATGTCTGGTACGTGGTGCGCCGCCGCGCCAAGGACGCCAGGCTGGAAACCGCCATCGGCTGCCATACCTTCCGCGCTACGGGGATCACAGATTATCTGACCAACGGCGGCAAGCTCGAAATCGCCCAGCGTATGGCCGGTCACTCCAACGCCAAGACCACGGGCCTGTACGACGCCGCAACGACGACACCAGCGTGAGCGAGGTGGAGCGGGTGGGGATTTAAGAGGCGCGCCTGCCCTTTTGAGACTGAGATTCGCAACAACAGAAGGCCCGATTGTATATTGGCGTCCGCACGAGTATCAAATCTTACCCTTTGAGGAATTAACCAACTTCATCGAAGGGGTTTTTAGGTTCAGCCACAGCCCAGACCCGACTGGCGAGCGAGAAGCCGTGATATCATCTGGCCCACAGAATGGAAGCCAGCCAGCTTCGCACCTATAAGGAATCGAGAAAGGGTTACGATGCAGCGATTTAAAGGAATTTTTTTGCTAGCAGGTGTGGTTGCCGGTACGCTTGGTTTGAAAGGTTGCCCGCCCGTCAAGTCGAGTTCCCAAGAGAAGTTTTGGACCGCCTATATACAGGCCTGTAGTCCCAGCCGCTCAACTAAATAGCCACGCCGTTTTCTTAGGGTCTACAAACAATATAGGCCCCGGCTCGGTGTGGGGAACTGCCGGAGGAACAGCTAATTTGGATGCTCCGCAACAAGCGTTCCTTGGACCACCAAACGCGAATGGACAGTACACCGGGGTAAACTACGCGACCAGTACGGCGAGCTGTAGTGGTGCAGGCACCCGCAAATTGGCAGAATCGTCAGCGATTCACGTACCGAAGGACACCAGATCGAGGACGAAACGCTAAGTCATGTCACCCCGCTTCTTCGCAAGCACATCAACCCGTTCGGACGATACTACTTCGACTTGAATCGCATGCGGCAAACCGCTGTTGGCGAAGTCGGCTCTCCTTAACGGAGGTTTTCGGTTGGATGTGGTTACTACCCCTAATATGCTGCAAGTCCGCTGCGGCGGCTGGCGTCCAGCGAATACGCATGTCTAGGAGCGCAACATCTGCTCCAGGAGGGCGTCCATTTCTTCTTCTTCAATGAACTCGCCACGGTCGGCCTGTGCAATACCTTCACGAACGGCGGCGCGAAAACTGGCATCCTCTCGAAGCAAACGCAATGCGGCGTCTTTTATCAAACCCTCGGGGTTGGTTCCCGCCACAGTAGCGATTTGCGCAAGCTGCGTTTCTTGCTCGGGGGTGAAATGGACTTCCATTGCCTTCAGCTTACGATATGCCGGGGCGAAGGCGAGCCGCCGACTCAGGCGTCACTTGCTCCTTCTCCTCGGACTGGGCTGCGCTGTTGAAGCTATAGCCAAATCCGCGTACCGAGCGAATGCGTAGCGGACTGGCTGGATCGGCTTCGATCTTTTGACGAAGCCGAAGAATATATACGTCTACCGTCCGGTCCGTCACCGCCCGATCGTGACCCCAGACGGCATCGAGCAGCTGCTCGCGGCTAAAGACGATCCCCGGCCGGCTCATCAGAAATTCCAAAAGCCGAAATTCCGTCGCAGTGAGCGTTAACAAAGCCCCGTCGAGCCGCGCCTCGCAACTGCTGCGATCCAATTCGAGAGTGGCCGCTTTCAGCACGCGAGTGCCGGTGGCTTGGCCTCGAAATTGAATTTTTATCCGGGCGATGAGCTCGCGGACAAAAAACGGCTTCACAATGTAGTCGTTTGCGCCAAGCTCCAACCCTACAATGCGATCGGTCTCGGAAGCTCTTGCGGTTAGAAAGATCACCGGGATGTGCGCAAGCTCGGCATGCCGCCGAATGCTCCTGCACAGGTCCAAACCGTCGGAATCCGGCAGCATGATATCGAGAAGAATCAGATCCGGCTTCTCGCGCCGGCATAACTCGACGACTCCCCTTCCGGTTTGCGCGCCGACGACCGCGTAACCTTCCTTCTCGAGGTTGTACTTCACCAAGGCGAACAGGTCGGCATCGTCTTCAACCAGGGCTATCTTTCTCATAGAAGTAGTGCGATCTTATGATCTCAAAGCCAGCGTAATCGCGCGACCGTTTCAACGCGGTTACGATCCCGTGAATTCCATCTGAATTTTGTTGCAATTTTTTTTCGCGCTCAGAACGAAGGTGAAGTATCCTAGTAAATTACATTCTGAAGAGAACCCTTACTGCGAAAGCAGAAGGTTTCGAAAAGAGAGCATGTATAATCGCGTGTTGGTTTCGATTGAAACGTCTTTCGTGAATTGATAGCTCGCCTATGCCTCAATTTTTCCGGCCCAGCTCGAACACGATCGCTCAGGTCTCTCTTGCGGGGGTAGTTATTCTGGCGGGCGTGACGCTCGCGGTGGCCTACACCATGGATCGTGGTCACTGGATGACTTTTGTCCGCGTGGCTCCCGAGCAACCCATCCCTTTCAGCCACAAGCACCACGTGAAGGACGACGGCATCGATTGCCGCTACTGTCACACCAGCGTCGAGACCTCGCACTTCGCCGGTCTGCCTCCCACGGAGACGTGCATGACATGCCACTCGCAAATCTGGTCGAACGCATCGCTAACGCAGCCGATACGCGACAGTTGGGCGAGCGGCCGGTCAATCGAATGGAGGCGGGTGCATGATTTGCCCGACTTCGTTTATTTCAATCACAGCATTCATATCACCAAGGGCATCGGATGCTCCACCTGCCACGGCCGCGTAGACGAGATGCCGTTGATGTATCGGGTAAACACTCTTTATATGAACTGGTGCGTGAACTGCCACAGAGATCCGGCAAAGTTTATCCGGCCTAAGTCCGAGGTGTTCAACATCGACTACGTATATCCGTCGAATCAGCTTGAGATTGGCCGGAAGCTGGTGACGGAATATCACGTTCGAGATCCGCGATCGCTGACCGATTGTTTTACTTGCCACCGATGAAAGACAATTCGCTCGTTTCCATTGAATCGTTGCTGGAGCCGCCGAAGAAGCCGGCGCTGGACGTGCAAGCTCTTCGGGAGAAGCTCGCTGCCGGCCGGGGGCCCACTTTCTGGCGAACGCTCGAAGAAGCGGCTGAAAGCGAGGATCTGCGCGAATACATAGAACAGGAGTTTCCGGGGCTTTCCGGACAAATACCGCAAGGCGTGAACCGGCGCAGCCTGCTCAAAGTAATGGCGGCGTCGCTTGCGATGGCGGGCGCCGCCGCATGTACGCGGCAACCCCCCGAGTACATAGTTCCCTACGTGCGGCAGCCGGAAAACGTGATCCCAGGAATTCCGCTGTTCTACGCGACGGCCATGCCGACTGGGGGATATGCCCGCGGGCTGCTGGTGGAAAGCCATCTCAACCGGCCGACCAAGATTGAAGGGAACCCGGACCATCCGGCGAGCTTGGGCGCGACGGGTATTTTCGAGCAGGGATCGATTCTCAATCTGTACGACCCCGATCGCTCAGAGGCGGTAATGCATGAGGGCCGGATCAGCTCGTGGGGCGAGTTTACAGTAGCCTTCATTGGTGAAGCGGAGAACATCGATCGCCGTAAAGGTGAAGGACTCGCTATTCTGACCGGCAAGGTTACTTCGCCGACGCTGATCGACCAGGCTTCCTCGATATTGAAAAACTGGCCGGCGGCGAAATGGTATATCCACGAACCGAGCGTGAACCCCGCGATTGCGAGCGCGGCGAAGAAAATCGCCGGACGCAATGCGATGGTGGTTTACGATCTTTCGCAAGCCGATGTGATTGTCAGCCTGGAGAGCGATTTCCTGAATGCGGGTCCGGCCATGCTCGCATACGCGCGCCAGTTCGCCGGGCGCCGATCGGTTGACAATGGCGCCACGCCGTGCCGGCTGTATGCGATTGAATCGTCGCCTTCGGTCAGCTGCTCGTTGGCGGATCATCGTTTCCCCACAAAGAGCAGCGATATTCCCGCCGTTGCCTATCAGCTTGCAAAAGCCTGCGGAGTGGCCGCTCCGGACGTTCCGGGGACGGTACCGGACTGGCTAGCGGCGGTTGCCAGCGATCTCGCCAACTCCAAAGGCCGATCGGTTGTCCTGCCGGGCGAGTTTCAACCTGAGAGCGTTCAACTCGCGGCTTATGCGATCAATACCGCATTGGGCAACATCGGCAAGACAGTGCGGGTGCTCGAAGGAGTGGAATCGGATCAGACGCATTCATTCGAAGATCTGACCAACGATTTGAATGGCGGGCACGTCGAGACGCTGGTGATTCTGGGGGGGAACCCGGTGTATACGTCCCCAGCGCCGCTCGGCTTCCCCGAAGCTATGCGGAAGGCCCGGCTCGTGGTTCGATTAGGACAGTTTTTCGACGAGACCTCGCTTTGGAGCCATTGGCACATTCCGGAAGCCCATTATCTGGAGACATGGTCGGACTCGCGCGCCTTCGATGGGACCAGCACCATCCAACAGCCTTTAATTCTGCCGTTGTATCAAGGTAAATCGGCGCACGAGATTCTCACCATTCTGCAGATGAAGCCGGACCTTAGCTCGCACGAGATTGTGAAGAGCTATTGGGAAGGTCAGTCCAGCGGCGCCGATTTTGCCACGCTCTGGCCCAAATCGCTGCACGATGGCTGGGTTGCCGGAACGGCTGTGGGAGCAATCAATGCGAGCGGGCAAGTGACGCTTCCCGCGCTGCCGTCAACACCCGTCAGCGGAGGAGAAGTCGTGTTCCGGCCCGATCCGACGATCGGCGACGGGACCTACTCAAATAATGGCTGGCTCCAGGAACTGCCCAAGCCGCAGAGCAAGATGACTTGGGACAATGTGGTGCTGATCAGCGCCCAAGCCGCGGCCGACATGAAAGTCTCCAAAGGCGATGTGCTGAAGGTGACAGTGGCCGGCAGAAGCATAGAGGGTCCGGTGTGGATTTTACCCGGACACGCGGCGGATTCTGTTACGGTCTCGTTCGGATACGGCCGCGAAGGGTCGGGCCGCGTGGGAAACAAGATCGGCTACAACGCTTATTCGATTCAAGACCCGGCGTCGCCATATGTCGCTTCAGGCTCTGTGGTGAAGACCGGAAGAAGCTACCGTCTAGCCAATGTTCAAGAGACGCAGACCATGGCCGGACGCGAGCCGGTTCGGGAGACGGATTTGGCGGAGTTCCGGCTGCACCCCGACTTTCCGACCCTCGACCCGGAGTTCCATCCGCTTCCGCCGAGCGAATCGTTGTATCTTCCGCAAGAGTTCCCCTACAACGGCTACAAGTGGGGCATGGCGATCGACCTGAACATCTGCACGGGCTGCCACTCCTGCATCATTGCCTGCCAGGCGGAAAACAACATCGCGGTGGTCGGCAAAGATCAGGTGGCGCGGGGACGGCACATGCATTGGATCCGGGTGGACCGTTATTACTCGGGCGACCTCGATAATCCGGATATTTACAATCAGCCGATCCCCTGCATGCACTGCGAGGACGCGCCGTGCGAATTGGTATGTCCGGTGGCGGCGACGGTTCACAGCGACGAAGGGCTGAACCAAATGGTGTACAACCGTTGCGTCGGCACGCGCTATTGCTCGAACAACTGTCCCTATAAAGTGCGGCGATTCAATTTCTACCTTTATTCCGATTGGCAGACGCCGAGTCTTTACGGCGTGCGCAATCCGGACGTTACGGTTCGCAGCCGTGGCGTCATGGAGAAGTGCTCGTACTGCGTGCAGCGAATTCAGGAAGCGAAAATCAAGAGCGAAGAGGAAACGCGACGCGTACACGACGGCGAAATCCTCACTGCCTGTCAGCAGGCGTGCCCGACTCAAGCCATTACGTTCGGCGATTTGAACGATCACAGCAGCAAAGTGGCCAAGTTGCAGGCTCTGCCGCGTAATTATGGGCTGCTGGACGAGCTGGGCACGCGGCCGCGCACAAAATATCTCGGCTACGTCCGAAACCCGAATTCGAGTCTTCGTCCCAGCCGCGGCGTGAACAACGAGGCGCAGAAAGGCTAACGTGGCAACAGACAACCCCACAGAAAAGCTGCTCGAATCGGACGTTCAGGTGGCCGATCCCGGGCCCAATTCGGTTCTTGGGCCGGGCCATACCTACGCGACCGTAACGGACCGGATCTCCGGGGTAGTTTATTTGCCCTTTAAGAAGGCGCCTAAGAAATGGATGGTGGGCGCCTTCATCTCATTTTTGATCGTAAATATGCTGTTTTTTGCGATCACCGTCTTGTTTCTCAGAGGCGTAGGCATCTGGGGCATCAATATTCCGATCGGCTGGGGCTTTGCCATTATCAACTTCGTGTGGTGGATCGGTATCGGACACGCCGGCACGCTGATTTCGGCGATTCTCTTCCTGCTGAAGCAGGACTGGCGCACGTCGATCAACCGTTTTACGGAAGCTATGACGTTATTCGCGGTCGCCTGCGCCGCGATGTTCCCGATTCTGCACTTAGGGCGCCCCTGGCTGTGCTATTGGCTGTTTCCCTATCCGAGTTCTATGTGGCTCTGGCCGCAGCCGCGCAGCGCCCTGGAGTGGGACGTATTCGCGGTTTCCACATATGGAACCGTATCTCTGGTTTTTTGGTATATCGGCTTGATTCCCGATCTGGCGACGATGCGCGACCACGCGCCGAAACCATGGGTTCAGAAGATATATGCGGTTCTGGCGCTCGGCTGGCGCGGCTCGATCAAGCATTGGCATCGCTATAACAAGGCATATCTGCTGCTTGCGGGCTTGGCGACGCCGCTGGTGCTTTCGGTTCACTCGATCGTGAGCATGGATTTCGCGATCAGCATCCTGCCCGGATGGCACACCACGATCTTCCCGCCGTACTTTGTGGCAGGCGCGATTTATTCCGGATTCGCCATGGTGCTTACGCTGCTCATTCCCATGCGCAAGTGGTACAAGCTCGAAGACATCATCACGATGCGTCACATCGATGCCTGCGCCAAGCTGATGCTAGGCACCGGACTGATTGTCGCGTACGGCTATTCGCAGGAGGCTTTCTTCTCCTGGTACGGCGGCGACAAATTCGAGAGTTTCATGTATTGGAACCGCATAACGGGTCCGTATGGCTTCACATACGTGCTGCTGATTCTTTGCAATATCGCGCTTCCGCAGATGCTGTGGTCGAAGAAGGTACGCATGTGCGTGCCTCTCGTATTTATCCTTTCGCTGGTAATCAACTGCGGCATGTGGCTGGAGCGCTTCGTGATTGTGGTGGTAAGCCTGACGCGCGACTTCCTGCCCTCGTCCTGGGGCACCTACATACCGACCGGCTGGGATTGGGCAACATTCGTGGGAACGCTCGGCTTCTTCCTGCTGCTGATGTTCCTCTTCATCCGGCTGCTGCCGTCCATCTCCATCTTTGAGGAGCGCGAGGTGGTGCATCACGACAACTACATGGAGGAGGCCTATGAGCAGCAATGAATTGCGGCTCAATGAACTCGCCGGCATTCATGGCGCCATGGCGGAGTTTCTGACTCCGGAAGAGTTGCTCGCAGCCGCCGAGCGCGCCTATGCGGAAGGCTACCGGCAGATGGACGCATACACGCCGATGCCGGTGGAAGGGCTTGCCGAGGCCATCGGATTCAAGAAGAACCATGTCGCGCTGGCGGTGCTGATAGGCGGGATTTGCGGCTGCTCGGGCGGCTTCGGCCTGTTGTACTGGATTACCGTGATCGCCTATCCCCACAACGTCGGCGGACGCCCTCTCGACAGTTGGCCCGCTTATATCCCGATTACCTTCGAGTGCATGATTTTGATCGCGTCCCTGACCTCCCTTTTCGCCATGCTTTTCATGAATGGATTGCCGAGACCCTATCATCCGGTTTTTAATGTTCCGGAATTCGCCCGCGCATCGAAGGACCGGTTTTTCCTTTGCATTGAATCGTCGGACCCTAAGTTTCGGACAGAGGACGTGCTGGAATTTCTGCGCGGTTTGGGGGGAAACGAGGTGACGGTTGTTCCGGCGTAAAGCGGCACTTTTAGCAGTCGTCGGCGCGGCGCTTTGCGCGACGGCCTGCCGGCAGGATATGCAGGACCAACCGCGCTATAAGCCCTTTGCGGCAACGGATTTTTTTGGAGATGGCCGCTCGGCGAGACCCACGATTGACGATACGGTGGCGCGCGGCCAACTTCATCTCGATGAAGCTCGTTATACCGGCAAAGAAAACGGGCAGGACATCGATTACTTTCCCATTCAAATCACGCGAGCCGACGTGGCGCGCGGGCAGGAGCGTTTCGACATTTTCTGCTCGCCGTGTCATGGACGCCTGGGCGACGGCCGCGGGATGATCGTGATGCGCGGACTCCGGCAGCCCCCGAATTATCACGATCCGCGCCTCGTAAACGCCCCGGTGGGACACTTTTTCGATGTTATGACAAATGGCTATGGCGCGATGTACAGCTACGCGTCGCGAGTTCCGGTCGACGACCGCTGGCGCATTGCGGCATACATTCGCGCGCTGCAACTGAGCGAAAATGCGCCGCCCGACCTTGCACAGGCGGCCGCTGCGGGAGCAACCAAATGAGCGGACATCGTTACCCCAATCCTCTTCCGGTGCCGATTGAGCGGCTAGGGCCGCAAGCTATTCGCGTCGAGCAGATTTCGGGCTTGATCGGCGGCTTAGGGTGTTTGCTCTGCGTGGCGGCGTTCTTCGCCAACCGGGCGGAATTTTTCCAATCCTACCTGTTTGCATATACCTATTGGGGCGGCTTTGCTATTGGAGGCTTGGGCGTTCTCCTCATGCACCATACGGTGGGCGGGAAGTGGGGCGTCACCACCAGAAGATTGCTCGAAGCGCAGATGCGCACGCTGCCACTGATTGCGCTGCTGATCGTGCCGATCCTGATTTGGCCGGGGTACCTGTATCCCTGGGCGCACCACGATATCGTGGCGGCAACGCCCATCCTGCAACATAAGGCGCCCTATCTCAACATGCCGTTCTTCATCGGACGCGTGGTGCTCTACTTCGCCATCTGGATGTTCTGGGGTTTCCGGGAGAACCGGCTGGCGGACTTGCAGGATGAAACCGGCGATCCCACGCTAAAAGAGCGCATGCGGGCATTCGGGGCGCCCGGCATCCTGATTTTCACATTGACCGGAACCTTCGCCTACATCGATTGGAACTTGTCCTGCGACACCCAATTCTTTTCGACCGTTTATGGCGCGATGATTCTAACCGGCGACATTCTGCAGGGGATCGCGATTTCCATCGTCGTGCTGGTGCTCGCCTCGCGGGACGACCGGTTCGGCGGACGAGTGAACTCGAAAGTGCTCCACGATCTGGGAAACATGATGTTCGCGTTTGTCATCTTCTGGGCTTACCTGGCCGCTTCGCAGCTCATCATCATTTGGCCGGCGAACCTGCCGCAGGAGTTGATGTGGTACCTGGACCGGATACGTGGTTTCTGGAAATACATCGCGGCGGCGAGCGCGCTGGGGATGTTTGCAATTCCGTTCTGCCTGCTTCTATCGCAAGAGCGCAAACGAAATCCGGTACGGCTTCTGAGGGTGGCGGTGTTTATACTCTGCGCGCGAGTTATCGATATTTTCTGGATTGTCGAGCCGACGTTCCGCAACAAGGGATTCGCCATATACTGGACCGATTTTGCGGTATTTCTTGCCATCGGAGGCATCTGGATTTACGCGTTTATGTACCAGTTGCGCAGGCGTCCTCTGCTGCCGCTGCGCGATCCACGAATCGCTGAGCCCATTCCGGAGGCGGTTGCATGAGCGAAGAACGTCAACCGGATATACCCGCCTCGAGCCACGCGCCGCACCGGAGCACGGAACCGCACGTTGGCCATGGCGGCACAAAGTATGAAGGTGTCGACGCCAGTTTAAAGCTGGTGGGAGTGTCGCTGGCGATCATTTGGGCGACCCTGATAATCGTGTTTGCGCTCACCATCTGGATACAGAAATATTTGACTCGCACAACCCCGTTAGGCGATCTGCCGAGTCCGCTTGCTCCCGCTCGAATTATTCCCCCGAATCCTCAGCTACAGGTACATCCCTGGGAAGAACTGCCCGACGTGCGGGCAAACGAAGAACGAATTTTGAACAGCTACGGCAAAGACGCCCAAGGGCATTTGCGCATTCCCATCGATCGAGCAATGGACGTGATTGTGTCCCGCCTGACGATCCGCCCCGATTCGCCCCCGGGGATCACGACACCAGGCGGAGAAGGGCGCGCTTTTGCCGGCAGCGTGAACGCCATTCCCCCCGCGTATCGCGGGCCGCAGATTAAGGGAGAAATTCATAAACATGCGCAGTAGTACAAGGGTTACGCCAAACGGGCACAAAGCTTCGCGGGCGCTGCTGACCGCGGGCATGCTGCTCGCGAGCGTTTCCTTTCTGGCAGGGCAGAGCACGCCGGACAATCGCCCCATCCTTGCGAGGGGCGTCACCATAAAACAGAAACTGAATTCTCCGATTCCACTGGATGTTGTGTTTCGCGATGAAACCGGGCGGGCTGTCCCGCTTCGAACCTATTTCGGCGAGAAACCGGTGGTGTTGGCGCTCGTTTATTACAAGTGTCCGAACCTTTGCAGCTTGACATTAACGGAGATGGTGCACGCTCTGCATCGCTTGTCCTTTGAACCGGGCCGTGACTACAATGTCGTAGTCGTCAGCTTCGATCCATCGGAAACGCCCCAACTAGCCGCCGAGAAGAAGGCCAATTACGCGAAAGTGTTCGGCCGCCCCTCCTTTAATTCCGGATGGCACTTCCTGACGGGGACTCAGGATTCCATATCGCGGCTGACTTCCGCGGCGGGGTTTCAATATCGCTGGGACGCGCCGACACACCAGTTTGTGCATGCCGGCGGCATTATGGTTACGACTCCGGACGGCAGGCTATCCCGGTACTTCTATGGGGTCCGGTACGCTCCCGCCGACCTGCGGTTCGCACTGGTGGAAGCGTCCCAGGGAAAGATCGGCTCGCCTGTGGACGATTTTTTACTCTACTGCTTCCACTACGATGCAGCTCAAGGCCGATACAGTCTGGTGGTTGTCAATGTGCTCAAGATTGCAGCGGCCCTGACCATGCTGGGCCTGGGCGCGCTTCTCTTCTTCTTAATGCGGTGGGACAAGAAACAGAAAGTGCGGCGGCCCGCCTGGAAGGAGGCGCACCGTGCCGGCTAATCAGCACCTTTTCGCAACTCTGCAGCTATTTCCGCCTACCGCGTCATCCATAGCCCATCAGGTCGATCAACTCTACTTTTTCCTGATCGCTGTATCGGGCGTGACGACGATCCTGATCTTTGCAGCCATTATCCTGTTCGCATTCAAATATCACCGCAGCAGGAATCCTCGCGCTACTCAGATCGAAGGCTCGACCAAGCTCGAGTTGACTTGGTCGTTCGTTCCTTTGCTTATCATGCTGGTCATGTTCTGGTGGGGTACGAGGCTGTTTTTTACTAACGCGGAGCCGCCCAGAAACGCCATGGAGATTTTCGTTACCGGCAAGCAATGGATGTGGAAAATCCAATATCCCGACGGCGGGCGGGAGATCGATGAGCTGCATGTCGCGGTTGGCCAACCGGTGAAGCTGACCATGGCGTCGGAAGATGTTATCCATAGCTTCTCGATTCCCGCTTTCCGCATAAAACACGATGTCGTGCCTGGACATTACGATACGGTTTGGTTTACGCCTACGAAGGCAGGCCATTATCATTTGTTCTGCACCGAATATTGCGGCAACCAGCACGCGTCGATGGGCGGCTGGGTGGATGTGCTCGACAGGCAAGACTACGTGAAGTGGCAAAGCGGCGGCGGCGGCACGACACAAGGGACGCTCGCCGAGCAAGGGCAAACGCAATTCGAGCAGCTTGGCTGCTCGCAGTGCCACTTATTGGATCAACAAGGCCGCTGTCCAAATTTGCGCGGACTCTACAATAAGCCAGTGCTGCTGGCGGACGGACGCACCGTGATCGCGGACGACGCTTACATTCGCGAATCGATCCTCGATCCCAACGCGAAAATCGTGGACAATTTTCAACCGAATATAATGCCCGTGTTTAAAGGGCAAGTGACCGAGGAGGGGATCGTTGAATTGATCGCCTTTATCAAATCGCTCTCGCCCGACGTCCCCGCGTCACAGCAAGGCAGCCAGCAAAATCCGATCGTCATCGCACCCCGCGCGGAGGGTGCTCCCTCCACCAGCAACTCTAATAGTTTGAACGCGCCCGGCAAAGCGCGGCGGCAGTGATCCGCCAGTAATAAAGGATTCAGGAATAAGAGACTCAGCTTTATGGCAACACTCGCACACGGAACACCGGAAGTAATCGCGGAGGAGGTCAATTACCTCAATGTCGAGCACGGCTGGAAGAGTTGGCTGTTCACCACCGACCACAAGCGAATAGCCATCCTCTATCTCATTTCGATCACTTTGATGTTCATAGTCGGGGGAACCTTCGCGGTGATGATGCGGATCAACCTTCTCTCGCCCGAAGGCAACTACTTCTCCGCCACTACCTACAATCGCTTGTTCTCAATGCACGGGATCATCATGGTTTTTTTCTTTCTGGTCCCGTCGATACCCGCTACGCTCGCCAACTTTCTAATACCGATAATGATCGGGGCTAAAGACCTAGCCTTTCCAAGGGTGAACCTGCTTAGCTGGTACCTCTACGTCATCGGCGCCTTTGTAACCATGTACTGCGTCTTTGTCGGCGGCGTGGACACCGGCTGGACCTTCTATGCGCCTTATAGCAGCACCTATTCCAATTCCTACGTGCTTCCCGCCGTAGCCGGAGTTTTTGTCGCGGGATTTTCGTCCATTCTGACCGGCTTGAATTTCATCGTCACGGTGCATAAGATGCGCGCTCCCGGCATGACTTGGGGCAGGCTGCCGCTATTCGTCTGGTCGAATTACGCCACAGCTCTTCTTCAAGTGCTTGGCACTCCAGTGCTGGCTATTTCGCTGACCTTGATTGCCTTTGAGCGCATCGCTCACGTCGGAATATTCGACCCCAATATCGGCGGCGATCCGATCTTATTCCAGCACCTGTTCTGGTTCTATTCACATCCTGCCGTATACATCATGATTCTGCCCGGCATGGGAGTGATTAGCGAGATCGTTGCCTGCTTTTCGCGAAAGCGCGTCTTCGGGTATAACTTCGTCGCTTTCTCCAGCATGGCGATTGCCGTACTTAGTTTCCTGGTGTGGGGACATCATATGTTCGTCACGGGCGAGAGCGTGTATGTGAGCGTTGCCTTCTCCCTCTTGAGCTTCGTCGTTGCCGTTCCCTCGGCAATCAAGGTGTTCAATTGGACCGCGACGATGTATAAAGGCTCGGTGTCGTTTGACACTCCCATGCTTTATGCTTTCGGCTTCATTGGGCTGTTTACGATCGGCGGCTTGACCGGCCTTTTTCTGGCCACTTTGGCGATAGACGTACCCACGCATGGCACGTATTTTGTTGTCGCCCACTTCCATTACGTCATGGTGGGCGGCATGGTGATGGCGTTCATGGGCGGCCTTCATTTCTGGTGGCCGAAAATGACCGGGCGCTTGTATTCGCAAATATGGTCGCAATTGTCGGCGGTCATTATTTTCATCGGGTTCAATCTGACTTTTTTCCCGCAGTTCATTCTCGGCTATATGGGCATGCCGCGACGCTATCATGCCTATCCGCCCGAATTCCAGATGCTGAACGTCATGTCCTCGGCGGGAGCGTCCATTCTAGCGATCGGCTATATCATTCCGCTGATTTACTTTCTTTGGTCTCTCAAATACGGGCCGAAAGCCGGCAACAATCCGTGGCGAGCGACGGGATTAGAGTGGCAGATCGCCTCGCCTCCTACTACTTACAATTTCGATGAGACGCCTATCGTGACCGAGGAAGCCTATAACTACGGTCCGCTGGAGGAAGCCATTGGCTGAAACCGTTGTTCACGTAGATCACCAAGACGCTTCAGTCGAAGCGACACATCTGCGCCATCACTTTGCGAGCGCCCAGCAGCAGATGGATGCTTCCACCTTGGGCATGTGGACCTTCCTGGTGACGGAAGTCCTGTTCTTCGGCGGCATGTTCGCCGGCTATGCCGTATATCGCGCGATGTACCCGGCTGCATTCGCCAGCACCAGCCGCTTCATGAACATCGTCTTGGGTGGAACCAATACGGCAGTGTTGATCTGCAGCAGCTTGACCATGGCGCTGGCGGTGCGCGCCGCCCAGTTAAGCAAGAGAAAAGCGTTAATTGTCTTGCTGATCGTGACCATGATCTTCGGATTGGTCTTCCTGTACATCAAATGGGTGGAATGGCACGCGCATTGGGAGGAGCACATGGTGCCCGGCTTCGATTTCCAGTATCCTGTGCCCCAGTTCGCGCACACTGCTCAAATCTTGTTCTTCCTCTATTTCATGATGACCGGCATGCACGCCCTGCATATGATCGTCGGCGTGGGGCTGTTGACATACCTTCTCGTGCAGGCCACCCGGCGCGTATTTAACGAGAACTACTTCGCCCCTGTTGAAATGATCGGGCTTTACTGGCACTTCGTCGATATCGTCTGGATATTTCTGTTCCCGCTTCTCTATCTGATCGGACAACAGCATTCATGACTGCACACTCACCCATTCCCAAAGTGAAAACGTTCGTCGCGGTTTGGGCGACTCTGATCGTGCTGACCGGGGCGACATCGGCTATCTCATATGTTGAGCTGGGCGACTGGAATGTCGTAGTCGCTCTCGCGATTGCGGTGATCAAGGCTTCGTTGGTGGTCTGGGTGTTTATGGGCGTCCGTTACACCACGACGCTTACCAGGCTTTTCGTGGTGGCGGGTCTGGTTTGGTTGAGCATCATGATGCTGATCACATTCAGCGATTACCGTACCCGCAATTGGACCTATCAGGCGCAGCCGTGGTCACATACGAAAGGCGTGGGAGGCACCAGCTCGCCGTCAAGATAGCTATTTTCGGAAAACGCCGGGTTAGGCCGCCTCACTTTTCTGAAGATTCGAGCCGCTTTGGCTGTGAAAATCCTCATTTTGCCGAGCGAACTGTCTTTCCGGCGGCGTGTTTTGCGAAACAAAGCCGATTACTTGACTCTTCGGTTCGCTGAGAGCCGCAGCCTCATCCGCTTGAGTCTTCGGCTTGCTGGAAACCGAGGCCTCATCCGCTTGAGTCTTCGGCTTGCTGGAAACCGAGGCCTCATCCGCTTGAGTCTTC
>Ga0208480_1000039_pt1 | contig 53581 bp, 50 predicted proteins | sample NGESurshal092012_4_FD_184485 | JGI IMG/M metagenome (GOLD analysis project Ga0208480, IMG submission 184485) | Arctic peat soil microbial communities from Barrow, Alaska - NGEE Surface sample F53-1 shallow-092012 (SPAdes) | ecosystem: Environmental > Terrestrial > Soil > Wetlands > Peat ... | reverse complement strand
TGAGGTCATCGCCTCTCGCGGGCCATTTCTGTTGGAAACGGAGACACGAATATGACTGCCCGATCCATTCGCCGCGAAGCCGAGCGCAAAGCAAACAAGCTGGCCCGCAAAGCCGCCGCCCATCGCGCCAACGCTCAATCGGATGAGCCCGCGCTTCTCAGCGAGGCGAAGACTCAACCCGTGGATGAGCCCGCGGTTCTCACCGGGGCGAAGATTCAAACAGTGACCGCGCTCACCGGCCGCGCCGTTCTGCTGCCCACCGACGATGCCGCCGAATACCAGCGTCGCCTCCGCGCCTACGAAAAAGAATTGGCGCCCGTCGGCCAGCTCGAAAGCGATCTCGCCCAATCCATCGTCGATACCATGTGGCGTCTCAAGCGCATTCCCGCTCTCGAAATGGCCATCTTCGCGCAAGGCTATGTCCAGTTTGCGGATCAGTTCAAAGAGCACGACGAATCGCTCCGCTCCGGCATGATTGAGCTTCAGACCTTCCTCACTTATGAGCGGCAGCTTCGCAATCTGCAGTTCCAGGAATCGCGCCTCTCTCGCCGTCGCGAAAAGGAAACCGCCGAATTGCGCAAACTCCAATCCGAGCGTAAGGCCAAGGAAGCCGAAGCTCCCGTCCACGCCGCAACCAGCGAACCGCTCGTCAAAAGCAACGACACATCCTTCAAACCCGCTCCGAATGGGTTCGAATTTTCAACTGCTGCTCCAAGCCGGCCAATCACCCAGGAGAGCCTGTCCGAATCCGCCGCGCAAGCCGCGTAGGCTCACACATTTTGAGGATCGGGATGGTGCCACGGTGCGCGATACGGCCGGACAAGTAATCGATTCGCCTCGTCGTCGTTCAAAACCTGCTGCTCTTGCGCATCCCAGGTCAACGTGCGTCCCAGCTTCATGGCGTTATTTGCCAGAATGCACGAAGCGGTCGAAATATAGCCTTCTTCGATGGTGGATACCGGCTTCGTACGAGTGTCGATAGCGTGCAGAAAATTCTTCATGTGATAGCGAATCGCCGGCGCAACATGCTTTTCCAGGTCCTTCTCGGTCTTGTCTTCGGGATATTCCTCCAGCTCGTACGTCACATTCCGATGAACCGGTTCGCCGCCGCCCAGCGGAATGAAATCGTAACTATAGACGCTCACTTTCAACGTTCCTTTTTCGCCGTAAAACGTCGCGCCCCAGGGATAGTTCGGATCTGCCGATTCTCCCCAGCTTCGGTGCTGCCATACCACCCGCAGGTCGTCGAAATCGAAAGTCGCTGTCTGCGTGTCGGAAATATTCGCTTTGCTGGCCTTGTCCACGAAAATCCCCCCAGTCGAGGCGATTCGGGTCGGCCACCCGAGATTCATCATCCAGCGCGTCATATCGAACATGTGAACGCACATATCGCCGACGATCCCGTTGCCGTATTCCATAAAGGCACGCCAGCCGCGCGGATGAACCCACCGGTTATAGGGCCGCATGGGGGCGGGACCCGTCCACATCTCGTAATCCAGATTCTCCGGCGGCTGAATGTCCGGCGGATTCCCACTGGCGCGCATGTGGTAATAGCAATAGATCTCGACCAGCCCGATTTTGCCCAGCTTGCCTTCTTGGAGGAAGCGCTCTCGGGCTTCGACAATATGCGGCGTGCTGCGCCGCTGCAAGCCGACCTGCACTACGCGCCCGTATTTGTGCGCGGCCGCGACCATGGCCATTCCTTCCCGGACATCCGCGCTGATCGGTTTCTGCACCCAGACATCTACGCCGGATTTCACAGCCTCGGTCATGATCAAAGCGTGCCAGTGATCCGGCGGCGCGATCAGAACAATATCCAGATCCTTCGCGGCGAGCATCTCGCGATAGTCGCCGTATGTTCGAGGAGTTTTCCCCGATTTTTGCCGCGAAGCAACGATGCTCGCAGCTTGCGCCAGCATCTGCTTATCTACGTCGCAGAGCGACACCACTTCCACCGGCGAAACCTGGATAAGCCGCAACAGATCGATCTTGCCGTACCATCCGCAACCGATCAGCCCCACCCGGCGCGGTTTTTCATCTGCAAAGGCCTGGCTGTGCGCGGCGCTCAAAGCGATCCCCGCGCCGGTTGCCTGTAAGAATGTCCGGCGATTCATTGCTTCAGTTTAGAAAAGGTCAAAGCGGTGAGGCTGTGCCTCCGCCGATTATCGGCCGAGATGCGTCTTCTCGCGAGTCCTAGCTTGGGGGATTGTTCCAGGCGTTGTAAGTAACAATCGCCACGATGGTCAGAATATAGAGAATCACCGCCGCGACAAGGCCATTCTTCAGCTTGTCGATCGTGTCCAGGCGCTTGGCCAGGGTGGTTTGGGTAGTGATGATTCCGGAATCGTGTGAATCGTTGTGGAGATGGATGTACGGATCGTCGTGATTTTCCAGCCATCGGCGGTACAGATACACGCACGCGGTAATCACCACAAGTACTCCACACAGAATCAGATGAAGAGTCACGTTCATAAAAGGGGATTGCTCCTTTTCTTCGAGTGGCAGCCCGCTAAGCGGCGCTGCGTCACCCGTCTATTAAATCACCAATTCAGCCAGCCGGCGGGCCCTGGCGGTGATTAGCGGTCTGATAGAAGCAGGCGTGACTGGTGTATAGGCGGCTGCTTACTGCGGGACGAGAATAGCGGACGCGCGTCTTTCGAGCGCCGCCTCTATGGCCTTGTAGAGCTGAGCCGGCACAATCGGCTTGGCGGCGTATCCGTCCATACCCGCCTCTAGGCACCTCTCCTCGTCTCCTTTCATCGCGTATGCTGTCACGGCAATCACGACAAGATGGCCGCCGGTCTGCTTTTCCCGTTCGCGCAGAACGGTAGTAACTTCCAGGCCGTCCATGCCGGGCATCTGCACGTCCATCAGTACCACGTCAAACTCCTGCTGTTCGAGAAGGCGCAAGGCCTCATGGCCGTCGTTGGCCACTGTCACAAAATGGCCGCTCTTTTCCAGCAATTTGCGTGCGAGATGCTGATTCACAAGGTTGTCTTCCGCCAGCAGAATGCGCATCGAAGACAGCGAATATTCCGGCGTCGAAACCGGGTTTCCGCCTAACGGGTTTGTTAGGCCCGGGTCCGCGGACGCCTGCCCCAACGCTTTTAGGACCGCGGCTTTTAATTCCGTCTGCCGCGTCGGTTTCGTCAGGAATGCCGTCAGGCCTTTATTGCGCCACTGCGCGGCATCGCCGCTTCGCCCACTGGAAGTGAGCATAATAATCGCAGGATCTTTGAGAGTTGCATCGGTTTTTATTTGTTCGACTAATGCGAATCCGCCCAGATGGGGCATGTGAGCGTCAGTCACCACCAGCCTGAAGAATTCCTGCCGCGATGCTTTTGTGCGCAGCGTCTGCAAAGCTTCCAGTCCGTCCTCGGCAAGCGTCACCTTCATTCCCCAGCCCGCGAGCGTTTCCGGACAAAATCCTGCGATTCGTGGCGTTATCGTCAACCACCAGCACCGGTATCCCATCCAGGAGGATGGTCTCCGGAGCGGGCGTCGGCATTCCGTTTTGCGGCATTGTCATTTCAGCCGTGAAGTGGAAGCGGCTGCCATGCCCAAGCTCGCTCTCTACCGACATCCGGCCGCCCATCAGCGCCACGACCCGGGAGGATATTGTAAGTCCAAGGCCAGTGCCGCCGTACTTCCGCGTAGTGGACGAATCGGCCTGCGCAAAAGCGCTGAAAACTAAGCTTTGCTTCTCAGCGGGAATGCCGATGCCGGTATCGCGCACCTCGAAATGCAATCGCAACCGATCGCCTTCTTTATGCTCCAAATCTACCCGGAGAACGATTTCACCCTGTTCCGTAAATTTAAGAGCGTTGCCGATCAGATTCACGCTGATTTGCCGCAAGCGCGCCGGGTCGCCGTGAACCATCGTGGGGACGTCCGGCAGAATCTCACATGCGAGTTCGATGCCTTTTCCGTAGGCCCGCGGCGCGAAAGCCCGGATCGTCTCCTCCAGGCATTCCCGCAGGTTGAAGTCAACCGGGTCCAGGTCCAGCATGCCCGCTTCAATCTTGGAGAAGTCCAATATGTCGTTGATCACGCTGAGCAATGAATCCGCTGAACTGCGCGCCATGTCGAGGCATTCGAACTGCTCGGGCGTGGGTTGGGTGTTCAGAGCCAATTCAATCATCCCGATGACGCCGCTCATGGGCGTGCGGATCTCGTGGCTCATGTTGGCGAGAAACTCGCTCTTGGCGCGATTGGCCGCCTCAGCCATTTCCTGAAGTTTTGCCGCCTCGCGAAGCTGTTCACGGATCACCCTGGTTTGCTGCCGCACGCGCCGCCGCAGCACAATCAGCCATGAGAACACCGCCAAGGTGATCAGTACGCTTCCGCCCAGGATAAAAAGGGTATGGCCCGTCGACCACCAGGTAGGGCGGCTGAGAATCGCGATATCCTGCGGGGAACGCATAAAGATGCGGAAACCCTTCGGCCGGTTGCCATCCACCTCCACGGAGCAGATGCCGGTCACCTGAAGAATGCTCCCCTCCCGAACGCGCAGTTTGCTTTGGCGCTGCTTACGGTTCAGAACCGCGTCGAAAAGCAGCCCGTCCGCCGACAACAGGAGGTCGTCGGCTAAAGGTTCAGGAGTTTGTCCCGACAAGCGGCCGCGCAGCACCACCAGCTCTGAATCGTAGGGTCCCTGAAGCGCTTGCGTCGCAGTAACAGGAACTGGAGGAATCGGCCTACGCTGCCCCGTCCGGCGGAGAATTGCCTGTTGCAGTACCGAGCCGTATTCTCCGGCGGCGGGAAAACCGACCACGTCCACCTGGTTGCCTACGCTGACATTCGCCGCCTGAGCGGGCTCAACCAGCGCCGCTCCCGTACTGTCCTGAACATAAGCCCGAGTTCTCTCCGAGAATGTTACCGTCCCCCTAACCCTTACCCGATGAACGTCCTCGAGATCCGGAACGAACCGCATGAGGTCCGAGAGCGGACGGACGGCGAGGGAAAAGGCGTCCTTGGGAGAAACTTTCTCGACCTGCACCAACGCGATTGAGGGCACAAAAAGGCGCGTACCGGTCAGTTGCCGCTTCGTATTGAAAAATGGCGCGCAATTGCCGCGCACGACTACGGTGGAATCCACCAGCCGCGCGGGATCGGCTCCAGCGAAGTTCATGACCATCACCTGGATCATGCCCCCGTTGGTTTGGAGGTTCAGGTTTAACCCCCATTTATCCTCAGCCGCGGAGCGAATGACTCCCCTGGTTTCAAGCCATTTGCCGTCTTCCGAGCCATTCAGCATCTGCGAAACGCTGATCAGCGGGGCATCCGGCGGCAGGCGCGATTCGCCCAAGATGCGTATTCGGGTGCTTTCAACGATGGGAGCGAAATGACCCGGTCCGCTTACTCCTTCGACGGTCACCAACTCTCCGGGATGTAGGGCAAGCTTGGATGTCTTTGACAGGACGACGTAAATGCTTCCGGTCCGATCGTGCAGAAAGAAGAAGGCGTCCTTCGGGTCGTGGTAAGGATCGTAGTAGGTCACCACCCCTTGCAAGCGAACGGAGTAGGCTTGTTCCGCTTCCTCTTTGGTAAGGCTGTGTACCTGTTTTGCCGTCGTGAGAGTTGGCGGCTCTTTCGCCTGGAGCGCAGAGGCCCATGCCGTAAGCAGAACGACGATCGGCAAGAGCGCAGACGCAGCGAGCGCGAATCGATGGCCGCTATTCAATCCCGCTGCTGAGTTGATCATAAACGGTTCCGCAGCGGCTAAGGAAATCCGGACGAGCATAGCTCGAGCCTGGGAAAACCCGACGTTTTCCGAACTTTGGCTGAGTTATGGAGCGCCAGGCCCATGACCGGCGGATATATACATACTTAGTGTCTTTATCGGCCGAGTTCCCTCAAACCTTCGGCTGGAAAGCGGAAGCGCCCGTAAAAACAGTGCTGGGAATCGGCCAAGTGAAAACTACGGTAAACGTCAACAGCGACGAAACTCTCATCAATCCTGAAGATGTCAGCTCGGCGAATCGGATCGGAAGCGTGACCTTACAAGATCGGCTGACTGCTCAGCCCGGCCGATCCCTCAGCGACCTGGTGAATCAGGAACCCGCGTATTTCGAAGGACAATACGGCTGGGACAAAAATACGCTCAGTCTCAGCGCGTCCGCAACCGGCACGGACCGCTATCTCGACCCGCCGGTTCTTCAGAATTACACTAGCCACGGCACGCCGGCCGATTTCATGGCGCACTACGAGCGCGACCTCATTGACAACGACCGGATCGGTATTATCCTCCGCCGCGAACAATCCAAGTTTTTAGTGCCGATCGGCATCTCGCGCAGTGTGGACGCGCGATTGCAATTCGAGTTTTAGCCTTCCGTCGCAAATGTCGCCTGCGATCGGCATTTGTGGTGATAATGGAACCAGGGTTGAGCCATGTTTTTAGAAATGTTCGAGCGATTGGACTTCTCGGCGATGGCTTCTTACGGGCTGACCTCATGGCGGACGCTAGCGCGTACTCTCGCACTGCTAGCTTCCGCGGTTTGCGTTTCGCCGAGAGCACACGCGTTGCCGTCGTTTGCGCGGCAGACGGGCCAAAAGTGCGCAGCCTGCCATGTTAGCGGCAGCTGGCCGCAGCTAACCCCCTGGGGTCGATTTTTCAAGCTCTCCGGGTACACTGCCGGAAAACCGCTAGTCGACAAAGAAGGCTTTCACTACGTTCCAGCGGGTTTGTTCGGGCAAGTGGGCCTGACCTGGGCTGCCCAGCCGAACGACGCGCAAGGGCAGCCCGTCATCACGCAGAACGGGTCGCCAGAGGCCTATCAGTTCACGGGTGAAGTCGGCACTAAGGTGACTGACTTCCTCGGCGTCTTCTACGAATACCAACTCGGCAACACCTTTCCTGGCTGGAAGGGAGCATCTGGTCCCGCCGACATCCGCGCGGTGCACTTCTTTCACCCGGGCGGGAACGAACTTCTGGTGGGGATCGACAGCAACAACAACCCTACGGTGCAGGATGTGTGGAATTCCACGCCTAGCTGGGGATACCCCTTCTATGGCTCGCCTCAGGCTCCGGGTGGACCGGCCAGCCCCATGATCACAAGTCTCGGCTCCCAGTCAGCGAGCATAGGCGTCTATGCTCTGCTGAATCGTGAGTGGTACGTCGAATTTTCAGCGTACCGGGTGGCAACCGATTTCTTCCGGTGGATGAGCGCCGGGACCGCATTTCAGGCCGGAGGCGAGAACTACCTGGACGGCTACAACCCTTATTGGCGCGCGTACTGGACAAAGGAACGAGGACCGCAATCCATAATGGTGGGCACTTTCGGCATGCAGTCGAAAGTGTATCCGAACAGCGCAGCTCCGAGTGGACCGACCGATATTTTCACGGATTACGGATTCGATTCGCAGTACCAGTATCTGGGCGACACTCACAAACTGACGCTTCGCGGCAGCTACATCTACGAAAATCAGCAGTGGAATGCGAGCTTCCCACTAGCCGCGTCGTCAACTCCCAAGGGCAACCTAAAATCGCTGAACCTGAACGGCAGCTATGGTTATCGCGATCACTGGACCTTCAGCGCCGCCTATTTCTCCACCAACGGCAGCGACAACACGGCTCTTTATGCCGTTACCGATCCCTCCGGCAACCTGCTCACGTCGTCGCCCAACACGAGCGGGTACGTGCTGGAAGCGGATCGCGTTATCACTCAAAACTTGCAGGCGACCCTTCAATATAAGGGTTTCACGAGGTTCAACGGGCTCACGGACAACATCGACGGCTTGGGCCGAAATGCGAGCGCCAATAACACGCTATGGTTGACCGTATTCTTCGCTTTTTGATGCCGGAGAGAGCAAGATTGCAAATTCGCAAGATCTTCAATCTCGCAGTTATCGCAAGCGCCTCCGCTGTTCCGATGCTGTGTCCCATGGCCTTCGCGCAAAACCGCTGGGATGCGCCCCGCATCGTCACGTGGAACTGCTCCGGTTGTCACGGAATCGACGGCAATGCGCAATTGTCTTACTTTCCGCGCTTGGCGGGCCTTAATGCCCTTTACGCCGAACAGAGGATGGCGGAATTCCGGGCAGCCGCCCCGCCGCCGGTCGATGAACTGTTCTACCGGATCACCGCGCTTGCTGAGGGGAAAGCTGGTGCGAGCAGGCTCCAGGCGCGCATCAACATGATCGGCAGCGCGCACGCGCTTACCGCGGAAGAAACGAAGGCTGCCATCGCTTGGTACGCGATGCAGAAACCGGCACCCGGGCGGTCCGGCAATCCGGCGCTTATTCAAATGGGCAAGACGCTGTTTTTAGCCGGTCTCCCGGCTCGGGGTCTGCCGCCTTGCCAGAGTTGCCACGGAGCGCAGGCGGAAGGCAAGGGCAAAGTTCCGCGCCTGGCCGGCCAGAATGGCACTTACCTTTTGGGCGAGTTGGCAAAATTCCATTCAGGCGACCGTCAGCACGCGCCGGAGATGACCATGGTCGCGGAACACGTAGATACCGAGCAGTTCCGTGCCCTGGTGACGTTCTTGCAGTCTCGCTAAGGGTAGGGCGCGATGTAGACACCCCGGTCGGCAGGATTAGGCGCTCGCGTCCGCGTTTTCGGACCCGTACTCTTTGAGCTTGTTGAACAGTGTCTTAAGACTGATCCCCAGAATCTCAGCGGCTCGCGTCTTGTTGTTTTTGGTGTGCTGCAGGGTGAGTTGAACGAGCGCTTTCTCGGCCTCGCTTACAGTCGTACCGACCGGCAGCCGAACGTTCTCCGGCTCAAACACCTGTGCCGGAGGCCGGGAGCCGACCGACACGCCGAAATCATACGGCAGGTGAGCCATCTGGATGGCGCCTTCGCCGGCCATGATCACCGCTCGCTCCAAAACATTGCGAAGCTCGCGCACATTTCCAGGCCAGGAATAGTGGCTGAAGGCCTCCATCACATCCGGCGTGATGTAAGTGATATTGCAGGAATGCTTCCGGTTCAAGTGAACGATCAACGTATCGCAGAGGACCGGCACATCGCTGAGACGCTGGCGCAAGGGTGGAAGAACAATCTCGAAGACATTCAGACGGTAATAAAGATCCTCGCGCAGATCGCCCTTTTTGAGCGCCTCTTCCACGTTCCGGTTGGTGGCCGCGATCACGCGCACGTCGACTGAAATCTCGCCCTTGGCGCCGAGCCGGCGAACACGCGAATCTTCGAGCACCCGCAAAAGCTTCGCCTGGGTTCCAGACGGCATCTCGCCGACCTCATCCAGGAGCAAAGTCCCATGCTGGGCTAATTCAAAACAACCGGCGCGGCGCTCCAGAGCGCCTGTGAATGCGCCCTTTTCATAGCCGAAGAGCTCACTTTCCATCAGCGTTTCTGGCATCGCCGCGCAGTTGATGGCGAAGAACGGGCCGCCGCGGCGAGGGCTGAGCTGGTGTATAGCCCGGGCCACTAATTCCTTACCGGTTCCGCTCTCGCCGGATATCAGGACCGCGGCTTTACTCGGAGCGACCTGACGAACGACGGAAAACACCTGCTGCATCTGCGGCGAGGTTCCGACCATATCCACGAGCACGCCCTGGTAAGACAATTGGCGCTGCAGGCGCTCGGCTTCCTCCGCCAGCCGGCTTTGGGCCGTCGCGCGCTCCAGCAACACCCGCAAAGCCGCGGGCTGTATCGGTTTTTCAAGAAACCAAAACGCGCCGAGGTCATGAATGGTCTGTATAGCGGTTTCAATATTTCCGAAGGCGGTAAGAACGATAGCGGGCGGCATATTGCCGTCGGAATCGAGGCGCTTCATCAATTCGAAGCCGTCCATGCGAGGCATCATCAGATCGGTGATGATTACATTCGCCGGGAAAGTGGCAAGCTTCTCGAGCGCCTCCTGACCATCCGAGGCAGTCTCGACATTGAACCCCCACGCGGAGACCATCGCCGCTAAGGGAGTGCGCTGCGATTCTTCATCGTCAACGATCAGAACGCTGACCGGCTGACGTGTGGCTTGATTTCCCACGGCTTTCAGTGTAGCGGATGACAAATGCGGCCCATTTCCTCCCGCGCCGGGCCACTTAATCTTGCCACCGAACCGCTAACTGACGCATCCTGGAATGGAAAATGGAACTGAAAAGTCCCGCCGATCCTAAGCCGGACGATGGGCCGCCGCCCTTCCTCGGCAGTTGGTCTCATGTCTATACGGCAGTGCTGTGCTATCTGGCGCTGCTGATCGGAGGACTCTATCTCATCACGCGGGTTTTCCGGTATTGAGGCGCATGCCTAGACTCCTCGAAGTGATTGTCACGTCGCTTCACGAGGCTCTGGAAGCGGAGATCGGCGGCGCGGACCGGCTGGAACTGGTGCGATCGCTCGAGGACGGCGGCCTGACTCCCGATCTCGAACTGGCACGGCGGATCGTCGGGCGGGTATCGATTCCGGTGCGAGTCATGCTTCGGGAAAATGCTTCGATGTCCAGCGGCGGACCGGCGGAAGTCGAGATCTTACGATCGCGGGCGGAAACGCTCGGCCAGCTCCCGATCGATGGTTTGGTGATAGGTTTCGTCCGGGAGGGCCTCATCGATTCCGAGGTCATGCTCGAAATCCTCGAGGCTGCTCCAAACTGCCACGCGACGTTTCATCGGGCTTTTGAACATGCGAGCGATCCGCTGGCGGCCATCCGGGAATTGAAGCGGATTCCGCAAATCGACCGCATCCTGACTCGCGGCGGGGAGGGTGCGTGGAGTGAGCGCAAAACCAGGCTTCTCGAATGGCAACAAGCCGCTGCGCCCGAAATCGAAATTCTTATGGGCATCGGCCTCAGCACGTCGATTTTCTCCGAATTGAAGCGGGCGCCCAGCCTCCTTGAGCTTCACGCCGGCCGGGCTGCGCGCATTCCCCCGACGATATCCGGTATCGTAGATCGCGCTCGGGTAGCCGCGCTCAAGAGCGCGCTTCTATGAGACCGCTCGATTGGATTGTCCTCTTCGCGTGGCTGATCTCGCTGGTTTCCTACGGCCTCTATCGCGGCCGGGGCAGCAGCACGGTCAACAAGTACCTGCTCGCCGGAAAGACCATGCCCTGGTACGCGATGGGGCTGTCCATACTGGCTACGCAGGCGAGCGCGATAACCTTCATCTCGACGACCGGGCAGGGCTATGTGGATGGAATGCGCTTCGCGCAATTTTACTTCGGGCTGCCGATCGCCATGGTCATTCTTTCCGCGACGGCGGTTCCCATCTTTCACCGCGCAAAAGTCTATACGGCTTACCAATATCTGGAGCAGCGCTTCGACGCGAAGACCCGCGCGCTGGTAAGCGTTGTGTTTCTGATCCAGCGCGGCCTTGCGGCAGGTATCGGGCTTTATGCGCCGGCGGTCGCGCTCTCGGCGGTTCTCGGCTGGCCGGACCGGCTCATCACGGTCCTGATCGGCGTGCTGGTGGTCGCTTACACGGCTACGGGCGGCATCAAAGCGCTGACCTGGGCCGACGTGCAGCAGATGACCATGATCTTCGTGGCCCTGGTGATCAGTCTCGTGGTGGCGATCCATGCGCTCCCCTCCGGCATCTCGTTCCGCGACGCGCTGCACCTGGCGGGCGCGGCGGGCCGCCTCAACATCGTCGATCTTCGGATGGATTTGAGCGACCGCTACAACCTCTGGAGCGGGCTCATCGGCGGAGGGTTTCTCGCGCTGGCGTATTTTGGGTGCGATCAAAGCCAGGTACAGCGCTATCTCACGGGAAAGTCGATTGCTCAGAGCCGGCTCAGCCTTCTCTTCAACGCCGTGGTCAAGATTCCGATGCAGTTGTTCATTCTGTTCATTGGCGCGATGGTTTTTGTGCTGTTCTTGTTTGTCCCTTCGCCCGCGATCTTTCAGCCCGGTGAAGCGCATCGAGCGGCTCAGACAGCCTCCTGGAAGCCGGTCGATGCGAAGTACCGGCTTGCATTCGAGCAGCGGCGGGATGCGGCGTACCAATTCGCCCAAGCGGCCCGTCATCCGGGCCCCTCGGAACAAACCGCGTTGTCGCGCTTTCGCGCGTCGCAGGCGGCATTCAATGGAACGCGGCAGCAGGCTCTTCAAATCGTGGAGAGGCTGAACGGCGGCGAAAAATTCGACGACACAAACTACATTTTTTTGAGCTTTGTAAAGTCCTATCTGCCGCTCGGCCTGGTGGGGCTGGCTATCGGCGTGATTTTTTCAGCGTCAATGGGCTCCACATCGGGCGAAATCAATTCTTTGGCAACCGTCTCCGTGGTCGATATCTATCGCCGCTTTTTCGTTCGCAATCGCAGCGATCGACATTATCTGGCCGCTTCGCGAGTGCTGACGGTGTTTTGGGGCGCTTACGCGGTGGCATTTGCCGCCATGGGAGCCCGTGGCTTCGGCGCTTTGATCGTACGCGTAAACATCGTCGGGTCTCTTTTTTACGGAGGAATGCTGGGAGTGTTTGTACTGGCCTTCTTCTTCAAGCGGATTGGCGGAACGGCGGCCTTCTGGGGCGTGCTGGCGGGGGAAGTGGCCATCTTCGCCGTCGCGAAATTCACGCAAGTCTCTTTTCTCTGGTATAACGTGGTGGGCTGCGTGGTAGTGGTTGCAGTGGCGTTCCTGATTTCGAGTTTTCGGCCGCGCCCCGAAAATCCCAAGCGAAACTTAGAATCCGCTTAGCACGATCTTGCCGATATGCCGGCTGCTCTCCATTCGTTCGTGGGCGAGGCGCGCATCGGTGAAGCGGAAAACCGAATCGACAATCGGCCGGATGGTTTTTTTGCCCGGCAACATCGGCCAGACATCTCGAAGCAAACGCCGTCGAATCTCGCCTTTCTCCTCTGGGGTGCGCGCTCGCATGGTCGATCCGATTACTCTGCCGCGCTTCAGCATTAGTTTGCCCAGATCGATCTGGCCCACGCGTCCACCTTGCGTCGCTACAATCGAGAGCCTTCCTTCGAGCGCGAGAGCATCCACATTTTTCTCGAGATAGGAAGCGCCGACAAGATCCAGTACGACGTTGACGCCGTTTCCATCCGTGAGGCGCTTCAGTTCGGCCACAAAGTCCGATTCCTTGTAGTTAATAGCGTGCTCGGCTCCGAACGCCAGACAGGCGTCGCATTTTTCGCGCGTGCCGGCGGTTGCAATAGGTATCGCGCTCCATGCGCGGCTCAGCATAATTGCCATACTGCCGATCCCGCTTGTGCCGCCGTGAATCAACGCGGTTTCTCCACTCTGCAAGGCGGCGCGGGTAATGAGGTTGTCATAAACCGTAAAAAGATTTTCGGGAAGGGTTGCGGCTTCTATAGCGCTCCAGCCCTCCGGAATGGGTAAGATCTGAAGGGCGGGCGCGGCGCAGAACTCGGCATATCCCCCTCCGGTCACGATCGCGCATACGCGGTCGCCGGCTTTCCAGTCCGTCACATCCGCGCCAACGGAATCAATGCTCCCGGCGACATCCAGACCCGGCACATCGGACGCGCCGGCGGGTGGTGGATATTTACCTTGCCGCTGCATCACATCCGCGCGTGACACACCGGCCGCTTCGACGCGTATGACCAACTCGCCCGGCTTGGGAACGGGCTTGGGACGCTCGACCGGCTTCAAAACATCCGGGGAGCCGAAGGAGGAGATTTCAATAGCAATCATGAAAAGCGCGTGTCTCCTGAAACATTATGGTAATAGTGGCGCAGCGATGAGGGATTCGGCGGCTCATCCTAGATAGTATAGAAGTGGCGGGGTCTGCGCTTGCCGGGGATGTTTTGGGCCCGGAATCCAGCGAAAGGTCTTTGAAAGAGCGAGAAATGGAAAAGCTTGCGCAAAACATCCAGGAGGCGTTTCTCAATAGCGCCAGAAAAGAAAAGACTTTCCTCACGATCTATCTCATGAGCGGGGTAAAGCTGTCGGGGCGCATCAAGAGCTTCGACAAGTATTCGGTCATACTCGAGACGAACAATCAGGAACAGCTTATCTTCAAGCATGCGATCTCGACCGTGGTCGTTTCGAAGCCGCTGCATGGGTTGGGGGTTCATATTCCTGGGGGAGTGACGCCGGGTACTCCCGTTACCGAACCTGAGCCACCGGAAGACCATAGTGCAAGCGCATGAAGAACGTACGCTGGCCGTTGGACTTGAGCTAACTGGGCGGCGGCGAGCGGCGCGAGCGGCTGCGGTAAGGCCGGAGAACGAATCCGCCGCGGAAGAATCGCTCGAAGAACTGGCAACGCTGGCGGAAAGCGCGGGAGCGGTGGTTGTCGACCGGATGCTGCAAGCGCGTCCCACGCGCGATCCGGCAACGCTGGTGGGATCGGGGAAAGTGGCCGAGATCAAGGAGCGGATCGAAGCGGATGCGATCGAGACGATCGTTTTCGATCGGGAATTGACGCCCACTCAGCTCCGAAACCTGGAGCGACGCCTGGACGTGAAGGTGCTGGACAGAACCCAGCTTATCCTCGATATTTTCGCGCGTCGGGCGCGAACGAGCGAGGGGAAATTGCAGGTGGAGCTGGCCCAGCTCAATTATTTGCTGCCACGATTGTCGGGGCGGGGCACGCAGATGTCGAGGCTCGGCGGAGGCATCGGCACGCGCGGACCCGGCGAGACACAGTTGGAGACCGACCGGCGGCGCATCGGCGGACGCATCGCGAAGCTAAAGGCGGAAATCGAGCGGGTTCGCGCCTCCCGCGGCGTGCAGCGCTCGCAGAGGCAGGCTGTACCCCTTTCGACGGTGAGTCTCGTCGGTTATACGAACGCGGGAAAGTCTACTTTATTTAATCGGCTCACGGGCGCGGGTGTTCTGGCCGATGCGAAGATGTTCGCCACGCTCGATCCCATCGTGCGGAAGATCCGTTTGCCATCGCGAAGACGGGTGCTGGTGAGCGATACCGTAGGATTCATTCGTAATCTGCCGACTACGCTCATCGACGCCTTTCGGGCGACGCTCGAAGAGGTCACGGCGGCGGCGCTCCTTTTGCACGTAGTGGACATCACGGCGCACACAGCGGAAGAGCAAACCAGCCATGTGATGAAAGTGCTATCGGAGATAGGCGCGGAAAGCACGCCGCAGATCCTGGTCTTCAATAAGAAGGACCGCTTGCCTCCGTCCGAAACACCCCCGGATTTGGCGGCACTGGCGCATCGAATGCTAGGTGGAACCGTTCGCCAGAGCGCCGCTCCGGCGGCTCTGATCTCGGCGCAGACCGGCGAGGGTCTCGATCGGCTCCTGAAGCTGATTGACAAGGAACTTATTGGAGACTCCGTTGCGCGCCAACGCTTTCGTCTGCCCCTGGGTGAAGGGCGCGCGCTGAACCTGCTCTACGATAGGGCGGCGATTATTTCGAAGCGGTATGGGGAAGATTGCTGCGAAGTAGTTGCCGACGCCCCAAAATCAATCCGAGACCGGCTGGCGGAATTTGCGGTTGAGTGAGGGCTGGCGGATTTTCCTCCCGCAGGCCCGTTCGGACGCAACAATTGCGCGTCTTTGATCGTCTTCCCTTTTTAAGGCAATTCCTGGCAAGTAAGCTGCATGACTAAATCTCCGACGATTCGCTTACTGCTCGGCCTGCTCATCACGCTTGCCGCTGTTACGGGCTTCTCTTCGTACGCCCTGAATCAACTCAGCGGATTGCGCAAGCTGCAGACGGAGACCATCGATCTCAACCGTCACGACTCGCTTCTCTTGCTGCAAGTCCAGGACGACCTGAACACCATTGGCCTGAAGCTGCGGGATATGACTCAAATGCCGCAAAGCGCGGGAATTGACAAGTACCGCGATGAATTTGCGCTTTTGCGGGCGGATTTGGAAGGAGCCATCCGGGAGGAAGCGGCGCTCGCGCCGGTGAAGCGGAGGGCGGATAAACAGGCTAAATTAGTGGAAGCATTGAGCCAATTCTGGCGGATTTCGGACCACGTGTTCGAAGAGGCGGCCGCAGGGCACGAAAGAATCGCCCGCAACCTCGTGTTGAAGCAGCTTTTCGCCGAGCAATCGCTTCTCGCTACGCGCGTTTCGGCGCTGCTCGAACGCAACAACGAGTCGGAAGAGCGCGCCGACGTAAAAGTAGCTTCCATCTACGATCGCGTCGAGCGGAACGTCTACGCTTTTCTGGCGGCGACCATGATTGCGATTCTCGTTACCAGCTTGTATCTCATTTATTCAAATCGCCAGATCTTTGAGGAGCTCGCCTCTCTCTCGCGGCAGCGGCGCGTGCTGGCCGGGAGGCTGATCACCGTTCAAGAGGAAGTATTGCGGTCGGTATCGCGAGAATTGCACGATGAATTCGGACAGATATTGACGGCGGTGGGAGCGATGCTCGCCCGTGCCGAGAGAAAAGGCGTTCCCGCGGATTCGCCATTGCGCACGGAACTGAGCGAAGTTCGCGAGATTACGCACAACACGCTCGAGAAGATGCGCAGTCTCTCGCAAATATTGCATCCGTCGGTGATAGACGACTACGGCCTCGCCAAGGGAATCGAATGGTATGTCGAGGTATTTCAGCGGCAAAATGGCATTGAGACTACAGCGCTCATCAGTGGAAGACCGGTGCGCGTCACCGGGCAGCCCGCCATCCACTGCTTCCGCATTGTGCAGGAGGCTTTGAACAACGCGGCCAAACATTCCGGCACGAAGACAGCGGAAGTGGAAATGATTTTTTCTCCGGAGACATTGACTGTGAACGTGAGAGACTTCGGAAGCGGCATGGCGCAGGCCAGAAAAGGAGCGAAGCCCGGCCTCGGCCTGATTGCGATGCGGGAGCGCGCGGATCTGCTCTCCGGAAACTTGAAAATCACATCGGCCGCGAACGCGGGCACTACGGTTTCTCTTGTTATGCCTTTACACCAGGAGGACCAGGTATCTGAAACTGTTGAAGACGAAAGTATAGGAGAGGTAATTAGCCATCAATGAATGAAGAAATTACAGTGCTACTTGCAGACGATCACAGTCTTGTGCGCCGCGGATTTCGACGCATGCTCGAAGACGATGAAGGATTGAAAGTCGTCGGCGAAGCCAGCAACGGCGTGGAAGCGATCCGGATGGCATATGAGCTGAAGCCGAAGGTCGTGGTGATGGACCTTTCAATGCCCGAGTTGGATGGCGTGCAAGCCACCAAGGAGATTGTGAAGCATTTGCCGGGCACGGAGGTATTGGTTCTCAGCATGCACTCGGACGACAATTACGTCCGCAACGCGCTCGATGCCGGCGCGAAAGGATATCTGTTGAAGAGCGCGATGGATGTAGACTTGGTGGGCGCGATTAAAGCAGTCGCGGAGGGCAAGCGGTTCATGGGAGCCGGCCTGAAATACGTCGCCCACGAGCAGGACGATGAACTGAGCAAACTTACCGGCCGCGAAAAGCAGGTGCTGCAGCTCATCGCTCAAGGAAAGTCGAATAAGGAGATCGCGACCCTTCTGGATCTGAGCGTCAATACGGTTTCAGTGCATCGAGCGAATCTGATGGAGAAGATGAATATCCATCGGACTGCGGAACTGGTGCTGTTTGCGATTCGGAAGGGGCTGGTAGTCCCGCAGTAAACGGTCTTTGCGACCGCTGGAAGGCTAGTGGATCCGCCGGGCGATTTTGGCGTCCGCGGCAGCCTTCTTCTGAGCTTGCATTTCGCGCGCTTTGGCGAACTTCTTCTGGAAGCGGTCTACGCGGCCCTCGGTATCCACTAACTTCTGACGGCCAGTGAAGAAGGGATGGCAACTCGAACAGATTTCAACACGCAAATCGCCCTTGTGAGTAGAGCGCGTTTGGAAGGTAGACCCGCACGCACAAACCACGTTCACTTCGTCGTAGGCGGGATGAATCTCTGCTTTCATGAGCTTGGAAATCCTTTCAAAAACGGTGGGGTTAACTCCATATTACCACGCGAATTTCGCGTTAAACGCAAAGCCCCGCAAGCGCGCTTGGAAGCGAGCCGATGCGGGGCTTTACAGACTAGATACGTTACGCGCGACGGGGCGGCCGGTCCACAGGAACTGCGGCCTCGTCACTGAAACGAAACCTGAACGTACGAACGGCGACTCTAAGAGTCGGCCACCTCGCGCGTGGAATGTATGCTACAGTCACTACCAGAATTCATTCGATTGGACCACCTCCTTCTTCAGTGATGCCTTCATTGTATAAATGACATTTTGAACGTGTCAACCAATACCGCTGAGGCGAATCCAAAATTTGTCAGCGACCAGGGCTCACGCGAGTGGATTGGCGGTTTCCTGGTGGTCGGCGTTCTCGTCGGCCTGCTCGGATCGCTGCTGATCGTCTGGCAATACCACATCGACACAGATCCGCGGCTCATCGGACTTCACTTCCTGGCTCTGAACGCGGGCTACGTGATTGCCGTCGCAATCACACAGCATTTATTAACTCGCGTTTCCATCCGCTTCGCCGCATTACTCGCTTGCGCGGTCGGGTTCGCGAGCCTTCTCGGATTGAGTTTCGTTGGGCCTCCGGTCGCAGCGTTCTGGCGAATGCTGGGGTTGGGCTTCGCGGGCTGGGCGGGTGGAGCTTTAGTGACCGCGCTGCTGTATGTATTGGAACCACGTTTCAAAGAATCGCCCGCGGTCGTGGCGAATCTCGGGGGCGCGCTGTTCGGTTGTGGCTGCCTGATCGCGACCCTGGTGGGAGGAATCACCTATTTTGCGGCTCCGGCGCCGATAGAGGCCGCGCTGCTGGCCATAGTTCCGGTTCTTTTTTTCGTGCGTTATGCGATGAATAAATATCCGGCGGCGCTGGCCGTGGTCGCGCCCCGAGCGGAAGAAGTCGCCGTTCGCGAGACCTTGCGGGATCTGCGCAGCATTGCCGCGGTGCTGTTTGCTCTTCTTCTTTTTTTCCAATTCGGAAATGAATGGGCGATCGCGGGATGGCTTCCGCTCTTCCTGATTCATAAGCTCGGCAGCAATCCCGCATGGGCCATCTTTACGTTGGCGCTCTATTTTCTGTCCTTGATCGTGGGGCGTCTCATCGCGCAGGCGCTTCTCCCGCGCGTGAATCATAGACGGCTGCTGCTGGGGAGCATTGTTGTCGCGATGTGCGGATACCTGCTTTTGAGCTTCACCGGTTCGATGGCGGGCGCATGGATTGCGGTGGTGGTGGTGGGCGCGGGTTTCGCGCCGATCTATCCGCTTGTGGCGGAAAGCCTCGATCACCGCTTTTCCTATCAACCCGGTTTTTACAACGGCATTTTTTCGATAGCCATTACGGGTGCGATGAGCGCTCCCTGGCTCCTCGGATATGTTGCCGCCTACCTGGGCATGCAGTATGTCATGCTGATTCCCGCCCTCGGGTCCATCGCCGTTCTGATTCTGGCCGCGCTGATTATGTTCGAAGCGCACCTGATGGGGAGACGCCCGACGCATACGAAGGCGCGAGCGAGCGCAGCCGCAGCGGGAAAAACCTAGCAGCGAGAACCATGCACCGGCACTATCTCGCACTGGACCTAGGCGCCGAAAGCGGGCGCGCGATTCTGGCGCGTCTCGCCGACGGCAGGATCGAACTTACCGAGTTACACCGCTTCCCAAACACTCCCGTGCGGCTTCCTAACGGCTTGTACTGGGACACGCTACGGTTGTTCCACGAGATATGCGAAGGGATTCGCGTTGCGGCGAAAGCATCGGAGCATCTGGACGGAATCGCCATCGACACGTGGGGCGTGGATTTTGGTCTTCTTGGGGCCGACGGAGCACTGCTTGAAAATCCCAGGCACTATCGCGATGCCCGGACTCAAGGCGCGCCCGGCGAGGTATTCCGGACTGTTCCGCGTTCTGAAATCTTCCGGCAGACCGGCATTCAGTTCATGGAGATCAATTCGCTGTACCAGCTTTGGGCCATCCGGCGCGATTCGCCTGAGCTTCTGGAAGCTGCCTCGAGGCTGCTCTTCATGCCCGATCTTTTCAACTATTTTCTTACCGGGGCGCTGGTATCGGAGCGCACCATCGCCAGCACGTCGCAGTTCTACGATCCAGTCCACAAACGCTTTGCCACTGAAATGCTTCAAAGGCTGGGAATCGGCGGGAATCTGTTCGCCGCGCCGGCGGAGCCGGGCGCCCCGCTGGGTCCGCTGCTGCCTTATGCGGCCGATGTTTGCGCCTTGAAGCGGGATGCGCTGGTCTACACAACCGGCTCACACGACACCGCATCCGCGGTAGCCGCAATTCCGGCTTCGCCGGGCAACAACTGGTGCTACATCAGTTCCGGAACATGGTCGCTGATGGGTGTCGAGTTGGACGATCCGATTATCAACGACGCTTCGCTCGAATCCAACTTTACAAACGAAGTAGGCGTGGCAGGTAAAATCCGGTTTCTCAAGAACATCCCAGGATTGTGGCTGCTGCAGGAATGCAGAAGGGCATGGTCGAAAGAAGGGCATGAGTATTCGTACACGGAGTTGATGGAGCGAGCGGCTGTGGCAAAACCCACGGATACCGTTCTCGATCTGGATCGATTTGCTTCGCCCGGCAATCATCCGGAACGAATACGCGAGTACTGCCGGCGCACGGGCCAGGAGATACCGGAAGACGCGGCTTCTACCGCGCGTGTCATTTTGCGAAGCATGGCTGTGCGCTACAGCGAGGTGCTCGCACTGCTGGAGAGGCTTACGGGGAGAACGATTGAGGTCATTCACATAGCCGGAGGCGGATCGCGAAGCAAGCTGCTGAACCAGTTGACGGCCGACATTACCGGAAGGCGCGTGATGGCTGGACCTGTCGAAGCGACCGCGGCGGGCAATGCCCTCACTCAGGCGCTTGGCGCCGGCGATATTGGGTCGCTCGACGAGTTGCGGGAAGTGATGAGAGGATCGTTTGACGTGGAAGAATTCAGGCCTCAGACCTAAGCGACGGGCCGGTCAATGCGCGGACGTGGCTTGCTTCGCGCGGACAAAAAATCGCTGCTTGTCGATGGACGGGTCTACCGCAACGTCAAAAAATCCAACCATCATTTCCGACCAGGTTTGCTCGCCCCAGGTCACAGCGGAATCGGGATCGGGATTATGCGGATTGTTTTTGGAATTGTCGAATGTTGCGACGGCTTGCAGTATTGTTCCGGCTTTGAGCGGAATCGGCTCCCGCAGACGGTAGCTGAGCTGCCAATAGAAATCGTAATGAGGAATGCGCAGCAATGTTCTCACCCTGCCGCCCGGCTCGAGAATGTTGTATTCGAATGTTTTCCCGCGTAAATGCAGGTGCGGAAAAAAACTGAGCAGGAGGGCATCGTTCGGCAAGGCGCCGTGAACTTCAACGCGGTGGTCCGGGTCGCCCGGGGGAATGATGAACCGGTCGTTGGTTAATTGCAGCGTCAATACGCGCTTCTTAGGGGGCTCCTTTGCGAACACGAGGCCCACGCTGGTTCTATCCTCCGTCGCATGTCCGTGAGTGGTGTAATGCATTTGCAGCACGATGTCGGATCCGGCGGGAATGAGCTTGGCAAAGCCTTCGGGCCATCGATCCGGCAAGCTGCCCGGCGCATAGACCAGTAGGATGTCGCTGGTCGTCCACATGGCGTCTCGACGAAGAGCCTCGGTCGGAAGATCGTCCGCGCTGAACGGAACACCCACCGGCGCGCCGCGCAGCCAGGAAGATTTCGGATCTCGAATATAGGCGACGGCGTGATGGATGACCATGCGATTGCCCGGCCGAATTTCCGACATGCGGACCCAGCGGTCCTGCTGAAAATGAGTGGGAATGACGATGTATTGATAGGGAATATCGCCGCTCGCCGGAATCAGCTTGGCGCGCGGCATTTGGAATACAGCGTCGGGTGTGTCGATGTTCCAGCCCTTTGCCCAATGGATTGGCGGGGGCGCATCGCGGGAATTGCCCGCCGGCGCGTGAGCATCGGCCCAAGCGGCGAGCGTGGCAATCCGATCCGGCGTCAAAGAAGGATCGTTAGAAAATTGTCCGCAGCATGGATCGGCGAACCAGGGCGGCATGGTCTTCTTTCGCGTCGCATCGGGAATGGCCGCGGCAAACGGCAGCGCCTGACGATAGGTCTCAAGAGGCATCGGCGCCATCTCACCCTCGCGATGGCAGGTCTGGCAGTGCGATTGGAGAATCGGCAGAACATCTTTATAAAAGGTTGGGGGTTGCGCGAAAGCAAGCGCCCCAAGAAGGGTTAGGCCCGCGGGGAAAGCGAACGGCAAACGGGAAAAACTACTTCTCAGAATTTATTTGGGCCTTTCCGGCGCATGAAGCTCCGGCTGCGCGCTATGGCGGCTCGCATAGAATTCGCGGGGCATGCTGGGCCAATGCGGCTCCCGTTTGTCTTTGAATGCGGCATAGCCTTCCTGAAAATCGGCGCTCTCCATCAGCTTCGCCCGCAAAACGGCTGCCAACTCGCCCGATTCTTTCCACGATTTTCCACGCGAGCCGTGAAAGTAATGCATGCCCGCCGCAATTACATCGGGGCTGGCCTTTGCGAGTTCGCGCGCGATGGCTTTCGCCCGGTCGGCCATTTCGGCGGGCGGACAAATCTGGTGCACCATACCCCATTGCAGCGCATCGTGAGCGGTAAACGCGCGTCCGGTAAGGCTCAGCTCCAAAGTGCGGCGCGGACCGAGCGCCACCTCTACAGCCCGATATACCAGAAAAGGCCACAAGCCAAGCCGGATTTCCGGGAGACCGAAAACGGCGCCGTGCGTGGCCATCACGACATGCCCTTGCGCAACCAGGCCCAGGCCGCCCCCTAGTGCCGCCCCATTTACACATATAACAATCGGTTTCATGGAAGCCGCGCCGATGGTAAACAGATCGTCATGAATTTCGGCCGATTGATCGCCGTGCAATCCGGCAGCCTCGTCCAGATCCATCCCCGCGCAGAAGACCTGGCCGACCGCGCCGATTAAAATCGACCCGATGTCGTTCCGGCTCTGCACGGACCTGACCGCCTTCACAATTTCCGAGCACATCGCCGAGGTCAAGGCGTTACGCTTATCCGGCCGGTTCAGCGTGACATGCAGAACGCGGCATTTCTCCTCGATCAGCACGTTCATCCCAGTTCACCCCTAACCCCTTCGAGAGGCGGAATTTCGAGCAACTGCAGCGGCAGATGGTCTACCGCTTCCTTTGCGCAAGCTACTTCGAAGGCAAAATCGAGCACCGCCCGGGTGCTTTTGGGATCGACGATCACATCGCAATGCCCGCGCGCGGCGGCAAATTTGGCATCCAGCCAACGCTCATAATCGGCACGGGTTTTGGCAATTTTGGCTTCCAACTCCGGCGGCACAGGCTGCCCGGATTTCTTCCACTTTTCCATTTCCGGACCGTAGACGGCCTGAACGGCGGAATCGCCTTCCATTACGCCGATGCGCGCCGTGGGCCAGTTGAACGTGAAGTTCGGATCAAAGCCCTGGCCGGCCATTGCGTAATAACCAGCGCCGCTCGCGTGATTGATCGTCAGCACAATTTTAGGGACGGTCGCGCAAGCCATTGCCTCCACCATATCGGCGCCCGCGCGGATAATACCAGCCATCTCCGCTTCGACACCCACCATGAAACCGGAAACGTCCTGCACATACAGAAGAGGTAGCCCGCGCCGGTCGGCGTTCTCTACGAAATAAGCTACTTTTCTCGCGGATTCGGCATACACGATGCCGCCCACTCGCGGTCCCGCGTGCGTCTTCAGAAAGCCGCGGCGGTTTGCAATGACGCCGATCGGCCTTCCGTTGAGCCTTGCGGACGCACACAGAAATTCGGGCGCGTACTCGGGTTGAAACTCCAGAAAATCGCCCGCGTCGAGTATGCGGCCAAGCACGTCTTCCATGCGATAGGGCAGGCGATGATCGGGCGGAAGCACGTCATACAAGCTTTCGGAATCGAGCGAAGGTTCGTTGCCGCGAGTGGCGGCCTTCGGCGCGGGCATTTCGCGAAATTGTTGGCGGACCATTTCAAGACACGCAGCGTCGTTTGCGGCGCGATAGTGCGCTACGCCGCTGATCGCCGTATGCATTTTGGCTCCGCCCAAGGTTTCGGCATCGATCACCTGGCCGACCGCGCCCTTCACCAGGTTTGGGCCGCCTAAACCCATGAAGCTTGCATTCTCGACCATAATAATCACGTCGCTCAAGGCCGGGAGATAGGCTCCGCCGGCAATACAGGGGCCCATAACCGCCGCGATTTGAGGAATACGCATGCGACGCCGCATCAGAGAGTTGTAGTAGAAGATGCGCGCCGCGCCATATTGCCCTGGAAAAATACGGTCCTGCAGGGGAAGATTGACCCCGGCCGAATCCACCAGGTAAACAATCGGCGTCCGGTTGCGCATGGCGATCTCTTGCGCCCGCAAGATCTTAGCGATGGTCTCCGGCCACCAAGCGCCCGCCTTCACGGTGGCGTCGTTCGCGACGATCACCGCGGGACGGCCTTCAATCTTGGCCACCCCCGTGACTACTCCCGCTCCAGGCGCCTGCCCCTCGTACTTGTCGTATGCGATCAGCAGGCCGATTTCGAGAAACATCGTTCCGGCATCGATTAAATGAGCGATCCGCTCGCGGGCGGTCCACTTGCCTTCGCTGTGTTGCTTTTCGATCTTCTTTGCGCCGCCGCCCAGGCGAAGCTTCCGCTCCAACTCCTGTAAGTCTTCGGCGAGACGCCGCATATCACGCGCGAAACCCTGCATTTGAGGCTCGATTTAGGCCGTTTTCACGAAATACGCATAAGCGCGGGCACCTGCTAGTCTAACAGTCATGTTGGGGATGGATGAGCGGGCGCTTCGGATTGTGTGGACAATCTTTTTGTTCGCGCTCGTTCTCGCTCTGGTCTATTACATCCGCGACACGCTGCTCGTTTTCGCCATCGCCATTTTTTTCGCCTACATGCTCTCTCCGATCGTCTCCTTGATTGAGCGGTTCATACCGAAGAGACGCACTCTCGCTCTCGCCATCGTTTATATTCTGTTGCTCGGCGCGCTCACCGGCATCGGATTCGCCGTCATTCCGACGATCGCGGAGGAAGCAACCAGTCTGGTCACTCGCTTACCGAGTTTGCTGACAAGCGGCAATCTCACGAAATTCCCTTTGCCGCTGTGGCTGGAACCCATGCGGGCTCAGCTCATTGCCGCGCTGAACAGAGAAGCGACCAGCCTCGAGGCCAGCGTCGTTCCCTTTATTCAACAGACCGGCACGCGCATTCTGTCGGGCCTTGGCTATATCCTGCCGATTATCCTGGTCCCGATACTCGCCTTCTTTTTTTTGAAAGATGGGCGCGACATCCGAACCAGCTTGATCGGCGCGGTGGAAGACGGACACGACCGCACGACCGTGGAGCTGATTCTCGACGACGTGCATGAGGTGTTAAGACACTACATCCGCGCGCTGGTTTTGCTGGCGATTGCATCCTTCGCCTCCTGGGTGGTGTTCCTGAGCGTAATGCGCTACCCGTACGAGCTTCTGTTGGCGGGGGTAGCCGGCGCGCTCGAGTTCATTCCGATCTTCGGTCCGGCCGCGGCGCTGGCGATCATGCTCATCGTAACCGCGGTGACCGGTTCCGGCGGACTGCTCTGGATCGTGCTTTTCTGGGGATGCTACCGCGTGTTTCAGGATTACATCTTGAATCCCTATCTGATGAGCGCGGGCGTCGAGATACATGCTCTGCTGGTTCTCTTCGGCGTTCTGGCGGGCGAGCAGATTGCCGGCATTCCAGGCATGTTTTTCTCGATTCCGGTAATCGCCATCCTGAAAGTGATTTATGCGCACTTACGAGCTTCTTACGCGCGTAAACAGCTTTCGGCCACTTGAGAATACCGGAAATGCATTTATTTAAAGCGCTAAAATAAAACCGGCGGCGTTACCCTGAATTACGTCTTTAGATATTCGAGGTTGATCGCGGTGGCAGCAGCCATCTTTCTCATTTCCGCCACCCTGGACAATATTCCAGACTCTCCGGAATTGTTTAACTCGCGTTCCGGTCCGTCAGTTTCCCTTCAGCTCGTACATCACGATGTAGTAGCAATCAGGGCAATCGATGTTGCGGGGCAAACCTTCGCGCCGCCCGCGATTGGGGTCGAGTATGTTTCAGATGCGCTCTCCGCCGTCTCGCCCGCGCTGACGCCACAATCGTTCTACGGCGCTGCCGATCCTTCTCCGCCCTTGATTTAAGTTGAATCTGTCAAGTTGCAGCTAAATCGATCGCTCTCTCAATTGGGAGTGCTTTCGTTTGCTTCTTCGCGGCCGGCACGAAACATTGCCGCGCAGCTTGTAGCCAAACATCAAGGGAAAGGACGGAACGGTGCACACATCGGAAATTCTCAAAGCTTGGAACAAAATTCTAAAGGGAGAGCGGCCCTCGCTCTCGATTGAAATCACGCGGGAATGCCCGCTTCAATGCCCCGGCTGTTACGCGTATGAAGACGCGCATCTGGGCGGAGGCGTGACCCTGCGCGAGTTGAACGACCGCAAGGGACAGCAACTGATCGATGGTGTTCTGGAGGTGGTGGACCGGTTGAAGCCGCTGCATCTTTCGATCGTCGGCGGAGATCCACTGGTACGCTATCGCGAGTTGGAAGCGATGGTTCCGCTGCTGCTCGCGCGCGACGTTCACGTACAGATCGTGACCAGTGCGTTTCGGGCGCTTCCGCTCGCTTGGGCCACGCTCCCTCACATGAACGTGGTTGTCTCGATCGATGGCTTGCAGCCGGAGCACGATGCCCGGCGGAAGCCTGCAACGTACGAGCGAATTCTTAAAAATATCGCCGGACAGGCAATCACCATTCATTCCACCATTACCGGACTACTGGTGAAGCGGCCCGGATACTTGCGCGAATTTCTGGAGTTCTGGACGCCCAGGCCCGAAATTCATAAAGTCTGGTTTAGCCTGTTCACCCCGCAAATTGGCGACGATCTGCCGGAGATTTTGACAGCCGAGGAACGCAGGCAGGCGATCGCCGAGCTGTTGCAGCTGCGGAAACAATTTTCGAAGCTCGATATGCCGGAAGGGTTGATTCGCCAGCTTGCATCGCCTCCTCACAATCCAAAAGAATGCGTTTTCGCGTTGACCACGCGAACGATCTCCGCGGACCTGAAGACCCAAATCACTCCCTGCCAATTCGGCGGCAATCCGGATTGCGGGTCGTGCGGATGCGTAGCGTCTATGGGCTTGGCGGCGATTGCCGCGCACAAACTGGGCGGCTTCATTCCGGTGGGGGCGATCTTTAGGACTTCTATTAAGATTGGCCAACGCAGATCGAAGCAGACAGCAGAGCCGCCGCATCAAGCTCCGGCATTGCGGGTTTTGCCTTAATCGGGGCGTGGAGACTCAGATGAAGGCGCAGTCCATTTCGATGGAGCAATCCGAGCTCACGGCTCTTCGAGAGCTGTCGGCGCGTATTGGCGGCAATCCGCTCCTGGCGCAGGCGAGCAGTGGAAATACATCTATCAAGGTGGGCGACGTCTTGTGGATCAAGGCATCCGGCAAGTGGTTGATCCAGGCGGAAGACGACGATTTTCTGGTTCCCGTTAAGCTGGCGAGAGCGAACAGGCGCCTGGAAGAAAACACAGCAATCCCGGAAACCGGGATGGAATCGCCGAGCCGCGTCCGCCCTTCCATTGAGACTGCGATGCACGCCATACTGCCGCACAAAGTGGTGATTCATGTCCACTCCGTGAACACCATCGCATGGGCGGTGAGGGAGGACGCGCCGCGGCGGCTTAACGCTCGCCTCTCCGGACTTCCTTGGCAGTGGATTCCCTACGCGCTGTCCGGCACTTCTCTCGCGAGGAGAATCGAGCACGCTCTCAAGCGTTTTTCTCAAACGAGCATCTTCGTATTGGGCAATCACGGGCTGGTCGTCTGCGGAAGCAGTTGCCGCTCAGCGGAGGAGTTACTTTCAGAAGTCGAAGGGCGTCTCGCCGTTGAGCCGCGCCCGGCTCCGGAGCCCGACTACGCTCTACTGAATCAGGCGGCTCCCGGATCGGCATGGTCTATTCCAGAGTGCGCCGGTGTTCACGCTTTGGCTACGGACGACATCTCCCGGCGCATACATTCCGGAGGCGTGCTCTATCCCTGTCAGGCTATTTTCTTGCGCGGAATCGGGTCTGGCCGCGGATACGCCGAGGAGATGCTTCTCATGGTTTCAAATCATGGAGTACTCGCAAGCGAGCACATGACGCGAGCAGAGCGGGAAACGCTGGTCGGCTTGGCGAATGTGGTACAGCGCATCGACGCATCCGCTCCGCTTCGATACTTAACGGCTTCGGAAGTGCTGGATGTAGTGAATGGAGACGGTGAAGCTTACCGGCGTAATGCCGATATAAACTTCCATTCCAAGGGCTCCGACGCGGCGCAGTCAAAGCAACTGATTGGCGCGCGTGAATAGGATCGCGAGGCGGCAAGCTTTGGTGAGATGCGCATCCTTCTTAGTCGATTGCGGCCGGATGCCGAGGCGATCGCGCCACTCGTTCACTGCGTTGCGGGCACAGCCGCGGTTTTCTCATCGGGAGGCTTAAAAGTTTCCCATTCGCCGGAAAAGTGCCGGTCGAGCCGGAGATGCCGCGAATCGAGGATGATTGTTCCTTCGCGCAATCGATCCGCGATAGCAGCAGGCAGGGGTTCGCCAAAAAGAAACGAGAGCTTGTCACCTTCTTTGCCGGTGGGCTTGTGCAATGCGTACAGCAGGAACGCGCTGTTCCCAAAGATCAAACGCCGAAATTCGATCTTTACAAAGTAATGCTTTTCCGGCTCGCGCCGCTCCTCAAGTTGAGTGACGATCCCTTTTAGAATGGCCCCCTTCGGAATCGCGATTTGCGTTCCCGGCAGTGCTACGGGATCGAGCAACACGCCTTCGATAGCGTCGCCCGTATATGCCGTCTTTTCGTCGATGGATGCCCGCAGTCCGACATGCAAAATCATTCCAAGCTGGAAGCCATCCCTTCAGGGCTACAGTGTTTTCGACCGGTTGAGCCGTGGCAGCGCCCGAGTCAAACAGGAGCGTGGATTCTCCACGAAACTCCCGGCATTGGGAATACTCGCCGCGGCTTACTGTGTAAACGTGCGACGAATCGTCGATGCGCAAAACAACACTCGCCGGAATGAGTGCGTTTCTCCCCGAGATGGGCGTCAGTTGATAATTCACCGCGGTATCGACCGAACAGATCTTAGAATTGGCAGGAATTCCATCCGCGATCACTTCCAGACTTGCCAGCTCGAAATTCGTTGCGTTGACAGTGAAGGACCCGTGGAAGGGCAGGATCGGAAACTCGTGGAGGGCGGCCTGTATATGGTACCTGCTACTGGCAAGCGGCACTGCGTATTTGAACCCATAAACAGCCGCTCCGTTGCCGGTAGATTCGCCCGTGTAGGTGAACTGGATACCCGCATCGAAAAAAATGTTTTCGAGATATCCTACGAAGCCGCCGGACGATATCGGGCCGTTCTTCACTACGCTGTCGATCGTCGAGGACGAAAAGTTGTTCTCGCCGTGCCACGAATAGATCTCCTGGCCTTCGGAGACTGCCACATCCAGCCGGAGGCGATCGTGCATCACTTCCTTTCTGATCGGCGTCTGGGACTCGTAAGCGCAGCCCGGCAGCAGATCTCTCGAATTCTCGAAATAGGTTCGGTCGATGGTTTGAACGCAGGCGTAATTCGCCGACTTTTTGATTTGCGCGGCGACGCTCCGGCGAACCTGCTCAAGGATTATTGCCGGGTTTTCCGGCGCGGCGGACGCGGTCCCGATAAGCGAAAGACAAATAAGAAGCCGGTACATCGCGATTCTCCGAATATTACACCCGGCGTTACTCCGGCTTCCCCGTGGCGGCATGATGCCTCTGGATTAATCGAAGAGCGGCCAACGAGGACGCGGCCAGCGCAAGCGCGATTGCCGCTATAAGAAATCCGTGTCCCCTTAGGTATTCGAAAGTTCGATGACCGTAATGCCGGCCCAGATAGGCCAGGGTGAAATAGCGAATGATCCTAGCCGATAGCACTACCGCAATAAAGTACGACCATCGGACTTCGAGCGCGCCCGCGCAAAAGACCGGGATTTTCATCGGCAGGGGAAGCGGCGATATTGCCGGGATGAACACCGTCACCAATCCGTAGCGCTGAAACCAAATGTGCAGGCGCGCGCCGGCTCGGCTCGAAATGTATTTCGAAAGCAGCACTTCGCCTCCAATTCTGGCGATCGAGAAAAGTATCAGGCTGCCGGCGAGCGAGCCGAGAACCGCCCATAACGCCGCAATATAGGCCTGCTGGGGTTTTTCCGTGGCGAAGGCGATGAGCAGCGCATCGACGCCTCCCACAACGGGCAGCCCTGCCGAATCGAGGATCGCCAAAAAGCACAGGCCGTGCGGACCCCAGGAGAGCAGAACGCCGGCCAAATGCGTCCACCAGGAACTCAGGCTGCTAGAGACGTGCTTCAGGCATTGCTCCTACAGCTAGCGGCCATCGCGCCCGGACTTCAGCATGGCGATCAGGGCGGCTTCATCGACGACCGGGATATTCAACGCTTGCGCCTTATCGAGCTTCGAGCCGGCTTCTTCGCCCGCGACAACATAACTGGTCTTGCCGCTGACCGATCCGGCGACTTTGCCGCCCTCGGCTTCAATGCGCTCCTTCGCCTCTTCGCGCGTGAGAGTCGGCAGAGTGCCGGTCAGCACAAACGTCATCCCGGTGAGCGGTCCGCTTTTCCGCGCTTCTTTGGGCCCAGTGAAGCGCAAGCCCGCTGCGCGAAGCCGCTTGATCAACTCGCGATTTCGCTCTTCATCGAAAAACTGCCGGATTGACTCGGCCACTTTCGGTCCAACCTCATTCGCCTCCTGCAAGACTTGGGGCGCGGCGGCGGCAATTTCGTCGAGACCGCCGAAATGCGCGGCAAGAATTTGCGCCGTGCGCTCTCCAACAAAGGGGATGCCGAGTCCATTCAGTACTCGCGCCAGCGGTTGAGAACGGGAACGATCGATATTTTGTATCACTTTGGAAGCGGACTTTTTTCCCATCCGCTCGAGTTCGAGGAGCTGCTCCACGGTGAGATCGTAGAGATCGGCAATGTTGCGCACGAGCGCCCGGCTCAGAAGCTGGTCAACGAGCGCATCGCCCATGCCGTCGATATCCATTACTCCGCGGGAAGCGAAATGCAGAAGGGATTCCCGCAGGCGCGCCGGGCAATTTGTATTCACGCACCGGCTCGCCGCTTCGCCTTCTTCACGGACAATATGGCCGCCGCAAACCGGGCAAGCCGACGGCATGTGAAAGGGCCGACGCCGCGCTGCGGGTTCCAGAACGCGCACGATCTTTGGGATGACGTCGCCGCTCCGCTCGACCACAACGGTATCGCCAATCTCCACACCCAGCCGCGCGATCTCATCTTCATTGTGCAGCGTAGCGCGTGAGACGGTTACTCCTCCAACCGCAACCGGCTTAAGATGAGCTACCGGCGTGAGCGTGCCGGTGCGGCCCACTTGCACTTCAATGCTCTCGAGCACGGTGGATGCCTGGCGCGCCGGATATTTGAAGGCGATCGCCCAGCGAGGCGCCTTCGAGGTCCAACCAAGCTGTTCCTGCTGCGCGACCGAGTCTATTTTTGCAACTACACCGTCGATTTCATAAGGCAGCGTGTCCCGTTTCGTTTCCCACTCGCGAATAAAACCGAGCAGATCGTCTACTCCGCTGCACTTTTTTCGGCAAGGATTTACTTTGAACCCGGCCGTAGAGAGAGTTTCCAAACTCTCCCAGTGCGACGTGAACATAGGCTGTCCGTCGCGCAGCAGGAAATAAGTGAAGTAATCGAGCTGACGTCCCGCTGTCACCGAAGGATCGAGCGCGCGCAGCGCCCCGGCCGCCGCATTTCGCGGATTCGCAAACCCTACCAATCCATTCCGTTCACGCTCTTCGTTCAAGCGTTCAAAAGAGCGGCGCTGCATGACCACTTCGCCGCGAGCTTCAAAGGTTTCCGCTAGTCGAGATTGTTTCCGCACGCGAAGCGGAAGAGATCGAATCGTGCGCGCGTTGCCGGTGACGTCTTCGCCAATTCGCCCATCCCCGCGCGTGAGGGCTTGCTCGAACTTTCCATCCACATAGCGAGCGGCCATCGAGAGACCATCCAGCTTCAGCTCCGCCACGTACTCATAACCCGCGGATTTCAGAAGCGCGCGCACGCGCGCGTCAAACGCTCGAAGCTCTTCCTCGTTCAGCGCGTTATCGAGGCTCAGCATCGGCGAGCTGTGCGGTACTTTGACAAAGCCTTCGCGCGGTTGGCCTCCTACGCGCTGGGTAGGCGAATCGGGCGCGCGCAATTCCGGGCGCGTCTCTTCCAGATCGCGCAGCTCGCGCATCAGGCGGTCGTACTCGGCGTCCGAGATTTCCGGCTTATCCAGAACATAGTACTGGTATTCGTGATGTTCTATTTGCTTACGCAGATTTTCCCAGCGCCTGGTAGGCGAATCTTTCATTGCGGAACCTATAATGTGAGCTTGGAATCTTTCCACGCGAAGCGCGCCGCGATCATCTACAATCCAGTCGCAAGAGGGCTATCGCGCCGCCAACACTTGCTCCAACGTACCACCGCTCTGCTGGGGCGACAGGGCATAGAAGCAAGCCTCATTCCGACCACCGGTCCAGGAAGCGCAACCGCGCAGGCACGGCGGCAAATCGAGGGCGGCTGCGACTTGATTATCGCGGCGGGAGGGGACGGGACCATCAATGAAGTCGCCAATGGCATGCTGCATACCGGCGTGCCTCTTGCCCTATTCCCCGGGGGGACGGCGAATGTTCTGGCTCGCGAAATGCGGGTGCCGATTCACCTTGAAAGAGCCGCGGCCCAAATTTCAAATCTGCGCCCCGCTCTGATTTCGGCCGGCCGTTTACGCATCGGAGATTCGGATGAGCGATGTTTCTTGTGCATGGCCGGAGCCGGCTTGGATGCCGAGATTGTTTCTCGTATCAACTTGGATCTGAAAGCCGCGGCCGGCAAGCTGGCATATTACATCGGCGGGTTTGCTCAAATTGCGCGGCCGCTGCCTGAATTCGAAGTGACAGTCGATGGGAAGCGGTTTGAAGCCAGCTTCGCTTTAATCAGCCGCGTGCGAAATTATGGAGGCGATCTCGAAATCGCGCGCGGCGCGTCGCTGTTGCGCAACGATTTTGAAGTTGTTTTATTCCGCGGCACATTAGGCGCCCGATATTTGGCTTATCTGGTCGGAGTCGCTTTTGGAAGGGCGCACCGCATGAAGGGCTGCACGGTGCTGCGCGGCCACGCCGTCATCTGCCATCCCTCCCCGGGACACGAAATATACGCGCAGATGGATGGAGAATTGGCGGGCACCCTGCCGATGACAACGGAGATTGTGCCCGACGCGCTGACGTTACTCATGACACCGGAATACTTGGCGCGAGAGCAATCCCATCTCGCGATTCCCGCGTGCGCTTAAACCGGCGGTCATGGACAACATTACGCACTCGCTCACCGGGTTCGCGCTGGCTCGCTCAGGGCTGAACCGCTTTTGTCCGCGAGCGACTCTGCTGCTGATCCTTTCGGCAAACGCTCCCGATCTGGACATCGTCGCGCTTCGCCGCGGAGCGCTGCGCTATCTGGAAATCCATCGGGGATATTCGCATTCCCTAATCGGTCTGCCGTTCCTCGCGCTGCTTTCGGTGGTAGTGGTCGCGGCGATCTATCGCGAAAAACTGCCGTGGCTGAGAGCCTGGGGCTTATGCTGCGTGGGAGTAGCCAGCCATCTGCTGTTGGACTCGACGAATAGCTATGGAACCCGGCTTCTGCTGCCATTTTCGTCTACCTGGTTCCACCTGGATTTGAACAGTCTGTACGACGGGTCGATTATGGTGGTGCTGGTTTTCGCCGCGGTCTGGCCCTCCTTCGCGCGGCTGGTCGGTAGAGAAATCGGCGACCGGACGCCGATCGGCCGGGGCATTGCAATCTTTGCGCTGGCGTTTATTGTGCTGTTCGATAGCGGGCGCGCGATCCTGCACGGGCGCGCGATCGCGCAGATGCAGGCACGGCTCTACGAAGGCGTGCCGCCTCTCGAAAGCGCAGCTTTACCGGGGCCATTCAATCCGTTTCGATGGGTGGGAATCGTGGAAACCCCTAGTGCGTACCGGATGATGAATGTGAATACGCTCGGCAGCCTGGACGAAGAGGCAGCCAAGATTTTCTACAAGCCTCGGCGGGATTTAAAGATGGAAAATGCGGAAGCCACCGCTCCGTTCCGTTATTTTCTCTACTTTGCGCGCTTTCCGGTTTGGTCTGAAGTACCAGTTCTGCTCGATCAAGGGCAGGGGACGCGCCTAGATCTGACAGATCTTCGGTTCGGCATTCCCGGCTCGGGGTCGTTTCACTGCATCGCTTTGGAAGACAGCCGCGGCCGGATTTTGCAGTCGTCGTTCACTTACGGATCGGGGTCAGACTTGGGATGGGGTGGAAGGCAAGGGCGATGAACCCTTCCGCTGCTTTTGACTAGCACGGCCGAATCCGGCGAGCCTTCGGGCCGATCCCAACGTTTCCACGACGATCCGCCGGCTCAACTGCGCCGGATCGACGCTATATGTTCCCGATTGCACAGCGCGCATCGCCTGCAGAGCGTGACGCCGCATCGCAGACGCGCCATTTTCGAGGCCGTTGAGGACCGAACTCAGCCTGGATAACTGGACGCCATCCGCGCTGGGAGCATCTCTATCCGGCTCCGCTCGCTCCGCTCCAGCAGCGCTTTTCTTGATTTCACTCATGAAGCCACTCCGAAAATATCGTTCACTCATCCACGACTTTCTTGCTTTGAGTCTTAGTTGTCTTATCGGCGACTCTCTCTCACGGATTTAGTGGTGTAAGCACGAGAACTTGCGCTTCGCGGCCATTTATCGCCCATCAAATTGAATGTTGGGTGATAGAATCGGCATCGTTTGAAGGGCCGGGCCGAAGCAATCGAGCGAGACCGCGCGGACCTTGCGGAATTGCGAAAGAAGTACGGCATCGCTCTCCATGCCGAAAACGATGAATCCCTTTACGGCAAAGCAGTCAGCCTGAAACTGACCCGTAAGGTTCTTTCGCCTTCGAAGGTGGTCATCCCCTGCTCAGCGGAACTGGCGGATATTGGTTTAGCGGATCCTTGCCTGATCGTGCCCTCGACTCTTCCGCTCGAATTGTTACCCGCACATAAATCGCTAGCGGTGGGCGGGCAGGTGGTTTCGATCAACCGATCGCCGCTGGCGCTGCCTGTTTATCTCATGGATGAGGCGTGGCGAGCGCAGGGATACTGGAACGGACAGCCGCTCCCGATCTTGACCGCGATCCACGGTGAATACCGCTATCTGGTTCGCCAGAAGTCGTATTTTTTTCGGTTTGAAAAGTTTCGCGGTGAAGATCTCGATCATCTCTCTCCCAAGCAGCCTGATCCGCGCGACCTGAAGCTGGACCGCTATCACTGGGGCGACGATTTGAGTGAGGATTTGACCGTAGTTATCGCCGAATACTGATTGCGTCGGACTACTTGGTTCTTGTAATCTCCAGATATGGAGAATATACTCCATATGTAGAGATTATGCAACGGGCCTTGGCACAAAAGGAATTCACCGCAATTCCACTCGGACAGCGATCCGATTCGGCAGTCAGGAAGCGGCTGTCGGGACCTGCGATGCGCACATTCCTAAACATCGCGGCAGCGTGGAGTATTTCCGTTGCCGAACAGCAGGCGCTGCTTGGATACCCGGCGGCTTCCACCTATCACAAGCACAAGGCTGGCCAGATCGGCACGCTTTCCTTCGATACGTTGACCCGGATTTCTCTTTTGATCGGAATCTACAAAGCACTGCACATCTTGTATCCCGATGACGCCCTGGCGGACCGTTGGCTGGCATTACCGAATAGCAATCCGCTGTTCGGCGGCCGTACTCCGCTCACTCTGATGATGGAAACAGGCATTGATGGCCTGTACAAGGTGCGGCGTCTCCTCGATGGGCGTCGTGGCTGAGATCGCCGCCCCGAAAATTCCAGCGAGCTTGACCGGCGCCTTCCGGCTGGTGCCCACTCGCTATCCCACAGTGGGCATTCTGGACGTTATCGCCTCTGCTCAAGACCTCGATGTGGTCATCGAGCTCGAGACCTGGACAAATGATCGCGTCTCAACGGAGATCGGCGTTCTTCACCGGCTTCCACGCGAAGAATGGGTTATGGGAAAGCCCATGGCTTCGGTAATTATGGCGGCTTTTTGCCATCCCCGTGCCGGCGGAGCACGATTCAGCGGACCGGAACGAGGGGCTTGGTACGCTTGCCGGACGATTTCTACCGCCCATGCGGAGGTGATTTACCATCGAACCGAAGAGCTGGCTGAAATTGGCGTCTTCGACACGTTTGTCCAGATGCGCGCGTATATGGCGGATTTCAAAGCTATTTTCGAAGATATCCGCGAGCGTCGGCCCGAGTTCGAGCCGCTCCATGACGCGCGCAGCTATGGCGCTTCACAAGCATTTGGGCACAAGCTGCTCGAAAACGGATCAAACGGAATCCTGTACCGCAGCGTTCGCGACCCCTCCGGTGAATGCATCGCTTGCTTCCGGCCCAAGCTGGTGAAGCATGTACGCGAAAGCGCCCATTTCGAATATCGCTGGAACGGTTCTCGGACTCCAGTGGTGAAGGCGCTGAGCTAATGGGCTAATCCACTTCAGAAGTTCGGTAACGCATGTCGGAACGAAGACAACCCTCCACGACAGTGAAATCTACGGGTAGCGCGTTTTGCGGCCAAGTGAAAGTCTATTAGGGGGTTGGAGACGGACTTAGGGCACTGGAAGTAAGCGCTAGCACATTGCGCCCACGAATTACCAATTCAAGCCAGCTTCCGTCGCGTCAGCTTCTGTAAACTTCAGAAACTCATCTGCCCGGTCGAGCGGCATGACTTCCGATGTAAGGTTACTGATATCGCCAATTTGAAGCCTGAAAGCTTCATCGACCCCGGTTTCAATCGTGATGCGGTATTCATTTTGGTGAGCAAAACGCGACGGCTTTTTAAACCTCCCAACCCTGCCAGAGTAGCTGTTATCGTCGTAGTATTCGACAGGCGCTCCTCCCATTGTGAGCTTCTGCTCCGTAGCTGCGATGCCCAATCGATTGAGAAACTCTTGGGTGTTTGTGACCAGTACTAAGGAGTCTCCAAACCAATCGTGTTCCCGTGGGAAAAGGAGGTTCTTCACAGGCTTCGTGAGGGCATATAGGCAGAATAGATTACAGTGCCGCGTTCGGTTCATCGAGAATGTGATCGGCCCCGCGAGATCTTCTGGAGGTATGCTGATTCGACCGACGCCTGGAGCGCCAGTGTCGATGTAAGTCTCGCCGAGGTCCTTTGGCTGAATGATGGAATCGACGCCTTCACGCCTGTCTGCGCGAGCCGTGTCGGCCTCCAACTCGCGGAAATAGGAAAGCGTGTTCATGTAGAGCAGCCCTGTTCGGAATTGCTCCATGTGTTCCTTTCTGCCGAGCTTTATGAAGATCATCCATGGCTGTCCGTGAGAATCCCGCATATCCACATTTTGTAGGAGATCTCCGCCACCGCGAAGCGATATCCCGGATCGGGGCACCCATTTCTGCTACTAACGTCGGTTAGGTTCGCACCGAGAGCTCACGATGAAGTTCATCCTTGATCAGGTAAGTAACGAAGACGCCGTATCGTTCTTGAGTTCACTTGTCCGTCTAGTCGGCGTTCCAGACAAGTAGCGCTATTGGCCGTCGGTGGCCGCGAGGTCATCGCGATACGTGAGCGTGCTTCTGAAAGCGTTCCACTGAGCCAGTCTATTGGACGGCCTTCGATGGACAGCTCATTCCGCTGAAATAATGCGGAGCGAAGACTTGCGAGCCTTGCGGATCGAGACTGAACTTCACCGCGGCGGGATGGCCATTGATGATTTCCGGGCCCGCTGAAGTCTTCTGCACCCATTCCATCTGGTATTGATTGCCCGTCGGCTCCCACCGCTCGGCGGTATCGAGAAGATGCCAAATTGCCCATAGGCCGCTTCTATCGTCAATTTGCGTGTCGAGGCCGCCGCTGCCGAACCTTACCAGCAGCCGCGCGTTTTGTGTCGAGCCGGGCCAGGTGAAAGTCTGCGGCCGGGCGCTTTGCAAATCTGTGCTGAGCGTCTGGCCGTCGATTGTCAGAGTGACATGATTTACATCGGGGGCGGGAAGCGGCTGCATGGAGAACGTCAGGTTGGCTTGCGCGCCGTTCTTATAGAGAGCGTCGGATAGGTGTTTGGCATGGTTGAGAAAACGAAGAAAGGCCGGTGTCACCGCGAGTTGCTGGCCCGGCGTGGCGGCATATTCAGAGCCGGAAAGCACCACGGACTGCTTGAGGCTGTTATTCACAAATTGCCACAACTGTCCCTCCTGCGGTTTCAGAAAGCCGTTTAGCTCCTCTAAAGTCGTATCGGTAACCGCCTTCGGATTGAACGGGTATTTTGCGAACATCCGATTCATCGCATTGCACATTCCCGCTGCGGTGGCATTCACCGGGCCCGCGCCCGCTCCTTTCAAAAGAAACGGTACGCGGACGATCGGCTCTTTTAATATCTGCGTGGCCTTTGAAATGACGCTCGATTTCGGATCGGCCGGATCGGGCGTAAAGTTGAGAGCCAAGGTGCTCACTGTGTTTTCGGCCTGCGTCGCACTGTTATTAGCGGCGCTTACGTTATTCGGGTCCGCATTGGCGGCGGCTTCGAGTGCGCTGGACAGCGCGATCAGGCTTTGCATGTAGGCGTTGTTCGATGGCGCGACCAGCTTCTGCGAGCAGCCGGGCGGCGTAACGAACTGCACCGGCTGAAAGGCTTGCGATACATCTTTATTCGCCGCCGTATTCTCTGAAGCGACACATAGCACTTCGAGCAAAGGGAACGGCGGACTGCTCATTTTGCCCAGCTTATTGGCCGCATCGGGTACGCTTTGGTACCCCGCCAGCGATGTCGCATTCAGATAAGCTTGCCAGGTTTTAGCGAAGTCCTGGTCGTAGTGCTGCGCCAGTTCCTGTTTAAGCTGCTGCCGGTCTTGCGCCGCATTGATCCGCTCTCCAAGCACCCACTCTTCCCCGCTAAGAAACCGCGCCGGGTCTTCCAGCTCCTTCTGAAATGCGGAATAGCCGTTCTTTGTGAACTCCGGATCGACCCGGTACTTGTTGATTACCGTCTCCGCCGATCCCGGATAATCCGTATTGAAGACGATGGCTTTCTGTCCCTTGCCTGCTTCGCCGAGCAGCGCCTGATAAATCCGGTCTTCCTGTTTCGATCGCTTCAGGAAAGCGCGCGCCGTTTCTACGGCCGTTGCGTCAGGCGCCGCGAATCTCGGATAGGGATTCTCAGCCGCCAGGCCGGCCGCGTAGAACTCGAAGTTTTTCTGCGCCAGTCTTTGGCGCTCGTCATCCACCTGCCGACCCTGCTGCCAATGCAGCAGCAGCACCGGAGCCAAAAAGTCGCCGGTACTCTTTTCGTGGCGATCGGCAGTAATCAAGTAGGCTTTGAGCGCGTTGTAAAGATAGCTGTAACCCTGGGCTTCGTACGTCTCCGGAGCGTCCAAAATCGCGATCAGCTTTTGTTGAGTGGGTGCTAACAGTATCTTCCGGAAAAGCGCGTAGTATGTGGTCCGCAGCGGCTCTCTAATCGCCTCGCCGGTATATAGGAAGGCGTCATATCCCCACGGAACGCCGTCGTCCCGGTACGAATTCAGGCGCGCCAAAGCGTCTCTTAACCGCGTGAGACGCTGGAGCGAATCCAGAGACGCGAGTTGGCCCGCGGGAAGAGCGGCGGAGGGAACGGCACGGGCTGCTTCGACAGCGTCGTTGACCAGAGCGCGGTTGTTGGTGTACGAAACAATCCACCAGAGGGCCATGAGAAGCGCGACAGTGGACGCGGCCACTAGCAGCAGACGCCGGGCGAGGCTCAGCTTTACATTGTGCTGGGCGACAGTGGTAGCGGGCCGGTCGGCCAAAATGATTTCGGGAAAAAGATGTCCGAGGAAGACCCACTGCGGAGCCTTGCGCGCCCCTATTTCACCACGCGCTTCCACTTGGCCGGCCGCCGCGCGCGGTTTGAATATGCGGGTTGCTCCGGCATCGAATTCCTGTTCTTCGACCATCGGTGCTTGAGCCGCGGGAGCGAGATCCGCCACTGTCACCGGACGCACGCCGGTGAAATAGAAGCCGCGCAGAAACGGCGACGTTCCTAACTGGCTAGGACGGCACAAGTCGACCAGAAATTGAACCAGCAGCGGACGCAGCTTCGCAAACTCCCGCGGAAATTCATACACGTTGGGAAGCTTCCCCGAATCGTGCTCGCGAGCCAGATAGACCGGACGCTTGTCGCAAAGAGAATAGTAGAGATCCTGAAACGCCTCGGTCAACCGCCGCGTCTGCTGCTCGGCATAAACTCCGTAACCTTGTTCCGTCTGCAACGGCAGCGTTACGCCTAGAATCTCGGCTGCTTCGGCTTCGGTGAAGTCTTCGACGAAGTCGCGGAAATAAGCGATCTTGTCGGCCTTTGTGAACAACACGTAGACCGGAAAGCTCGATCCGAGCTCTTGTGAAAGCTCGGTCAGGATGGTTTGGAACTGCCGCGCCTTCGCCGCCAGCGCGTCGGCTCCTCCTGCCTGTAGGAACGTCTCGCAATCCACCGTGAACACCACGGTTCGAGTAGGTGGAAATTTCGCGGCCATGATCGCCGACATGCGCACGGGAAGAAATTTCCGGAAAAGTCTCCTCCGCGCGGCCGCGTCGGCGATGAGATTTCCCGCGGGATCGACAAAAAGCGTATTCCGCGAGAACCAAAGGTTCACAGTTCGCGTGGGCGCGACTACGTAATCCTGGTAAGCGTGGCCGGCCAGCAATTCGGGTTCAATTCCGGACTTCGCAAGTACGCTCGTTTTCGCAGATCCGGAATCGCCGATCAGAAATACCGCCGGCAGCGCGCCGAGCTGCCTGACACCCCGGGCCGCGCGCATGCGCTTGGAGGCTTCCGCGAAATTGTATTCGATCTCCGCTCCCGCCGCCGCTCCTCCGTCTAGTGGTAAATCGCCGACTGGCTTCGGGCGAAGCAGTAAGTAACCCGCAAATCCAGCCAGTCCGATGAACCAAAGGCCAGCCCGCAAAAAATAAAGGCCCGGAGGGTGAAGACCTAGCCAGACGCCCAGCTCCCAGGTCAGCGCCAGCCAGACGATCAGGACGATTATGGCGATCCATGTGGATCGGGAAATCTTCATAAATATCCTAAAAACCGGCCCCAGCCGCTATGTTCTGCAATTGACCGGCGGAAGAGGATAACGAAATCTTGAATATCACAAACAACACCAAAGCCAATACCACGCAACCGACGGCGACCCATCTCAAACGGGGAATCCATTTGTCGCCCGAAGGCGCGATGCTCTGTGGCGTGATTTGCCATGCCGGAGCGGGAATGGCGCGGATGCGGCGAATTTTTTCTTCGATTTGCCCCAGAATCGATCGGATCTCCGCTGTACCGCTGGCGCTGTAGCGGCCACCGAATCCGAGCAGTAAACACAGTTGATGCACTTCGAGTAAATCCGCCAGGGCCTCCGAGTCTTGCCGCCCCAGTAGGCGGTCGACATTCCGGAAGAAGATTTCGCCGGCGACATGCACGCCGAACAACTCCTCCTGCATGGGCTTACGCGGCCAATCGGCGAAAATCGGATTGCCCGAATTGAGAATGGATTCGTCCAGGAACGCTACCACGGCAAACGTCGCCACGCGCAGGTCTTCAAGGGTATAGCCGCGCCGCAAGCCGTCTTGCTCGGCTACCTTGAGCGCATTGCGGACTTGAGCGCGGAATCCCTCCGGATCTCCCACGCGCTGGCGGTTGGCCCGTAATCGCGCGATCACCGTGAGAACTTCTTGAAAAACCAAGCCCAGATTGTCGGAGCGCTTGGGCGCCGACGTCGCGCCGACGGGGGATTGAGGTGTGGTGGCCATGAAAATGGATCAGGATTCGAGCAGCACGAGTAGTTCCAATTCCGGGTTTGGAATCTCGCCCGGTACATAGATTCCCACTCTCCGCGTTTCCAGTAAATGGTCCCAGCAAGGTCCGCCGCGGCTGACCGAAAAGTATTGATTGGAAATGCGCGGGGAGAGAGAAGACGGCGGATTTGGAGCGTGTGTCAGGCGCAATCCCGGCAACGCTCGCTTGACGAGCTCCGGGACAAAGCGCGCCGAACAGACTTTGACGAGCGCCGGCGCGGCCGTGATCAACTCAGCCTCTCCCATATTCGAGCCGATCGAAAAAAACCATTTGGATTGCCCAAAGAAACGCGAATCTTTGAGGTCCGCTTCCCAGAAATAGCGGTCTGATTGCTCGAGCTTGATCGCTATGCAATTGGTTGGAATCACGAGCTCGAGGTGCTCGCGAATATGCGTATCCAGCGCCTCGAAGCAGGATTGAAGATCCAGGTGATCGTAAAGCGGCAAGTTCGCGGGCGACGAATCGAGACCGAAAGTGCATAATGCCCCGCCGAGACGCAGCATTTCCACGTACAGTTCTTCGGGATGGCCTTGCTTGGAGAGATACAGGTGACGCAATGCGGCAAGCCCGCTGTTTACCGCGTGCAGAAACCAGAAACTTGCGATTTGCTGCGCGGACATGCCGCTCTGCTGGCGATCGTAACCGCGCGTGGCGCCGGTGAACGCGGAGTTCTTCTGGGTCAGGATCTCAATCAACCGGCGCGTCATCGCCATCAGAGCCTCGCTCGCTTGAAAGCGGATGACCGGCGGAATGAACTTCTCGTCGAAAATGAAATGACCAGCGCCATCCCGCAAAATGCGCGCTAGGGGAAGAAGCTGATAATCGTCTTTTTTCTCACTCTCGAACACGAACCGTATATTCTTACGGCCGAAGCGTACCGGCTTCTCGTCTCCGCCCGTAATCTCGTCGAATACGGGGCGCTCCTCGGCCAGATAGCGCGCGCCATTCGACTTCGGGTCCGGCTCCAGGGCGCAGTTGCCTCCCAATAGCTTGCGCTTGGGAACCGCCAGATAGGCGGTCAGCGTATCCGAAGTAGGCGGAAAGATCGCTTCCATTTGCCGCGGCTCCGGAAGGGGGTCGGAGGAAGGCATATCGAAGGCGAGCCCGTCTTCAAAGACCCCGCGAGCGTGCGAAAGAAGAAGCGTGCCGTTCCGCAAGGCTTCCGCGTTCAACTCATAACCAAGCAGTCCGGAGGGGCTGAACCAAAGCGTCTCCGCTGAAAACTGGATTGCGTCTTCAAAATATCGGCTCTGAGCTTGAAAGTGATGCGGCCCCAGGTACATGCCCTCGGCCCAGACGATTCTTGAAAGATGTCTCACAGACTAGTAGGTTTTCCCGATTCTCTATCATAGTGGCTAGCGAGGAGACGCGTTTCATGTCAGCGGTCGATTTTCTTGGAGGCAAGTACCGGCAATCGGAGCAGATCTTGCCCGGCCCCGTACAAACCTTCCGGGCCAACGAGTCTTCAACGGGCCGCTCCGTATTCGTCCATCGCGTATCCACCTCCGGCGATACCGCCCAGCAAATCTCGCTGTTGCGGCTGCTGTCTCTCGCGTTATTGCGGTCCACGACGACGCGCAATTTAGTGCTCGATATCACGGAAGAGGGCGGCTTCTGGTATGTGGTGACGCAAAGCGAGCCGCAATGCCTGTTGCTGCGGGAGTGGCTGCAATTTGAGATCGATCAGACAGCCGGCCAAAGCAACCCCTCCCTAAAGCGCGAGCCGGCTCCTCCGCCCGTAAAGGAACCGGCAACCCAGCCGCCTCCCGCGAAACCCGAAGCTTCGAAAGCCGAACCGCCCAAGCAGGAGACTGGCGAATTCACTCGTTTCTTCAAAGGCGGTATGCCGGGCGTGAAGCCGGCGGCAAATCGCGAAAGGCCGTCAAATCCGGGCGTGACGCGCGGCCAAGATCGTCCTAGCAGAATCAGCGGTTTCGTTCAGCGTCCTAACACGCCGGGAGTTCCCTTGCCCCAGCGCTCGCACGAGCCGGGGGAGTTCACCAGGATTTTTTCACGTCCCGCGGACGAGGCGGCAAGTACCGGGCCGAAGTCCCAGCCGCCCGCCGCGCTATTCCCCGAGATGTTTCCCGCCACGTCGGGAATACCCGCTCCGACGCCTGCGCCGTCAGCGGAGCCGGGCGAATATACGCGCATCTTTGGAAAAGGCAATGCGCCGCCTGCGATTCAGCAGCCTTCCACTACAGTCTCTCCGCGCGCCCGTTCGTTTGACGAGTCGCTGACGAAGGCCGCGCCGGCAGGACCGTCCGCTCCGGTTCCCCCAATCGCGAAAGGGCCAAGCGAATACACGCAGGTGATCCAGCGGAAACCGCCGCAAGAAGCCTCTGTGGCAGCGCCCGCTCCGGGAGGCGCCGGTTCCAGCGTGCCGCCCGTCCCGCCTCTGAATCTGAGTGTTCCCAAGGTTCAGCCACCCGCCGCGCCGTCCCTAAAGATGCCCGCGGCAGCCATGCCCACAGCCCCGCCGCCTATTAACGTAGCCGGATCTAACAAAATGCTCATCATCTTCTTTTCGATCTTAGGCGCTCTGGCCGTCCTGATCGTTATCGTCTGTGCAATCGTTCTCAAGAAATGACGCCACTTTCCAATTCATCCTGTCAGCGCCTGTCTCGAAGATTCATTTTGCAAACCGCAATCGCCGCGCTCTTCGTTCTCTTATCCAGCTACGCGCAGACTCCCACTACGCCCGCCCATACGAATTTCTCCGGCCGCTGGCGCATGCTGAAGGACAAGAGCGATTTCGGAGGGTTCGCCATGCCCGACATTGTGGTGCAAGCGATCGACCAGCACGGTTTCACTTTGAACGTTCACACGGTGGAAACCAGCGGGCATAAAACATCGTCAGCCGACGTTACTTATTTCACCGACGGATCAATCGTTAAAAACATGATCAATGGCCGGGATGCCGAAAGCAAAGCTTTTTGGGATGGTCCGGCGCTGATGATCCGGACGGATACGAAGGATTCAAAAGGGGAAGACATTGTGATGCAGGATCGTTGGGAGCTTTCCCCGGATGGACGAACACTTACCCGGACCAGCCACATCAGCACGCCAAAAGGGCACGCGGATATGAAACTGATTTCTACGAAAGAAAAGGCTGACTAAGGCTTTTTCTTTGCCAGCCAGGTAAGCGCCCGTTGCGCGGCATAATAGCCGCATAGCCCGTGTACGGAACCTCCAGGCGGCGTCGAAGAGGAGCACAGATATACGCCCTTGAGCGGCGTACCGTAGCGGCGCCATGTGGGTCTGAGGAAAAACTGCTTCAGATTCATAACGCCCCCGCTGATGTCGCCTCCGATCAGGTTTTCATCCCAAGCTTGCATCTGTTCCGGATTGTGAACGGCCTTCGCGAGAACGCACTCCCGAAAGCCCGGAGCAAATCGCTCAATTTGAGCCTCGACCTGCTCAAGAGCCGACCCACGCCCGCCGTTTGGGACGTGGCAATAAGCCCAAACCGTGTGCAGACCGGCGGGAGCGCGGCTGCTATCGAAAAGACTCGGCTGGACCAGGAGCACAAAAGGCTTGTAGGGAGCTTGCCCCTCCCACGCTCTGCGCTCCGAAGCGGCGATCTCTTCGAGCGATCCGCCCAGGTGGACGGTGGCCGCGCGCAGGCAGTCTTTGGCCTTCCAGGGAATCGGCTCGCGCATCGCCCAGTCGATCTTGAAAACTCCCGGACCGTATTGATATCGCTCCAGCGAATTGCGGTACATTCGCGGCAGCCGGCTTCCGGCGAGACCGAGGAACTGGCGTGGCGTTACATCGCACAAAATGAGATCGGGTTGGCCCAATTTCTCGAGCGCTTCCACGCGAGACCCCGTCACAATGCGGCCGCCTGCCGATTGCAGCTCGGCGCTGAGCGCGTTTGAGATACTTTGCGCCCCGCCTCGCGGGATCGGCCAGCCTACCGCATGCGCCGAAGCGCCCATGATCAAACCGAAAGCGGAACTGAGCGGGGATTCTAATTTCAAGACGGAATGAGCGGCCAGCCCGGCGAAGAGCGCCCGCGCCCGAGGATTCTGAAACGAAGCTTTTGCGAAAATCGTGGCGGGTTGAATAGCGCGGATGCCGAACCCCGCGAGCAGGAAGGGGTGATGGGGCCAACGCAGCGGACGGAAGGTCTCGTTCACCAGCGCCGGCCAGTTCCTCGCCATCGGCTCAAAGATTTTGCGATAGGCAGCGGCGACCGATCCAAATTGCGCCGCGGTCTGCCCCACGTCTCGCTCCAGCATGACCGCCGTTCCATCGTCCAGTGGATGCGCAAGCGGAGCCGGGGGATGGATCCAATGAAGGCCATGCTCCTCCAAAGGCAGTGTTGCGAAGAAGGGAGAGGAAACAGCCATCGGGTGAACGGCGGATCCGAGATCGTGTACAAAGCCTGGGAGCGTCAGCTCTCCCGATCGAGCGGCGCCCCCGGCTATCGCGGCCGCCTCTCTTACTTCTACATCGATTCCGGATTGCGCCAGCACAATCGCGGCCGACAAGCCATTAGGCCCACTTCCAACAACGATAGCGGTGCGCTTCACCCTTCCGATTATCAGCCGAGGCGGCGCTCAAACATCCAGACCGACGGCGCGCATCAGTTCGAGCGCATTGCTGTGCTCGGCCACGCCCGAACGCAATTGATAGTCGAACTCGATCCGGCCGTCTACAATCCGATCGTCGAAGTGAACGTTTCGAGCGCCGGAGCCGAGATCGCGCTCGATATTCGTGAGCGCGAGGTCGTGTGTGGTTATCAGCCCGATCGCTCCCGAGCGGACCAGCCCCCGAACAATGGCGGCTGCTCCGATGCGCCGGTCGTGCGAGTTTGTTCCGCTCAAAAGTTCATCGAGAAGAAAGAGCACGGGTCGATCCTTGGCGAACTCGACAATTTGACGGATGCGCGTGATCTCGGCGAAAAAACGAGAGCGGTTGTCCTGCAGAGAATCGACGACGCGAATGGATGCACCCGGTTGAAGCGGCGAAATTCGCAGATGCTTTGCGGCGACGGGCGCGCCGGCCCAGGCCAGAACCGCATTCAATCCTACCGAGCGCAAAAGCGTACTTTTCCCGGACATGTTCGATCCGCTGACGATGAGCAGCCGTACTTCGCCGTTGAGCGTCGCATCGTTTGGAATGCACTTGGCAAACGGCAGCAGCGGATGCCGCAGCGCTTCCGCCTCGAAGCATGCCTCCGCGCTTTCGGACAGAACCGGAAACGTCCATTTCGGCCGCTCAAACGCGAGCGAAGCCAGCGACGAAAGCGCTTCGAATTCGCCCAGCGCTTTCACCCAGCCGCTAATATAACGGCCGGTTTCGCGACGCCACGCTTCCACGCCCATGGCGGCTTGCTCGCGCCAGAGCACCAGCGGCCGAATAACGCGAATCAGCAGATGATCGGCCGAATCAAGCAGCTCCATCCAGCGCTCCAGCCTCCGGATGCGGCCGGATGCGGCGAGGCCCCGGACGTCCAGCATGGCGCGAAGGTCTTTCAGCTTGCCGCTTGTGAAGCTCTCTCTCTCGAGCCGCTTCAGGAGTAGCGAAAGAATGCGCAGATCTTGCGCCGGCGTCTCCACTCCTTCGACGATCCTCTCGATGCGCTTGCGAACGCTAACCAGGAAAGCAAAATCCAATCCGACGATGGCGGCGAAAGGCCACAGTGGAAGGGCACCGGCGAGAAATGCGATCAGCGTGCCGCATCCCGCAACCACCAGCACTGGCGCAAGCTGCCGCAATAACGGGGAGAAGACCACGGGCTCCGCCGTTCCCCACTTTCCCAGAGCATCCGCATGGGCGCTTGAGCGGACATCCTCTCCGAGCAGCGCCAACTCTTCGCGAAGGTCTAAGCCAGGACGAAGCTCGCAAGCCGCTTCCTGCCGCGCGAGTACTTCGTCGCGCGTGGCGGGCGACAGAAGCCAATTCGCCAGCGTCCGCTCCCCGGCGGCGGTTCGTGCAGTCGCGATCAGCTCATACAAAGAGCCTTTTCCGAACGCGTCCAGATCGTCAGCGTATACGTGCGAGGCGTCGCGAAATGAATCCCCCGGATTGCCTGTCCCCGCCCAGCTATCTCCCAGCCGGGCCATGCCGCGCTCGTAATACCGGATGGCGCGTTCCGCGAGAGTGCGGCGTCGTATGACGCGCCGATGCCAAACCGCAAGCGCGGCGAAGGCGATCACAGGAGGCAGCAGAAACCAGCCGCCGATCCAGTGAGCACCGAACACGAGGCAGGCTAAAATCGCCTCAAGGATGCCTACGGCGAGCCGCCAATTACCGATCCGGATGAACCGCTGCCGCAGCAGTGCTTCCTCGGCGCGCCAGCGGTCGCATCGCGATCCGTACTCGTTTAGCGGGTCCATGTCATCCTGCTTGACGCAGTTCACAGGATAAACCGCGGCGTCGCGCTGCGAAACTGAAATCTTGGAGCGCATCATCGTTGGTTTCCATAAAGATGACGAGGACCATTGGGCAGCCGATCTCGATTGCGGCCACACACGTCATGTCCGCCACGATCCGCCTTGGCAGAATCGCCTGTGGGTGTTGAGCCCCGAAGGAAGAGCGCAGTTCCTGGGTGCGGAATTGAACTGCGTTAAGTGCGATGAAGAGCCCTCCGCGAGCGCCTCAGCCATAGCCGCCAAGCGTAAATCAGAAGATTGAGCGCGCAGATAGCGACGCCCATATAGACCAGCAGCCATTCCGAAAGGTCGGGATAAACGATCGAATCGAGGTAATGGATCAGAAAACCGCCATGATATGGATTGATTCCGGCTTTCGTTTCGAGCCACTGCTCGGCCAGCGTCAACGGGCACGGCAGCGGGCTTACTTCCACGATAATTCCCCACACCAGCGATAGAAGGTGAAAGGCGGTCAGAAAGGCGCGGCCTCGTGTCCAGAAAGCGCCGAAAATCACCCAAAGAATCCAGCAGAGATGTATCGCAAGAACGATTTCCGCCGCGGATCGCAAGCGTTACGATTAGCCTTCCGGAACGCCGGCCTTGCGGAAGACCGCGAGCGAGCTTTCCAGGCCTAGCTTCGCCGCCGCTTCCGGCGTCATGTCTTTCGCCCGTCCAAACACTTCCACGCTTAATGCGTCTTTGTAGCCGATAGTTTGAAGCGCCTGCAGGAAACCGGTCAGGTTGATGACCCCTTCGCCCGGCATTAGCCGGTGGTCGTCGCGAATTTGCTCCGGCGGCAGATTGGGCGAATCGTTGAAATGAACGTGTACGATCCGTACGCGCCCCGCCGCGATAATATCCGCTGTCGTCGCTCCGGCGTGATGCCAGTGCCAGGAATCGAGCAACAGTCCGACATTCGGCCCGCATTCCTTCGCAAATTCGAGCATGTCGTTCATGCGCCATATGAATTCGTAGGGAAACATCTTTCGAAGGTGCAGCGGTCCCAGGAACTCGAGCCCGAGTCTCACGTTCGATTGCGCCAGAATCCGCGCGCTCTCCGTGAATCGCTGTTTGTAGAGGCGCCTGAGCTCGTCCTTCGGCGTTTTGCTCGAAGGCATAATCCAGGTAATCATCCGCGGACAGCCGATCGCGGAAGCAAATGGCGCGGCTTCTTTCAGCTTGGGCAGCGACGCTTCAAACGCCGCATCGTCCTTGCGAAACTCAACCGGAAAGTCGATGACGGCCGGCCGGATGTTTAATTGACTGAGCAGATCGTTGGTCGCGGGCGCGCCCGCCTGCATGGCCGCATCCAGCATCACATCCGTTCCGGGATAGCCCGTCTTGGCTGCCAATCGCGCAAACTCCGGCCACTTCACTCTCCCGGAAAGCAGGACGCTGTTCAGAGACAGAAACATGTGGCGGCTGGGACGCGGAGAATTGAAGCGCCGCGCAAACGCGTTCCCCGCCAATGGGGCGGCGGCGAGAATTCCCAAAGCTTCCCGCCTGGTTAAAGGAGACCTTTTCACGTCGTTCTCGATAATACATGCTGGAGATTGAAAGCTTGAAATTCGGAAGCAAGAACCGGATAGCGGCTGGGGCTCGAGCGCGCCTATGATCGGCTTATGAGGCCTAAAATGTTGGATAACGAGAAATGCTGGAAAGCGGTTGTGGCTAAGGACAAGGCGGAAGACGGGCGATTTGTTTTCGGCGTTGTGACCACCGGCGTGTACTGCCGTCCCTCTTGTCCGGCTCGCGCGCCTTTGCGCCGGAATGTGCGCTTCTATGAGACTCGAGCCGAAGCCGAAAAGGATGGATTGCGCGCCTGCTTGCGCTGCCGCCCCGCGGACGTAACCAGCGCCGAATCGAACCGGGTTCGCATCCGTCGGTTGTGCGAGCACATTCGCCTGAATTGTCAAAACGGCGAGCCGCTCCGTCTCGAAGAACTCGGCAGGCAAGTGGGCTTGAGCTCATTTCACTTGCAGCGCATGTTCAAAGCGGTGGTTGGCGTCAGCCCGAAGGAGTATGTGGAAGCCTGCCGCATGGAAGCGCTGAAAGAGCAGCTTCGCGCTCGGGATTCCGTCACTAGCGCAATCTACGAAGCCGGCTTCAACTCCCCCAGCCGCGTCTATGAGCGCATCGATACACGCCTCGGCATGACGCCGGGCGAATACCGGGCGGGCGGCAAGGATGTATTCATCTCCTACGTCTCGATCGAAACTCCGCTGGGCCGCATGATGGCGGGCGCGACTGACCGCGGATTGTGCTTTCTCCAGTTTGGAGAATCGGTCGACCAGCTTCTCGACTCGCTTCGAAAGGAGTATCCGGCAGCAACGATCGAGCCGATGAGAACGCCTTACCCGGAGCAGTTCGATCTCTGGATGAAATCCCTCTCGAAGTATTTGCGGCGCGAACAGATTCGGCTCGACGTGCCGATTGACGTCCGGGGAACCGCCTTCCAGCTCAAGGTCTGGCGCTACTTGCAGTCGATTCCCTACGGCGAAGTGCAATCTTACACGGAAGCCGCCAAGGCGATCGGCAATCCTCGCGGGGTCCGGGCTGTCGCCAGTGCCTGCGCCGCCAACCGGGTGGCGATTGTGATTCCCTGCCATCGGATTATTCGCGGCAATGGTGAATTGGGAGGCTATCGATGGGGTCTCGAACGGAAGCGCGCCTTGATTGACGCCGAAAGAGCCGGCCGCGCGGGAATACACTCGTAGTCTTATGCAGCGCCGTTCGTTTTTGAAGCAAGCCGGATTGCCGCTAGCCGTGGGAGCGCTTGGCTCGATGCGCTTATCGGGAGCGCCTGTCACAACCACTTCGCCCATGAAGATCACGCGCATCCGCTTCTATCACAATCCGCTATCCCGCCCGATTTTCAATCAGAGCTACCACATTGTCACGGTGGAAACGGACTCCGGGATTGTGGGAATTGGAGAAGGCGGCTCGCCGGAAACAGTCACGCAGTGCGCGGCCATGATCGTAGGCGAAGATCCGTCGCGTATCGATCGCCTGTGGCAGATTATGTTTCGCGGCTACTTCTATCCGGCTGGGCGCGAAAAGCTGGACGCGCTGGGTGCGATCGATCTGGCTCTTTGGGATATCAAGGGCAAGGCGCTCGGCGTGCCGGTATACGAACTGCTTGGCGGAATGTCGCGCGACCATATCGAATGCTATTCGACTGGCTTTCCCAGCAAAGGAACCGTGCAACAGACTGCCCGCGCCTGCATTGAAGCCGGATTCCGCGCCTACCGGTCTTCGGTGGTCGATTCGCTCGAGGGTCAGGCGTTCCAGTCTCATGAAATCGTACGCCGCACCGTCGATCATTGCATCCAAATTCGCGCAGGAGTCGGCGACGATGGCGATTGGGCGCTCGATTATCATACCCGCCTGGACATGCCGGATGCCGTGCGGCTCAGCACGCTCATCGAGCCGCTCGAGCCGTACTTCGCCGAAGATCTGGTACGATCTGAAAATTCCGGCGTCTACCGCGAGTTAAGGCAGAAAGTGAAAGTCCCGATCGCCGTTGGTGAGCAGTTCGGCTCGAAATGGGACGCCAACGAGCTCATCGAGCAGCAGCTCATCGATTATTCGCGAATGACTTTGCCGAACGTGGGCGGCATTTCCGAGTACCGGAAAATCATGGCGCTTTGCGAGACGCACTATATCGGACTGATTCCGCATTTTACCGGTCCCGTGGCGGAAGCTGCTCTGGTTCACGTCTGCGGCGTTTTCTCCGGTCCGGTAATGATGGAGATGGTTGGCGAAACGCCCGCGCCGCAACCGCATTTGCCGGAAAGCTTCGATTTCCGCCAGGGCAAACTGTACCCGAACAACCGGCCCGGGCTTGGCGTGACGCTCGACACGAAGCCCTTGCAGATGGTTGCGGAGATCACCGAGAAGGATCGTTATCGCGTTACGCCGATTTACGAGCGCCCGGATGGATCGGTCACCAACTGGTAATCGGCCCGCAAACCGCGCCGCATGCGGTGTTCGGCAGGACTACTATGGAAGAAGCTGCACAGAAAATTTACGTGAGGTGATCTTATGTTTAATCCGACTCGCCGGGATCTACTAACGACTACCGGCGCGGCTGCGATAGCCGCATTCGGACTTCCCCAACTGATTAAAGCGACTGCTCCGGCGACCACCGTAGCCATCGTGCGATGCCGCAGCTATAACGAGTTCGGCGCGAAGCTATCCAGCGGATTCGACCAGATCGGCGGGATTGAAAAGCTGGTGCGCGGAAAAACGGTCGCGCTGAAGCTGAACCTCACGGGCAATCCGAAGAATTTTCCGCTTACGCCCGATCTTCCTTATCGCACCAATGGCCGGACTGTAGCCGCAACCGTACACCTGCTGGCGCAGGCCGGCGCGAAGCGGGTGCGCATTATTGAAAGCTTCTTCCCCGCGACCCAGGATCTGGGGCTGTGGGCGCGCTATGGCATCGATGTGAAGGCCATCGACAATCTGGGAACCCAGGTCGATTGGGAGAATGTCCAGAATCTCGGCAAATACAAACAATATGTTCGCCTCAAAGTGCCGTGGGGCGGGTACATGTATCCGGCTTACTATCTCAACCAGGCGTTTACGGAATGCGACGTTTATGCGACGCTTGCGAAACTGAAGAACCACTGGATTGCGGGCGTCACCATGTCGATGAAGAACAATTTCGGCGACACGCCCTGTTCGTTATATGGCGGGGACTGCGGCGCGAGCGGCAATGAGACGCCAACCAAGGAGCGGGGCAATGTCCTGCACGCGGGAACTACCAAAGCTCCCTCCGGAGTCGATGCCGAGCTTCACCCGGATTCTCCACGCGATCCCGGATATCGGGTTCCTCGCATCGTCGCAGACCAGGTAGGCATCCGGCCCATCGATCTCGCCATTGTGGATGGCGTCGAGACCGTGCGAGGCGGAGAAGGCCCTTGGCTGCCCGGACTCGAGAGGATGACGCCGGGAGTCATTCTGGTCGGCCGCAATCCGGTTTGCGTGGATGCGGTGGGAATGGCGGTGATGAGCTATAGTCCGCAGGCGGATCGAGGCACGTCTCCTTTCATCCGCGGAGACAACACGCTGAAACTCGCCGAGGCGGTTGGCGTCGGCACGACGGACCTGAACCGGATCGAGGTCGTCGGCACGAGCATTGAGGACGCGAAAATCAACTTCGGCCCCGGCGCCGTGGGCAAGAAAATGAGCAAGCTGAAAGCCTAGCCGCTTGTCGCAGCGACAACTTTAGTGGCCCTCGGCAAACCGGAACAGAGCCGCGACTGCCAAGGAGTAAGCATGGCCCTACGGGCCGCGGAATCGCATGAAAGTCGCTCGCGAGTGCGATAGGTTGAAGCAGGGTTCAGCG
>Ga0208480_1000038_pt1 | contig 53731 bp, 39 predicted proteins | sample NGESurshal092012_4_FD_184485 | JGI IMG/M metagenome (GOLD analysis project Ga0208480, IMG submission 184485) | Arctic peat soil microbial communities from Barrow, Alaska - NGEE Surface sample F53-1 shallow-092012 (SPAdes) | ecosystem: Environmental > Terrestrial > Soil > Wetlands > Peat ... | reverse complement strand
TCTGCCGCGTATTGGTATACAGCCGGGAAATCCGCCTTTTCAAGATCCGGGTGCTCGTAGAGTATTTCCTCTTCGGTCATCCCAGCACCAAGCCATCCAAGCACGTCCCACACAGTGATACGAAGGCCGCGAATGCAAGGCTTGCCGCCTCGCTTGCCAGCCTCGATTGTGATCCTTGTACCTACCGATGGTGACATGATCGCCCTCGTAATCAGTATGTCATCGCTGTGCCCATCTCAGCCAGTGAGTCGCGCTAGCTAGCGCGAACCTCGTTAAAGTCAGACGGTCAGCGTAGGTTTTCCGGCGGAATCCGGTCAATCAGGCTGCGGATCGCGCCGACCGGCATCGTCTTTTTCTCCACGCTTATTTTACCGTTCCGCCTCGGTTCGCGGAGCGGGAACGGGAGAGCGGCGGTGCAGCGCATTTTGAATCATGAGATATTCGCCGAGATTGTCGGCAGTCACCAGGCCGACGAGCGTGCCGTCCTGCAGTACCGGCATCACGCGGGAGGGAGAAATCGCAAGGCGGGTGAGCACGGCTTCGAGCATTTCGTTCGGCTCGGCGGTATCGAACTCGCGCCGCATCACGGTAGTGACCAATTGATCGGGTCCGTGTTGCTGCAATCCAGCCAGAAGATTGGCCCGCGTCAGAATGCCCATGACCCGGTCGCCCCACATCACGGGAAAATCGTGCTGCGAGCCGTCGAGCACAAGTTTTACGGCATCGCCGAGCGTGTTGCCGGTAGTTAAAGTTGCGAAGTGCGTCCGCATGGCTGTGCGAATCGGGATTCCCGAAAAAGCTTCTTTGATCTGGACCGAATGCGCTTCGTGCGCCGCGCCGATCCAAACGAAAAATGCGATGAACAGGAGGAACGGATCGCGGAACAAGCCGATCAGCCCGAAGAAAAGCGCCAGCGCCTGCCCGATGGAAGCGGCGACCTGGGTTGCGCGGACATGATCGAGGCGAGTGGAGAGCAGCGCGCGCAGCACCCGGCCGCCATCCATCGGAAAGGCCGGAATCACGTTGAATATCGCGAGCACGAGATTCGCGACGAGCATGCGCTCCCAAAACGGTCCGCTGGTGATGCTCAAGCCCGTCACCGGCTTGAAACCGTCAGTCAAGAAAAGCGCCAGATAGATTACGGCGGCAAGCGCCAGGTTCACCAAAGGCCCGGCGAGGGCGACCCAGAACTCCTGCCAGGGCTTATCCGGCATACGCTCAAAGCGCGATACACCGCCGATAGGTAGGAGGGTGATGTCCTTAGTCGGGATGCCGTAATGACGAGCGGTGAGCGCATGGCCGAATTCATGCAGCACGACGCAAGCGAACAGCGCGACAATGAAGACCACGCCACTAATGACCGCCTCGACCGTTCGTCCCTGGATCCAATGCAGGACGACCACCCACAAAATCAGCAGAAAGAAAGTGGCATGAACATAAACGTCGATCCCCGCGAATCTCCCAATCTTCCATGACCACCGCATCCAGCCTCCGTTTACGTCCTATCTACCTAATAGCAGGCTTGCCCGGACTGCTGATGCTGGCCGGTATCGGTTGGGCGCTGCAGACGACGCCCGGAGCGACGCCGACGCCGGAATTGTGGTACTGGCATCACAGCTACCTGGTGACCGATCAAAACGTGGATTCGAGCAAAGCGCTCATCGATAAAGCCGCCGCGGCGGGATACACGGGCGTCGCGTTTTGGGATAGCAGCTTCAACTTCATGGGTAATTCTTCGTGGCCGATAGACAACGAAGACCGGATGCGCGAAGTGATGAAGTACGCCGCAAAGAAGAAGCACCTCAAAGTCCTCGCGATGGCGGCGCCATTCGGCTGGTCGAACGACGTTCTTCGGGTCGACAAGAACTGGGCCGAGGCGCAGCGGGTTACGGGAGCGCGCTTTCGAGTAGACGAGACGGGAAAGCGCTTGAACCTGGAGAACAGTTTCGCCGGGCTGCGGAACCCGGGGTTTGAGCTTGGCAAAACGGATTGGTTCGATCTGAACGACAGCGGCGTGGGAATTAATACCGTGGCCCATAGCGGCAAGGCGGCGGCGGTGATCGTCGATGCGCCGCAAAATGCGCGCCTGCGCCAGAAAATTACGCTCATACCGTGGCGGCAGTATCACCTGCGGCTCTTTTTCAAATCCAGGAATTTCCGGGGATCGGCGATGCTGTCCGTTCTCGATTCGTCCGATACGAATAGGGTTCGGCTGAATTCGCCGATCAATGCGGCGGGCACGCACGATTGGACCGGGCTCGATTACCAGTTCGACAGCCAGGACAGCACCGAGGCGTCTCTCTATCTCGGCGTTTGGGGCGGAAGCTCGGGAATTCTCTGGTTCGACGATATTCAAATCGAAGAAACCGCTCTGGTCTACGTGGCGCGGCGCGCGGGTACGCCCCTGAAAGTATACGATCCCGACCAGCCCGACACGGTATACCGGGAGGGCAGCGATTACAACTACATCAGCGATCCTGAAATGTCCGCCAACGATGCCCCGTTCCGCTTGTATCACAATCCCGCGCCGGTGACGCTTCCCGCCCGAACGCGGCTTAAACCAGGCCAAACCGTAGCGATGGACTTCTACTCCGTTTTCCCGTTGCCTTATTCCAATGAGGTTGGCATGTGTCTGACCGACCCAGGCGTTTTGAAATGGCTGGACCGGAATGCCCGGGCTATTCAGAAAGCGCTGCCGGAGGGCGGCGGGGTGCTGCTGGGATACGACGAAATGCGGCAGATGAATTCATGCGCCAGTTGCCGGGCCAAGCACATGACAGCGGGAGAATTACTCGCCTGGAGCGTTGGGCAAACCGTGCAACTCTACCAATCTGTGCTGCCCCGCGCGCCGCTTTACATTTGGAGCGACATGTTCGATCCGTATCACAATGCGATAAACCATTACTTCTTAGTCGAAGGCGATCTGGCGGGCTCATGGAAAGGGCTTCCTTCGAGCGTCATCATGATGAATTGGAATTTGCAGCACCTCAAGGAATCGCTGGAATGGTTTTCCGGCACGGATCCGCGGCAGCCCGTGCCGCACCGGCAAATCATCGCGGGCTTTTACGACGCAAGCGATGGAGCAACCGCCGCGCGCGAGGAACTAGCGAACGCCGCGGGGATTCCCGGAGTGGTGGGTCTGATGTACACCACTTACGCGGACAACTATACTCAACTCGAGAGCTTCGCGGCCGCGGCAAAGGCTGGTTGGAGCGGCTATTTGTCGAGCCTGCCGAAGCGTTAATCGCGGACGCCGCTAGTTAGACCTTGGCGCTCGATGAACAGCCGGGGTGCCCGCAATTGCATTGAATCTCAGGCGTCTTCCCCGCTCCTTCGCAATAGGTGCTGCAATAATCGCTGCCCTCTTTCGCTCGGCAGTTGCAGGCTGGATGCGCGCATTTCTTGTTGTCGGCCATGGAAACCTCCTGCCGTTGGACTCCGAAACGGCCTAAACAATCACGTCCTATTTAAAGCTCTGGAAGTCGGAATGCGGGTCTTAGGGCGTCTCGTCAGTCACTTCGATCGCCGAGATATTCGCATAATTCCGCACTGGAACGAAAGAAAGCAACAGCGTCCCTTGCGGGCTGGGTTCCAAATTGTGGAAAGTCTTGGTCAACTGGCGATGCGAGCCGGATTCCTTGAACATGTCTAAATTCCGCAGCAGCGTTGTACCGTTGCAATACACATGGAAAACGCGGCTGCCGATGCCGCCGGCGCCCTGGTCGTTCGGTCCCCAGAAGGTCTCCGCCAAGTGCAAGGTGACGGAATAGCGGCCGCCGGCGACAGGGATTGCATAGGAAAACCTGCCGTATCTTTCCCGCGCATAGACCTCGGGGTCTTCGGCTCCGATTACCGTGCCGAGGTGGCCTATGGTTCTTCCGCTCAAAAAATAATTGTCGGGATACCAAGTGATGCCGGTTCGATCGGTATAAGTATTGTCCCGGGTAACGATCCGGATGGGGCGCAGCCGGCGCGGAATTCCCGGAACGATCTGGATGGCATTGAGCAGCGGCTTATCGCTCGTTTTCGAGAATCCCAGGTGAAGATAGCCGTCCTTTGCGGGACTGACATCTTTGAATACTTTCACGTCGGCGGTATCCGGTCCGGCATCTTCGATAATGTCGAAGTCGCGCAGGAGGAGCTCGCCGTTCATCCAGACATTGAAGACGCGGACATTTTCTCCGCCCTCCATCTCGGCTCCGGGGCTGTAGGACGCATCGGCGAAGTATAGCCGCAGCTCATAGACGCCGGGCTCCAGCGGGATTTTGTAGGAGAATTCACCGGAACGCAGACTGCGGAATAAAGATGGATCGCCGGTCCGGTAGAGGGGGCGCGGAGGCGCTTCGACCGCGATTCCGCCGAAATAGAATGCATCGACGCCCCATTCATTTCCCGCCCGGTCGCGATAGCCGGACTTCGTAGCGCCACACAGGATGCGGACGTCTGCACCGGGAGGCACAGCAAGGACTGGGCGATTGACGGTCTCCCTATCGAGAATTTTGCGGCCGGGACGGCGGATCCACGCCTGGAAAAGGCCAATCCCACAGCAGCGATAGCGGCGGCGAGCACAATGGCGATGGCGGCAATCCCTACCCACATGAATCGCCGCGAAATGCGAATCGGTTCTCTGACCGGGACTTCCACGGCCGGTTCGGAGGGCCTGTAAGCGGGGTCCGGGCTGGATTCCGGGAACTCAAGCTTTTCGTGAGTCACGAACTCCGGCAAGTAACGTCCGCTGTGAATTACGATGGCAAGCGGCTGATCGGCACCCTCGCCGCTATAGAACTCCTTCAGCTTTTTCCGCAGCCGGTGCATTTCCACGCGGACGATTGCGTCGGTACTTTGATCGAATTCGGCCGAACGCCCGAAGACATCCGTGGCGATGTTGTATTCCTTAATCGAATCGGCCTCGCCGCGCAGGCTGCGGACACACAGATATTCGAGCAATGCCGCAAGGCGGGGATTCTTCAGGAACGTTCCGGAGCTTAGGACCGCATCGACCGCAAGTCGCCGTGCACCGACACTAAGAGTACACGGAGCTTCGTTCGTGGGAGCCATGCGCAGGACAAAGTATACCACCTGAAAAGGCTTTGGTCCTCAACGAAAAACGGTTACACGCGGAACCTGGTACGTTTAACAAAACAAAGGCAAAGTAAGCACGCCTAACGGGTTTAACGCCCAAAAGTAACGAGCGTAACCTAGCAAATTCGGCACGTAATCCCCATACTAACCGAAAGCTTGAGGGCCGGTGTTTTTGGATTCCAAGCGCGGTTGGGAGTGGGATTCGCGTGTTCATCTCTCACCCGACAACATTTCAACAGTGAGGTCATTACATATGTACCGTTCAAAAGCCTATCGGCTGCTGTCGTGCTGTCTGCTTCTGTTGGCAAGCGCCTGTGCCGCTTTCGCCCAGGTCGGGACGGGGGGAACGATCCAGGGAACCGTGACGGACCCTTCGGGAGCGGTTGTGCCGAACGTGGGCATCACGATTACAAACACCGATACGAACCAGTCGCGCCGCATCGCGACCAACGACGTGGGCCAATATCTGGTTCCGGATCTTCAGATCGGAAACTATATCGTGCGCGCTGAGATTTCCGGGTTTAAAGCCAGCGAGCAGAAAGGCGTCAAGTTGAACGTCGGCGATCAGGACCGCGTGGATTTCAAGCTGGAAGTCGGTTCCACGCAAGAGAGCGTCACGGTTGAGGCCAATGCGGTGGCGGTTCAATCGGAATCCGGCGAGGTGAGTAACGTGATCACGGGGCAGCAGGTGACCCAGCTCGCGACCAACGGACGCAGCATTTATTCGCTGGCAGGCATCTCGCCGGGAGCTTCGAGCAACATGGTGGATTTCCAGAATCCAACCCCCGTAGGCGGCGATGGGACGGTGAGTTTTAACGGTCTGCGCATTTCGCACAACCTTTATATGGTGGATGGCGGCGAAGACGACGATCGCGGCGGCTCCGGCAACATCAGCATTATGCCTTCGGTCGATTCGATCGCGGAGTTTCGCCAGCTCACCTCGAATTACAGCGCTGAATATGGGCTTTCCTCCAGCGCAACGATGACCATGGTTTTTAAATCCGGCCAAAAGGATTTCCATGCCAGCGCCTGGGAATTCTTCCGCAACGACGCCTTGGATGCAGGCAACTACTTCACCAATGCGGCGGGACAGAAACCGCCCGAGCTACGGTTCAACTTGTATGGCTTTAATGTGGGCGGCCCGGTATTCATCCCCAAGGTTTACAACAAGAACCACGATAAGACGTTCTTCTTTTACAACATGGAATGGCGCAAGCTGGTCGAGGGCGGACTGACAAACCAGACTGTTCCGCTTGCCAGCGAGTATGGTGGACAGTTCAACACTGTCATTCATGCTCCCAGCGCGAGCCAGATTTCGCCCGCGCTGCAGGCGACATACAACGCGCTCGGCATAGCTCCCGGCGCCCCATTCCCCGGCAATAAAATCCCCACATCTCTGATGAATTCGAACGCCCAAGCTCTCTTAGCGGCTGGCATTTTCCCGGCTGCCAACAGTGGATCGCAATTTATCGGCGGTAACAAGCTTCCGACCGATGTCCGGGAAGAGATCATTCGCATAGACCACCGGTTCTCGGACAAGTTCTCGATTTTCGGGCACTGGGTAGATGAACAGATCCTTCAGACCTATGGAACCTCGCAATGGAGCGGCGATAACGTGCCGACGGTAGGCGACACATTCGCTAACCCTTCTTATAGCGGCGTCATTCACGCCACCTATTCCATCAGCCCGACGATTCTCGACGAAATCGCTTTCAACTACAACGGGAACCGCATCAACATCAATCCGGTCGGAGTTTACAAGCGGCCCAGCGACGTGAGCATTCCGGAGTTGTTTGCGGGTAATAACCTGGACCGCATTCCGGGCATCGACTTGAGCGGCTCGACAGGCGCCAACTACGACGTGTCGAGCTGGCCCTGGAAAAACAAGGCTGACGACTACCAGGTTCGCGACGATCTGTCCTGGGTTAAGGGTTCGCACCAGCTCAAGTTCGGCGGTTCCTGGATGATCTACAAGAAAATTCAGGACCTGTTCGGCGATACGCAGGGTTCGTTCGATTTTAACGGCAATTACACCGGGAACGATTTTGCCGATTTCCTGTTAGGCTATGCGAACTCCTATACCGAACTGGCGGTTCAGGATGCGGGCCACTGGGACAGCAAGTCATATGACGCTTACGTTCAAGACAACTGGCACGTCAACAATCGCCTGACGCTGAATTTGGGCTTGCGGTGGGACGGCATTCCGCACACGTATGAGGAGACCAACCGTCAATCGAACTTCCTTCCGGGCCTCTACAACCCGGCCAATGCGGCCATAATCCTGCCGAATGGCACTATCAGTCCGAACAGTCCTGGTTTGGGAACCAGCCCGAACCCGATCCTGGCTGGATATCAATTCTATTTGAACGGCATTGGCATCGCGGGGCAGAATGGCATTCCCCCGGGCCTGGTGAAGAATGACTGGGGGTTGTTTGGGCCGCGTCTCGGGTTTGCATACGACTTGACGGGAAGAGGCAAGACAGTTCTGCGCGGCGGCTTTGGCATTATGTACGAGCGTATTCAGGGCAACGACGTGTACAACGCCGGCCCGAACCCGCCGTTCAGCGCCAGCGTGACATTCAACAACGTCTCGCTAACGAATCCGAATACGAGCCTGCAAGGCGGAACGGTGACCGCTCCTATCACGGTCTCCAGCATCACTGGCTTGGCTTATACCGATTACAAGAATCCCTCGAGCTACCAGTTCAGCCTGGGGGTTCAACACGAAATCAAAGAGGGCACCGTGCTGGATGTCTCCTATGTCGGGAACCAGAACCGCCATCAGAACGATTACCAGGACATTAATCTACCGAATCCGAGCGTGTTGCCGTGCTTGATCGCCGCTAACTCAAGCTGCCCGTATAACACAGTTGTGCCGTATGCGGGCTATCACGAAATCAACCTCTCTGAGGATGCGCAGAACTCCCATTACAACGGGCTCCAGGTGAGCCTGAACTCGCAGTTGAGGAGCGACCTGACCTTCCAGGCTGCTTACACGCTTTCGCGCGTAATCGATCCAGGCGGGGATGGCGATCTGAATCAGGTTTCCGATCCGTACAATCGCGCTTACGATGAAGGGCCGGGGTCGCTGGACCGCACGAATATTTTTCTAGCCAACTTCATCTACACGCTGCCGATCTTTAAGACGACCTCCAATCTTTTCTTGAAGAGCACTCTCGGTGGGTGGCAAATATCCGGAATCGTAACAGCGGAATCGGGTATCCCGCTCAACATCACGCTGAGCGGAAGCCAAAGCAGCAACGGCCTGGCTGCGGCGACCAACCGGCCCGACGTTAGCGGCGCGATCGCCTATCCGCAAACCGTGAGCGAATGGTTCGACACCGGTATCTTCTCTACTCCGGCCCCGGGACAGTGGGGAAACCTCGGCAAGAATGCGCTTCGAGCGCCGGGCCGGGACAACTGGAACGTATCGCTCTTCAAGAATTTTGTGTTCAGCGAAACGCGTAATAGCCGCCTGGAGTTCCGCCTGGAGACGTTCAATACGTTCAATCACACGCAGTTCAATGCCGTAAGTACGAGTTACGGCTCCAGTAACTTCGGGGAAGTAACTTCCACGTGGGATCCGCGAGTCCTGCAACTCGGCCTGAAGCTTATCTTCTGAGAAGCCGCCGCTCCCGCGCGCCGCTTACTGAGGTCCGCTGATTTTGGTCAGCGGATCTTCATCTTTCTTCCGGTGCAGTTTTTTCACGGCCGCAAATTCCGCGTCGGCTTCGGCGGCGCGGCCCATTTGGCGATAGAGGCGCGCCAGACGGTAGTGAGAATCGAAATTTTCCGGATCGGTCCGGATCGCCTGGCGGAATTCACCGACCGCCTGCGAGTCTTTTCGATCGTCCGCGTAGAGAATGCCGAGATCCTCGTGGGCGACATGCAGACCCGGACGCAGTTGAACAGCGGTTTTCAGCAGTTCCAGAGCGGCCGCGTTCCGCCCGGTCTTCATCAAAGTATCGCCAAGATAGGCATCGGCCTGAGCATTCCCCGGATTGCTTTTTAATTCTTCTCGAAATTCCCGCTCAGCGTCGCCGTATCGCTTTTGCTTCCAATAAAGATAGCCGAGGCCGAAGTGGACCTCCGGCTGGGCCGGGGCCATTTTCGCGGCTGCCTCAAACTCCTGCGCCGCTTCGGCAGTGCGGTAACTTGCGTCGAGCGCCTCGCCCAACAGCATATGTACAGCGGCTGAGTTGGGGTCGCGGGCGAGCAGGCTCTTGAACAAGTCCATCGCTTCGCTGTTCTGGCCCGACCACAAATAGCATTTGGCGAGCAGATAGGAGAGTTCCGCATTATCCGGCTGCGCGGCCACGAGCGGCTTCAAAAGCTCCGCCGCCTCGCGGTATTGATGAAACCCGAAGTAGCTCATTGCGAGCAAGGTGGTCACCCGGTCACCGGGCGCTTGGGCGTTTTCCTTGTCGAAGGCCGCAATCGCTTCCCGGAAGTGGCCGAGCTTGAACCACGCCAAGCCTAAATTCAAATAGAGGCCCGGCAGAGTGGGATCGATTGCAATGGCCTGCTGGTAAGCCTGGATAGCTTCGCGATATTTGGATTGCCGGGAGAGGCTCACGCCGAGGTTGGCTCGGGCTACCGCCTCGGGCTTATAAGCCTGGGCAATCAGAACGGAAGCGGCCAACAGGAGTCCGAATGCGGCTCGATACATACACGCAAACACCTGCCGGGAGTTGGTTCGCGCTTCTCAGGCCCCTTGCGCCGGTTGTTCCGAAGGCGCCGATTCCGGCTCTTCGGGCGATTCAATATTCAAAGGCTCAATACCCAACGAATCAATGCTCAAAGAATTGGATTCGGGTTTTGCCGGCTGGCGACCCTGACGCCGATCGAGTTTTAACTGCCGCTTCTCCCGACGCGCGGCCTCTTTTTGACGTTTCTGGAATGAACCGCGAGCTGCCATAAAACCTCCATTCGCGATAATTTCTCTAACAAAACGGCAACGGTGGGCGACGCGTAACCGCATCGCCCATTCGCTAAATTAAAGCAGCGACTACCAGCGGGACTTCTTGAACCCACCCCCGTGACCACCCCGTCCGCCGCCCGCGCCGCCACGCGGTGCGTCGCTCTTTGGACGAGCTTCGTTCACGTTCAATGTTCTGCCGTGCAGATCGGTACCGTTCAATGCCGAGATAGCGCTTTCCGCTTCCGGCCGGTTGGACATTTCCACGAAGGCAAAGCCTCGCGGCTGACCGGTTGCACGATCGGTTACTACATTCACGCGCTCCACCGCTCCATATTGAGCGAAGATCGAGTTGAGATCATCTTGCGTTGTTTGGAAACTTAAGTTTCCGACAAATACGTTTGTCATTCAGGCTCCTTGTTGCTGAAATCGTCACACAAGCAGCCATGGCCAATAGAATGTTGTTCAAAAGAGACGCAGCCGCAGGTAAAGACATCTTCATACTAACACGATTCGGGGGATGCGGGACCAGCGTAGGCTAAGGGGCCGGAGTGGGGGTAGACCTCCCGCCCACGCCCGGCTACGCGCCGAATCCACGGCTTATTCGCTTCGAAGAAGCAACGATTGGCCGTTGCCGGGCCGCTCCTACACCAATACTTGCCCGCTATGAGCGGTGTCATAGCCCGCTATGGATGCGAGCTTTCTGCGAAATGCCGAGCGGGTGAGTTGATCGACCAATGCTTTCATGGCGGGCAGATCGAGAAATGCCTTCGGGATAGCCAAATCGAAGCGCTCGACGGCTAACGGGATGAAATCCAGGCCGAAACAGCGGGCAGCGGCACAAGTCGCAATGCAGCAATCGGCGGCTCCGCCAGCCACCTCGGAAGCGGCGGCCAGGTGCCCGCTTGCGATGCGTCCGTAGCCGGTAACAGCCTTGCGCGGAATCCCAGCTTGGAGTAGGCCTTTATCCAACAGAAGACGGCTTCCCGATCCTTTTTCCCGGTTGACGATGGCGACGTCCTTACGGCCGAAGTCCGCAATCGAGCGAATTCGCTTGGGGTTGCCGCGGCGAACGATTAGCCCCTGCTCCCACTCGGCGAAGGTGATTACCCGGATGCCGCGATTCGGGAAAAGCCGGTTCACGATGGGGACATTGTACTGGCCAGTAGCGGAGTCCAACAAATGGGAGCCCGCCGCATGCACGCGCCCTTGCTTCAGCCATTCGAGCGCCTGGCGGCTTGAACACGAGACGGCGGCGAGGCTTGTTCCAGCGGATTGCATGGATTCGGCAAGCAGCGAAAGAGCGGGATCGCAACCCGCCACGAGAATGCGCCGGCCGGTTTCGTCCGCGTCCCCCGCCAGCTTCACCGACACCACATTGCCCGATCGGTTTTCGACAACGCCATCGGCCGGTGGCAAGTACGCGGAAGCGGAAGAAACCGGCGCTGCGATCCATCGCTTGCCTACTTGGCTCAAGCGGACAAATTGCCCTTCGCCGGTTTGCCGCGGAGTGAGGGAAAGCAGCTCGGCGCGGACACTCTCCGGCGCTTGCGCCTCATCTGAGAGCGAGAACAGATCCTCCACGGTGACTTGCAGCGCACGGGCGAGTTTCAGAGCGATGACGGTGTTCGGGACGAAGCTGCCGTCCTCGATCGCGTAGACCGTCTGGCGGCTGATTCCGGCATGGCCGGCCAGTTCCGCGGCGGAGAATCCACGCTTACGCCGGATGGCCTGAAGACGGCCGTTTTCTTGCGCAAGAACTTGTGTCATTTATCCTGGACAATAGTCTTGCATATATGACAGCATCCCGGTTGGCACTTCTCGCTTCCTGTTTCCTTTTACCGCTCGCGGCGCAGCAGACAGCTTCCATTTCCGGCGATCTCACAGATCCTTCGGGAGCGGCTGTGGATCAGGTTTCGATTACTCTCACAAATCTCGAAGCCGGCGCGTCCCGGAAAACGGTAACGGACGCCTCAGGCCATTACGCGTTTCTGCAATTGTCGGCGGGATTCTACCAACTGCAGGCGGTCAAGCCGGGCTTTAAGACCGCTAGCGAGGGAGGAATCCCGCTCGCGGTCAGTCAGGCGGCAGCGGTCAATTTGAGTCTGCAAATCGGGCCGGTTTCCGAGCGGATCAACGTCAATGAAGCCGCGCCCATGGTCGCGCCGGTAGTGGATGAAAGCTCGGGGCTGGTGGGCGGAGCCCAGATCCGCAATTTGCCACTGAACGGGCGCAGCTACGATCAATTGCTTACTTTGGGCCCGGGCGTAGTGAACTATACGAATGAAAAAAATACGAGCACTCCGGGAATCTCAAACTCGGCCGTCGCCAATATCTTCGCGGTGTCCGGCAGGCGGCCTCAGGAGAACCTGTTTCTGATCGATGGCGTCGAGTACACCGGCTCGGCTGAGATCAACATGACGCCGGGCGGGGCCAGCGGTGAATTGCTGGGGGTAGACGCCATCCGCGAGTTCAATGCCGTCACCGATACCTACGGCGCGGAATATGGGAAACGTCCCGGCGCGCAGGTCTTGATTGTCGACCGGTCGGGCACGAATGAGTTGCATGGCTCGGCATATGAGTTTTTTCGCAACAGCGATTTCGACGCTCGCAACTTCTTCGATCGGAGATCCGTTCCCGAGTTTCAGCGCAATCAGTTCGGCGGATCGCTGGGCGGCGCTCTGGTTCCGAATCACACCTTTCTGTTTGGGGATCATGAGGGCTTTCGGCAAAACCTGGATCTGAGCGATGTTACGCTCGTGCCGGACAACAACGCTCGCATGGGTATTCTTCCGAGTGGCGCGCACATCGCCGTGTCCCCCGCGGCGGCTCAGTTGCTCTCTTTGTGGCCTGTGCAAAATGGGCCGGAGCTGGGAAGCGGTATCGGGGAGGCATTCAGCACCCCCAAGCAAACCATCCGCGAGGATTTTGGCACGACGCGGTTCGACCAAATTTTTTCCGAGCGAGATACGGCCAGCGGGAGTTACACGGTGGATGACAGCGCGGATCACACGCCGACCGCCAATCCGCTGGCGCTCGATATCGAGAGTTTGCGCGAACAGGTTGCCAGTTTGCGGGAGACTCATATCTTCTCCCCGAATTGGATCAACACCGCGACTGCCGGATACTCGCGGGCGAGTTATTTCTATACGGGCGAGTCCGGGGTTGACGCTCCGGGATTCATCGCCGGAGATCAAGTGGGCGCGGTGGTGATCGGCGGCAGCGCGACACCCAATACCGCGAGCTCGATCACCATGGCCGGCAGCAACAACGGAAGTCACCTGTTCGCCACGCGGAACCTCTTCACGTATGAGGACCAGATGTCGGTTGTAAAAGGGATCAACCAGATCAGCGCAGGTGTGTGGTTTCAGCGCGTGCAATCGAACGACGAGCTGGCGCTGGGGCAATATGGACAAGCCACCTTCTCAAGTTTGCAGAACTTTCTGGAAGGTACAGTGACCACCTTCACGGCGGTTCCTTCGCCCACGCCGCTCGGATGGCGCTCCTGGGAGGGCGCGTGGTTCGTGCAGGACCAGATTCGCGTCACGCCGCGGTTCACGCTGTCGCTCGGCCTTCGCGACGAATTCACTAATGGATGGAATGAAGCGGACGGAAGAGGCTCCACGTTTATCTTCGGAGACAACGGGGCGCTCGAGACGCAGCCGCGCATTGCGTCTTCCGTGTTCACAGTGAACCGAGCAAAGTTTTTGCCGCAGCCCCGAATGGGCTTGGCCTGGCAACCAGGCGGGGACGCCGGCGGAAATCACAAGACCATCCTTCGGGCGGGATTCGGAATGTATAACGATTTACAAGACGGCTTGAGCTACCGGCTGGATCAGGATGCTCCCTTTAACACCAGCGTTACCCTCAGTAACTATCCGCTCGCGAATTTTCCGATCACGCCAGGCAACATTCCTTCCACGTTCAAGATTGCACCGGCGGGCGTGCAGCAGGACCTCTATACTCCGACGGTGATCGCTTACACCTTCACGCTCGAACAGGAGCTAACGGCGAACACTTCATTATCGATCGGCTATTCCGGATCTCACGGCTATCATGAGACGCTCAGCGCGGATCTGAATCAACCCGTACCGGTAACCTGTCCCGCGGCTCCGTGCCCGGCGGGATACCCAGCGGGGACCACTTACTATCGACCTGGCGATCCGCTCGCAAATCCCGCGCTGGCGAGCAGTTGGACCTGGATTTCAGGAGGAACCAGCTCCTACAACGCGATGAAAGTGGATTTGCGAAAGCGGCTTACGGGCGGCCTGGAATTCCGGACGGCCTACACGTGGTCTAAGAGCCTGGACAACGGCGATACATTGAATGCCAGCGCGGCGGCGAATGCTCCGGGTTTGGCTGAGAATACCCAAGATTTGCGCCTGGATTGGGGACCCTCCACGTTCGATGTGCGCCAGGCGCTTGCAATCAGCGGCATTTACGAACTTCCCTTCGGCCCCGGCAAGCGGTTCTTGCGCGACGCATCTAAACCGGTTCGACTCTTAATGGGAGGATGGTCGATCAACGCGATTGAGACTTACCATACGGGTTTCCCTTTTACTCCAGAATTGAGCTTTAATCCGTCAAATAATGGAAATACGACAAATCCGGTTCGGCCATCGCTCAACCCGGCGTTTTCAGGACCCATCGTCATCGGTAGCCCGAACCAATATTTCAATCCGGCGGCTTTCATAGTTCCAAAGAATGGCGCTTATAGAAATTTGGGCAGAGACTCGTTCACCGGACCCGGACTCGCCGAGCTGGATGTGTCGCTGATCAAGACCACCCATCTCAGCGAGCGTTTAGCTTTGGAGTTGCGCGGAGAGGCGTTTAATATCCTCAATCACGCTAACTTCAATACGCCGGGGCTGATTACTCATACATCCGCGACTGCGCCGCCCTCGGGCTCGGCTGGCGTGATTACCGGCACCGAAACCAGCTCCCGCCAGTTACAGGTTGCGGCCAAATTCATTTGGTAGCGAAAAAGCGGCAATGAGGCGGCCACGCTGTAAAACTTTTGTAAAAGCACCGCCGCTCGGACGTGTTTTTGTATCGTAGCAGTCACAATGGACATCACAAGAGTTCCATTGTGATGCATGCAAAAAATTCTGATTGTCGATGATGACGCGGAGCTGCGGGAAACCGTCAGCATTCTGCTCGAGCGCGAGCGTTTCGTTCCGATCCAGGCGGTAGACGGTCAATCGGGCATTGAAAAGGCGTTTTCGATCAAGCCCAGCCTGGTGTTAGTGGACCTTCGGCTGCCGGGATTGAGCGGCATTGAAGTGTGTAAGCAGCTTCGGGCCAATCGGTTCAGCACTCCGATCATCGTTCTGAGCGCGGCTGCGGACGAAGTGGATAAAGTGCTGCTGCTCGAGATCGGCGCGGACGATTACATCGTCAAGCCGTTTGGCACCCGCGAGCTGCTGGCTCGGATTCGAGCGGTGCTGAGACGCAGCGGCGATGACGGTGGGCGCGTAGTGCGGTTCAGCGAAGTGGAAGTGGACATCGAGCGTCGCAACGTGACCCGGCGCGGCAAAGAGGTGAAGGTCACTCCCGCGGAATATAACCTGCTGCTTTTTTTTCTTCAGAACGCCGAACGGGTACTCACCCGCGATCTGATTCTCAATTCCGTTTGGGGCTACGAATACTATCCCAATACGCGAACTGTCGATGCTCACGTGGTTCGGCTGCGACAAAAGTTTGAAGAAGAAGCCGCTACGCCAAAACACTTCATCACGGTTCACGGCGTAGGCTATCGCTTCCTGCCTTAGAGAAGCCGGCCGATGATCAAGGTTGTCGTCATTGTGGAGGACACCGAAAGCGTTGCGGCGTCGCTCGCGCTCGCCTTCGAGAATATTCCGGGCGTAAAGGCCGTAATCGCACCGCATTCGAAAGCCGCGCTCCGGCTTTTTAGCACTGGCGGCCTTCGAATAGCCGCGATCGTCACGGATCTTAATCTTCCTTATCTGAACGGCTTTCAATTGATCCGCGAAATTCGAAAGCTTGACGGATACGCCAATTTGCCGGCAATTATGATTACGGCGGATGAGCGGGCGGACCTCCTGAACGGTTGCGTGCCGGCCAGTCCGAACGCTATATTTCGGAAACCGTTCTCATTGAGGGAGGTTTGTCGTGTTCTTGAAGAATTACTTCCATAGAAAAGGAATGCCGATTGCGCTTACGCTGCTTTTAGCCGGCATATTGAGCGCGCAGCAGGCGGCCGTCCCGCCCGACACCCTGGCGCGAATTTTGGATCGTCTGGATGCCCTGGAGCGCCAGAACCAAACGCTTTTGAACGAAGTGCAAGCGCTTCGGGAAGAAGTGAAAGCCTCGCGGCCCGAGGCTGCCGCGCCCAAGCCCGAAGCTACGCCGCAACCCCCCGAAGCAGCCGCCCAGGAAAAGGATCTGGAAGATCGCGTGAGCGTAGCCGAGCAGCGTATCAAGGAACAGGCGCAGACGAAAGTGGAATCGTCTCAGCGCTTCCCTGTCACGCTGACCGGAATGCTGCTGTTCGACGGCTTCCTAAACAGCGGTCTGGAAGGATATGAAACGCCCTACGGTTACGCTCCAACGGATTCCGCGCCGGGCGGCGCAACGCTCGCTCAATCCATTCTCGGGCTGGAGTTTCGAGGACCTATGCTTCCCGGCGGCGGCGAGGTGCACGGATCGCTTGCAATGGACTTTTACTCGCAAGCGCAAGGCTACAGTATTTTTCGGCTGCGGCAGGGAACGGTTTCCTTCGATTGGAAAAGGCGCAGCATCGTGATTGGCCAGGACAAGCCCCTCATTTCGCCGCTTCAGCCGACTTCGTTTGCCAGAGTGGGCGTTCCGCCGCTGAACGGCGCGGGAAACCTCTGGCTGTGGCGGCCGCAAATCCGGTATGAAGAGCGCATTCCGTTCTCGACGAATACGCAGGCGACGCTGCAAATCGGAGTTTTGCAAACGGACGAAACCTATTCGACCGTGGCGCTTCCCGCTTATTCGACGATCGAACCTTCCCGGCCGGCCATCCAGGGACGATTCGGCATCGCGCATCAGTGGAGCGACCAAACGCGGTTCGCGGCGGGGGTTGGATTTCACTCGAGTTCCACTCATCTCCTGGGCCAATCCGTGAACTCCCGGGTCGTCAGCGCGGACGTTCTATTTAAGCCTCTTTCCAAGCTCGAACTCACGGGGACCGTCTTTCATGGAGAGAATTTTTCCAATATCGGCGGGGGACCTCCCGGCATCAGTGTCACCAATCAATTTGTGGTCATCCCCATTCACGGGACAGGCGGCTGGCTTCAGGTAGCGCTGCCGGTTACGCACCGGTTGACGTTTGATTTCTACGCCGGGCGCCAGTTGAACAATGCCCAGGATCTTCTCGCCGACGAAATCGCGCGAACGCTCACGTACGCTGGTAATATTCTTTATCGAATCAGCCCGAACGTAGTTCTCGGCTTCGAAGGATCGCAAGAGCGTCTGGACTTCCTCGACGCGCACCAAGTCTTGTCTAACCGTTATGACGCGACTGTGGCTTATCTTTTTTAACTGCGCCCTGACCAGGCTTGCGTTTAACTGTGCACTCGCAGGGCTTGCGGCGGCAAATTCCGCGCCTGCCGCGGGTTTGAGCGTGTCCGGGAGAGTGGAGCTTTCGAGTATTCCGGAACGGACCCACGGACGCGCCCAAAGTCTTTCGGATATTGTGGTCTGGCTAAAGCCGCTTCACGCGGCGGCGCTGCCGTTGCCGCATGAACATGGACAGCTCCTACAGAAAGATAAGATGTTCCATCCTCACACTCTCGCGATCACGGTGGGGAGCACTGTCGATTTTCCGAACGCCGATCCTATTTTTCACAACGCGTTCTCAAATTTCGATGGAGAGCTGTTTGACGTGGGCCTGTATCCGCCCGGCACGACGCGCTCGGTTCGTTTCCGGAAGCCGGGCATTGTGCGGGTATTCTGCAACATTCACCCGGCGATGTCCGCCGTTATCGTAGTCGTCGAGACGCCGTATTTCACGATGGCCGGCCCGGACGGACGCTATCGCATTGCGAACGTGCCGCCGGGCAGCTATGAACTGCACGTTTTCGACGAGCGGGCAACAGCCGGACCGGAATCGCAGATACTGCTCACTGTAGACGGAGGCGAATCGCAGGTGACCGCTCCTCCGATACACCTGTCGGAAGCGGGTTACGTCCATCCGGAACATAAGAACAAATATGGCCTGGATTATCCGCCGTCGAGCACGGACGCGGAGACGTACACCGGGATTCCCAAATGAAAGCGGCCGTCGGCAAAATACCGCTTCAATGGCGGGTTTTTCTCGCTACATCGATCACCCTCACCATTCTGTTCGCGGTAGCCGGGTGGGCGCTGCAGCGGTATGCCCTCTCGGTCGCGGATGAGAGCGTCAGAACCGAAATCCGCGCCAGCATCCGGGCGTACGAAGGAGTCTGGGCAGCGCGAACACGCGTGTTGTCCGCCGTGACCGCTCTGATGAGCGCGATGTCGGATGTCCGCGCCGCCTTCCAAACACGCGATGAAAAGACCATACGGGACTCCGCCCAGGAATTGTGGTCGCGAGTTTCCGATCAATCGGCCGTGTTTCTGGTGCTCGACGCGGAGGGTCGCTTGATCTCCTCCCTGGGCCCCAATAGCGGCGATCTCTCTCCGGCGGAGATTCCGCTGGAACGACTGGAATCCCGTTTCCCCCGACAAATATCCGGTTACCTTCGCGACAGCTCCAAGCTGTTCTATATCGTGTTGACGCCGGTATACGTGCAGACCAGCCAGGAACCGCTTTTGCTGAACGTGCTCTGCGCGGGCTTTCGCATCGATAATGGCATCACGGAAGAATTAAAGAGGCTGGCGCCGGGCAACGATTTTGCGTTTCTGGATCGCCGGGAGGTGTTCGCGTCAACCTTGGCAACCGCGCTCAACCGCGCTTCCATCGAACGCGCGCTCGAAACGCCGGTGGGAGAGGGGCAGACTGTGCAGCAGGACCAGTTTATCGTTTCCGCGCAGCGTTTGAACGACGTAACAGGCAAGCCGGTTGCCGAGCTTCGCATTCTTCACTCCTACGCGGCAGTCGAGCGATCGCTGAGCAATCTTCGCCGCAGTCTTGGATTGGCATGGCTCGCGACGATTGTCATGGCGCTGCTGCTGAGCTTGTTTACCACGAGGCGTCTGCTCGCGCCAGTGACGCTGCTGGATCGGGCGGCTGCGGAAATCGCAGCGCGAAATTACCACTATCGATTGCCGGTGAAAGGCGCCGGCGAGCTGTCGAGGCTGGCCGCGACGTTCAATCAAATGTGCGATTCCGTCCAGAAAGCGCAGGCTGAACTCATTCGCCAGGAGCAGATTCACACCATTGGCCGCCTCGCAACCTCGTTGGTACACGATTTGCGGAATCCTCTGGCGGCTATCTACGGCGGAGCGGAGATGCTGATCGACGGAATGCCGCCCGAACAAACCAAGCGAATCGCCACGAACATTTACCGCGCCTCGAATCGAATGCAGGAGCTTTTGCGGGATTTGCTGAATATCTCCCGCGGCGAGACCGCGCAGCTCGAACCTTGCCGGCTCCTCGACGTTGTCGAAGCCGCGCGCGAATCGATTGAGGAGGCGAACCGCGAAGTGCGGGTCCGGATCGCGCTCGACGAGACGGTTGAGGTAATCGCCAACCGCACTCGTCTTGAACGGGTTTTTACCAATCTTCTATCCAACGCCGTGGATGCAATGCCGAACGGCGGCGACGTTTTTATTTATGCGAAAGACGAATCGGATCGTCTCGAGGTGTTTGTCGAGGATACGGGTCCTGGCGTTCCCACGCAAGTGCGCGACCGGCTCTTTCAGCCTTTTGTCACCTCCGGCAAGCGCACCGGGCTCGGACTCGGTCTATCTTTGTCGCGGCAGACGATGCTCGACCTCGGGGGAGACCTGCAGCTTGTGAATCGCGCCGGAAACGGAGCGTGTTTCTGTCTTCATTTTCCCAAGCCGCCGCTCGTCTCAGCAGGCCTGGAACGTCAAATAGCGCGGCCGGCGCGCTGCTGATGAAAGGATGCGCGAGCGTCGCGAGCCGAGACGACGCCCGCATGCTGCACCGTGAACCGCAGCAGCAAGGAGCCGAGCGTTCCCAGAAGACCCGCGGCGATCCTGCGCTTCTTAGATCGGTTCGGAAGCATGCCGAGCACAACGCTCGCGGCAGTCAAAGCCGCCGAGGTCTTCCACGCTACGCCGCTCCATCCTCGTTTCAGAGGCAATCCTACGCGCGGCACGACGGAAACCTGTTTCTCCATGACGATTCCCGCCGCAAGCTCCGCCATCTGGCCTATCGCGCCGAACGCCCGAGTGATGCGCCGGTTTTCGGTGCTCTCCGCCAGCATCCCGAAGATGCACCCCACGCTGCCCATCGCGGACGAGCCGAATAAAACCGGCAAGACGCGGCGCGCTTCCTGCCAGAGAGGAATGGCGCTATTGGCAACCAATACGCCCGTATACGTAGCCAGCCCGGCGCCGAACACACCGGCGGCATATCCACAAGCCCGGCCGATAGCGCCAGGCAAACCGCGCCTGCCTCGAAACAGCACTGCGCCGAACGAAGCGCCGCCCGCTCCCGACAAAATCCACGCGCCCATGTTCATCGGCGAAGTCGGACGGAACACTCGCAGCATGTTGAGAAATCGCTCGGGACGGCCCAAATCGTAAACCAGCAGCGCGGAGCTTGCGCCGGTTCCCAGCAAACCGATCCAGTGGCAGCGATCGATCAGCGGCTCCAATTTTCGAGAATGAGCCAACTGCGCGGCCGCTCCCAACGCCAAAGAAGCGCCGGTCAAGCCCCCTATGTAGTAATAGGCGGGGATGGCCCACTCCCAAACCGGTTCGTTGAGAAGCGGCGTCTCATAGTAAGTCGGATCGGCCGATCGACGAGTCGGCAATTTCTCCGACGGCTGAAGTGGAACCTCGCTCATACGCGTCTTCCCTTCCCGAGCAATACGGCCCCTACCGCGACCAGAGCCATGCCCGCCGCGCTTGCAGCCATCGAGATCCACGCAGCCTTTACTTTTTTCGTCGGCACAACCGGATCGGGAGGAAGATTGTAAACCTCCGGCTCGTCAACCAGCAGAAAGAATGCATTCAAACCTTCCGTGCCGGGCTGATCCTCTTTTTTTGCGCCGTAAAGATAAGCGTCCGTAAGGCCTTGCTCGTGCAATTTCTCAACCCGCGCTTCCGCTCTTACTCGCAGCTCATCCAAATCGCCAAATTGGATGGATTCGGTCGGACAGGCCTTCGCGCAGGCCGGCTGCAGATCCTCGCGCAGCCGGTCATAGCAGAGCGTGCACTTCCAGGCCTTGCCATCTTCCTCGCGCCGGTCGATTACTCCGAACGGGCAGTTCACGATGCAGTAGCCGCATCCGTTGCAGACGTCCGGCTGCACGTATACCGAGCCGAACTCGGTGCGGATGATGGCGCCGGTGGGACAGCTTTCGAGACATCCCGCGCGCGCGCAGTGTTTGCAGACATCCGATGAAAACAGCCATGAAAAAGCGCCGTCATCCTGTGGACGAAGCGGAACCGGCCGTTCGATGAACGCCACGTGCCGCCAGGTGGAGGCGCCCAGGTGCACCGTGTTGTCGTAGGACATCGCGGAAAACAGGAATCCGTCGTCCGGCAACTGGTTCCACTGCTTGCACGCGACTTCACACGCCTTGCAGCCGATGCAGAGCGTCGTGTCGGTGAAGAATCCTTTCGTGGCGGGCACGGCTATACGTTCCCTTCTTTGGTTTCTTCCGCCTTAAAGCCGTGCGCGGTTTCAGGCTTGTGCCGCGCTATGGGCAGATCTCGCTGTTCTTCGTGCGAAGGAAGCTTCTTCACGAATTGTCCGCTCGTCACTTGCCGCCTTCCTTTGCTCTTGCGTCCCGGCTCAATATTGCCGGTCAGCGCCTTCGATTCCTGAATGGCCACGTTCGGATCGGCCACGAATCCGATGAGATCGTTTGCGGCGTCGCCCCGCACCAAGCCTTTGCTCGACCAGTGATACGGCAGCCCGATTTGGTGGATCACGCGGCCTTGAATGCGCAAAGGACGCAGCCGCTCCGTCACCAGTACCCGAGCCTCAATCTCTCCGCGCATGGTGCGAATGGTTGCCCATCCGCCGTTTTTCAGGCCGCACTCCGAAGCGAGTTGTGGCGATACTTCGCAGAACATTTCGGGCTGCAGCTCCGCGAGCCACGACAGCCAGCGGCTCATCCCTCCCGCGGTGTGATGTTCCGTCAAACGATAAGTAGTCAGCACGTACGGGAAGCGCGGATCCCCATAAGGCTGGTGATACGGATTGTCCTTGCGCCTCCATTCCATGCGCTCCGGATTGCATTGCTGGCCGTAAAGCGGATTTCTTATCACCGATTCCTGCGGCTCATAATGCGTGGGGAGCGGCCCATCCTGCAAGCCGGCGGCCACATAGATCCAACCTTTTCCATCCGACTGCATGACGAACGGGTCAATGCCCGAAATGGTCTCTTTTCCGCGAGCCTCTTTGGAAGGCCGGTAAGAGGGCGGCCGCTCAACGATAAAATCGGGCGTGTCCTCGCCTCTCCACTCGCGCTTCTTCTCATCCCACCAGACCAACCGCTTTCGCTCCGACCAGGGTTTGCCCTCGGGGTCGGCAGACGCCCGGTTGTACAGGATGCGCCGATTGTGCGGCCACGCCCAGGCCCATTCGGATGCGACCCAATTCTGCTCCCAATGCGGCTTCCGGCGCGCGGTCTGATTTTTGCCGTCGCGATAGCAGCCCGAGTAGATCCAGCATCCGCATGCGGTCGAGCCATCGTCTTTTAAAGACGTAAAGCCCTCAACCGCCTTTCCATCCGCCACGGTGTAGCCGTTAATTTCACGAAGTACGGCTTCGGCGCTGGGCTCGTTCAAAGGTCCCTGTTCCGGATAGTTCCAGGTCAAATCGCGAATCGGCCAGTTTCGCGGAATATCGTATTCGTCGGCGTACAGCAGCTTCAACCGCTGTCCCAGCTTGAAGATAAAGTCCAGCTCGCTGCGCGAATCGCCCTGCGGTTCCACCGCCTTGTGATGCCACTGCAGCAGCCGCTGCGTATTCGTAAAGCTGCCGTCTTTCTCGGTGTGCGCGGCGGCGGGGAAGAAAAATACTTCCGTCGCGATATCCTCGGTCTTCACTTCGCCTCGCTCGATTTCCGGAGTGTCCCTCCAGAACTCCGCAGTCTCGATGAGCCGAAAATCGCGAACCACCAGCCACTCCAGTTGGCGCAATCCTTTACGCTGCAATGCCCCGTTCATGGACCCCACCACCGGGTTCTCGCCCATCACGAAGTAGCCTTTCACCGCGCCATCGATCATGTCGACCACGGTATTCATGTGCGAATGATCGCCGGTCAGCGTCGGAAGGTAGTCGTAACACCAGTCGTTTCCCTTCGTCGCTGCGTCGCCGAACCAAGCCTTCATCAGGGAGATAAAGTACTTGTGAAATTCGCCCCACCATCCCGAAGGCGATTCGTTCAGTTTTAAATAGGTCGCAAGATCTTTATCGTGCTTCGCCTTGGGCATAGGCAAGTAGCCGGGCAGCAGATTATAGAGCGTCGGAATATCGGTCGATCCCTGAATCGAAGCGTGCCCGCGCAAAGCCATAATTCCGCCGCCGGGCCGGCCCATATTGCCCAGCAATAATTGAATGATTGCGGCCGTCCGAATGTACTGCACGCCCACCGTGTGCTGCGTCCAACCCACCGCGTAAACAAAGGCGCCGGTCTTTTCGCGTCCTGAATTCTTGCAGAGCGCTTCGGCAACTTTCAGGAAAAGCCGCTGAGGAATTCCGCAGGTTTCTTCGACCATTTCGGGCGTGTAGCGGGAATAGTGCCGCTTCAGAATTTGAAATACGCAGCGCGGATGCTCGAGCGTCGGGTCGGTATGCTCCGCCTGAATCGGCTGCCGCTGGATAGGATTGCCCTTTTCGCCGGCCTCCGATTCGCGCGCGCCCCCGGCCGGTTCCGGATCGACGCCCTCATACATCCAGGTCTTCGCGTCGTACTTGCCCTTTTCCTTTTCCCATCCGCTGAAAAGGCCGTCGAGATCTTCAGTGTCTCTAAAATCCTCGCTGATGATGGCCGGCGCATTCGTGTAATTCACCACATAATCTTTGAAGTATCGATCGCTCTCGAGAATGTAGCGGATGATGGCGCCGAGGAACACGATGTCCGACCCGGCGCGGATAGGCACGTGGATGTTCGCGACCGCGCTGGTCCGCGTGAAGCGGGGATCCACGTGAATGATCGTCGCGCCGCGCTCGCGCGCCTGCATCACCCAGCGAAATGCGACCGGATGACACTCCGCCATGTTCGATCCTTCAATGACGATGACGTCGGAGTTCACCAGATCGCCCGGGAACGTGGTGGCGCCGCCCCGGCCGAACGAGGTCCCCAAACTGGGGACCGTGGAGGAGTGTCAAATACGGGCCTGATTTTCGATCTGAACGACGCCTAAGCCGGTGAACAGCTTTTTAATGAGGTAGTTCTCTTCGTTATCGAGCGTCGCCCCGCCCAGATGCGCCATCGCCATGGTGCGGCGAAGCGGATTGCCCTCTTGGTCTTTGTCTTCCCAATGCTCGTCGCGTGTTTTCTTCACGCGCGAGGCTACCATTTCCATCGCCCGCTCGAGCGGGATCTTCTCCCATTCTTTGCCATGCGGGCGTCGGTAGAGGACGTCGCTCTGCCGATGCGAACCGGTGACCAGTTGGAACGTCGCCGCTCCCTTTGGGCACAAGCATCCATGAGAAAGCGGCGAGGCCGGATCGCCTTCAATATCGATGATTTTCTCGTCTTTGACGTAGACCAACTGTCCACAACCCACCGCGCAGTAAGGACAGACGGAGCTTACCGCCCTATCGGCTTCCTTGGTTCTCGCGGCAAGCGATTCTGTACGGCTGGATGCGGCCGAATCACCGAGTCCCAGCAGGTCGCCATTCTTAAATTGACGAAACACCGGCCAACGCGCCGGAGAGAAACCATTCTGATCGGGCATCAGGATGTAGACGCGCTATTTCAGAAAAATGAATCACCCGTCAAATTGCTAGTTGAGCCGCGCGTCGTCGAGCCGCTTAGTTCGTCGCCAGCGGCTCTTTTAAAATAGACTGCACATTTGCCGGCAGCTTGTCGGCTCCCGCAAGCAGGAAGCTGATCTGCCACATCTCGCGATCCGAAAGCGAGTGACCGTAGGCCGGCATCCCGGTCAGCCGGATGCCATTAGCAATTTTCCAGTAGGTCTCGCCCGCCGGATCGTCCGTCACGCCTTTCCCGTGGAGCAGTTGCGGCGGCGATGGATACATGCCCTTGGCGATCGGAGTTTTTTCCGCATCCATCACTCCGTGGCACGGAGCGCAGTGGCTGCGATAGAGATGCGCGCCGTTTTCCAGATCGCCGGCGTCGGCTTGAAACGGAGCCGTCTTCGGAGCCTCTTTATCGATCTTCGCGTCAAGGCCCAGGTGCGCCAGCTTCCTTTCAAAAGGAATCGGAGAAGCGGCCGTGGCTACCGGCGCGTACCCAAATCGGAAATAAAAGTAGATCACAAGCGGAATCAAGACGATTCCCACAATAAAACCCGCCAAGAATCTCATCTGAATCGATCCTCCCCTTTTTTGAAAGTCGCGGCATGCGAAGGCCAAGCCTGCCGTAATTCTCTCCCATTCCCGCTGGATAATGGCGATACGCTTGGTTTCAGCGGAGCACAATATTGCGCAGAAAACGCCAAGCTGTTCATTTTTTATTGCTATTTATCGTGACGCCATTGCTCATCGCGCAGCAAGCTATTTCTCCGGCGTCGTCACCGCCGCTCACCATCGATCTGCGGGATGCCATGGCGCGCGCGCGCAAGTATGGAGCGCAGATTGAATCGGCGAATATCGCGGCGGCGCTCGCCCGGGAGGATCGCGCCCAGGCGAAAGACGCCACTCTGCCTTCCCTAAATGCGTTGAATCAATTCATCTACACGGAAGGAAACGGAACGCCTTCCGGCGTATTCGTCGCCAACGACGGCGTTCACATCTATAACGAGCAAGCCGTCGTGCATGAAGAGCTGCTCTCGCTCGCGCGACGCGGCGAGATTCGTATGGCGGCAGCCGCGGAGGCTGTGGCTAAGGCCAAGGCGGACGTGGCCGCGCGCGGATTGAACGCGACGGTGATTCAGGATTACTATGCAATCGCCTCCGCCCAGCGTAAAGTGCAAAACGCGCAAGCGAGTCTCGCCGAGGCGCGGCATTTTCTCGATATCACTCAGAAACAGGAGCGCGGCGGTGAAGCCGCGCATGCCGATGTCGTCAAAGCGCAGATCCAGGCGCAGCAGCGCCGACGCGACGGGCAGGATGCGCAGCTTGCAGTCGAGAAGGCCAAAATCGCGCTTGCGGTTCTGATCTTCCCCAGCCTGCGTTTGGATTACGCGATTGTCGACGATTTGTCGCAGATTGCGGTTCTGCCTCCACTGCCGGAAACCGGCGCGCAGGCGACCGCGAGCAGTCCGGATTTGCGCGCCGCTCGCGCAAGCGTGACCGAAACGCGTTTAGGGGTGAGCGTCGCGAGATACGCCTACTTGCCCTCCTTCGGACTCGACTTCTGGTATGGCATCGACGCCAACCAGTTTGAGGCGATATCCTCTGAAGCTCAGGCTACCGGACGCAGCACGCTTCCTAATTATCTGGTCCGGAATCGCCAGAACCTGGGCTACTCCGCTTCGGCGACACTGATCGTGCCTATATGGAATTGGGGCGCGATCCATAGTAAGGTGAAGCAGGCCGCGTTGAAAGAGCGGCAGGCCGAATTGGATCTCACGGTTGCCCAGAAGCAGCTGCAAGCGGAGCTGGCCGCCTCTTACGCCGAAGCCGAGGCCGCTCTGTCCCAGGTGAGCTCGTTGCGCTCCTCGGCGGATCTTTCGGAAGAGAGCTTGCGTCTCACCCTGCTGCGCTATCAGTCGGGCGAGGCCACCGCCCTCGAAGTCGTGGACGCCCAAACCACTGCCAGCCAGTCCCGCTCCGCCTATGATGATGGATTACTGCGCTATCGCATTGCCCTCGGGAATCTGCAAAGCTTGACGGGAAACTTTTGACGACCTCAAAGATTCACGCGTTCTTGACCATGGCGTGCATGCTTCTGCTGGGTGCCTGCTCCGGAAACACCAGCCGGCCGGAGGCCGAGGAACCCGCTACCCCGGTCCAGGTTTCAACCGCGCAGCGCCGCGCCATTCAGCACATCATTACCGCGGAAGCCATTCTGTATCCGGTGAAACAGGCCAATATTATGCCCAAGATCAGCGCCCCGGTTGCGCGTTTTCTGGCCCAGCGCGGCGATCATGTCCGGGAAGGGCAGCTCTTGGCTGTCCTCGAAGATCGGGATCTGATCGCGGCCGCGCAGGAGAGCAAGGATTTGTATGCGCAGGCCCAGGCGACCTACCAAACCACCAGCGCCGCGACCATGCCGGACGATCTCATTAAGGCGCGGACCGATGTCGCCTCGGCGCGCCAGGCGCTCGATGCGGCCAATAAGCTGTATGAAAACCGCGAAGAGCTTCTTCGCGAAGGAGCATTGGCGCGGAAACTGGTGGACGACGCCAAAGTCGCCAAGGTCCAGGCGCAAAGCCAGTTTGATACCGCGCAACAGCATTTGAAATCGCTCGAACGTGTCGGCCGGACCGAAGAACTCAAGAGCGCGCAGGCGCAAAGGGACGCGGCCCACGCCCATTATCAAAGCGCGGCGGCGCAATTATCCTATGCGCAGGTGCAGAGTCCGATTACGGGAGTGGTGTCGGATCGCCCGCTGAATCTCGGAGAGGTGGCCAGCACCGGTTCGGCGCTGTTCTCGATTGTGGACATTTCGCGTATCGTGGCGCGCGTCAACGTGCCGATTCAGGAAGCCGCGGCGATTCGCGTGGGAAGACCCGCCGCTATCTCCGGCCCGGAAGGCGGAATCCCCGGCAAAGTAACCGTAGTTAGCCCGGCTGTCGACCCCGACACCACCACCGTCGAAGTTTGGGTGGAGGCGGCGAATCCCGGCGAGCGCTTGAAGCCCGGCATCACTGCGCGCGTCTCGATCGATGCGGGCGCAATCCAAAACGCGATTGTGATTCCGGAGTCGGCGCTTCTCTCATCCGAAGAAGGCGGGGAGAAAGTCATGGTAGCCGGGTCCGATTCGCTCGCTCATGAGCGCCAGGTCGAAACCGGCGTCCGCCAGGGCGGCGACGTTCAGATCCTAAGCGGCGTCAATGCGGGAGACCGGGTAATTACGTCAGGCGCTCTCGGCCTGGACGATAAAGCGAAAATCCAAATCGAGAAATCCGGCGTCGAGAGCCAGGACGACCAGAAGGACCAGAGCGGGAAATGAGCCCGCTCACACCGCTGAACGAGCCTGCCGTCGAAGCCGGCTCGGAGCACTGGACCGCGCGATTCCTCAAATCGATTCTCTTCATTGTCGTTGCGCTGGCGGTCTTCGGCGTGTATCTCGCCTTCACCATTCCTATTGCCGTTTTCCCGGCGACGAATTTTCCCCGGATTATCGTCGGCGTTGACAACGGCGTTATGCCGATTGACCAGATGCAGGTCACGGTCACCCGGCCCCTTGAAGAAGCTGTGAATTCCGTTCCCGGCCTGGATCGCGTTCTCTCTATCACCAGCCGCGGCTCCGCCGAAATCGATTTATTTTTCACCTGGAACGTGGACATGTTCCAGACTTTGCAGTATGTGAACGCCGCCATCGCGCGCGTTCAGGCGGTGCTTCCCGCAACGGCCACCGTGAGCGCCAACCGGCTGACCTTTGCCGCGTTTCCCATCATCGGCTACAGCATGACCTCGGCCAGCCTGCCCGCCACCAGGCTCTGGGAATTAGCAACCTATACCGTCAAGCCGCGATTGAATCGGCTCAACGGAGTCTCGACCGTGATCGTGCAGGGCGGCGAAGAGCCCGAGTTTCAGATTCAGCCCGACCCTATCAAGCTGGTCGAATCGCAAACCACGGTTCCGAACTTATTGGATGCGATTTCAAAAAGCAATTTAATCGATTCTCCCGGCCTGATTGAACGCAACCACCAGCTCGTACTGGCGCTGGTGAGCGGTCTCGCGCGCACCGCGGCGCAAATCGGCGGAATTATGGTCAAGACCACGCAAGCCGGCGTGCCGGTCACGATCGGCGATGTAGCTTCCGTCGGTCAATCCGTCAAGCCCGTCTACACCATCGTGACGGCAAATGGCAAACCCGCCGTTCTGCTGAACATTCTCCGCCAGCCTGACAGCAACACGGTCGATGTCGCCGATGAAGTTCACCGGCAACTCAATCAATTGCGCCGCGGATTGCCCGCCGATGTAGCGATCGAGCCTTTCTACGATCAGTCCGAGCTGGTCGGCGATTCCATCGGCAGCGTGCGTGATGCGATTTTGATCGGCCTGGTTCTGGCCGCGGCCATCCTGGTGCTGTTTCTCCACGATTGGGGCAGTTCGGTTATCGCCGCTCTGGTCATCCCCGCCACCATCGCGATTACTTTCATCGTGCTCCGCGCTTTGGGGCAAAGCTTCAACCTGATGACTCTGGGCGGCCTCGCGGCGGCGGTCGGATTGCTGATCGACGACGCCATTGTGGTGGTTGAAAACATCGTCATGCATCGGGATGCCGGCGAGAGCCGCGCGGAAGCGATCCGAAGCGCTTTGTGCGAGATTCGAGCGCCCCTGATCGGCTCTACCATCACTCCCATTGTTGTGTTTCTACCGCTGGTTGCCGTCACCGGCGTAACCGGAACGTTTTTTCGCGCGCTGGCGGTGACTGTCGCCGTTGCTCTCCTAACCTCTCTCGCGCTGGCGCTTACCTGGACGCCCGCGCTCAGCCATGTGCTGATCCGCTCGCATCCCTCGCGCTCGCCCCGCGCCCATCGGGATTCCCCGGACGGAGAAACTGCGCCCGCCAGAATGATGGCGCGCGTCACGCGGCTTTACAAACGCGCTCTTCAGGCAGCCCTGGCTCATCCGGCGATTCTGGCCCTTCTGGCCTGTCTGCTGGTGGTGATTTCGTTTTTCTGCTATCGCGTGCTGGGCAGCGATTTGCTGCCTTCCATGGACGAAGGCGGATTCGTTCTGGATTACCTCATGCCCGCCGGATCTTCGCTAGTGGATACCGATCGCGTGTTGATCTCGGTCGAGAACATTATCCACTCCATTCCGGAAGTGGAGAGCACTTCCCGCCGCACCGGCCTGCAACTCGGTCTCGCCACCGTCACCGAGGCGAATACGGGAGATATTTCGGTCAAGCTCAAACGCCAGCGTAGCCGAAGCGTAGACGACGTGATGGCCGAAGTCCGCGATAAAGTGAACACCCGATTTCCTCAGTTGGACACCGACTTTCACCAGGTTCTCGAAGACATGATCGGCGATCTCACCGGTTCTCCCGATCCCATTGAGATCAAGTTGTTCTCTGAAAATGTCGATCTTTTGCAACACTGGGCGCCGAGAGTAGCCGACGCCATCAAGTCGATCCCGGCCGTGAAAGATGTCAAGAACGGCATTGAAGATACGATCAGCGGGCCAGCGCTTACTTTTAACGTCGATCAGACGGTAGCGGCCCGTTCGGGCTTTACTCCCCAGGAAATCGAGATCGATGCGGGGACCATCATTGGAGGAGTGCCCGCGGCTGTTCCGGTGGTCGCCAACAGCCGCGCCTACACGCTGAGGGTCCGCTTCCCGCCTTCCGCCAGAGCGTCGCTCGATGCCATCCGCAATACGCTGCTGATTGGCTCGACGGGCCGCGTCGCTACTCTCGGCACGCTGGCGGATGTTGTGTTTCAAGCCGGCCAAACCGAGATCCGCCGCGAAAATCTCCAGCGGGACATCGCGGTAACCGGGCGCCTCGAAGGGATGAGCCTCGGCACGGGAGTTGCGCTCGTTCAGAAGAAAGTGGCCGGCCTTCATCTGCCATCCGCCATCCGCGTGGTGTACGGCGGGCTCTATCAACAGCAGCGGCAATCGTTTCACGATCTGCTGTTCGTTTTAGCAGCAGCCGTGATTCTGGTGTTCACCGTCCTATTGGTCGAATTCGGGAGTTTCGCGGCTCCAGTGGCGATTCTCTCCTCGGCGCTGCTCTCCACCTCCGGCGTCTTCTTCGCGCTGTTTGTCACCGGAATCACTTTTAACCTGTCTTCCTTTATGGGGTTGATCATGGTGGTTGGCATTGTCGCCAAGAACGGAATTTTGCTGCTGGATGCCGACCAGAAGTATCGCCGTCAAGGATTGTCCGCGCGGGACGCCATGATGGAGGCGGGCGGCCGCCGTCTACGGCCGATCCTGATGACCGCTATGGCGGCCATGGCCGGCATGATTCCCCTCGCGCTCGCTTTGGGCGCGGGCTCTCAGATGCTGCAGCCGCTCGCGATCGCCGTAATCGGCGGCATTCTGGCCTCGATGGTATTGTCGTTAATCGTGACGCCCGCGGTGCATTACTGGTTGGCGAGGGAATAGACAGGCTTGGAGGATCCACGTTGATCGAAACACGACACCCGAAATCTTTCTCCTCAGTTCTCGCGATTCCCCTGCTTGCCGTTGTTGCTTCAATCGGAGCCGGCGCTCAGCAGCCTAACGTTCAGGAGATCGTTAAGAAATCGGTCGCCGCCACCGACGCCGATTTCAATGCGGCTCCCCATTTCAATTACGAAGAACGCGACCGCGTCGGCAAGGGATCGAAAACTTATCGGGTGACCATGATTCAGGGCTCGCCTTATCAGCGCCTCATTGCCATCAATGGCAAGCCATTACCCGCTGCGCAAGCCGCCCAGGAGCAGAAGAAGGAGGAGCAGGTTGCGGCCTCGCGGCGGTCGGAATCGAGCGGCGAGCGGCAAAGACGAATCGCAAAATTCGATAAGGAGCGGACCCGGGACCACCTGATGATGCAGCAATTGACCGAGGCCTTCAACTTCACTTATATCGGTGAGCGCAAGGTCAGGAGCTTTAAGGTTTATATGCTGAAAGCGACGCCGCGCCCCGGCTACAGGCCACCCAATATGCAAACGCAGGTTCTGCCGGGAATGCAGGGCGAGCTTTGGATCGATCAACAAACCTATCAGTGGGTGAAAGTCATGGCGCAGGTGATCCGCCCTGTTTCGATTGAGGGCTTTCTAGCGCAGGTCGAGCCGGGAACCCAATTTGAGATCGAGAAATCCCCCGTAGTCGGCGGTACTTGGCAGATAACCCATTTCGCGATGAAATCGAGCGCGAAGGTGCTCTTCATGTTCAATCGTTCATCACAGGAAGACGACACGTATTCCGACTACCAAAGAATCGGCTCGAACGCGAATGAGTCGCCCGGTCGTTGACGATTCTCGCGTCTCGTACAATACTCTCGTGAAAATCGGAATCGTTGGACTCGGCTTTATGGGGGCGACGCACCTCAATGCGTACGCGAAAATCGAAGGCGTTCAGCTAGCCGCGGTCTGCACTCCGGATGCGCGCGCGCTTTCGGGAGACCTCAGCGGAATCGGGGGTAATCTCAACCGTCCCACCGGCGTGCATGATTTCTCAGCGGTCCGGAAGCATGCGAATTGGCGCGAGCTCGTCGCCGATCCCGAATTGGATGCGGTCGACCTGTGTTTGCCTACCGACCTGCACGCCGAGGCCGCCATCGCCGCGCTGGCTTCCGGAAAACATGTGATCTGTGAGAAGCCGATGGCGCTTAGCGCGGCCGATTGCGATCGGATGATCGCCGCCGCCGAACAATACAACCGCATACTTATGGTCGGGCAAGTGCTTCGCTTCTGGCCCGAATACCGCTATCTTGAAACGTTCGTGAAATCCGGCGGGCACGGAGCCGTTCTCGCGGCAACCTTTGTCCGCCGCTGCGGCCTTCCCGATTGGAGCCGCTGGCTGCCGCTTGAAGAGCGCAGCGGAGGCGCGTTGCTCGATTTGCTGATTCACGATATCGATCAGGCGCTTCTGATCTTCGGAACTCCCGATCGCGTCGCGGCCAAGAAGCTGGGCGATGTCGATGCGGTGATGGCCACGCTGATTTATCCGGGCGGTTCGGAAGTGCGTATTCAAGGGGGGTGGTTTGCGCCCGCCACTCCGTTTTCGATGAGCTTTCAAGCCCGCTCGGAACGGGCCGAGATCGAGCTGACGCCGGACGGCCTGATGCTTAGCGATCAGGCTGGCCAACGCAACAAAATCGAAATCCCCGAGTCCGACGCATACGATGCCGAGATCGCTTATTTCGTCGATTGCTGCCGCGGCGGTCGAAAGCCCGAGCGATGCATGCCTCAGGATTCGGCGCGGGCTGTTAAATTGGCTCTTCTTCTGAAACAATCGAGAGCGCTGGGAGGCGAACAACTGAAATGCTCGATCTAGAAGATCTGGAAATCGGCCTGATGTTCTGGGCCGGAGAAGATGCTCGTGGAACTCTGCGGGACGTGAAGAAATTCGGCCTCCGTGCCGGGCAATTGGGGTTTCCCGGAGAATTGCCGCTTGATGGCGCGGCGGAACGCTGGGATGAGGCCTTAACCGCGGAGCACTTTACGGCTGTCACCGCTGTGTGCAGCTACGCGGGTGAAGATTACGCCGACATTCCGACCGTTCAGCGCACTGTGGGCTTAGTTCCCGCCGGCACGCGAAGCGAGCGCATTGCCAGAACCAAAGCAGTGTCGGATGTTGCGCGAAAACTGGCTATCGACAGTGTTGCCTGCCATATCGGATTCGTGCCGCACGGTACTGGAGAATCCCTTTACGCTGAGATACGCGATGTAACTCGCGACCTCTGCGATCACTGCGGCGAAAACGGCCAAAACTTCACGCTCGAGACCGGGCAGGAACCCGCCAAAGTCCTCCTGCGCTTTATGGAGGACGTCGACCGCTCCAATCTGAAGATCAATTTCGATCCCGCCAACATGATTCTCTACGGAACAGGCGATCCGGTAGAGGCGCTCGACGTTCTCGGCAAGCAGGTGATCTCGGTTCATTGCAAAGACGGCGATTGGCCGCCCGTTGACAAGCCCAAGGCTTTGGGCGTGGAACGGCCGCTGGGCGAGGGAAGCGTCGATTTCTCCCAATTCATTCCAAAGCTCAAAGAGATCGGCTACCGGGGCATCCTCAGCATCGAGCGCGAGGAGCGCGACCCCGCCATACGCACGGCAGACATCCGCAAAGCCGTTGCCCTGCTGAAGAGCTTGACGGGAAGAGCCGCTTAACTGTCAAAACAACAGCTTCAAACCGAACTGGATTTGCCGGGATGTGCTGGCCGTTGACGTAATCACGCCGGCAGATGGCGCGGGAGTTGAAGAGGCCGATGTGAAAACGACGGTGTTCGGCGTGCCGAAATTCGCGTGATTCAGAATGTTGAACAACTCCGCCCGGAATTGAAGATTGACCCTTTCCGATAACGCGGTGCTCTTCAGGGCCGAGAAATCAAGCTGCGCGAGGCCCGGTCCGATCAAAGTGTCCCTTCCCACGTTGCCGTAGGTTCCGGCCGGCGGAACGACAAATGCATTGGGATTGAAATACTCATTTGGACCGCCCAGAATCACATTTCCGCTGAAGGCTGGATTCCAGGATGGCCGGATCGGGTCCCGGCTATCTCCGTTATTGGCCGGATTGAATCCGAGTTCCGGAGTAAACGGCAGCCCCGATTGAAGAGTGGCGATACCGCTGATCGACCAGCCGCCGATCGCTTTCTCGCGCCAGCCGCTCAGGTCCCGGAACGCCGCTTTGCCATGACCCACCGGCAACTCGTAAGTTCCGTTGATCACGGCCAGGTTCCGCACGTCGGTCGTCGCGAGTCCCCAATCCCATTTCGGGTTCAGCGGGTACATAACGAAGCCGGGAGCGTTCGCCCCCACGCTGCTGTTCCAGGCGGTGCCGTCATCCAAACTCTTGGAATATGTGTAGACGCCTCGAAGCTGCAAGCCCTGGCTGAACTGCCGGTTCACATCCAGTTCGAGAGCGTTATAAGAGCTGACGCCTTCTGAAAACCACGAAGTCGTGTTCGTTAGCTGAGGGTTGGCGAGCGGCGCATTCTTTGGGTAATAAATTGTGCCCGAAGGGAGACTCGAAGGGCATGGAGAAGCCGGGCAGACAGTCGGAAACGGCTCGTTCGCGTCGAGCGACAACATTTCGTGATAGCCATGAGATCCAACGTATCCGGCGCTCAATGAAGTATGCGGCGCGATCTGTTGCTCGATTTTGAACGTGTACGAAAGAACCGTCGGCGTGTAGGCATCCGACTGGACGCCGCTTGGCGAAATCAGACCGCCCGACTTAACCGAAGGGCCGGGAACGATGTTCAGATTCGCAACCGAAACATTCTTGAGCGAATCGGTCGTGTTGAAAGGAGCGGTCTGGTCCAAACGATAATCCAGGTCGTCGAGTAGAGCGCGATAGATGCCGAAACCGGCATGAATGACCGTCTTACTTTTGCCGAACGGGTCCCATGCGATTCCGGCGCGCGGCTCCGGCAGAAACTTCGCGCGGTTCACTGTAAAGACGGAATTTCCAACTTGCGGGGTGGTTTGAATGACTCCATTCGAGAAGAGGTAGTTGGAAGCACGTCCATGCGCCTCGTTCCATCCATCCGTCGATTCAAACCGAAAGCCGATCCGCAATTCCAAACGTGAATTGAGGCGGATCGCATCTTGAACGAACCCTGCGCCTTCGAGCGAGCGCCAGCCCAATGGCGTCGGATTTGGAATCACGGTGAAGGTGGACACCGTGCCCTTCAGAAAACTGGTCAGACTACCGAAAGATGCCTGCCCGTATTGATATTGCGCCAGATTATCGTTGGCCTGTATCCGCTGAAACCAGACGCCCGCTTCAATTTGGTGAATCCCGTGCAGGATGGCGACATGATCGTCGTAGGTGAACAAGTTGCGCACCGCTGCCAAATTGCTTCCGGCATTCGTTCCGGCGAGGCTGATTTGCGACGCTCCGTTCAGCGCGGTGCCGCCGCCGATGACCAGCGCGCCGATCGGGTCGCCTTCTACCCAGCCTGGAACATCCACGGGCGTGTTGCCGGTGAAGAAATAACTGGCGCGGGAGAATCCGACCCGCGCGGTATTCAGGAACCCAGGCGAAAAAACGTGCTGCTCCTGCAAGCTGGCGACCTGCTCCCGAAGCGTCTCTACGACACCGCTCAAAGGGTTCACCGACGGAGTATTGTCGGCGCTGTCATCCACCGTGTAAACCCCAAACAGCGTGTCTTTGTCCGATAGATTGTAATCCGCTCGCGTGGTGCCGAAATCTTCGCGGATCTGTTGCAGCGGATGGCTGAAAGCTTCGCCAATCCCGCCGCCTAAGTCCGGCCCATTCTGCGTGGGCCAGAGAGAAAGCAGCGGTACAACCGCCGGAGCTACTCCCACGAACGACTGCTTTCCATTCGCGCCCGGCACATAGCCTTGCCGAGCCGCGCTGTCCGGTACCAGCGTGACATCGCTCAACCCCAGGTGCTGCCGGAAGCCTTCATAATTCCCGAACAAAAACAGTTTGTCCTTCTTGATCGGACCTCCCAGCGCGCCGCCGAATTCGTTGCGTTGAAACTGCGGTATGGACCCCTGATCGAAGAAATTTCGCGCGTCGAGATCGCTGTTGCGAAGGAACTCGTAAACGCTCCCGTGCAATTGATTTGTTCCGGAGGCGGTGATAATGCTGACTTGCGCGCCCGGCCGCTTGCCGTACTCGGCGCCGTAGGTATCGGTGACAACATTGAATTCCCGGACCGCATCGACACCCAGCAACTGGCCGCTCGCGCCGCCCGGCGTGTTGTTGATCTCCGAAGCTCCGGTGTATTCGATGCCATTCAACAGAAAGAGATTGTCCTGCGGCCGGTGGCCCGATACCGCGAACATATTCCCTACCGCCGAGTTGGAGGTTCCGACTCCGCCCGATCTTTCGGATGAGTAGTTGACGATGGCGGGATTCAGCGTGATCAATTCGTCATAGCTGCGGCCATTCAGCGGCAGATCCTTCACCTGACGCTCGTTGACCAGCCCGGAGGTCTGCTGCGTGGAAAGGGCCACGGGCGAAGGCGTCTCTTCCACCGTCACTACTTGCCGCATTTCGCCGATCTGGAGCGTCAGGTTCACCACCGTGCTTTGCCCGACGGTCAGGTCGATGCCAGTCCTCACCTGCGGGCGAAAGCCCTCTTTTGAAGCCGTAACCTCGTAACGGCCTACGGAAATCGATGGCGCGGAATATCTGCCGGATTCGTCGCTCGCGAGTTTGCGCTCCGAACCCGTCTCCAGGCTCTTGATACTGACGACCGCGGCCGGTATCGCAGCGCCCGTCTCGTCTCGAACCGTACCGGAAATCGAACCGCCGACCACCTGGCCCCAGACTGCGGAACCGAATCCCAACAGCACAAAGAAAGAAAGAGCTCGCCTCATTTTGGAATCACCTTTTGTCTATAGAGATTACCATGATTCTCAAAAGATACAACATTGGTAGTATTTTCCTCGGGTTTGATTTATGCTTAACCAATCACAAAAGGAGGCAGATGTGACGAGAAGCAAATCGACCAGGACTCTTGGCTTGGCGGCGGCTCTTGCGGTTGCCGGATCGATGCTGAGCAGTGCGCAGACCGTTGCGCTCACTAAGAATATTGCGCCCTGGGTGAGTCGCGCCCAGAAAGTGGGGGCGGCCGATGAAAGCAAGCAAATTCACATTGTTGCCTTCCTGAGCTTCAAGAACCAGGCCACCCTACAGCAACTGGTAGAGGATGTGAGCACTCCCGGAAGCGCGAAATACCATCAGTTCCTGACTCCCGAGCAGTTCCGGGAGGCCTATGCTCCCGATGCGGCGGATGTCAAGCAGGTGCAGGACACGCTCACGGACCTGGGTTTCCGGATCGAAAACACGCCGAAGAGTGGCTTATTTGTGCAGGCCAGCGGAACGGTGGGCCAGGTGAAGAGCGCTTTTCACGTCAGCCAGGATCTCTACTCTTACAATGGCAAGACCCTCCGCGCGAATGTGGAAGCACCCACGCTACCCGCCTCGATCTCCAAACTGGTTTCTTACATAGGCGGGCTGGATGACAGCGGGCAGCTGATTAAGCCGCTGCACCGGTTTGCGGCGCACACTCGAGGACCAGATTCGCCTCCGGGAACGCCGTTTGATCCGCAACCGGAAGTATGCAGCACGTATTGGGGCCAGAAAACCGCCGAAGTTGTACTGCCTCCCAGCCCCTATCCGACGACTGTTCCCTGGTTCATTTGCGGCTATACGCCGGCACAGCTCCGGGCGGCTTACGGAGCAAACAAGGTTACCAACAACGGCAGAGGAGTGCGGGTTGCGATAGCGGATATGTATGCCTCCCCGACCATCGTGAATGACGTCAACACCTTCTCTAAGCGCCACGGCTTGCCGCAGGTGAACTATTTGAACTTTGAACAGATTGTCCCGCCCGGCATCTACGGTGTTTCGCCGGATGACCCGTGCGGGCCGCAGAGCTGGTACACGGAAGAGACGCTGGATGTGGAATCGGTACATACGATGGCGCCGAATGCGTTCCTGTTTTACGTTGGAGCGAGTTGCACGGACCTGCCGGTTCCGGAAGTCGCGTTGTATGGCGTGATCGACAACCGGTTGGCGGACATTATCACCAATAGCTGGTCGTGGGGACCGGAAGACTTTGTACCGACCGGTCTGATTGAAGCCGACAATGCAGAGTTCATGCAGGCTGCGGCGGAAGGGATCACGGTGATGTTCTCCTCCGGCGATTCGGGCGATTACTCGCCATTCTATGGAATCGCTTCCGGCGGCTGGCCGGCAGACAGTCCATGGGTAACGGCGGTGGGTGGGACCAGCCTGGCTCTGGAGAATGCCGCAGGGGAGAAAACCGAGTGGGGATGGGGGAGCTGGATCGACTTTCTGGATAATCCGGTGATTCTAGAGAATGGAAAAGTTGTGACCGATACCGGACTGGACGGTTCGTTCTTTTACGACGCCGGTTCGGGAGGAGGCCTGAGCTTCACGCAGCTTCAACCCTTCTACCAGCAGGGAATCGTGCCAGCGAAGCTTTCCAAAAAGACCTATTTAGCGAACGGAGAGCCGGTTCCGATCAGCCCGGCCCGGCGCGTTACGCCGGACATTTCGATGGTCGGCGATCCGTATACAGGCGTTTTGATCGGAGAGACGTTCACAATTGCAGGAACCCAACAACTGGATTACGGCTGCACCAAGCTTTCGGCGACGACTGAGTACTGCGAATTGTCGCTGGGGGGAACCAGCGCCTCCTCGCCGCTGTTTGCGGGCGCGCTGGCGCTGGCGGATGAGGAAGGATACTCGACCGGTATCGGTCCGGCGGGATGGCTGAATCCATTCCTCTATTTTCTGCCGGTCGGCGCGCCGGGCTCAGACGCTCCGATCATAGACGTGCGAGCGCCGAAGTCGCCGACGGCGGTGCTGGCGTCGTTCGTCTTCACTCCCGGTTTCGTGAGCGTGACCAGCATGAACTCGGCTCCGAACGCAGCCGGAACGGCCGTAGTGGAAGGCGCGAACGCCGACTATTCGATCCTGACGACGGTAGGCTACGACGGCGTGACCGGCTTGGGAACGCCTAACATTCCGGCCCTCATCGATTCGATACCGGGCGCGGCCGCCGCGAAGAACCGCAAATAGAATTACGCGCTGACGCCGATTCGCATGCTGTAGAACGAGCGCCAGACGAAGACCATTGCGATCAATAGAAAGATACCGGCGAGCACCCAGCCGAGCACCGATCCGCGCTCGCCGGAGAGCGAAACGGCCAGTTCCACGGCGAGCAATCCGAACAGCGTAGTGAATTTGATGATCGGATTCAGGGCCACGGATGAAGTGTCTTTGAACGGATCGCCTACCGTGTCGCCCACTACTGTGGCATCGTGCAGAGGCGTGCCCTTCTGCTTAAACTCGGTCTCGACGATCTTCTTGGCGTTGTCCCAAGCGCCGCCGGCGTTGGCCATGAAGATGGCCTGATACAGACCGAACAGGGCGATCGAGATGAGATAGCCGATGAAAAAGTAGGGCTCGACGAAAGCGAAGCCCAGGGTCATGAAGAACACGCACAGAAAGATGTTGAACATGCCTCTCTGGGCGTATTGGGTGCAGATCTCGACGACTTTCTTGCTATCGGCGACCGAGGCTCTGGTGACGCCTTCGAGTCGGATATTGGCTTTGATGAATTCGACCGCCCGGTACGCGCCGGTGGTTACAGCCTGCGTGGACGCTCCGGTGAACCAATAGATGACCGAGCCGCCGGCGATTAATCCGAGCAGAAATGGCGGGTGCAGGATGGACAAATTGGAAAGCAGATCGGGCTGCAGACGGTTGGTCAGGGCCACGACGATGGAGAAGATCATGGTGGTCGCGCCCACTACGGCGGTGCCGATCAAGACGGGTTTCGCGGTGGCTTTGAAGGTGTTGCCCGCGCCATCGTTCTCTTCCAGATTGTCCTTGGCCTTTTCGAAATTGACATCGAATCCATAGGCGCTTTTGATTTCCTGCTCGATGCCGGGTATCTGCTCGATGGTCGAGAGCTCGTAGACGGATTGCGCATTATCGGTTACCGGGCCGTAAGAATCGACCGCAATGGTGACCGGCCCCATGCCGAGAAAGCCGAAGGCAACCAGGCCGAAAGCGAATACGGCGGGAGCAATCATCAAAGATTCCATGCCCGCCGTACTGAAGCCGTAAGCGGCGGCCATGAGCGCCAGGATGGCGGTCCCGATCCAATATGCGCTGAAGTTGCCAGCCACGAAGCCGGAGAGGATGTTGAGGGACGCGCCTCCTTCGCGGGAGGAAGCGACCACTTCGCGCACATGCCGCGAATCCATGGAAGTGAAGACCTTGACGAACTCGGGAATCACGGCTCCGGCGAGCGTTCCGCAAGTGATGACGCTCGATAGCTTCCACCAAAGCGAGGTATCGCCGTTGAGGTCGGGGATCATGGCGTAGGAAACGATGTAGGTGGCTCCGATCGAGATCAGAGAAGTGAGCCAAACCAAGCTGGTGAGAGGCGTCTCGAAATTCATCTTGTCCACATTCGCGTACTTGGCTTTGGCGAAGGCGGCGTTGAGGAAATAAGACACGCCGGAGGAGATCACCATCATGACGCGCATGGCGAAGATCCAGACGAGAAGCTGGCTTTGGATGAGCGGGTTGCGAACCGCAAGCACGATGAAGGTGATGAGCGCCACGCCGGTGACGCCGTAGGTTTCAAAACCATCGGCGCTGGGGCCGACGGAATCGCCCGCATTGTCGCCGGTGCAATCGGCAATGACGCCGGGGTTGCGGGCATCGTCTTCCTTGATCTTGAAGACGATCTTCATCAAGTCCGCGCCGATGTCGGCGATCTTGGTGAAGATGCCGCCCGCTACGCGAAGAGCCGCTGCGCCGAGCGACTCGCCGATGGCGAAGCCGATGAAGCAAGGTCCGGAGTAGCTTCCTGGAATGAAGAGCAGGATGATCAGCATGAGGACCAACTCGACGCTGACCAGCAGCATGCCGATGCTCATGCCGGCTTTGAGCGGGATTTCGTGACAGGGGAACGGCTTGCCGCGCAGGCTGGCGAAGGCGGTGCGGGAATTGGCGAAGGTATTCACCCGGATTCCGAACCAGGCGACGCCGGAACTGCCGCAGATACCGATGACGCTGAACAGCAGGATGATGAAGACCTTGATGGCGGCAAAGTGCTCGAGGACGCCGAAGTAAAAGACGATGATCACGCCGATGAACACTTCGAGGATGACCAGAAACTTGATTTGGGTGACCAGATAGGTTTTACAGGTCTCATAGATCAACTCCGAAATCTCCAGCATGGATCTGTGAACAACCAGGTGCTTGAGCTGGTAATAAGCGACGATGCCGAACAGAAGACCGAGAACGACGAAGAAGAAACTGTATAAGAGGAGCGAACGGCCATCGATGAGGCCTCCGAAGAATGTCGCTTGGCTGAGGTCGGGCAAGATGAGATTGGCTTCGCCGCTGGTTTCAGTGGCGCGCTGGGCGAATGACGCAGCCGGACTGCACAATAAAAAAGCGGCCGCGAACAGAGCGGTCTTCAGTTTCTGGAACGGAAACGCGGACGTGGCATTAGCGCCAGGCATAGATAGAGAGCCTCCTCAGGATTGCTGTAAACGTTAATTTCGGACTGGTAGGGACGGGCAGATTCGAACTGCCGACCTGCCGCTTAGGAGGCGGCCGCTCTATCCATCTGAGCTACGTCCCCGATCTTCTTCTTCGCAGTCTACCAGCGTCGGAGACCTTTTTGCCCGATATCTCGACGGTAATGCATGCCGTCAAAGTGAATCTTCCCGGCGGCCCGATAGGCATTATCGATGGCAGCTTGCAAGGTTGCGCCTCCGGCAGTGACACCAAGAACGCGGCCGCCATTTGTCACAAGCCCATCACCGTCAAGCTTGGTTCCGGCGTGAAAGACGGTTGCGCCTGAGGCTTCGGCATCTTCGATGCCGGCGATTGAGTCTCCAGTCCGGGGATGGTCGGGATAGCCTTCGGCGGCCATGACCACGCACACGGAAGGCGAGGCCCAGGCGCGAGACGAAACAGTTCCGACGCCATAGGCGGCCATGCTGAGGAATTCGGCGAAATCGCCTCGCAAGCTGTGCATGAGAGCCTGAGTTTCAGGGTCGCCGAGACGGACATTGAACTCCAGAACCTTCGGTCCTTCGGCAGTCATCATCAGCCCAGCATAGAGGAAGCCAGTGAAGGGAGTTCCTTCTTTGCGCATCTGAGCGATGGCGGGAAGCATGATGCGCTCCATGACTTCCCCGCTCTCGCCGGGGGTAAGAATGCGCGCATCGCAGTATGCGCCCATGCCGCCGGTGTTCGGGCCACGATCGCCATCGAAGGCGCGCTTATGATCCTGAGTGGGAGCGAAAGGAAGAAGCAGATGGCCGTTGCTCAAGCCGATGAAGCTGACTTCCTCGCCCTCGAGAAACTCTTCGATGACTAGGTTTGGGCCGAGCCGCGCAATGGCCTGCTCGGCTTCGGCTTTGTCGCCGGCGATGACCACGCCTTTGCCCGCGGCGAGACCGTCGGCTTTAATCACGACTGGAAAAGAGAAGCGCTGGAGCGAGGAGGCAGAGCGGGCGGTGGGGATGGCGGCGCGAGCAAAGAACTCTTTCGCAAAGAGCTTGGAGCCTTCGAGACGCGCAGCCGCTTGCGTAGGTCCGATGATTTTGAGGCGTAGGCTATGGAAATGATCGACGATGCCCGCGACCAGCGGGGCTTCGGGGCCGACGATAGTCAGATCGACTCCGTGAGTTTGGGCGATGTCGGCATAGCCGGAGACGTGTTCGGGCGCGGGTATGCAAGCGGCAAGCTGGGCGATGCCGGGATTGCCGGGGCTCACGACAATTCCCTTTACATTGGGAGATTGGGAGAGTCGCCAGGCGAGAGCGTGTTCGCGACCTCCGCCGCCGACTATGAGGATCTTCAAAAAGCTAGAATAGCTAACGGGACTGCCGCTTGGCCCAAATGGCACCTCCGCGCGCGGTTCAGTTCAGATGCAGAAGAAATACGACGTCATCGTGGTGGGCGCCGGGCATGCCGGTTGCGAGGCAGCGCGGGCCTGCGGCCGTCTGGGACTAAAGACCGCGATGGTGACGATGAACCTCGACCTGATCGCGCAGATGTCGTGCAATCCGGCAGTTGGCGGGATTGCGAAGGGGCATTTGGTGCGGGAGATCGATGCGTTGGGCGGCGTGATGGGCGAGTTAACCGATGCGGTGGGCATTCAGTTTCGGCTACTGAATACGAGCCGCGGGCCGGCGGTCTGGTCGCCTCGGGCGCAGTGCGATAAGAAGCAGTATCGAATCCGGATGAGGGAATGGCTCGAAAACGAGCCGAATTTGAGAATACTGCAGGCGGAGGTTGGGGAACTACTGTTTTTACGGAACGAACTCCCCCGCAGGATCGCAGGGGTGCGATTGAAGGACGGGCGGGACCTGCTGACTGGAGCGGTGGTGGTGACCACCGGAACCTTCCTCAATGGATTGGCGCACGTGGGCGAGCAGAAGTATGCCTGCGGGCGGAATGGCGAAGCGCCCTCGAATACACTAGGCGGCCAGCTTCGGACGCTGGGATTGCAGTGGACGCGGCTAAAAACGGGTACGCCGCCGCGATTGGATGGACGAACAATCGATTGGACGCGATTTGAGGAACAGCCGGGCGATGAGACGCCGACGCCATTCTCGTTTCTGACCGAGAGTATTGATCGACCGCAGATCTGCTGTCATTTGGCTTACACGACGGAAGAGACGCAGCGGGTCATTCAGGAGAGCATTAGCCGCTCGCCACTCTATAGCGGCCAGATTGAAGGAATCGGGCCACGCTACTGCCCTTCTCTCGAAGACAAGATCGTCAAGTTTCCGGAAAAGCGTAGGCATCAGATTTTTCTGGAGCCGGAGGGGTTGGATACACACGAAGTCTACGTGAACGGCATGTCCACGAGCATGCCCATCGACGTTCAGGCCGCGATGGTCGCGTCGATTCCGGGGCTTGAGGACGCGGAGATGATTCGGCCGGGATACGCCATTGAATATGATGCGATCGACGCGCGGGAGCTGAGGCATTCGCTGGAGGTGAAGTCGATTGCGGGCTTGTTTCTGGCTGGGCAGATCAACGGGACCTCGGGTTATGAGGAAGCGGGCTGCCAAGGGCTGCTTGCAGGACTGAACGCGGCTGCCAAGGTCAAGGGACTCGCGGAGCTGGTAATTGGGCGAAGCGCGGGGTATGCGGGGATTTTGATTGACGATTTAGTGAGCAAGGGAGCGGACGAGCCGTATCGGATGTTCACTTCGCGGGCGGAATTTCGGCTACAGCTCCGGATTGACAATGCGGACGAGCGATTGACACCGGTAGGACGAGGGGCTGGTTTGGTTGACGATACGCGATGGAAGCGTTTCGCGAAGAAGCGGAAGCAAAAGCGGGGCATTCTGGAATTACTGGAACGGACCCGGGTGGGGAGCGTTCCGGAGTTGAGCGGACTGACAGAAGGAGACAACCCAACGTTAGCGGTGTGGCTGAGGCGACCGGAATCGCGGATTGTGCGACTGGAAGGCTGGATTGTGAAGCGAACTGGCGAGAAGCTGGCGCATGGAGTATTGACAACGATCGAGACAGAGATCAAATACGCGGGATATTTGGCCCAGCAGGAGCGACAGATCCGGCAGCTTGCGGACGCGGAGGGACGGCGCATTCCGGAGGAATTCGTATATGCGGGGATTCCGGGGCTGTCCAACGAAGCGCGACAGAAATTGACGAGGGTGCGACCGGCAACTTTAGGGCAAGCGGGAAGAATTCCGGGGATAACGCCTGCGGCCATCGCTGTTTTAGATATTTATCTAAACCTTTCTAATGTTTCACGTGAAACATGCTAGGATCGTCTTTCTGAACGCCGCTCCGTTACGGTCGCGGTTCTGAAAGAGCAGGATACCTAGGAAAACTTGGCGCGGGTCATCTCCATCGCAAATCAGAAGGGCGGAGTGGGCAAAACCACGACGGCGATCAACCTTGCTGCTGCTTTAGCGGCTTCCGAGGTAAAGGTGCTGCTGATCGATTCCGATCCGCAAGGAAATTCGACCACTGGGGTCGGAATTGAGAAACCGGCGGGGCAAAAGACGCTTTATGATGTCTTGTTGGGCGAAGCCACGCTCGCGGACGCAATTATAGCGACGCAATTCGAAGGATTATGGGCGGTTCCGGCAGATCAGAACCTGGTGGCTGCGAATCTGGATCTGGTAGACGTAGAAAACAGAGAAGGAAAACTGCGCACCGCGCTGGCGATGGAGCGGGACGCGTATCAATATATACTGATCGATTGCCCGCCCGCACTGGATCTGCTGACTCTCAATGCGTTAGTCGCCTCCGATTCGGTGCTGATACCGATTCAATGCGAATTCTTCGCTCTCGAGGGCATTTCGCAACTGCTGGATACGGTGGAGCGAGTTCGGAACGCCTTTAACGGCAGCTTGCGCGTGGAAGGGGTCTTGCTGACAATGTACGACGACCGGACCAATCTTACGCGGCAGGTAGAGGGCGATCTGCGCGAATTTTTCGGCAAGGAAGTGTTTGGAGCGGTGATTCCGAGGAGCATCCGTCTGGCAGAAGCGCCGAGCTTCGGCAAGCCGATTCTGGCTTACGATCCGCGCTCGCGTGGGGCGGAGGCCTATATTCAACTGGCAAAGGAAATTTTGGCTCATGACCAAAGAGGCCGAACAGAGTCAGCGCAGAGCGCTCGGTAAGGGGCTTTCAGCGCTTCTTCCTTCAAGAGCACCGGTTCGCGACGATAGCGAATCCGCGCATGCGACCATATCGACGAAGGCGAAGCTGCCACAGCAGTTTGAGGACTTTCAAAACATTCGGCTCGATCTGATCCAGCCGAACAGCGAGCAGCCGCGAGAGAGTTTCGATGCGGGGAAACTCGAAGAACTGGCCCAATCGATCCGTGCCAACGGACTCATTCAGCCGATTACCGTATACAGGACGCGGGAAGGGAATTATAAGATCATTGCCGGGGAGCGGCGCTGGAGGGCTGCGGGATTAGCCGGTCTGCAGGAGATTCCGGCATTGGTCCGGAGCGTAGAAGAGAGCGAACTGCTTCAATTGGCGCTGATCGAAAACATTCAGCGAGAGGACCTGAACCCGGTGGAAATCGCGACGGCGTTTCAGAGCCTTATGGACCAGCATGGGCTGACGCACGAGGAGATCGCTCAAAGGACAGGAAAAGACCGATCCACCATCACCAATTTTGTCAGGCTATTAAGGCTGTCCGGATTTGTCTTGCACGAGCTTGCGACCGGCAAGATTAGCGTGGGACACGCACGAGCGCTGCTGAACGTCACCAATGACGATGCGCAAGTGCAGGTATGTGACGAGATCGTCAAGAAGCGGTTGTCCGTGCGGGAAACGGAGCAATTAGTTAAGTCATTAACTATCGCGGGGGAGAGACGCCAGCCCAAGGATTTCAAAAGAGAAATTCCTCCAATGGATGCTAACATCCGGGCCGCGCTGGAGGAAATGGCGAGGGTGTTGGGAACGCGGGTGCGGATGGTGGCGAAGTCGGAGAAAGCGGGGCGGCTCGAGGTGGAATACTACTCGAAAGAGGACCTGGACCGGATTTACTCGGTGATCGTAAAGCAGTAAAGCAATGATAGGCTGATAGTTTGCCGGTGTAGCTCAGGTGGTTAGAGCGACGGTCTCATAATCCGTAGGTCGCAGGTTCAACTCCTGCCGCCGGCACCATCAAGATCCGGGCGGATTATTCGGCGCGCAGGATGGTGACCGGATCGATTCCCACCGCGCGGATCACGGCAGGCAAGGCGAGACTGTAGCTTTCGGGCAAAAGAGCGTCTTCGGACGCGGCTTGTTGGCCGTTCGTGGTAAAAACAGGACGCTATGAACGATGCGACGATCGAACCGGAAGATTTTGCGGACCTTTACCGCCGCGCCTTTGAAAAATTTGGAGCGTCGGCATTGTGGAGCAGCAAACCCGTTCCTGAGCCGACGGCTGCCGACGCGCTGGCGATTACGAACAGTTTGAGGGTTGAGGGTAACCGCGAGGCCCGGCAACTGGCTGAGAAGATCGAGAAGGCGTGCCGTGCCGCTCTCTAAAATCCAGACAGACATTCTCCGGCTGCTTGCCGCGCACCGCGACCCGGAAAGCTACGTTGCGGGCAGCACGCCGTTGAACCGCGATGCGCCGCGCTATTCCGACGACATTGGTGTTTTTCACGACCGCGAAGAACGCGTAGCGCAGGCGGCGCAGGCAGACGCCGCGCTTCTGCAAGAGCATGGTTACGCGCTCGAATGGCAGAGGCGCGAGCCCGGCATTTATGCACTCTTGGCGTCGCGATCCGGCGACACAACAAAGCTGGAATGGGTTGTGGATAGCGATTTCCGTTTCTTCCCGACCATGCCCGATGAAACTTTCGGCTATGTCCTGCACCCGCTTGACCTCGCGACGAATAAAGTCAGCGCGGCGTATGGATGTCGGGAGCCACGCGACGTTGTGGACCTATTGACCATTCATGACCGGGTTTTGCCGCTCGGCGCGGTTATCTGGGCCTCGGCCGGAAAAGCACTTGGCTTCACGCCCGAAGGGATCATCAACGAAATTCGCCGTCAGGCCCGTTACACCGAGGCGGATTTCCGGCGTCTTGCGAGCGATCCGCCGCTTGATCCTGCCGCGACGATGACGCGGTTGCGCGAGGTTCTCAGCGAAGTCGAAGCCTTTGTTACCCGTATGCCAACGGACAAGATGGGATTGTTTTTTCTAAAGGGCAGCCGCGTTGTGCAGCCTGATCCCGACCACCTAGCGGAGTATGAAACCCATGCCGGCCAGACACGCGGCCATTGGCCCACCAGCACCGATATTATCGCCGCCATGTTTGAGCGTTACAACAAAAAGCCGAACGGCAACGAGCCGAAGCCCTGACGCCGAGTGACGTTTCAGATAGGGTGTGAGTTTTGAGACATGCCGGACAAGTGATTTAAGCCTATGGGCGATAAACGCCTATTCATCCCGCAACGTTTTTGCAGGATCGATTGCTGCAATTCGCAGCGTTGGCACAGTGGTCGCAATGAGCGTTACAGATGCGAGCGTCAAGACGACTGTAAGGATTGTGGGCGCGTCATAGATGCCCACGCCATAGAGCACACTGTGCATAGCCCGCAATGCTCCGGCGCACAAGATCAAACCGAGGATGAGTCCGAGTGCCGCGGCTCGTAGCCCGGGCGTTCCGATATGGACCATGGCTTGACGAATGGTAGAGCCTAGAGCGATGCGGATGCCGATTTCGCGTGTTTTCTGCGCCACGATATTCGCTACCAGCGCGAAGATTCCGACCGCGCTCAGCAGCAGAGCCAGGGCCGCCATCGCGCTGAGGAGCGCCACTTCGACGCGCTGTGTCGCGAGGGTCTTCGCCAGCAGGTCGCGCATACTGTAGAAGCCGGAAAAGGGCAGCTTGGGATCGACACTCGCCAGCGCGCGCTGCATCTGGGCGGTCAACCTTTCCACCGGTCCGGCTGTGCGGACAATCCAACTTGGCTGGAACCAGACGTGAACCAGCGAGAGTAACTGGGGATCCGCTTGCGCGGCAGGGATATACATCGCCTCTTCGCCGGTAAGCGGCACAACCGGATCTACCCCCGGCGCGACGGGCACATCTTCCACTACCCCGACAATTATGGTGTCCTCATCCGGGTGATGGCCGAGGTGACGGCCGACCGGATTTGCATCGTGGAAAAATTTGCGCGCGAAGGTCCGGTTGACGATAGCCACGTGCTGCGCATACGGGCCGTCCGCTTCGGTGAAGGAGCGCCCTTGCAGGACTGGGATCCGCAATGTCTCGAAATAACCGGGCGTGATGTATATCTCATCCATTACGACTGGTTCTCCGGCTTCTTTGCCGTCGGCGATGGTCATCCCTCCGTTAATCATTGCGCGCTCATAGGGCAGACTCAGGCCGACCGCGGCATGTTGCACGCCAGGAATCTGCCGCATCGCGAGGGTACTCTCATCCAATAACTTTCTGAAGGCCGCGGGATCGTGGAAGCGGACATCGTCGAGCGAGGCGTTGCCGGTCATTACGCCATTGGGATTGAACCCCGGCGGCAGCGTCTCCAGGTGAATCAGAGTGCGGATGAGCAGGCCAGAAGCGGCGAGCAACATTACGGTCAGGGCAACTTCGCTGACAATCAAGGCCTGCCGCAAGCGTAAAGGGTCGGCGCCGGTTGCGGCACGAGTGGCCATGGCGGAGCGCAGATCGAACTTTCGCGTTGCAAGCGCGGGAAGCATGCCAAACAGCACGCTGGTCAGGAGGGAGATGAGAAGTGTAAACGCGAGCACGCGGCTATCGAGTGGTACGCCGGCTACCGGTAGAAAGTGTTCGGGCAGAAGTACGAGCAGGCCGCGTAAAGCGGCGAAACCCACTGCGACGCCGGCCGCTCCGCCCACGAATGCCAGCAAAAGATTTTCGACCCAGAGCTGCTTTTGAATCTGCCAGCGGGAGGCACCGAGCGCCAGCCGTGTTGCCACCTCAGGCGCGCGCCGCAGCATGCGCACCAGCGTCAGACCGGCGAGATTGGCGCAGGCGATCAGCAGAATGAATCCCGCCGCGAGCATGAGCGCCAAAACCTGAGGACGCAGCTGAGCCGTCTCCCCCTTTTGAAGCGCCACGCAATAGTAGGTCACCCGCGCGCCGGGGTTGTCCTGCAATTCATAGCGGTCGGCGCGGACGGACCAGGCGCGGTTGATCTGGGCGTTCGCCTCCTGCCAGGTCGCGCCATCGCGCAGACGGACGATGTCCTCAAAGTTGGTTCCCCCTCCTTCGCCGGCGCGGCTGGGCTGAAGCGCCGTATACAAATCGGCATTCAAAGGAGTGGTTGCGCCTTCAGGGAGCACGCCGATAACGGTGTACGGCTCGCCTCTCAACAGAATGGCCCGGCCCAGAATATCGGGATTAGAGCCGAAGGTATTTCGCCACAAGTTATAACTCAGGATGGCGGACTTTGGGCCGTGGGGACGATCCTCGTCCTCCGAGAAATTGCGTCCGATCATAGGGCGGATCGCCAGCACATCAAGGTAGTGGGCCGAGATGCGGCCGGCCTGAAGATACTGCGCATGGGATCTCGCTTGGAGATTCACGCCAGAGGTTCTCGGGCTTGCAACAGCGGAGAGCAACGCGGGGACATCGTCGCGCAGCAGCTCCCATTGTTCGCCATCCAGCTTGTGCCGATCATCGGAGGCCGTCGAGCCGGCGATCCGCGTGTAGATCGTGCCCATCCGCTCGGGATGCGAGTAGGGCAGGCTCTTGAGTATGAGCGCATTCACTATTGAGAAAATCGCGGTATTTGCGCCGATGGAAAGCGCCAGCGTCAAGATCACCGTTATGGTGAAACCGGGCGCTTTGGCGAATATTCGCACGGCGTAGCGGAGATCCTGTCCCATACGATCCAGCCATGACCAACCCCACATATCGCGCGTGACCTCCTTGATTCGACCGATATTCCCAAAATCCCGACGGGCACCAAGCTCAGCCCCTTCTTGCGTCGCCCCCGCTTCTATGCGCCGCTGGATTTCCAAAGCGAAGTCGGCCTCAATTTCTTCTTCGAGGTCGCTCTCACGATTCTTGTTGCGCTTTGCCCAGAACAGCCACTTCATACGATGGCTCTAAACGGGGTTCATGACGCGCGCGATGGTCTGGACCAGAGCGTTCCATTTCGATTTTTCCGTTATCAATTGCTTCTTCCCCGCTGGGGTCAGGCTGTAATATTTGGCTCGTCGATTGGATTCTGAAGCCTTCCACTCCGCCTTCAGCCATCCCTGCCGCTCAAGCCGGTGAAGCGCAGGATAGAGAGAGCCATGTTCGATCTGAAGGGCCTCGTCCGAGCGGGCCCGGATCGCCTGGCCGATGCCGTGCCCATGTTGGGAACCCCACTGGAGGGTTCGCAAGACCAGCATGTCCAGGGTCCCTTGCATCATTTCAATGCGGTCCTTATACGGCTTCGATCGAGGCATCTTTCTAGCAGACAGTCTACCACAGATGAACAGCGCTTGTGAAGACATTCTTCCAGTGCGGCGAAAGGCGCAATCGCGCTTAAGCGCGCATTTTTTCGGCCTTCGCAGCGACAGACTTTCGCGGGAGGCAGCCCAGATCCTTGAGCCCGGAAAGCAGAATCGCGAAGCTTTGCCGCTCCGACTGCGTACCGGAGTTGATGTAAATATCGGGCTTGAGCGGCGCTTCGTAGGGATCCGAAACGCCGGAAAAGTGAAGAATATCGCCAGCCAGCGCGCGTTTATAGAGCCCTTTGGGGTCCCTGACGATTAAGGTGTCGAGAGAACAATCGACGTGTACTTCGACGAAGCGCGGACAGCGGGAGCGTACTTCTTCGCGGATGCCGCGATAGGGCGAGATGGCGGCGACGAGGGACATGACATTGTGGCGATTCAGCAAGCGGGCGACGTAAGCGATACGCCGAATGTTTTCGTCGCGATCCTGCTTGCCGAATCCGAGGTCGTGAGAGAGCTCGCGGCGGGTCTCGTCGCCGTCGATCACTTCATACTCGACGGAGATTTGATCCAGATAAGATGCCAAGGCAGTGGCCAGAGTGGATTTGCCGGAGCCGGAAAGGCCGGTAAACCAAATGGTCCAGCCATTGGGCTGGATCAATTGCTCATGGCTCGGGAAACGCTGCATTTCTCAATATATCCCGGGGGCGGGGGAGAGGCCAGGGGCTTGAAACGAAGGGGGGATGCGGGGACACCCTCGTTTGACAGAAAATAGAGCTATGAACGGCATTCAGTTCGTCACGGATGAAAAGGGCCACAAAGTGGCGGTGCAAATCGACCTGAAAAAGTACGGTCGTGCGCTGGAAGATTTCTGGGACGGGCTGATATCGGAATCGCGGCGCAAGGAAAAGGGCGTACCGCTCGAAAAGATTAAAGCGGACCTCGTTAGACGCGGCCGGCTGCGTGAATAGTTACAGCGTCGAGGTAAAACCGCCCGCTCGGAAGGAACTTGAGGCGTTGCCGGATAACGTGCTCGCGCGTGTGGTCGGCAAACTGGAAGCTCTTCGCGAAGCGCCACGGCCCGTAGGATGCAAAAAGCTGAAGGGGTACAAAGATCAATGGCGGGTCCGAGTCGGAGACTGGCGAATGATTTACCTGATCGACGACGCGGCAAAGCTGGTGAGCGTCACGCGAATTGCTCACCGGCGCGAAGTGTACGAGTAGAGCAGGCAACGCGGGGATGCGACCGGACTTGACGCAACGCACAATAGTTGGATCAGGGGCGACTTAAAAAAACTATCTTGGGCTTGACCACGAAGCCCCAGCTCTACGTGAAGCTCACGCAGGCCTATTCGTGCGGGGCGACCGCGGCCGTTTCTTGCTTTAGTGGTTCAACCCGCAAAGACTCAGGCGAGACGGAGTGCAGAACGGTCCAAGCACCGTCATGCTGGGAGAAGATTATATTTTCTCCGTCCGATCCGATGATTACGCCCTTCGGATAGCCGCTGACTCGACGCCAACGGTTCTTCGACCTGTCCAGAACAGCCCATCCGTTAAATCGATCTTCCTTAAAAATCCTTGCATACACGCTGCCGCCAGCCGTCATGGCTCGGGGCTGATAATAAAGCTCGTGATATTTGCCGAGATCGTATTTCCCGAGGAGAGTCCCCGCGGTGCTTATTTCAATCCAGGTTCCGCGGCCTTCATATAGATGGAGCCAAAAGCCGATCCTGTCGTTCGTGGCATAGAGTTGGTTACAGCCAAGACACGCTTGGAACGACGAGTACGCGTTGAAGTCAACTGCGATTTGCAGCCATGGAAGACCCTGGCCGATTTCTTCACCGTTCCGCGCGTAATGACGGAGGACGTTAAAATCTTCCGCTCGCGAGTCGTAGTCCTCTTCGTAGCCGATGGTCCAAAGCGTGTGGTCCGGAGCAAAGACCACGTGCTGGGGAAGGTATGAGCCCGTTTTGATGGTCTGTACCGGTTTCCCGGCACGGTCCAGCAGTTCGATTCGTCCTTCGTGTTTGCCGGGCCCCTGCCACGTGGAACCGCGGGCGGCGATGCCATCGGAATCGAGCGCCCAGACATCATAAAACCAACCGTCGGAGGTCCGAAGAGCATTCGAATACTCGATCTTCCTATCGGGACCGTAAATCGAGACTTGAGTGTAAGCCGGGGAGTCCCAATTCAGAATAAATCCGCCGTTGTAGGATACCGGGCCCAGCGA
>Ga0208480_1000037_pt1 | contig 53837 bp, 53 predicted proteins | sample NGESurshal092012_4_FD_184485 | JGI IMG/M metagenome (GOLD analysis project Ga0208480, IMG submission 184485) | Arctic peat soil microbial communities from Barrow, Alaska - NGEE Surface sample F53-1 shallow-092012 (SPAdes) | ecosystem: Environmental > Terrestrial > Soil > Wetlands > Peat ... | reverse complement strand
GCGGTGGCGGAGGCGGACCGCAGTTTCCAGGGACGGCCGGTCGGCGATCTGATGCTGCGCGGGCGCAGCGAACCGCTCCGCGCCTACGAGCCGCTGCCGGCATCGGCATTCGCGGCGCCGGCGGCGGCGCAATATGCCGAAGCCTTCGCCAAGCTGGAGGCCGGAGATACCGCGGCGATGCCGGCCTTTGCTGCGCTGGTCGGGCTGCATGCCGACGATGCGCTTGCCGGTTTCCATCTCAAGCGGCTGCTCAACGGCGCCAAGGGCGTCCGCATGCAACTGGAATAGGAAGTCGGTCATGACGCGGGATTTCCCGGCCGGCAATTACCGGTTCATTCCGGCGGTGTTTCAATATTCGAGCGGGGCGGCGGCCGATCCGGGATTTGAGATCGAGCGGGTGCGCTTCGACCGGCTGCTGCCGCTGGCCGAGGGCTTTGCGCGCGCCGCGAACTATATCGAGGCAGCGGGGCGGCCGCTGACTTCGTTTTGCGCCTGCGAATTGCGCTCGCCGGCGGCCCTTACCGAGCACGGCTTTCGAATATTCAACGAGCACTACGTCAAGACGCTGGCGCAATGGGAGGTGTTCGACGGCATCAGCAATCCGGTGGCGCGCAGCAATGTCTGCCCGGAGATCGATCCGCCGGCCGAGCCGTCATTTTATGCGTTCTGCTTCACGCGGCCGGGCAACACCGCGACGCCGTCATTCGTGATCGCCGGTGGCGCCGAAGCGCGGGGTGGCGGCGGCAGCTATCCCGAGCGGATCGTGCGCTACCGCGACCTCAGCCCGCAGGGACTGATGGAAAAGGTTCGCTTCACGGTCGGCGAAATGCAAACCCGCCTCGGCGAGTTCGGGTTCGGATGGAACGACACCACAGCGGTGCAGGCCTACACCGTGCATGACTTCCACCCCGTTGCGGCCGATGAAATCGTCCGCCGCGGTGCGGCGCGTTCCGGCCTGACCTGGCATTTCGCCCGCCCGCCGGTGGTCGACCTCGAATACGAGATGGACTGCCGCCGCGTAAGACGGGAAATGGTGATCTGAGCCCGCGTTCCTCGCCGTGAGGCCCACGGTAGCGTGGCTTCATCCTTCGAGACGCATCGCTTCGCGCTGCTCCTTCAGGGTGAGGTCTTCAACCCTCATGGTGAGGAGCGCGGCTTCGCCGCGCGTCTCGAACCACGAGGCCCACGGAAGTCTACCGTTCGCGCGGGTCGAGCGCGTCGCGCAGGCCGTCGCCGACCAGGTTGAACGACAGTACCACCAGAAAGATGCCGAGCCCCGGCCACAGCGCCATCCACGGCGCGGTGGTCAGAAAACGCTGCGCCGAATTCAGCATGCTGCCCCAGGACGGCGTCGGCGGCTGCTGGCCGAGCCCGAGAAACGACAGCGCCGCTTCGGCGATGATCGCCGCCGCGATCGAAAGCGTGGCCTGAACCAGCAAGGCCGGCATGATGTTCGGCAGGATATGGAACAGCGCGATCCGCCAGCGCGGGTTGCCCATGGCGCGTGCGGCCTCGACATAGTCCTCCACCTTGACGTTCATGGTCTGGCCGCGGGTCAGCCGGATGAAGATCGGCGTTGTGGTGATGCCGATCGCGATCATGGCATTGCCGAGGCTGGGACCAAGGAACGCCGCCAGCGCAATGGCGAGGATCAGGAACGGACAGGCCAGCATGGCGTCGGTGATCCGGCTGATCAGGGCGTCGATCACTCCGCCGCGATAGCCCGACAGCAGGCCGAATGGCACGCCGATGCAAAGTGCGATCCCAACCGAGATCGCGCCGGCCAGCAGCGACGCGCGCGCGCCGTAGATCACGCGGCTGAGGACATCGCGGCCGAGTTCGTCGGTGCCGAACCAGTGCAGCGCCGAGGGCGGCTTGCGCACCAGCGTCCAGCTGGTCGCGATCGGGTCATAGGGCGCGATCACCGGTGCGAACAGCGCGAGCAGGATGAAGGTCGCGATCACGGCGATCCCGACCACCGCGCCCTTGCGCCGGACCAGGCGGCGCAGCGCGCGGCGCGCCGGGCTCTCCAGTCGGTCGGGAACGGCAACGGATAATGTGCCGAGCGCGGTGTCGGTCATGCGCTATGCCCTCAGCCGCGGATTGACCAGGATATAGGCGATATCGGCGATCAGGTTCAGCGCGATATAAATTGTCGCCGTGACCAGCACCACGCCTTGAACGACGGCATAGTCGCGGTTGAACACCGCATCGACGATCAGCTTGCCGAAGCCGGGAATCGAGAAGATCTGCTCGGTCAGCACCGCCCCCGACAGCAGTGTGCCGAGTTCGAGCGCACCGAGGGTAATGACCGGCGTCAGCGCGTTGCGCAGGGCGTGCTTGAAGATGACCGTGCGCTCCGAAAGACCCTTGGCACGGGCGGTACGCACATAGTCGCTTTCGAGCACTTGCAGCATGGCGCCGCGGGTATGCCGCATCAGGGTCGCCGCAATCGCATTGCCCAGCACGAAGGCCGGCATGATCGTCGAGGCGAGGCTGGCGCGCCAGTTTTCGGACAGCGGCACGTAGCCCGACGCCGGCAGCCAGCCGAGTTCGATCGAGAACACAAAGATCAGCATGATCCCGAGCCAGAAGTTCGGCGTCGAGATGCCCCACAGCGCGAACAGGTTGGCGCCGTAGTCCCACGCCGTGCCCTTCTTCACCGCCGAGACGAGACCGGCGGGAATGCCGATCAGAAACGCGATCACGATTGCCATCGATGCCAATTGCAGGGTCACCGGCAGCTTCTGCGCGATCAGTTCGCGCACCGGCACCTTGATACGCAGCGACTCGCCGAGATCGCCGGACAGCACGCCCTTCACCCAGTAGACATATTGCACCGGAATCGGCCGATCGAGCCGGTATTGCTGGCGGATCTGCGCGATGACATCGGGATCGCGTTCCTCGCCGGCCATCACCAATGCCGGATCTCCGGGCAGCAAATGCTGCAGCGAAAAGATCAGGATCGACACGAAGAACAGTGTCGGAACGAGCTGGGCGAGGCGCCTGGCGAGGAAGTTCAACATGGCGCACGCAGCTCGAAGCGCTCGTCATGGCGCGTTCCCTCCCCCCTTGTGGGGGAGGGAGCAGTAAGGCTCGTGGCAACCGTTCTCATTTCAGCGTCAGTCCAGTCACGCGCACGAGGCCATCCGGCATTTGCTTGTAGCCCTCGAGTCGTGTGGTGTGGGCGATCAGTATCCTGCGGTGATACAAATAGAGGATCGGCTCTTGATCCTGCACGATCCCGGTCAGCTTTTCATAGAGCGCCTTTCGCTGTGCCTGGTCGGTGACGAGACGGGCCGCGTCCAGCGTCTTGTCGGCCTCGGCGTTTGACCAGGCGCTGTAGTTCTGCGGTGCGCCGGTTTTCAGGAAGATGTAGGAATTGCCGTCCGGATCGATCCGGCCGCTCCACGCCAGCATAAAGGCCTGATATTCTCCGGCTTCGGCTTGTTTCAGCGAGGTCGCGAACTCGGTCACCCTGATCTTCAGGTCGAAACCGGCTTCCGCCGCCATCGACTGCATCACCTGCGCCACCGCCTCGGTCTCGTCGCCTTTCGGCACCATGAAATCGACGCTGACCGGCGGGGTGACGCCGGCCTCCTTCAGCAGCGCCTTGGCCTGGGCGACGTCGCGCGCGCGCACCGGGAAAGCCTGCTGATAATAGGGATGATCGGGATTGACCCACTGGTTGCCGGGTTTGAACTGGCCGTTGAACACCACCTGGTTGATGGCCTCGCGATCGATCGACAGGTCGAGCGCCTGCCGCACCTTGGCGGACTGGCTGAGCGGTCCCTTGGTCTTGTCCTTGCCGATATTGAGCGTCACGCCCTGGTAGCCGAGTTCGATCGCGCTCGACAATTTGAGCTTCGGGTCGGCCTCGACCTGCTTGATGTCGGTCGCCAGCAGCCGCTCGATCAGGTCGAGGCCGCCGGATTTGAGATTGGCGAGGCGCACCGTGGCGTCCACCAGCGGCAGGTACACGATGCGGTCGATATGGATGTTGTCCTTGTTCCAGTAGTCGGCGAACTTCTCGAACACGATCCGATCCTGCTGCACGCGTTCGACGAATTTGTAGGGACCGGCACAAACCGGATGCAGTCCGAACTTGTCGCCTTCCGCCTTCGCCGCCTTGGGCGAGACCATCATGCCGGCGCGGTCGGTGAGTTGCGCGATCAGCGGCGAATAGGGCGCCTTCAGCACGAGCTTGATGGTCAGGGGATCGACGATGTCGACATGATCGAGCGCGGCCAGTTCGGGTCTGCGGAACGATCCCGGCATGGTCAGGTGCCGCTCCAGCGAGAATTTGGCCGCCTCGGCGTCGAACGGCTCACCATCCTGGAACTTGACGCCCGGCCGCAGCTTGATGGTGACTTGCTTGCCGTCGGCCGAGGTCTCGTGCGACAGCGCAAGCTGCGGCACGATGTTGAGCTTCTCGTCGATGTCGAACAGCTTGTCGCAAAATGCCGCGAACACGATGCGGCCGACATAGGTGCGGCCGAGCGTCGGATCGAGAATGTCCGGATCTTCGGCGAGCCCGATCCGCAGCGTGGTCTGGGCCTGAACGCCGGCTCCGAACCACAGCCATGCCGCCGCCGCGACGACCGCCAAACGCAACAATTTCATGGCACCATTCTCCGTGTTCAAGCGCGTGGCTCGGGAACGACTCTATCAACCCCGAATCCGTCAGGACCTTCCCGGAAGCCGCTGAAAGCCGCGACCAACCGTTCCAGCGCCGGCGAAAAGCCGTCGCCGCCCGCAGCGGCGATGGCGTCCGGCGGCGGAAGCTCGGCGGTACGGTGACAGGCGGTGGCGTGTCCGGTGGCGTCGGCGCGCAGTTGCGGGGCTTCGACGCGGCAACGTTCGATCACATAGGGGCAGCGGGTATGAAAACGGCACCCCGGCGGCGGATCGAGCGCACTCGGCACCTCGCCCTGCAGCAGGGCGTGGGTGCGCCTGGCCCGCGGCTTCGGAACCGGAATCGCCGCCAGCAGCGCGCGGCTGTAAGGGTGACGCGGCGCGGCAAACAGCGCCGGCGTTGGCGCGGCCTCGACGATGCCGCCGAGATTCATCACGGCTACATCAGCGGCGATGTGCTTTACGACGGCAAGATCGTGCGAGACAAAGATGTAGGCAACGCCGAGCCGGTCCTGCAGATCGCACAGCAGGTTCAGGATCTGCGAGCGGATCGAGACGTCGAGCGCCGATACCGGCTCGTCGCAGATGACGAGCTTCGGCTCGACCGCGAGCGCCCGGGCAATGGCGATGCGCTGGCGCTGGCCGCCGGAAAATTCGTGGGGATAGCGACGGGCGAAGCGTGGCTCAAGCCCGACCAGGCGCAGCAATTCGTCGACGCGCTCGCGGCGGCGTGCGGGCGGCCGCAAATTGTGCAGCGCCAGCGGCTCGGTGAGGATCTGGCTGACGGTCATGCGCGGGTTGAGCGACGCATAGGGGTCCTGGAAGATGATCTGGGCATCGCGGCGGAAGGCGCGCAATTGCTTCGTATTCAGCGCGCGCAGGTCACGGCCCTCGAAGCGGATCTCGCCCGCATCCGGCTCGATCAGCCGCAGCGCCAGCCGGCTCACCGTCGATTTGCCGCAGCCGGATTCGCCGACCAGCGCCAGCGTCCTGCCGGCATCGACGCTGAAGCTGACGCCGTCGACCGCCTTCACGAACGCCGTCGGGCGGCCGAACAGCGAACGCTCGGCGACAAAATGCTTCACCAGCCCTTCGACTTCGAGCAGCGCGGTCACGATACCAGCCTCTGCAGCGGCGCCTTGATGCAGCGCGAGCGGTGACCGGGGCTGACCGCCACCAGCGGCGGCGGCGCCTTCACGCAGGCTTCGCCAACGAAAGGACAGCGCGGGGCGAAGCGGCAGCCAGGCGGTGGCGCCGTCATGTCAGGTACCATGCCCTCGATGGTGGCGAGATGCGAGGCGCTGCGGTCGAGCCGCGGAATCGAGCCGAGCAGGCCGACCGTGTAGGGATGCTGCGGCTGCACAAACAGCTCGTCGACGGCGGCGCGCTCGACGATTTCGCCGGCATACATCACCGCGACCTCGTCACAGACTTCCGCGACCACGCCGAGATCGTGGGTGATGAGGATGATCGCCGCACCGCTTGCCGCCTTCAGTTCGCGCATCAGGTCGAGGATTTGCGCCTGCAGGGTGACGTCTAGCGCGGTGGTCGGTTCGTCCGCAATCAGCAGCATGGGATCGCAGGCCAGCGCCATCGCGATCATGACGCGCTGGCGCATCCCGCCCGACAGTTTGTGCGGATATTCGTCGATGCGCCGTTCCGGCGAGGGGATGTGGACGCGGCGCAGCAACTCGATCGCGCGCTCACGGGCGGCGCGCCGCGTCCCGCCGCGATGGCGCAGCAGGGTCTCGATGATCTGCTCGCCGATGGTGAGGCTCGGATTGAGTGAGGTCATCGGCTCCTGGAAGATCATCGCCATGCGGTTGCCGCGCAGGTCGCGCAGGGTGTGGTCGGGTACGTCGAGCAGATCGAAGCCGTCGAAGTGGATCGAGCCGGTAACCTCGGCCGAATGTTTCGACAGCAGCCCCATGATGGCGAGCGAGGTCACGCTCTTGCCGCAGCCGGATTCGCCGACCAGGCCGAGTGTGGCGCCGTTGGCCACGCTCAAGTCAACGCGATCGACCGCATGGGTCACGCGGCCGTTATCGCCGTGGAAGATGACCCGCAGGCCTTCGATCTCGATCAGCGGAAGCGGGGTCATCTCTGGCCCGCCATGGCGGCTGCGACGCCGGCATCGATGATCTCGCGATCGGTGACGCCGGCCGGATTGCCGCGGGTGGGCAGAAACTGGCGGAACGGCACCCAGTGTTCGCGGCTCACCTGTTCGAGGCGGGCGAGTTCGGCAAGCGGATCGGCGTGGTCGTCGACGCGCAGGTCGAGCGCCGACCACTCGTCGTCGCCGTAGATCAAGAGCGCCGCCGATTGCCTGCCGCGCTTGTCGCCGCCGGCGGCTTCGCCGGATCGCATGGCAGCGATCAGCCGTTGCGAGAACGGCAGGTCTTCGCTCGCGACATAGGTCGCGGCCGTATCGTCGAGCACCCGGGCGCCGGTCAGCATGTTGCCGGCGATCGAGAAGCCAGTGTCCTCGATGTGTCCGCACCAGTCGACGCATTCGCGTCCGGTATGGGCGGCGACGTGACCGCCGGAATCCATGACGTGAAACTGCCGGCTGGCGCGGCCGCTGTCGCCGGCGATCAGGCTCGCAACGATGTCGCGCGGGCCGAGCCCCTCGCGCAGCAGCTTCAGGCCGTCGATGCCGTAATAGGGATTGACCAGCGCCTGGGTCGCGATCGCGCCGATGCCGGCGGCGATATAGGGCACGCGCGCGCCGACTGCAAAGAACCGGGTCGCGACCGCGATCCCGAATTGGCCGGTCAGTCTGTCGCGGGCGATGATTGACCATGTCATCGTCAGTGCCCGCTATCGTCCCGCCGCGTAGCCTTGCATGCCGCGTGGATTGGCGGCAGCGCGCCGGCGGCGGCCGACCTTGGAGGCGGCGGTGAGACGACCCTCCGACCAGCTCGGGCCGGTCTCCACGATATGACCGCGGTCCTTCAGCGTATCGACGGTCGCCTTCGGCACCCGGTCTTCGACCACCAGCACGCCGGGCCGCGCGGTTCGCGGCCAGAACGAGATCGGGAAATGCTCCGAATGCCAGGCGGGTGCGTCGATCGCCTCCTGCAGATTCAATTTGGCATGGACGTGGCGCAGAAAGAATTGCGTGATCCACTGATCCTGCTGATCGCCGCCGGGCGAGCCCCACGCCAGATATGGCTCGCCGTCGCGCAGCGCCATGGTCGGGCTGAGTGTGGTGCGAGGACGCTTGCCGGGCGCCAGTGCCGCCGGGTGATCCTGCTCGAGCCAGAACATCTGCGCCCGGCTGCCGAGGCAGAAGCCGAGTTCCGGAATCACCGGCGACGACTGCAGCCAGCCGCCGGACGGCGTCGCCGAGATCATGTTGCCGGCCTGATCGATGATGTCGAAATGCACGGTGTCGCCACGCACCTCGCCGAACCGGCCGACCGTCGGTTCGCCGGCGCCCATGGCGCCGACCGCCTCGCGGCTGCCTTCCTGCCGGCGCAGCTTGACCACCGACCCGAAGCCTTCGACCGAGCCGGGGACAAAATCGAGCGAGGCCTTGTCCGAGATCAGCCTGCGGCGTTGGTCGTTGTAGGCGTCGGACAGCAGCGTCGCGATCGGGATCTCGGTGAATTTCGGATCGCCATAGAACTTCTCGCGGTCGGCATAGGCGAGTTTGGCGCATTCGGTTTGCAGGTGGATGAACTCGGGCCCTGCGGGATCGAGCCCGTCGAGCACGAATCCCTTGAGCAGCGCGAGCTGCTGCAGCATCACCGGGCCCTGGCTCCAGACCCCGGGCTTGCAGACGGTGTAGCGGCCGTAATCATAGGTCAGCGGCGCCTCGACGCCGGGCTGCCAGCGCGCCATGTCGTCGGCGGTAAGCACGCCACGATGCGGCGATCCGCTGACATCCATCACTTCCTGGGTGCGGCAGAACTGGCCGATCGCCTCGGCGACAAAGCCGTGCGACCAGGCCTTGCGGGCGCGCTCGATCTGGGCGGCGCGGTCGGCGCCGGCGCTTTCGGCTTCGGTCAGGATGCGGGCATAGGTCTCGGCGAGTTTGCTGTTGGTGAAGAGCGTGCCGGGCGCTGGAACCTGATTGCCGGGAAGATAGACCGCGGCGGACGTCGTCCAGTGCTTGCGGAACAATTGCTCGACGGTCTGGATCGTCGCCGAGGCGCGCTCCACCAGCGGATAGCCGTCCCTTGCATAGGCGATGGCGGGCTCCAGCACGTCACGCAGCCGCAGCGTGCCATAATCGCGCAGCAGCAGCATCCAGGATTCGAACGTGCCGGGAACACAGGCGGCGAGCAGCCCGGTGCCCGGCACCATGTCGAGGCCTTCGCTGCGGTAATGGGCGATGGTCGCGCCCGCCGGAGCGGGGCCCTGGCCGCAGATCACCTCGGTGCGCCCGCGCCTCGTATCGTGCACGATGATCGGCACATCGCCGCCCGGACCGTTCAGATGCGGTTCAACCACCTGCAGCGTGAATGCGGTGGCGACGCCGGCGTCGAAGGCGTTGCCGCCCTTTTCCAGGATGCTCATCCCGACCGCGGTGGCGATCCAGTGGGTCGAGGTCACGACGCCAAAGGTGCCTTCGATTTCCGGCCGGGTCGTGAACGGATCGGGGTTGATATTGCTCATGGGAATCCATTATCGCAGGATGCGGCGGGGCGGCCGCACTTGACCACAGCGGGAGCTGGCTGCCAACCGGCCCGACCGGCCCGGTTGCGCACATCCTGCTGATCAGGCCGGCGCGGCGTGGGCTGGGTTGTTGACGGCATGGCAGGCGACGCCGTCGATCAGCGCCGGCGCCTGTTGGCGGCAGAGATCGAACACCAGCGGGCAGCGCGGGTTGAAGGCACAGCCCGGAGGCGGATCGATCGGATTGGGGATTTCGCCCTGGACCGGGATGCGCTGGCGGCCCGACATCGCGAGATCGGGAACCGCGCCCAGCAACATCCGGGTGTAGGGCATGCGCGGATGGCTGAACAATTCGCGGCCCTCGGCGATTTCGACAATGCGCCCGAGATACATCACGCCGATGCGGCTCGCCATGTGCCGCACCACGGCGAGGTTGTGGCTGATGAAGAGGTAGGTCAGTCCGAACTTGTCCTGCAGGTCGCGCATCAGATTGAGGATTTGCGCCTGCACCGAGACATCGAGCGCCGAGGTCGGCTCATCGCAGACGATGAACTCGGCTTCCGATGCGAGCACCCGTGCGATCGCGATCCGCTGCCGCTGGCCGCCGGAGAATTCGTGCGGAAATTTCCAACCATCGTCGGGATGCAGCCCGACCAGATTGAGCAACTCGCCGACGCGCGCCTGAATGTTGCGCTCGCCCTCGATCAGACTAAAGGCGCGGATCGGCTCGGCGACAATGGCGTCGACCCGAAAGCGCGGGTTGAGGCTCGCATAGGGATCCTGGAAGATCATCTGGATGCGCCGGCGCAGCCGGCGGCGGGCCTGGATCTGGCGCGCATCGCTCATGGAAACGCCGTCGATCACCACTTCGCCCGAGGTCGGCGGCAGCAGCCCGACCACCATGCGGGCAACGGTGGTTTTACCGGAGCCGGATTCGCCCACCAGCGCAAAGGTCTCGCCCTTGGCGATGTCGAAGGTTACGCCGTCGACCGCCTTCAGGAATTCGAGATGGCCGCCTTCCAGCATCCGGTTGAGCCAGGGTTTTGACACATCGAACACCCGACGCAGGCCTTTGACGTCGACAAACGGCGTGGCGGTCATGCCGCGGTTTCCCTGGTGGCGGCGTCGTAGAGATGGCAGGCCACGGCCTGCGTGCCATGCCGGATCGGCTCCGGCCGTTCGGTCCGGCAGCGATCGAACACGAACGCACAGCGCGGATTGAACGGGCAGCCCGGCGGGATGGCGGAGAGCCGCGGCATCGAGCCGGGGATCTGAACCAGCCGCCTGGCGTCGCCCACAAGGGTCGGGATCGCGCCCATCAGGCCCTTGGCGTAGGGGTGCAGCGGGTTTTGCACGACGTCCTGTACCGGCCCGATCTCGGCAATACGGCCGGAATACATCACGGCGACGCGGTCCGAGGTTTCGGCGATCACGCCCATGTCATGGGTTACCAGCATCACGGCGGTGCCGTGATCGCGCCCGAGACGCTTGATCAGCGCGATGATCTGCGCCTGCACCGAGACGTCGAGCGCCGTGGTCGGCTCGTCGGCGATGATCAGTTCCGGCTCGGCGCAGATCGCAAGTGCGATCACCACACGCTGGCGCATGCCGCCGGAGAATTCGTGGGGATAGGCATCGATGCGCTTCTCGGGCGCGGGAATGCCGACCTCTGCGAGCAGGTCGATGGCGCGCCTGCGCGCGGCTGTTTCGGAGAGATTGAGATGGGTGCGCATGGTTTCCACCAGCTGATCGCCGATCCGGTACAACGGATTGAGGCTGGTCAGCGGGTCCTGGAAGATCATGCCGATCCGTTTTCCCCGAATCCGCCGCATTTCTTCCGGGGGCAGATGGTCGATCCGCATTCCGGCGAGACGGATCTCGCCGCCGGCGATGCGGCCGGGCGGATCGATCAGGCCAATGACAGCAAGGCCGGTGACCGATTTTCCCGCGCCGGATTCGCCGACCACGCCCAGCACTTCACCCTTGGCGATGTCGAAGGAAACCCCGTCAATGGCGCGCAGCACGCTACGGCGGGTGACGAACTCCACCTCAAGGTTGCGCACGGAGAGAACGGGTTCGGTCATGCGATCAGGTCACCGGCAGTGGCCGCGCTTGTCATCGAAGTTTCGGATTGAGAGCATCGCGCAGCCAGTCACCGAGCAGGTTGATGGACAGGATCAGCGCGGCGAGGGCAAGACCCGGGAAGGCGACGATCCACCACTCGCCGGAGAACAGGTAATTGTTGCCGATCCGGATCAGGGTGCCGAGCGACGGCATGGTGTCGGGCATGCCGGCGCCCAGGAACGACAGCGTCGCCTCGGTGATGATCGCGAGCGCGAGGTTGATGGTGGCGATCACCAGGATCGGCCCCATCGCATTGGGCAGCACGTGACGCAGCATGATGACGGGAGCGGGCAGCCCGATCAGTTGTGCCGCGGCGACATAGTCCTTGTTCTTTTCCACCAGCACCGAGCCGCGCACGGTGCGGGCATATTGCACCCAGAAGCTCAAGCCGATCGCGAACACCAGCACCGCCAGCATGCTCATGGCGTCCAGCCGATCGCCGAACACGGATTTGACCACGCCATTGATCAACAGCGCGATCAGGATCGCCGGGAAGGTGAGCTGCACGTCGGCGATGCGCATGATCAGGGTGTCGACCGCGCCACCGAAATAGCCCGCGACCAGCCCGAGCACAATGCCGAGCGCGCCCGAGAACACGACGCCGAGCACACCTACGGTGAGCGAAATGCGCAAGCCGTAGAGGATGGCGGAAAACACGTCGCGGCCCTGCTCGTCGGTGCCGAGCAGGAACGGGCTCTGGCCGTCGGCCACCCACAGCGGCGGGATGCGCGAATTCATCAATTGAAGCTGCCCCGGATCGAACGGGTTCTGCACCGAAAGAACCGAGGCGAAGATCGCGAGCAGGAAAAACAGCACCGTCACCGCGGCGGCCAGCATGGTGAGCCGGGAGCGGCGGAAGGAATAGAACACGTCGCTGTCGATCGCCCGCCGCAGCCATCCGGAGGAAAGCGCCGCCGCGGGCGCGTTCGCCTCGGATTTGTGCGGGACCACGGCGTCGCTCATGGTTCAGGCCAGCCGGCTGATGGTCGAGCGCAGACGCGGGTCGACGACGGTGTAGAGGATATCGACGATGAGGTTGATGGTGACGAAGATCAGCGACACCATCAGCAGATAGGCGGACATGATCGGAATATCGACGTTCTGTATCGCCTGCAGGAACAGCAGCCCCATCCCCGGCCACTGGAATACGGTTTCGGTAATGATGGCAAAAGCAATGACCGAGCCAAACTGCAGGCCGGCGACGGTAATGACGGGAACCAGGGTGTTTTTGAGGGCGTGGCCGAAATGAATCGCGCGCGTGGTCAGGCCGCGCGCCCGCGCAAAGCGGATATAGTCGGTGCGCAAGACCTCGAGCATCTCGGCCCGTACCAGCCGCATGATCAGGGTCATCTGGAACAGGCCGAGCGTGATGGACGGCATGATCAGGGCCTTCAGCCCGGAAACCGTCAGCAGCCCGGTGGTCCACCAGCCGATCCGAACCACTTCGCCGCGGCCGAATGACGGCAGCCAGCCCAGCACCACCGCGAACAGATAGATCAGGAGAATGCCGATCAGGAATGTCGGCAGCGAAATTCCGATCAGCGATATCGCCTGGAATGCTTTCGCGAGCAGCGTATCGCCCCGCAGCGCCGAATAGACCCCCATCAGGATGCCGGACACGATCGCAAACACGGTGGCGCAGACCGCAAGTTCCAGCGTCGCCGGCATCCGTTCCTCGAGCAGGCTCGCCACCGGCTGGCGGAATTGATAGGAGACGCCGAATTTGAACTGGGCGGCATTGGCGAGATAACGCGCGAACTGCACCACCACGGGATCGTCGAGACCGAGCGACTTGCGGATCGCGGCGCGCTCGGCGCCCGAAGTATCGATCGCGACCATCTGGTTCACCGGATCGCCGGCAAAGCGAAACATCGAAAAGGCGATGATTCCAACGACGACCATCACGCCCATGGCCTGGATTGCCCGGCGAAGAGTGAAAGCGAGCATGTGATCCTTTCACTTCTCTAAGTCTGGTGCGCGCCGTTGCGTAAGCTGAACGAAAAGTCCCGGAGGCATCGACCACCGGGACCATGAAACGCCGCGACCGCTCACTCTTCCTGTTTGGTTGCCCAGTAGAGCAGGACCTCGTTGTCCGCGCGCTGCGTCAGTTTCACCTTGTTCGACACGCCCCACGCCAAGGCCTGCTGGTGCAGCGGGATATACCCCCAATCCTTCATGCCGATCTCGAAGGCCTGCTTGATCAGTTCGTTGCGCTTGGCGGTATCGGTCTCGAGCAGCACCTGGTCGGCAAGAGCGTCCAGCTTCTTGTCGCAATAACCGCCGAGATTGGCTTCGCCGCGCGACGACTTCGGATCGTCGCGGCAGCCCATGATGTCGTTGAGCACGTTCTGGGAGTCCATCGTGGCCGGTGTCCAGCCGAGCAGATAGAACGAGGTCTTGAAGCCGCCGGGTTTGAGCACCTTGGCGAAATACTGCTGTTTGGGCTGGGCTAGCAGGTCGATCTTGACGCCGATGCGCGCCAGCATGCCGACCACCGCCTGGCAGATCGCCGCGTCATTGACATAGCGGTCGTTGGGGCAATCCATCGTGACTTCGAACCCGTCGGGATAACCCGCTTCGGTGAGCAGCTTCTTGGCGCCGTCGGGATCGAATTTGGGCCGCGTGAAATCCTTCGACAGCGCGAACAGCTGCGGCGCGATCATCAGCGCCGACGGCGTCGACAGGCCGCGCATCACCCGATTCTTGATCAGGTCGATATCGATCGCCTTGTAGAAGGCTTCGCGGACACGGACGTCCTTGAACGGATTCTTGCCCTTGACGTTCGAATAGAGCAGTTCGTCGCGCACCTGGTCCATGCCGAGGAAAATCGTGCGCAGTTCCGGCCCGGTCATGACCTTGGCGGTTCCGCTCGCGTTGACCCGCGCGATGTCCTGGATCGGAACCGGCTCGATGATGTCGACTTCGCCCGAGAGCAACGCGGCGACACGCGTCGCGTCGGAGGCGATCGGCGTGAAGACGATCTCCTTCAGATTATGTTCCGGCTTGCCCCACCAGTTCGGGTTGACCTTGAACACGGTCTTGACGCCGGGTTGATGGCTCTCGATGAAGAAGGGGCCGGTGCCGTTCTCATGGAGCGAAGCATAACTCGGGGTGGTCGCCGAAGCCGGCGTCGGCGCCACCGCGTTGTTGTCCTCGCACCACTTCTTGTCCATGATGTACCAGCCGTCCCATTGCGTGATCAGAATGGGATTCGGCGAACTCAGCACGACATCGACGGTGTGGTCGTCCACCTTCACAAACTTGGCGTCGGTCGGAATCACGGTCGTGAAGTTGGAGCCCTTGGCCCGCACGCGGTCGGCCGAGAAGATCACGTCGTCGGCGGTGAAGGGATCTCCGTTGTGGAACTTGACGTTCTGGCGAAGATGGAAGCGCCAGCGGGTCGGCTCCGGCGTTTCCCAGCTTTCGGCGAGCGCCGGAACGATCTTCAGATTCTTGTCGCGGGTGACGAGGCCCTCATAGACATGCGCATGATGGGCGATGGTCGTGGTTTCCCTCAGCGTATACGGATCGAGCGACTTGAGATCGCCCTGATTGGCATAACGCAAGGTCTGGCTCGAGGCCGGTGACATCGCAAAAGCGGCCACTGCGACGATGGCCGCTGCAAACAAGGTGTGACGTCCCGACATCTCTTTACCTTCTCCATCTTCTCCGCTGTGGCACCCCGTTGTTCAGTGCCACGGCCTCAATCGAACCATGTTGCCAGAGTTTGGCGGCTGCGCAAGCCTGATTCCAGCGCCAAACAGCTCGGTTTGCCGGCCGGCCGCGCAACGTTTAGCTTGCAGTCTAGGCGGCGAGAGCCCGCGCGTTACATTCAACTTTGGGAGTGCCGGATGGCGGAACTGAAGGCCGACGTTGTCGTGCTCGGCGCGGGCATGGTCGGCGTCGCCGCGGCTCTGCATCTGCAGAAGCGGGGGCGCGACGTGATCCTGCTCGACCGCCACGACCGCGCCGGCGAGGAGACGAGCTACGGCAATTCCGGGCTGATCGAATGCGCCTCGGTTTTCCCCTACATGTTTCCGCGGGAGTTCGCGCAGATCCTTCGCTATGCACTCAATCGCGCGCCGCAAATGCGGTATCGCGTCTCCGATCTGCCGGCCTTCCTGCCGTGGCTGTCGCGCTACTTCCTCGCATCCTCGCCGCAACGGGCGCTGCAGAGCGCAATGGCCGAACTGCCCTTGATCCGGCGCAGCCTGATCGAGCATGAGGCGCTGATCGCCGAGGCCGGAGTGCCCGAATTGCTGCGGCGGTCCGGATGGATCAAGCTGTTCCGCCACGAGGCAACGCTCGCAGGCGCCGTGCACGAGATGGAGCGGGCGAGGGCCTATGGCGTCGACGGCGAAGTGCTCGATGCCGAGGCGATCGCGGCACGCGAGCCCTGCCTGACCGGCGCATTCGCCGGCGCGCTGCATTGGCCGACGCCCGGATTCGTTCCCGATCCCGGTGGCTTGGCCAAGGCCTACGCAGCGCTGTTCCAACGCCGGGGCGGACGCTTTCTCGCCGGCGAGGCCCGAACGCTCGAACAGGACGGCGGTGGATGGCGCGTCAAGGCGCGGGATGGTGCCGTGCGCGCGCGTGAGACCGTGGTGGCGCTCGGACCCTGGTCCGATCTGGTATTTGGTCCGCTCGGCTATTCGATACCGCTCGCGGTCAAGCGCGGTTACCATCTGCATCTGGCGCCGCGCGGCAACGCCGTGCTCAATCATCCGGTGCTGGATTCCGACCTCGGCTATCTGCTGGCGCCGATGAACCGCGGCATTCGCCTCACCACCGGCGTCGAATTTGCCCACCGCGATGCGCCGCCGACGCCGATCCAGCTGCAACGAGCGTTGCCGCGGGCACATGCGCTGTTTCCCCTCGGCGAACCGGTTGAAGCCAGGCCCTGGATGGGTGCGCGGCCGTGCCTGCCCGACATGATTCCAGTGATCGGCCGGGCGCCGCGGCATCCCGGGCTGTGGTTCGATTTCGGCCACCAGCACCATGGCCTGACGCTCGGTCCGGCAACCGGCCGTCTGCTGGCGGAGATGATGACCGGCGAGGCGCCGTTCACCGATCCCGCGCCCTATGCGATCGAGCGGTTTGGTTGACCAACCTTGCCAGAGGCGGGCTCGGGCGGCCGGCGGGGGCGCAAGGTCGCTTGCGTCGCCCCGCCTGTCGTGGCGATACTGCGGCGGGCTCGCCAAACGCCATCAGGAGCGGACATGAAGGTAAACATCGAAATAGATTGTACGCCGCTGGAAGCCCGGCAGTTTTTCGGCCTGCCGGATGTACAGCCGATGCAAATAGCAGTGATGGACAAGCTCCAGCAGCAGATGATGAGCAACATTGACAAGGTTTCGCCGGAAGCCCTGATGCAGAGCTGGCTCACCTTCGACCCGAAAATCGCCGAACGGTTTCAGGACATGTTCACGACCATGGCGGGCCTCGGCAGCGTACATTCCTCCGACAAGAAGAAGTGATGGCGTTCCATCGCAGCGAACCGCAGGCCGCTGGCCGGTGGCGCCCGCCGGCGCTCGCGCTGATGCTGGCCGAGGTGAGGGGGATATTGGAGTTCAACACCAGCCTGCTGCTTTCGCCGCTGCTGATGCGGGCCCCCCGAGGCGACGGCCACCCGGTGCTGGCATTGCCGGGGTTTCTCGCCAGCGACCTGTCGATGGCACCGCTGCGGAGATATCTGGGCCAACTCGGATACGATACCTACGCATGGCAAATGGGCCGCAACACCGGCGGCGTTGCGCGGATGCGGGGCGCCCTGCGCGACCGGCTCGCCAGCATCCATGCCGCCACCGGCCGCAAGGTCACGATCGTCGGCTGGAGCCTCGGCGGTATCTATGCCCGTGACCTCGCGCTGCAGGCGCCGGACCTGGTGAGGTATGTCGTGACGCTGGGAAGCCCGTTTGCGGGCGACGTGCGGGCGACCAATGCGACGCGGCTCTACGAGGCATTGTCCGGCGAAACGGTTGATGACAGTTCGGAGCTCCGGAAGGCCATCTCGGGCGATCTGCCGGTCCCGACCACCTCGATCTTTTCGCGTACCGACGGCATCGTGAACTGGCGGACCTGCCTGTTACGCCCGTCCGATACCGCCGAGAATATCGAGGTCTATCTCGCCAGCCATATCGGGCTCGGCGTGAACTCGGCGGCTTTGTGGGCGATTGCGGATCGTTTGGCCCAGACCGAGGGCGAATTCAGCCAATTTGACCGGTCAGGACCGTTTGCCATTGCATATGCGCCTCCGGAAAATGCACAATCCTGACCCGGTGTCCTGAGCCCGGGATCGCCTGAGTGCGAGATGCGCCGCCAAGGCGCCGCGTGATCTCAGCGGGAGGAAGACGGGAGGAAGCCATGCGTGACGCCAAGAAACTGTCGTCGATGGACGCGTCGTTTCTCTACCTGGAAACGCCGGAAATGCCGATGCATGTCGGAAGCATGGCGATCTTCCGGCTGCCCGAGAATTACAAGGGCGACTTCTTCGAGGACTTCAAGGCGATGATCGGCTCGCGGTTGCATGTTGCGCCGATCCTCAAGGCACGGCTGGAAAAGGCGCCGCTCGATATCGATCACCCGTCCTGGGTCGAGGACGACCAGTTCGATATCGACCGTCATATCTTTCGCGGCAGCCTGCCGGCGCCGCACGATCGCGCGACGCTGGAGCGCATCGTCGGCTGGATGCATGCCAAGCTCCTCAACCGTGCCCGCCCGCTGTGGGAATTCTATGTCTTCGAAGGCATGAAGGACAACGAGATCGGGCTGTACTCCAAGATGCACCACGCCTGCATCGACGGCGGCGCCGGGGCGGCCCTCACCAACATGATCTACGACGTGACCCCGGTTCCACGGGTGGTCGAGAAGCCGATTCCGCGGGCCAAGGTCGGGCAGGAGCCGCGCGACATCGCCGTCAATTTTATCGATTCCTACCGCCAGCTCTGGACCCAGCCGTTCGATGCCTCCGCGGCCAAGAGCCTCGAGCTGCCGCGCTCGGGCAAGAGCGACCTCGGATCGATCCTGTTCGACAACGCCATGTTCCAGATCGAGTCCGCGGTGAAGTTTGCCGGCAGCGTTCCCAGCGTGCTGAAGAGCGTCTCCGAAGTGATCGGCAAGGTTTCCGATCCGAAATCGCGCGACAGCATCGCCAGCATGGTGTCGCCGTCGACCATCCTCAACAAGTCGATTTCCTCGGAGCGCAGCTTTGCCGGCGTATCGATCCCGCTGTCGCAGGCCAAGGCCGTAGCCAAGCAGGCCGGAGGCAAGCTCAACGACGTCGTGCTGGCGATTTCGAGCGGCGTGGTCCGGCGCTATCTGCTGGAGCGCGGCGCGCTGCCGGCGAAGTCGATGACCGCCGCGGTGCCGATCTCGTTGCGCGAAGAAGGCAACACCGACGCCAACAATCAGGTGTTCGGCATGATCTGCGGAATCGCGACCAACATCGAGGATCCCAAGGCGCGGCTCGAGGCCATCATCGCGCAATCCACCAAGTCCAAGGAGATGTCGCATCCGCTGCGGGCGTTGATGCCGCAGGTTTCGAACCTTTCGATGCTGGGCGCGCCCATCTTGGTGCAGATCCTGGCGCTTCTGTACAGCCGCTCCAGCCTGTCGGACGTGCTGCCGCCGGCGGCGAATATCACGGTGTCGAATGTGCCGGGACCGCGCCAGACGCTGTATGCGGCGGGAGCGGAATTGCTGCATATCTTCCCGGTGTCGATTTCGACCCACGGCATTGCGCTGAACATCACGGTGCAGAGCTATCGCGATCAACTGGATTTCGGCTTCATCGCCGGCGCCAATATCGTTCCCCATGTGCAGGTGCTGTGCGACATGCTGCCCGGGGAGTTCGCGGCGCTGCAAGCCGCTTTCGCGCCGCCTGCCGATCGCCAGAGCGCGGCCAGTTAGGGTAGGGTCTGACGATGATCGAGATGCCGCCGCTGCAGTTCGCCGAGACCAACGGCATCCGCATGGGCTTTTACGAGGCCGGCCCCAAAACCGACGCCCCGCCGGTCGTGCTCTGCCACGGCTGGCCGGAGATGGCCTTCTCCTGGCGGCACCAGCTCAAGGCGCTGGGCGCGGCCGGCATTCGGGTGATCGCGCCGGATCAGCGCGGCTATGGCGCGACCGACCGGCCCGACCCGGTCGAGTCCTATGATATCGAGCACCTGACCGGCGATCTCGTCGGCCTGCTCGATCATCTCGGCATCGAGAAGGCGATCTTCGTCGGCCACGACTGGGGCGGTTTTATCGTCTGGCAAATGCCGCTGCGTCACCTCGACCGCGTCGCCGGCGTGGTCGGGGTCAACACGCCCCACGCCAGCCGCGCGCCAGCCGACCCGATCGAACTGTTCCGCCAGCGCTTCGGCGACCAGATGTATATCGTGCAGTTTCAGGATCCCGCGCGGGGCGCCGACAAGATCTTCAACAGCCGGGTCGAACAGACCTTCGATGCCTTCATGCGCAAGCCGGTGCCGCGCAGTGACAGCGCTCCGGCGGAGCAGCCGGTCGCCGGCGTCGGTGCGTCTCCGAGAATCAATCTGGCGTTCCCGCAGATGATTGCCGGTTACGACGCCAAGCACGATCCGCGCACGCCGATCCTGTCAGCGGAGGAGAAGAAGGTGTTCGTCGATACCTTCACCAGGACCGGCTTTACCGGCGGCATCAACTGGTATCGCAACATGTCGCGCAACTGGCAGCGTTCGGCCGGGATCGACCATACCGTGCGCGTGCCATCGTTGATGATCATGGCCGAGAACGATCAGGTACTGCCGCCGTCCGCGGCCGATGGCATGGAGAAGATCATCCCCGACCTCGAGAAATATTTGGTGCGGGGCAGCGGCCATTGGACGCAGCAGGAAAAGCCGGACGAGGTCAGTGCCAAGCTGATTGAATGGCGCAGAAGGCGGTTTGGCTGAGGCCGCCGTCATTGCGAGGAGCGCCAGCGATAGACTTCGTCATTCCGGGATGCGCATTTTGGCGCAGGCCCGGAATCCATAACCACGATCGGGAGTATGGATTCCGGGTTCGCTCCGCTGCTTCGCGCCCCGGAATGACGAGGAGAGATGGAAAGAGGACAGAACGCAGGAGACCCTTTCGCAATGGCGTCGATCAACCGACTGAGCCCGATCCCGCGGCCACCGACCAAGCCGGTGGTCGGCAACATGCTGTCGCTGGATTCGACGGCGCCGGTGCAGAGCCTGGCGCGGCTGGCGCGGGAATTGGGGCCGATCTTCTGGCTCGACATGATGGGCGCGCCGCTCGTCATCGTTTCCGGCCACGATCTGGTCGATGAGCTCAGCGACGAGAAGCGTTTCGACAAGGCGGTGCGCGGACCGCTGCGCCGGGTGCGCACCGTCGCCGGCGACGGCCTGTTCACCGCCGATACCTCCGAGCCGAACTGGAGCAAGGCGCACAACATCCTGCTGCAGCCGTTCGGCAACCGCGCCATGCAGTCCTACCACCCGAGCATGGTCGACATCGCCGAGCAGCTGGTGAAGAAGTGGGAGCGGCTGAATGCCGACGACGAGATCGACGTCGTCCACGACATGACCGCGCTGACGCTCGACACCATCGGGCTTTGCGGCTTCGACTACCGGTTCAATTCGTTCTATCGGCGCGACTATCATCCGTTCGTGGAATCGCTGGTGCGCTCGCTCGAGACCATCATGATGATCCGCGGCCTGCCGATGGAAAATCTGTGGATGCAGAAGCGCCGCCGCGACCTTGCCGGCGACGTCGCCTTCATGAACAGGATGGTGGACGAAATCGTCGCCGAACGCCGCCGTAACGCGGAAGTCGCAAGCGGCAAGAAGGACATGCTCGGCGCCATGATGACCGGGGTCGACCGCGCTAGCGGCGAACAGCTCGACGACGTCAATATCCGTTACCAGATCAACACCTTCCTGATTGCGGGGCACGAAACCACTTCCGGCCTGTTGTCGTGCGCGATCTACGCGCTGCTGAAGCATCCCGAGGTGCTCAGGAAGGCTTGCGAGGAGGTCGACCGGGTGCTGGGGCCGGATGTCGAGGTCAAGCCGACCTACCAGCAGGTGACCCAGCTCAGCTACATCACGCAGATCCTCAAGGAGGCGCTGCGGCTGTGGCCGCCGGCGCCGGCCTACGGCATTTCGCCGCTCAACGATGAGACCATCGGCGGCAAATACAAGCTCAAGAAGAACACCTTCATCACCGTGCTGGTGCTGGCATTGCACCGCGACCCCAGCGTATGGGGACCCAATCCCGACGCGTTCGATCCGGAGAATTTCAGCCGCGAGGCCGAGGCGGCGCGCCCGGTCAATGCCTGGAAGCCGTTCGGCAACGGCCAGCGCGCCTGCATCGGCCGCGGCTTTGCGATGCACGAAGCGGCGCTCGCGATCGGCATGATCCTGCAGCGCTTCAAGCTGATCGACAGTCAGCGTTACCAGATGGTGCTGAAGGAAACGCTGACCATCAAGCCCGATGGTTTCAAGATCAAGGTGCGCCCGCGCACCGAGCGGGATCGCGGCGCCCATGCCGGTCGTAGCGCACCGGCAGCTGCGGTGGCGAGCGCCGCGGCCGCCGCGCCCCGCGCCCGCGCCCGTCCCGGTCACAATACGCCGCTGCTGGTGCTCTACGGATCGAACCTCGGAACCGCCGAGGAACTCGCCACCCGAGTCGCCGATCTGGCTGAGGTCAACGGCTTCGCCACCCGGCTCGCGCCGCTCGACGATTTCGTCGGCCAATTGCCGCAGCAGGGCGGGGTGCTGATTTTCTGCGCCTCCTACAACGGCGCTGCTCCGGATAACGCCACGCAGTTCGTCAAATGGCTGAGCGGCGATCTGCCGAAGGATACATTTTCAAAAGTCCGCTATGCCGTGTTCGGCTGCGGCAACAGCGACTGGGCCGCCACCTATCAATCGATCCCCCGGCTGATCGACCGGCAGTTGGCGGCGCACGGCGCCCGCAGCGTCTATGCGCGCGGCGAGGGCGATGCGCGCAGCGACCTCGATGGTCAGTTCGAAAGCTGGTTCGCCAAGGCGGCGCCGTCGGCGACCCGGGAATTCGGCCTCGACTCCGGCATCACCCGCAGCGCCGATGACGAACCGCTGTACAAGATCGAGCCGATCGCACCGTCTGCCGTCAACAGTGTCGTCGCGCTTGGCGGCGTCGCGCCGATGAAGCTCCTGGTCAACACCGAACTGCAAAACAGGCAGGTCGCCAATCCATCCGGCCGATCGACCCGCCACATCGAGGTGCAATTGCCTGCCGGCATCGTCTATCGCGTCGGCGATCACCTCAGCGTGGTTCCGCGCAACGATCCGGCGTTGGTCGATGCGGTGGCGCGCCGCTTCGGCTTTCTGCCTGCCGATCAGATCCGCCTGCAGGTCGCGGAAGGACGGCGCGCGCAATTGCCGGTCGGCGACGCGGTGTCGGTCGGGCGCCTGCTCAGCGAGTTCGTCGAACTGCAGCAGGTCGCGACCCGCAAGCAGATCCAGATCATGTCCGAGCACACCAGATGTCCGGTGACCAGGCCGAAACTGCTGGCCTATGTCGGCGACGAGGCCGCCGCCACCGAACGCTACCGCACGGAAGTTCTCGGCCGGCGCAAATCGGTGTTCGATCTGCTCGACGAGCATCCGGCCTGCGAACTGCCGTTCCATGCCTATCTCGAGATGCTGTCGCTGCTGGCGCCCCGCTATTATTCGATCTCGTCGTCGCCGTCGTCCGATCCGTCGCGTTGCAGCGTCACTGTCGCGGTGGTCGAAGGACCGGCGAGTTCGGGGCGCGGCATCTACAGGGGCATCTGTTCGAACTATCTTGCCGGCCACCGTGCCGGCGAAACGATCCATGCGACGGTGCGCGAGACCAAGGCTGGCTTCCGGCTGCCCGATGACCCTTCCGTGCCGATCGTCATGATCGGGCCCGGGACCGGTCTCGCTCCGTTCCGCGGCTTCCTGCAGGAACGCGCGGCGCGGAAGGCGGGCGGCGCTTCGCTCGGCCCGGCGATGCTGTTCTTCGGCTGCCGCCATCCCGACCGGGATTTTCTCTATGCCGACGAGCTCAAGGCCTTCGCGGCCGGCGGCGTCACCGAACTCTACACGGCCTTCTCGCGTGCCGACGGGCCGAAGACCTATGTGCAGAATCTGGTCGCAGCGGAAAAGGAGCGGGTGTGGCGGCTGATCGAGCAGGGCGCGATCATCTTTGTCTGCGGCGACGGCGGCAAGATGGAGCCCGATGTCAAGGCCGCGCTGGTCGCAATCTATCGCGAACGCGCCGGCGCAGATGCCGTGGCGGGGCAGCGCTGGATCGACGATCTCGGCGCCGGGAATCGCTATGTGCTCGACGTCTGGGCGGGCGGGTAGTTGTCCACGGCAGGCACACGGCCTTGTGGTTCGAGACGCGCGGCGTCGCCGCGCTCCTCACCATGAGGGTTTAACTGGGCCACGTGAGGATCTAACCGCCCTCATCCTGAGGAGCGCGCACTTGCGCGCGTCTCGAAGGATGAAGCCGCAGTGCGGGAAAATACCTTATCGTTTCGGCAACCGCTCGAAGGTTGGCACGCCCTCCGGGATTTGATGGAAGGGCTGCCGGTCGATGGTGTAGATCGCCATCTGCGGGCCGCCGAACAGGCCGGGGTCGTCGAGCGTGCCGACTTTCAGCACCACGGCCGGCAGGCTGGGCCGCCGTGTGATCAGATGGGTGCCGCATTCGGCGCAGAATTCCCGCGTCACCGCGCCTTCAAGATCGCTGCGGGTAAATGTCTTCGGCGTGCCCTTGGTGTAGCCGAAGCCGTCGACCGGCATCAGCACGAACATGTTGGGCGCGCCGCCGCTGATATATTGGCACTCGCGGCAATGACATTGCGCCTTGAGCATCGGCTCGCCTTCGGACTGATAACGCAGCGCGCCGCAATAACATCCGCCTTCCAGTCTCATGCTGTTCTCCTTCTCCAGTTGACGTCAATGCGCGGCTTTCGGGCGCGCGGCGTGGGCGTGCTTGTCGATCGCGTCGATGATCTGCGGCCACATCGGAATCGGCAGCGCGTGCCCCATGCCTTCGATCATCAGAAGCCTGGCGCCGGGGATCGAGGCGGCGGTGTCCTTGCCGCTCTCGGGGCGTATCAGGGGGTCGACGGTGCCGTGAATCACCAGCGTGGGGGCCTTGACCGATGCCAGCCGCTTCTTGCGGCTGCCCGACGCCAGGATGGCGCGGAGCTGCCGCCCGGCACCGGCCGGATTGAGCCCGCGTTCGAAGGTGCGCTCGGCGCGCGCCCGGTCGAGCGCCTCGTCTTCCGGGAAGCTGCCGGCGCGCAGGATCTTCCAGGTCAGCGCATGGCGGGCAAAATATTCTTCCTTGCTGGCCGGTGGCGGCGCCATCAGCACCGCAGTGGCCTCGCGGGTCGGCGGTGGATCCTTCGGATTGCCGGTCGTCGACATGATCGAGGTCATCGATCGCACCCGCTCGGGGAACGAGATCGCCATTTCCTGCGCGATCATGCCACCCATCGATGCGCCGACCAGATGTGCTGACTTGATGCCGAGCGCATCCATCAGGCCGATCACGTCGAGCGCCATGTCGTAGAGCTTGTAGGGGGCCTCGACCGGGATCTTCAGGAAACGCAGCTTGAGCAGTTCGAACGCCGTGAGGCGCTTGCCACCCGTCAGCTTGGTGGACTTGCCGATGTCGCGGTTGTCGAACCGGATGACGCGGAATCCGCGCGCCGCAAGCTGCCGGCAGAAGTCGTCCTCCCAGTGGATCATCTGGGCGCCCAGCCCCATGATCAACACCATCGGTTCTGCAGTGGGCTCGCCGAAGATTTCGTAACAAAGCTCGATGCCGTTGGCGTGGGCGATCTGCGGCGGCTGATGGGCTGAGACGTTCACCTTGGCCATTCCCTGGAAATGGTATTGCGATGCGGTTCTATGACAGCTTTTTTCGCGCTGCAGAAGGCCCGGTGCAGCACGAGGCGACAATTCGCCGTCGCGATGTTGACCGCCTCGGCGCAACAGTGTGGTATGGCCGGCGAGCGGTTGTCGATCCGGAGGCATCCATGGCAGACAAGAGCAACGATCCGGTCGCGATCTGGCAGAACATGATCGGCGAGATGGAGAAGGGTTTTAACGCCTTCGCCAACCAGGCGATGACGTCGCCGGAATTCAGCAGGGCCGTCAATCAGGTCGGCGGCGTCACCGCGGGCGCGCAAAAGCAGCTTGGCGATCTCATGGAGAAATATCTCGTGAGCATGAATCTGCCGAGCCAGTCGCAGATGGTCGGCATGGCCGAACGGCTGCAGTCGATCGAGGGGCAGTTGAACGAGATCAAGGCGCTGCTGCATCAGGTCCATAGCAAATCCGGCGCGTCGGACGGCGCAAATCCGGCGCCGCCGAGACCGCCGCGGACCAAGCGACCGCCGGCTCGGGGTGGAGAGCCAAAATGAACGCCGCGGCGGGCCTCGATCTGCTGTCGATCCCGGACCGGATTCAGTCCGAGGTGCAGCGGGCGATCCAGCGCAGCATCAAGGGCGTCGAATATATTTCCTCCTCGGGGCCTGCGCTCGGATCGACCCCGAAGGACATCCTCCACGTCCGCGGCACCATGAATCTGTATCACTACCGGCCGATGGCGGACGAAATCTACCGCGTGCCGATCCTGATCGTGATGGCGACCACCAACCGCGGCTACATCCTCGACATGGTGCCCGGTCAGAGCTTCATCGAGTTCCTGCTGAAACACGGCTACGACGTCTATATGCTGGACTGGACCGCGCCAGGACCGGAAGAAAAAAGCCTGCGGATGGAGGATTATGTCCTCGACTTCATTCCCGATTGCATCCGCCGCGTACAGCAGGATTCCGGCGAGACCGACGTCACGGTGATCGGCTATTGCTTCGGCGGCGTGCTGTCGCTGCTTTACGGCTCGATCTTCGCCGACGGGCCGATGAAGAACCTGATCTGCTTCACGACGCCGATCGATTTCCGCGAGATGAAGCTGTTCCAGAATTTCTCCGACCGGCGCTATTTCGATGTCGACCGGCTGGTCGACAGCGTCGGCAACGTGCCGCCGGAAATGATCCTGTCGTCGTTCGAAATGCTGCGGCCGGCCTCGCGCACCGCGAGCCAGGTGCAATTGTGGGAAAACATCTGGAATGACGAATATGTCAAGTCGTACCGGATGTTCGATCGCTGGGCGACCGACACGCTGCCGCTGGCCGGCGAATATTTCCGCGCTATCACCAAGGATCTGATGTGGGACAACAAGCTCTTCAACGACACCATGTCGGTCGGCGGCCACGCCGCCGACATCGCCAGGATCAAGGTTCCGATCCTGCACGCGGTCGCCGAGCACGACCATATCGTTCCCTATGATGCGGCCAGGCACCTTATCACGAAGGTCGGCTCGACCGACAAGGAAGAGGTGATGTTGAAAGGCGGTCACGTCAGCCTGGTCGCCGGCGCCAATGCGATCAAGCGGCTGTGGCCGAGACTGGACTCCTGGTTAGGTGGAAGATCGACATGAGCGAACTGCGTTCCTACCCGCGGCACGCCAACACCGATGCCGGCGAGATCGAATTCCGTCTGATGTCGAGGGCGGACGAGGCCGCCGTGCTCGACTTCGCGCAACACCTTCCCACCCACGATCTTCTGTTCCTGCCGCGCAATATCAGCCAGCCGAAAGTGCTGTCGGCCTGGATCAACGAGATTGAGCGCGGCGCGATCACGAGCCTGCTCGCGGTCAAGGCGGACAAGGTCGTCGGCTGCGGCACACTGGTGCGCGACCTGCATTCATGGTCGCCGCAAGTCGGCGAGATCCGGATGGTGGTGTCGCCGGATGTCCGTGGCCTGGGGGTCGGGCGGGCGCTGTCGCAGGAGACTTTTGCCCTGGCGTTGGGCGCCGGCCTGGAAAAGCTGTCGGTGCAGATGACGGTCGATCAGCAGGCGGCGATTGCGCTGTTCGAAAGCCTCGGCTTCAAGGCCGAGGCACTGCTGCGCGACCATGTCCGCGACGTCGATGGCCACAAGCACGATATTGTCGTGCTCGGGCACAACGTGGCGCAGGTCCGGGCCCAGATGGAGGCCTACGGGCTGCCTGGCGCGGTCCAGCGCTAGTTTTGCCGGTTTTCCGAGCGATTCGTCTGATTATGAGGCTGATCACAAATTCGTGATATTGCATCGCAATATAGATGTTGCGTCGCACCATCAATTATGACACAACACTCTTGCCCCGGGCCAATCCGGACGGGGTGAGCCCATAGCTCAAACCTGAGGATGGAGAAAACCGATGACCACCGAAACCAATTCCGTGCTGGACAGCGTCAAGGACGCATTCGCTCCCGTGACCGACGCGTTCAAGAACCTTGAGGTTCCGGAAGCCGCCCGCGAGTTCGTCAAGAAGTCTGTCAACACCGCCAAGGACCGTGCGGCCGACCTTCACGCCAATTCGGAGAAGGTGACGGACGCTATCGAGACCGCCGTTGCCGGTTCGGTCAGCGAGGCCGCCAAGATCAGCCGCAACATCCAGCAGGCGCTCTACCAGGACGCCGAAGCCTTCTTCGCCGGCATCGACCGGCTGGCCTCCGCCAAGTCGCTCAACGAGGCGTTCCAGATCCAGTCCGATATGGTCCGTGCGCGCGGCGAAGTGTTGGTGTCGCGGGCGAAGTCGACCACCGAATATCTCGGCAAGCTCGTCGCCGACGGTGCCAAGACCGCTCAGGACAACTTCTCCAAGGCCTACACCAAGACCGCCTGATCGTCTGGATCGTCGACAGTCTATCGTTTCAAGGCCCGCTTCACGCGGGCCTTCTTTTTGGCCGCACAATCTCATAGACCCCGATTGCCCCTCATGGTGAGGAGGCGCTCTTGCGCCGTCTCGAACCATGAGGCCCCATCCTTCGAGACGCGGCCAAGCGGCCGCTCCTCAGGATAAGGTCTTTGTTTATTCGAAAGCCGTCATGGCCCGCGCCGACACGTTTTCCTTCGCTCCCGCTGACGCGGCGCGCGCGGCTGAGCTGCGGCGCGTCAAGGCGCTGGCGACGCTGGTGCTGGCCGCCACGCTGGCCCTGTTCGTGACGGCGAAACTGCTGTTGCCGCTGCATCCGGCCTTCGGCTTCGTCGCGGCATTTGCGGAAGCGGCGACGATCGGGGGACTGGCCGACTGGTATGCGGTGGTGGCGCTGTTTCGCCGGCCGTTGGGATTGCCGATCCCGCACACCGCCATCATCCAGAGCAATCAGCATCGCATCGCCGACAAGCTCGGCGAGTTCATCGAGGCGCATTTTCTCGAGGCCGCGCCGGTCGATGCCAAGCTGCGCCAGATCGACTTCGGTTCGTTCATCGCCGACTGGCTGCGCGACCGCAAGCGCAGCAACGATCTCGCCCGATTCGTGCTGCGGCTGCTGCCCGAGGCGTTCTCGGCCACGGAAACGTCGGGTCTGATGAACTTCATCACCCGCCGCATCACCACCCAGTTGCAGTCGATCGATCTGGCGCCGCTCGCCGCCGGCACGCTGCGCGCCTTCGTGGCGGAGGGCCGGCATCAGGGCCTGCTCGGCGACATCCTGAGCGCGCTGCACCAATCGCTGACCCAGCCGGAAACCATGGCGCTGATCCGCGAGAAAATCCGCGGCGAATTGCCGACGCTGCTCAAGCTCTATCGCACCGACCGCTTCCTGGTGAACAAGATCGTCGCCTCCGCGACCGCGTTCTTCGAGGACGTGCGCAGCGATCCGAACCATCCGTTCCGCGGCGAGTTCGATCGCATGCTGCTGTCGTTCGTGGACCGGCTCGGCAACGATCGCAGCTACGCCGATCGCATCGACGGATTGAAGCGTGACCTGCTGGCGCGCCCAGAGCTCGGCGACCTCGCGCGAAACATCTGGTCGAACACGCGCTCGTTCATCGAGCGCAGCGCCGCCGGCGAGACCCAGGTGCTGCAGCATCATCTGGCCCGCATGCTGGCCGAGGCGGGCGAGGCGATTGCCGGCGATTCCGAACTGCGGGCCGAGATCAACCAGGGCCTGGTCGCGGTGCTGCGAAGCTTCATCGCCGAGCAGAAGAGCGGCGTCTCCAGTTTCATTTCCGATCAGGTCAAGGCCTGGGACATGGGACAGTTGATCGCGCTGATCGAGATCAATATCGGCCGCGATCTGCAATACATCCGCTTCAATGGCTCGCTGATCGGCGGACTTGCTGGACTGTCGCTTTACACCGTCGAATTCCTGCTGCGCTGGCTGTGACTTTTCCATCACGGCTCCGCCTTTAGCCATCCGAGCCTATTGTCCGGGCTGAACTGTGCCGCTTGAATGCGGGAATTGGCGACCTAGCTGATTCAAGGCTTTGTTGCGTTGCGGAACGATTTGACGAGATTGGCGTCTTCCTATTGATCCGTTGGCCGGCTGCCGAGATTCAAGGGGCCGGCCTGAAAAGGAGATACGATGTCCGCTGCTGCGCAGACGCTTCGCCCGCCGTCCAAGGCCCTGATGTTTCTGGAGGGGCGGGCGATCCACGAACTGGGCGCCTTCCTTGGAGCGCTGCCGCTGCTGAGCCTTGCACCGAAGGGCGATGGCCATCCGGTGCTGGTATTGCCAGGGCTGGTCGCTTCGGACACCTCGACCCGTCCGCTGCGCAGCTTCCTGAAGAACCGCGACTATGCCGTTAGCGGCTGGCGCCAGGGCCGAAACCTCGGCCTGCGCGAAGGCGTGCAGCGTGCGATGGTCGATCTGGTGCGGGAGCTCAGCGACAGCCATGGCCGCAAGGTCAGTCTGGTCGGCTGGAGCCTCGGCGGTCTTTATGCGCGTCAGCTCGCCAAGATGATGCCGGACCGGGTGCGCTCGGTGATCACGCTCGGCAGTCCGTTTGCCAGCAGCCCGAAGGCGACCAATGCCTGGCGGGTCTATGAGATGGCAAGCGGCCGGCGCGCCGACCAGGAGGATCGCCGGTTCGGCGGATCGCTGTCGGAAACGCCACCGGTGCCGACCACCGCGATCTTCAGCCGCAGCGACGGCATCTGCGCCTGGCAAGGCTGCATGGAAAAGCCGTCGGCGCGGTCCGAGAACATCGAGGTCGAGAGCAGCCATTGCGGCATGGGTCATCATCCCGCGGTGGTCTATGCCGTCGCCGATCGCCTGGCGCAGCCCGAAGGTAGATGGACGCCGTTCGACCGCAGCGGCTGGCGCAGCATCGTCTATCCGGATCCCACCCGGTAGTTGCGGCGCGCCGCCTGCCGGCGGCGTTGTTGCAACGGCTTGAAACCGCTATGCGTTGCGCATGGCGCACCCGCTTGCCCCGATCGTCGACCAGCTCAAGCGCGAGCCCTCGCGCACCGGCTCCATTGCCATCACGGTATTCGGCGATGCGATCGTGCCGCGCGGCGGCTCGGTCTGGCTCGGTACGCTGCTGGCGTTCTTTGAGGCGATCGACACCGACAGCGGCGTGGTGCGGACCGCGATGTCGCGGCTCGCGGCGGACGGTTGGCTCGAACGCACCAGGCTCGGCCGCAACAGCTTCTATCGATTGGTGAAGAAGGGACGGCAAACCTTTGATACCGCGACCAGACATATCTATGACCCGCCATCCGCAGGCTGGACCGGACGCTTTGAACTCTTGCTGATCGGCAACGGCGAGGATCGCGACGCCTCCCGTGATGCGCTGAAGAATGCCGGCTTCGGCAGCCCGTTGCCGGGGGTATGGATCGCGGCTTCGGGGGTGCCCGTCCCCGAGGAAGCGGCATCCGCGATCCGGCTGGAGGTTTCCGCCGAAGACGACAGCGGCCGCCGCCTGCTCAGCGCGAGCTGGCCGCTCCACCGCACCGCCGACGCCTATCTGAAGTTCATGCGGACCTTCAAGCCATTGCGGGATTGGATCGGGCGCCGCGAGCGGCTTTCAGCCAGCGATGCCTTTGTCGCGCGGATCCTGCTGATCCACCATTACCGGCGCGTGGTGCTGCGCGACCCGCTGCTGCCGACGGCCTTGTTGCCCGAGGACTGGCCCGGGAGGGCCGCGAGGAAACTCTGCGCGGAAATCTATCGCGGGCTCATTCCCGCGTCTGAACAATGGCTTGACCAATATGCCACGAACGAGAATGGGCCGTTGCCGCCGGCCGGCGCGGATCTGGGGCGCCGGTTCAGCAACGCGTGATAATGTTACAGAAATATCTTGCATATCTTGATTTATGTTATATATCTTCCTTCGCTGTCCTGGGAGATCGCCATGTACACCCAAGCGCTCAACACGACGGAAGCCGAAGACCGCGATATCGAGGACGCCGGCCGGGCCGCCGAGTTCCAGAGGCGCATCGATGCCGACGATCGCATCGAGCCGAACGACTGGATGCCGGCGGCCTACCGCAAGACGCTGACGCGGCAGATTTCCCAGCACGCACATTCCGAAATCGTCGGCATGCTGCCCGAGGGCAATTGGATCACGCGGGCGCCGTCGCTGCGCCGCAAGGCCGCGCTGCTCGCCAAGGTGCAGGACGAATGCGGCCACGGGCTTTACCTCTATGCCGCCGCGGAAACACTCGGCACCTCGCGCGAGGAACTGGTCGATCTGATGCTGGCCGGCAGAGCGAAATATTCCTCGATCTTCAATTATCCGACGCTGACCTGGGCGGATATCGGCGCGATCGGCTGGCTGGTCGACGGCGCCGCGATCATGAACCAGATTCCGCTATGCCGCTGTTCCTACGGTCCCTACGCGCGCGCGATGATCCGCGTCTGCAAGGAGGAATCCTTCCATCAGCGCCAGGGTTTCGAGATCATGCTGACGCTGTCGCGCGGCAGCGAAGAACAGAAGGCGATGGCGCAGAGCGCGCTCGATCGCTGGTGGTGTCCGGTGCTGATGATGTTCGGTCCGCCCGACAGAGCGAGCCAGCACAGCGATAGCTCGACCCGATGGAAGATCAAGCGCTTCTCCAATGACGAGTTGCGGCAGAAATTCGTCGACGCGACGGTGCCGCAGGCGCAGTTTCTCGGCCTTGCGATTCCCGATCCCGGCATCAAGCAGAATGCGGCGGGAAACTGGCAATACAGCGCGATCGACTGGAACGAATTCAATCAGGTGCTGGCCGGCAATGGGCCGTGCAATCGCGACCGGCTGGCGGCGCGGCGCAAGGCCCATGACGAGGGTGCCTGGGTGCGCGAGGCAGCCTCCGCCCATGCCGAAAAACGCAGGCAGCGCCAGGCGGCCTAGTCGCAATTCTCCAAGGGAGGCCGCAATGGCCACGCCGAACGTTCCGCTCTGGGAAGTTTTCATCCGCAGCCGCAACGGGCTCGCCCACAAGCATGTCGGCTCGCTGCATGCGACCGACGCCACGCTGGCGCTGCAGGCCGCGCGCGACATCTACACCCGCCGCGGCGAGGGGCTGTCGATCTGGGTGGTGCCGTCGCATGCGATCACCGCCTCCGACCCCTCGGAAAAAGGCATGATGTTCGAGCCGGCGGAATCCAAGATCTATCGCCATCCGACCTTCTACGACGTTCCCGACGAAGTCGGACATATGTGATCGACCCTCATGGTGAGGAGGCGCGCAAGCGCCGTCTCGAACCATGAGGCCCGTGGCCCATCCTTCGAGACGCGGCCAAGTGGCCGCTCCTCAGGATGAGGTGGCGACCCTCATGGTGAGGAGGCGCGCAAGCGCCGTCTCGAACCACGAGGCCCGTGGCCCATCCTTCGAGACGCGCCTCGCGCTCCTCAGAGGATGAGGTGAGCAAGTGGATCAAGCTATGGCCATTGCCTCTATCTCCGTCTCCGAAACGCCGCTGGTGCTGTACGCGCTGCGCCGGGCCGACGACGCGCTCGTCCTGGGGCATCGGCTTTCGGAGTGGTGCGGCCATGCACCGATGCTGGAAGAGGACATGGCGCTCGCCAATATGGGCCTCGATTTGCTTGGCCAGGCCCGCGAGCTGTATGGCTACGCCGCGAAGATCGAGGGCAGCGGCAACGACGAGGACAAGTTCGCCTATCTGCGCGACGTCAGGCAATATCGCAATTTGCTGCTGCTGGAGCAGCCCAATGGCGACTTCGCGCGCACCATGGTGCGGCAATTTTTCTACGCGGCGTTTGCCGATCTCGATTGGCGGGCGATGATGCAATCGGGCGACGCCACGCTGGCGGCGATTGCCGCCAAGTCCGAAAAGGAAAGCGCTTATCATCTGCGGCATTCGTCGGAATGGCTGGTCCGGCTCGGCGACGGCACCGAGGAAAGCCATCGCCGCGCGCAGACGGCGATCGACGATCTCTGGGCCTATACCGGCGAGATGTTCGAGGTCGACGACAGCGAGCGCAGCCTGATCGCCAACGGTATTGCGATCGATCCGGCGACACTGCGGCCGCGATGGCTCAAGACGGTTTCCGATGTGGTGAGCGAGGCAACGCTGACGTTGCCCAAAAGCAACTGGATGCAGCAGGGCGGCCGCAGCGGCCGGCACAGCGAGCATCTCGGGCATCTGCTCAGCGAATTGCAATCGATGCAACGGACGTTTCCGGGTGCCACATGGTGATGACCCTGCACAATGATGCCGAATTGCGGCAGCGCGCGTGGGATGTTGCCTCCGGCGTGGTCGATCCGGAGATTCCGGTTCTCACCATCGCCGATCTCGGTGTGCTGCGCGACGTCGCGGTAACCGACGGCCATGTCGAGGTGGCGATCACGCCGACCTATTCCGGCTGCCCGGCGATGAACATGATCGCGCTCGAGATCGAGCTGGCGCTGGAGCGGGCGGGGTTCGCCGATCCGGAAGTCCGCACCGTGCTGTCGCCGGCCTGGACCACCGACTGGATGAGCGACGACGGTCGCCGCAAGCTCAGGGAATACGGCGTCGCACCGCCGCAGCCGGCCGGCTCGCGCCGCGCGCTGTTCGGCGTGCAGCAGGTCGAATGCCCGCAATGCGGCTCGGCGGATACCGAGCTGCTTTCCGAGTTCGGTTCGACCTCCTGCAAGGCGTTGTGGCGTTGCCGGAGCTGCCGCGAACCGTTCGACTATTTCAAGTGTCACTGAGCATGTCGTCCTTGACCCCTCGCTTTCATCGTCTGGCGGTCAGCGACCTGCGCCGCGAGTCGTCCGATGCGGTGTCGCTGACCTTTGCGATTCCGGACGAGCTCGCGGGCGATTACGGCTTCGCGCCGGGCCAGTATCTGACCCTGCGCACCATCATGGACGGCGAGGAAGTGCGCCGCTCCTATTCGATCTGCTCCGGCCCCGACGACGGCGAATTGCGCATCGCGGTGAAGAAGGTCGATGGCGGCGCGTTCTCGAGCTGGGCCGCCGACGAACTGAAACCCGGCGACCAGCTCGATGTCATGACTCCGACCGGCCGCTTCGGTGTCGCCCATGCACCGGATCAGGCGCGGACCCATGTCGGCTTCGCCGCGGGCTCCGGCATCACGCCGATCCTCTCGATCGTCAAGGGCGTGCTGGCGCGCGAGCCGCACAGCCGGTTTTTCCTGTTCTACGGCAATCGCTCCACCGCCGGCATGCTGTTTCGCGAGGCGCTGCAAGAGCTGAAGGACCGCTTCATGCAGCGGCTCTCGATTTTCCATGTGATCTCGGGCGAAGAGCAGGACATTCCGATCCTGCACGGCCGGCTCGATGGCGAGAAGGTGAGGGTGCTGCTGCGCGCGCTGGTCCCGGCGGCCAGTGTCGATCACGTCTTCATCTGCGGTCCGACCGGCATGAGCGAGGACATCGAGGCGACCTGCCGCGACATCGGCATTGCCGCCGAGCTTATTCACGTCGAGCGCTTTGTCTCCGGGCTCGGCGGCAAGCCGCGCCCGAAGGCGGTGATCGCGGCGACCGCGCCGGCCAAGGCGATGGCGTCGCTGATCATCGACGGCAAGCGCCGCGAAGTGCCGGTGGCCGAGGGCGAGGCGATCCTCGACGCCGCGCTGCGCGCCGGGATGGACCTGCCATTCGCCTGCAAGGGCGGCATGTGCTCGACCTGCCGCGCCAAGCTCGTCGAGGGCGATGCCAGGATGGAAGTGAACTATTCGCTGGAGCCGTGGGAGCTCGAGGCGGGATTCATCCTGACCTGCCAAGCCCGCCCGGTGTCAGCCAGGGTCGTGGTGGATTACGATCACGTGTGACCCGGCGGGTCATTCCAAATCCGCGTAGCCCGGATGGAGCGAAGCGAAATCCGGGTTGTTCGCGCCGCCTCCCCGGATTTCGCTGCGCTCCATCCGGGCTACGGCTTCGCCACGCGATCCAACCCTCATCCAGAGGAGCCGCGCTTTTCGCGCGGCGTCTCGAAGGATGAGGCCAGTGTCGGGCCTCATGGTTCGAGACGGCGCGACGCGCCTCCTCACCATGAGGGTTGAAAAGCTACCCCTTCGGTCGCTTGTCGTGGACGCGCTTTGCCTTGCCGAGCGAGCGTTCCAGGGTTTCCGGGGCGACAGCCCTGACGCGGGCGGTGATGCCGATGGTGTTCTTGATGAAGGTCGAGACCTTCTCGGCATGGACGCTCAGGCCGCTGCCGTCCCAGTGTTCCGGCCGCGCTTCCGCCAGCACCGTCATCTCGTCCATCCGTCCCTCGCGGGTCAGCTCGATGATGAAATGACCGCCGCACCAGTCGGTGGCAAGCAGCACTTCCTCGATCTGGGTGGGGAACACGTTGACGCCGCGCAGGATGATCATGTCGTCGGAACGTCCGGTGACCTTCTCCATGCGCCGCATCCCGGGCCGCGCGGTGCCCGGCAACAGCCGCGTCAGGTCGCGGGTGCGGTAGCGGATGATCGGAAATGCTTCCTTGGTCAGCGAGGTGAACACCAGCTCGCCTTTTTCGCCGTCGGGCAGCACCTTGCCGGTCTCGGGATCGATCACCTCCGGATAGAAATGATCTTCCCAGACATGCAGGCCGTCCTTGGTCTCCACGCATTCCTGGGCGACGCCGGGACCGATCACCTCGGAAAGACCGTAGATGTCGGTGGCGTCCATGTTGAACGCCGCCTCGATTTCGCCGCGCATGGCATTGGTCCAGGGCTCCGCGCCAAAGATGCCGAATTTCAAGGACGATTTGTGTGGGTCAAGGCCCTGGCGCTTGAACTCGTCCAGGATCGCCAGCATGTAGCTCGGCGTCACCGTGATGATGTCGGGCTTGAAGTCGTTGATCAGCTGCACCTGCCGCTCGGTCATGCCGCCCGAGACCGGCACCACGGTGCAGCCGAGCCGCTCGGCGCCGTAATGCGCGCCGAGGCCGCCGGTGAACAGGCCATAGCCGTAGGCGTTGTGCATGATCATGCCGGTGCGGCCGCCGGCGGCGCGGATCGAGCGCGCCATCACGTCCGACCAGACGTCGATATCGGCCCTGGTATAGCCAACCACGATCGGCTTGCCGGTAGTGCCGGAGGAGGCGTGGATGCGGACCAGCTTTTCACGCGGTACCGCGAACATGTTGAAGGGGTAGTTGTCGCGCAGATCGGTCTTGACCGTGAACGGGAACCGGGCGAGATCGGACAATTGCCTGAAGTCTCGCGGATGCACGCCGGCCCTGTCGAAGGCTTTTCGGTAATGCGTGACGTTGTCATAGGCGTGTGCCAGCGACCAGGCGAGGCGCCTGGTTTGCAGCGCCAGAATCTCGTCGCGGGAAGCGCGTTCGGCCTCGTCGAGTTCGGCGCTGTAACCGCTTCCACCCGGTCGCAGGTTTGTCGAGGCCATCGTGCGCTTCTCCTGAAATCGGTGACGGGCTGTTTATTTCGGATCGGTCTCTGACGTCGGCAGCCATGTGCCGCCGATGCTGCGGGAATGACCGCGAAACTCGGCGATCACGACGTCGTTGGCGGTGACGCACACATCGTAGATCCCGGACCGGCCGCTGCGCGAGATCTCGCGCGCATTTGCAACCAGAACGTCGCCAAGCTTGCCGGGCCGGATGAACGTGATGTTGCCCTCGGCGGCAACGACGCGTTCGTTATGGGTATTGCATGCAAAGGCGAAGGCCGAATCCGCCAGCGTGAAGATGAAGCCGCCATGGGCGATCCGCTGGCCATTGACCATGTGCGGCTTGACCGTCATTTTCAGCGTGGCCTGGCCCGGTCTGATCTCGACGATCTCCATGCCGAGTCCCTTGCTGGCGTCGTCCTGCTTCCACATCGCCTCGGCGCAGGCGCGCGCGAGATCGTCGGGCGAAAGCGTGGCGTTGACGTTCACTGCGGTCTCTCCGGGTCGCCGGGCTTGCCGGAACAAGCCTCTTGAACTAAGCGAACAGTCCGCTAGTCATGATGCGAAGCGACCTTGCTGTCAACGATCCCAGCGGCGTCAATAGATGCCCGAGAAGTCCGGAAAACGGCCGTGATGTCAGTCTTCGAAAAATCAGAAGGTCGGCCGCTTGCTGTCGAGGCCCGCTGCGTGCGCCTCGCGGCCAAGGCCGACGCCCCGGCCTTGGTCGCGCCAGCGATCGAGCGCCGCACGCTGTCGCGCGCCGCCGACGAGGTGCTGATCGAGCTCAAGGCAGCCGCCGTCAATCCGTCCGATGTCAAAGCCGCCACCGGCCTGATGTCTTACGCGGTATTTCCGCGTACGCCGGGCCGGGACTATGCGGGGATCGTGATCGATGGTCCTGCCGGCATGATCGGACGCGAGGTCTTTGGCTCCTCGGGCGATCTCGGTATCCGTCGTGACGGCACCCATGCGACGCACCTCGCCGTCGAAGCGGATGCGGTGGTCGAGAAGCCGGCAAGCCTGTCGTGGGAGCAAGCCGCCGGTCTCGGCGTTCCCTTCGTCACCGCCATGGAAGGTTTTCGTCGCGCCGGGATGCCGAGAAAAACCGAGACAGTGCTGGTGATGGGGGTCAACGGCAAGGTCGGCCAGGCGGCTGTGCAAATCGCGACATGGCACGGCGCCCGTGTCGTCGGCGTGGTGCGCAAGAATGAACCCTATCAAGGCCATGCCAATTCGAAGGTCGACGTGATCGATGCCTCGACCGCCGATATTGCCGCACGCCTTCGCGAGATCACGGACGGCAAGGGCGCCGACATCGTCTTCAATACCGTCGGCGATCCCTATTTTCAGGCCGCACATCAAGCGCTGGCGGTGCGCGGGCGCCAGATCCTGATCGCCGCCATCGCCCCGGTCGTGCCGTTCAACATCCTCGAATTCTATCGCGGCCAGCACACCTATGTCGGCATCGACACGCTGGGGCTGTCGTCGGTGGCGACCGGCGCGGTCTTGAAGGAACTGGTTCCCGGCCTTGCCGGTGGCCATCTCAAGCCGTTTCCGATCCGCTCCGCGGCGATCTATCCGCTGCAGGACGCCAAGGCGGCCTTTCTCGCGGTCGCGGGCTCGTCGCGCGATCGCGTGATCCTGCGGCCGGAGCCATAACGCGGTTCGGTTCGAGACACTGTTTGTGGGCTGAAGTTTTGTCGTATCTTGTCCGGACACACGATCCGGAAAACGCAGGGAAAAACCAGTGCAGGACGGAGCCAATATTGTCGTCTATGCCGGCCTGGCGATCGGCCTCGTCTATGGCGCGGTCGGGCTGCTGAGCGGGTTTTGCCTCGTGAGCGGCCTGCGTGGCTGGTGGGCGGAGGGCGACAGCCGGCTGGTGCGGACTTATGGGCTCGCGCTCGGTGTGGCAATCGCCGCGACCCAGCTCCTTGCCGCGCGGCAGGTGGTCGATCTCGGCAAGTCGATCTATCTGCAGCCGTCGTTCTCGGCGCCGCTGATGTTCTTTGGCGGCCTGTTGTTCGGCTACGGCATGGTGATGTCGAACGGCTGCGGATCGCGCGCGCTGGTACTGCTCGGGAGCGGCAATTTGCGCTCCTTTGTCGTGGTGATCGTGCTCGGCGAGACCTTGCGCAACGAACCGCTGAACTCGACTCCAGGCCTTGGGTTTCTGCGGGGTACGGGCTCGACGCTCACCAGCTATGTGTTCGACAACTCGCCGGCCGGCGAAGGCAAGGCCGAAGACAAGGCCTATGCGGCCGCGTTCGTGCTGCTGTTGTTCGTGCTCCTGCTCAACATCGTCGTGGGCCGCATCAGCCGCCGGCAAGCGCACTCGAGCGGTTTCGAGGCCGGAGGCGGACGGCCATGAGGGACCCGGCCCGTGGCGGGCGATCATGACGGACTATTGCGCGGATCGCCTATTGCCGGCAGCGACGGTTGGTCAGGGAGGCGACTGTCGATTGAGCGAGGAGCCTTTGACAAAGCCGCCATTGGTTACTAACCTGACTGGTTCGATGGAGAATGTAGAAGATGAGCGCTGACAAGACACTGCTAGACCCCTGGAGCCAGCTCGGAGAAGGCTGGAGCGAGGAGCTGGCGGCACCCATGCGCGCGAACGGCAAGGCGCAGACGATCGTCCCTCCGGGACCGGCGCAGGCCGGCCAGAGAGACGTCGTCCCGCCTGTGCGCACGATCGTGCTCGACCGCGAGCCGACAGCGGTTGCTCCGCCGCAGGAGCGCGAGTCGATCCGCCAGTCGCTGGCAGCCCAAGGTCCCGAGCGTTTGCGCCTGGACGACGTGAGCATCTACTACGGCGGCAAGCGTGCCGTCAACTCCGTCTCGATGTCGATCCATCAAGGCGAGGTGCTGGCCCTGATCGGCCCCTCCGGCTGTGGCAAGACAAGCCTTTTGCGCACGCTCAACCGGCTCACCGAGCTGACCCCGAGCGCATCGCGCTCGGGCACGATCATGCTCGACGGCCAGGACGTCCACGCTCTGCAGGACACCAAGTTGCGCGCGCGAGTGGCGATGGTCTTCCAGCAGCCCAACCCCTTCCCGATGTCGATCTTCGACAACGTCGCCTTCGCCTTGCGCGAACAGTCGCGCAAGAAGCCGCGCCGGCGTGAGCTCGAGCCGTTGGTGATCGACGCGTTGCGGCGAGCGGGCCTCTACGACGAGGTCGCCGGCGACCTCGACCGCCCCGCATTGCGCCTCTCCGGAGGCCAGCAGCAACGCTTGTGCATCGCGCGCGCGATAGCGATGCGCCCAGAGGTCCTGTTGATGGACGAGCCCTGCTCCGCGCTCGACCCGATCTCCACAAGCGTGATCGAGGACTTGATCGGAGAGCTTCGCCGAGACCTGGCCGTGGTGATCGTCACGCACAACCTTGCACAGGCCCAGCGCGTGGCGGACAAGGTCGCCTTCATGTATCTGGGCGAGATGATCGAGTACGGCACAGCGACGCAGGTGTTCGAGCAGTCGCGCGCCGAGCGCACGCGCGACTACGTGCGCGGCGCCTTCGGATAGCTGTCGCAGATGAGTCCTGCGAGCCGCCGACCCTTGACGAGTTTCAACCTTAGCCCTAGATGAACGTCTTCCCGATTCAAACCCCGCCCGAAAGCGAGGGCGCCAAGTGCCCGAACTGCGGCGCTCAGGTGGCCGCCGACCAGCGCTACTGCCTGGCCTGCGGCCAGCCCTGCTCTCCGGTGCGACTGGCATTCCTCGATGTGCTGCAGGCCGAGAGCGAGCTGCGTCGTCCCGTCGCCTATGCCCCGCCGGCTGCCGGCTACCTGCCACCGCTGCCCGCCGAGGAGGGAGCGCTCGGTTGGCTGCGACGCTACTCGGGCCTGCTCGGCCTGATCGCCGTGCTGCTCATCTGTGGCCTGATCGGCCTGCTCGTCGGTCACTGGCTGGCGCCGTCCAAAGCGGCGGGCCCCTCGATCGTCAAGATCGAGAGCACCCTGCCCGCGGTCGCGGCGACATCCGCTCCAACGACGACATCTCCCACGTCCACGCAGGCGAGCCAAACAAAAGCAGCCCCCAGCAAAAGCGCGCCGGCCACCGAAGCGCAGGAAGTCAAGGAAGTAAAAGAAGCCGAAACTGCAAAGGCAAAGCCCAAGCCGGCGAGCAAACCGAGCGCCGCCACGCTTCAAAAACTGAGTAGCTCCAAGGGCAAAGCCCACCAGCAGGAAATCGAAAAGCTGACCTCCGGCGACAAACCGATCGAAACGGGCGGCTGATGGCCGAGCAATCTCTCGTTCCGAGCGGCTCACTGGCCGAGCTGCGCGATCGCCGCTTGGCGTTGGCCGAGCGCGTGGCAGGGTTGACCTGGGATTTGGGTGGGCTCACCTACGAGATGGCGATCCGCGATCACTATCGCCTCGACGTCCTCTCGCGGCGAGCAGCCGAGCTGCAACAGGCTGACGCCGAGCTGGGCGAGGTGGAACGCCTGCTGGGCGCCGCCGAGGCGGGAATCCACGGTCAGTGTCGCTCCTGCGGCGCAGTCCACAGCCGCGGCGCCGCTTACTGCTGGCACTGCGGAGCCGGCCTGCAGGCGGAGGCGCGCCCGGCGGCCATCGCGCAGGACAGCGCTGCACAAACACCTTCGGCCTGAGCCGTGGACAGGCGTGGGCGCGGTATTGCCAGTTGGCTATACTACGCTCCATGGCGAAGGTCATGGTCTCGCTCCCCGATGATCTGCTCGGCGCACTGGACGCTGAGGCCAAACGGCGTAACACCAGCCGCAGCGCCATTCTGCAGACTGGCGCTCGTCGAGAGCTCGGACTGTTGCGCCGCGACCGTGAGGCTGTGATCTGTGAGCTCGATCGTCTCTCCCGTAAGTGGGATGGTCCCCTTGACTCCGCCGCGCTCGTACACGCAGAGCGCCTTCGCGACGGGTGAGCACCCCTATAATCGCTCTCGCGGGATGGCTCGTCGACGCGAGTATCGCCTTGAAGTGGTTTCTACCGGTAGACCGCGAGCCCGACGGTGAGCTTGCGCGAACGACGATCGGCAGTCTGGCGATGCGCACCACAAGCCTGGCTTACTACGAGGTGGGCAACATACTCACGCGACACTCCGGTCTCGAGGCTGTCCAGGTCGGCGCGGCTCTTGGTCTATTGGAAGATATTTGCGGCGATCCGATTGAGCTCAGCTCCGCAGATCGTCACTCTGCCGCCGCGCTTGCCCTAGAGCACGGTCTCACTTTCTACGACGCCTCCTATGCGGCTGTAGCCAATCGCACGGGACGCCGGCTCATATCGGCCGATGGAGACTTGCTTGGGCCAGAACTAGCGGTCACGCTTCAAGAGGCGTTGGCATGAGTAAGCGCAAGGACCATGAGCACGGAGCAGGATCACCTGGATGTTTTCGTGGCCTGCATCGACTTAGGCAGACACGCCATGCCAGCTTGGTTCTGCCCATCGCGAGCATCCTCGCAACGGCAGCCATGCTGGCACTGGCTGATGCTCCGGTGGTCGACTCCCGCGGCGCTCATCTCACTTCACCCGCACCGCACGAAGGCAGATGCCCGATCTTCCCGGCCAACAACCCGCTCAACAAGGAAATCGCCCACGCCCCGGTCAACCCGAACTCTGCCAAATACATCGAAAGCATTGGCGCGAACATCCATTTGCATGCCGACTTCGGCACGCCGCCGAACTATGGCATCCCCTATGTGGTCGTCGGCCCTCACCAGCCGAAGGTCCCGATCCACTTCACTGAATACGGCGAAGAATCCAATCCGGGCCCATACCCGATCCCGCCAAACGCCCCTGTGGAGGGCGCGGGAGAGGAAGGCGACCGGCATGTGCTCGTACTGCAGGAGGGAGTTTGCAAGCTATATGAGCTATACGCGGCTCAGCACACATCGTCGGGTTGGGACGCTGGCTCGGGCGCCGTCTTCAACCTGCGTTCCAACAAGCTGCGCCCCGAAGGCTGGACCTCGGCCGACGCGGCCGGCCTGCCGATCTTCCCGTTGCTGGTGCGCTACCAGGAGGCGCAGTCAGGGCAGATCGACCATGCGCTGCGAGTGACGGTGCCGGCCACCCAGCGCGGCTATATCCACCCGGCCACCCATGAGGCATCCAGCAGCTCCGATCCGGCGCTGCCGCCGATGGGCTTGCGTTTGCGCCTGAAGGCAAGCTTCGGCCTGGCGGGCTACCACGGCCAGGCTCTGGTAATCCTGCGCGCGCTCGAGCGCTACGGCCTGATCGTCGCCGACAACGGCAGCCCTTGGTACATAACGGGCGCACCAAGCCCGAGTTGGAACAACGAAGACCTCGATCAGCTGAAGCGGGTACCGGGGTCAGCGTTTGAAGCAGTCAGCACGGGGCCGATCCTGCACCACGGCTAGCGCTGCTCGCTCGAGGCCTGCTCGCGCTGGGCGAAGGCATCTTGCGGGCTCGCCTGAGCCGACGAGGGCACAGGCGCCGGTGCGGCCTGCTGAGGAGTAGGCGGCGGCGCGGGCGCCTGCTGTGAGGTTCCCGGCGGCAACGTCGGCTGCTGACCTGGCTGCTGCGCGTCGTGACCGTGGCTTGTCGCCTCGCCGGTGACCGACTGCTTGAACTCGCGCATGCCGGTGCCGAGCGAGCGACCGATCTCGGGCAGGCGCTTGGCGCCGAACAACAGCAACAGGGCCACCACGATGAAAATGATGTGAAGGGGATTGTCGAGTCCCATGTTTGTTCAGTCTAGGCGCTATCGGGGCGGATCGGGCGATTTCCGTGTGATGCGTCGTCCGAAGGGTCGTGCTCGCGTGGATCGGGGTCGCTCTGCTCGCGAAGCGACTTGCGTATGAGTTGGCCCGCGACGAGCAGCAGAAGCAGCGCGAAGCTGACGCGAAGCACGCTGCCCGACAGCGCGTTGGCAAGCACGACCCCTGCCGCCACGCCGGCGATCGACAACAGCCCCATCAGCGCCGCATCTTTGCGGCGCACATTCTCATAACGGTCCTGTCTGATCGTGCCGACGATCGCCACGGGCACGATCGCAAGCAGCGAGGTGGCCTCCGCCTGGTGCTGGCCAAGGCCCAGGACGATCACCAGCCCGGGAACGAACAGTACGCCGCCCCCCAGGCCGAGCAGCCCGCCGATGACGCCCGCGCACAGCCCGATCGCGATTGCGGCGATCATCGCGCCGAGACCCTCCTCGCGCCTGGCAGGCGACCACGCGCGTTGCTTCTTCTCGCACTTCTATTCAGGCGCAATCGATCTCGAAAAGGGCAATGCCCCCCGCGCGCGCGGGGAACATGCGCCATCTGGCGATGATCGGGACCAGGGGTGTCTTTGGGTCGAACACCGATCATTGAGCCAGCAGCTCCACAGCGCTCGCCACGAGCACAGCGGCAAACAGCAGCGAGATCGAGCGGGTGCCAAGGCGCTGCTGTAGCCAGGTGCCGATCAGCACGCCCCCCACAGCCGGAACTCCGACAAGCGCCGCGTCGAGCACGTGCACATTGCCATAGGCGCCCTGTACGGCTGCTGCAAAGCCACCGATAAAGACGATTGCCGCAAGCGAGGTGCCGGTGGCCTCGCGTGGCCCATAGCCAAGCCACAGCACAAGCAGCGGCACGATCACCGTCCCGCCGCCGACACCGAACAGCCCGCTGAAGAGGCCGGCGGCGCTGCCGATCGCGGCCAGCTTCAGAGCTCTGTGGCCAGGTGGCTCGAACTCTCCCTCAGCGGTGGAGTGCAAGATATGACCGCTCCGCCGCCACAGAGCGCCATACTAAAGGTCGTGTCCCCGGCCGCCCTGCTTGTGGAGGCGCTTGAGCCGCTCCGCTCCGACCCCGATCATGCAGCCGTGCTGCTCGATATCGACGGCACCCTGGCGCCGATCGTGCGCCACGCCGCCGACGCGCACGTGCCCGAGGCGACGCGCACGCTGCTGATCGAGATATCCAAGCGCTACCGGTTGGTGGGCTGCGTCAGCGGACGCCGAGCCGCAACGGCACGCCAGATTGTCGCGATCGGCAGCATCGCCTACATCGGCAACCACGGCGGCGAGCTGCTGCGTCCAGGTGCCACCCGTCCCGAGCTCGACCCAGAGTTGACCGCGTGGTCAGAGCGAGTGCGAGAGTTCGCAAGACGCGCCTTCACGCCCGAGCTGCAGCGTGCGCGTGTGCGCAGCGAGGACAAGGAGGCGATCGCGGCTTTTCACTGGCGTGGGGCGCCGGATGAGGAGTCGGCCGCAGCGCTCGTGCACGAGATCGCCGAGCGGGCAGAGGACGAGGGCTTTGCCGTTCACTGGGGCCGGATGGTGCTCGAGGTGCGCCCGCCAATCGCGCTGGACAAGGGCTTGGGCGTGAGCGCGCTTTTGCAGAGCGCCGCCGATCGCGAGGATGCTCTGCCGATCAAGACCGCCCTCTACGTCGGCGACGACAGCACCGACGTCGATGCCTTCCGTGCTCTGCGAGCCCTCGTCGATGCCGGAACGCTGGAGCTGGCCTTGCGCGTCGCGGTCGGCTCCGAGGAGACGCCGCCCGAGCTGGCCGAGCAGGCCGACCTGATCATCGACGGGCAGGGCGGCGTGCGTGGTCTGCTCCAGGCGCTCCTATGAGGGTCGCCGTCGTGTCCAGCTGTCCACTGCGGAACGCGCGCTGACGCGATAACGAGGCGTGCACTTCGTCGACTTCCTCAGGGCCACAGTCCTGCTCAGCGCAGCCGCCGCCACCGCCCTGGTGATCGTCACCGTGTTCTCCGCCGCGCCGTCTTCGGACCCGACGATCGTGCCGATCTCGGTCGGTTGGTGGGTGGTTGCCGCTGCGATCGGACTGTGGCTGGGCCGCCGCGCCGAGGTGCACCCGCCGATCGCGCGCCTGCTGCGCGAGGCCAAGACAAGCACCGCGCTGCCCGAATACCGCCCGAGCGCCACGCTGCTGAACCGCCTTTGGCCGTTGTTGCTGTTCACGGTGGTGGCCGGCGGCTTGGCTTTCATCGCCCCGCAGATCCCAGGCATCGGCGCAGGCTTCGCGATCGCGGTAGCGCTTTGGTGGCGCCGCCAAGATGCCGCCGTGGCGGCGATCGAGGAGCGCGACGGGGTGCGCTTCCACGTGCTGCGCACCTCCCCGCTACGCGCGATCGCGCTGGCACGCACTCCGGGCTTCAAGGCCCTGCGCCCGGAACGCGTAGGCGGCGCCACGACCTGAGAGGCGAGTGGGCGCGAAGGTGAGCTCCGGTTCTGAGTCCAAAGCGCGCCGTGGCGGCGCCGCTGGCACGCTCGACGTCCTGATCGTCTCGCTGGGCTCGACGGGTGGCCTGCGCGCGGTCGATGACGAGTTGCTCGCCTCGCTGCATCGCGCCGGCGCGATCGCGGCGATCGCGCGCACCGTGCCGCCGGCGCCTGTGCGCACGCTGATGCTCACTGACCTGCGCTGGGCGCGCGCCGCCAGGCACGCGGCGATGGTCGAGCTCGCGCGCACACCTACGCGCGCCTTGATCTACTCGACGACCACTGCGGCCCTGCTATGGCCGCGCCCGGGTGCGATCCGCTTCGACGCGCCCGCGACGGCCAACCGTCAAGGACGCCACGGCCTGTGGCAGCGCCCGCTCGAGCGTCGTCGCTTGCGTGAAGCGCCGCTACTGCTCGCGCAGAGCGAGGGCGCGCTGCGCGAGGTCCCCGCGGCCGTTCGCGACGCTCGCCGGCTCGAGCGTGAGCGCGGGCTGGTGCTGCCGGTGCCAGTCGAGCCCTCTGGGTCACATGAATCACCCCTCTTGCGCGAAACAGGCAAATCGAGCGAATCGCACACTGTGCGCGACATCGCCGCGATCACATACGCGGCGAACCCATCCAAGAAGGGTCTCGACATCGTGCTCGATGCCTGGCGAGAGGCAGGCAAGCCAGGAGAGGAGCTGTTGGTGGCGGGAGTGGACGAGCGCGAGCTACTCAGCCTTGGCTATGGAATCTCGCCACCAGGCGTGCGCGTCGTCGGGATGCTGGCTCATGAGGACTACCGCGCACTGCTCCGCCGCACGCGGGTATACGTGTGCGCGGCGCGGCGCGAGGACTACGGCATCGCCCAGCTCGAGGCGCTGGCCGACGGGTGCATGCTCGTGACGACGCCCGCTCCCGGCCCCTATGTGGCGCTGCCGATCGCGCGCAAGCTTGACGAGCGGCTTGTCGGGGATGACCTCGGCGCCGCGATCCGCACGGCGCTCGAGGACCCCTCGCCGGGCTATGCCGAGCGCGCGCTGAGCGCGCTGGCGCCGTTTCGTCGCGATGCGGTCGATCGGCAAGTCGCCGAGCACCTACTGCCGCTGCTGCTTGCGTAGCTTCGCGAACTGCTCCCAGGTGCGCGTGTTGGCCACGTCGGCAGCACCGAGCCACGCGCGCCGCGCGGTCGCCACCCCCCAACGCATCACCGCGAAGCGCTCGGTGCCATGGGCGTCGGAGTCGATGAGAATCGTGGCTCCGGCGCGCGCCGCGGCTCGGGCATGGACGTCGTCGAGGTCACGGCGCCTGGGATTTGCGTTTATCTCGAGCATCGTGCCGGTGCGCACGGCCGCCCCGATCAGGGAATGCATGTCAAGCGCATAGGGGTCGCGTCGCTCGATCAGGCGCCCCGTCGGATGTCCGATCGCGTCGACAAGCGGATGCTCGATCGCCGCGATCATGCGCTCGGTCATCTTCTCCTCGCTCATGCCAAACGCGGTGTGCGCGCTGGCGATCACCCAGTCCAGCTCTCCCAGCAGCTCGTCGTCGTAGTCGAGCGAGCCGTCGGGCAGGATGTTCACCTCGCTGCCGGCCAGGACCCTGATGCCATCGATGCTCGCGTCGGCTTCGCGCACATGCTCGATCTGTAGACGCAGCTCCTCGGGAGATACGTCGTTGCCAAATCCGTGCGAGGCCGAATGGTCTGTGATCGCCACGTACTCATAACCGCGGTCTCGGGCGGCATGCGCCATCTCCTCGATCGTGTTGCGCCCGTCGGAGGCGACCGTGTGACAGTGCAGGTCGCCCTTGATGTCCGTCAGCTCAATCAGCTCCGGCAAGCCGGAATGAGCTGCCTCGGCCGGCTCCCGCTCATCGGCCGATTGCTTGCCCGAGTAAATTTTCCCGGCGACGGGCGCTCGGGTCGCGGCGCAGGCAAGCTCGCCGCGATCTTCACGCAGCTCCGGCTCGATGTAGGCCAGGCCCAGCCGCGCATAAACCTCCTCCTCGCTCGCGTATGTGCTCGTCTTGTTGGTGTCGCTGTCCTCGACGCCGTACTCCGACACGTGCACGCCTTTGCGTACCGCCATTTCGCGCAGGGCCGCGTTGTGCTTGCCAGAACCTGTGAAGTGCTGCAGCAGGTTGCCGAACTGGTCGGGCCTGGCGATACGCAGATCGACGCTCGTGCCGGCATGCGTGCGTCCCTTGGCTCCGCTCCTGCTCGCAGAGCTGACGGCCTCGATCTGCGTCAGCTCGAGAAGGCTCTTGGCGAGGGTCACCGGTTTGCGCGTGACGGCGATCAGGTCGATGTCCTTGACGCTGTCGGCCATGCGCCTGGCCGAGCCGGCGAGCAGCACCTTTGTCTCCCCGCCCTCACGCTCCATCAGCCCCTCCGCGAGCGCATTGCCCAGCTCGAGCGCGTCGGGTAGCAAAATGCGTTTCGCGCCAGGCACGCCGGCCCCGCCGGCAGACGTCCGCGCCAGCGCCTCGATAACACTGCCCTCGAGCTTCTCGCCAAGGCCCTTGACGCCGCGAAGCTTCCCCGCGAGCGCCGCTTCGCGCAACGACTCGAGCGAGTCGACCCCAAGCTGCGAGTGCAGCAGCCGTGCCCGCTTGGGTCCCAAGCCGGGCAGCCGCACGATCGCGATCAGCCCCGCCGGGACGCGCGCGCGCAGCTTCTCCGCCGCCGGGATCGTGCCGGTGTCGAGCAGCGCGAGGATCTTCTGCTCGAGCGTCGCGCCGATGCCCGCCAGCTCGGTGACACGGCCCGCGCGCGCCAACTCGGCCACGGACACAGGTGCCTCACGTACCGCACGAGCGGCGTTGCGGTAGGCCAACACGCGGTGCACGATCGCGCCGTCGAGCTCATACAGGTCGCCAAGTTCCTCGAGCGCCTCGGCGATCGCAGAGTTGGACAGCGCCGCGGTCACGGTGTCAATGCCTGAGCCCAGGAATCGGGCGAACGTCTGAGCGCGGCATCGGGCGGGCTCCCGAGTCGCAAATCCGTTGAGGAAAGACGTCGCGCGACACTACTTCAACCTGATTGCCACGACTGTGTTCGGCGCAAGCATCAGCACTGCCCTGTGCGCATGGACAGCCACCGAGGCGCTCGCTTCGCCCGCGTGCGTCGTCGTGAGCGTGTCGGTGCTGAGGCGCCCCGCGCCACCGGGAACCTCGACTGCATAGGGGAGCGTCTTCGAAGAGAAGGAGCTGACGATCAGGTTCATCCTTGCGCCTGCGCCCCCACCCCCGGCTGTGTTTGCGCTTGCCCCTTCGGACACTCTCGCGGCGAGCACACCTGGAGTGCGCGCGGCCGGCCCGATGCGGCTACCGAGTGGGATCCAGCGATGCAGAAACAGCAACGCCTGCCCGAGTGGCTGCAGCGCGACGCTGCCGTTGGGGTTGAACACAAGCGGGTCGTAGCTTCCATTCGCGGAGTGGAAACGCACTTGCTGGAAGCCGCCGAGCAGCGCGGCCACCACATAACGCGCCGCCCAAACCTCGGCCACGGGTGTGTTCGACACGCCAGGCTTGCCACCGCAGGAGGCGCTGTTGCTCTCAGAGACGATTGCCGGTCTGTTCAGGGTCCGCGCGAGGTTCAAGAGCCAGCCGTACTTTTCGACGAGCCCAACGCTTGCGTGCTCGGCGAGCAGGCGTGCCGCCGTGGTCAGCGGCGCTCCACAGGCCGATGTCGGGTAGGCGTGCACGTCCAACACTTCGGGTGGGTCGCTGCGCAGCGTTTGGCTCACCGTCGCACGCCAGCCGATCCCGGCGAGGTCGGGACCCTCGATCCGGATTGGGCCAAGCGCGACCCGTCGGCTTTGCCATTCGCCCACATACTGCTGGGCTGTCCATGGCGTGGCGCGAAAAGCTGGGATCGCGACCCCAGGTTCATCGGGAAAGATGTGGCTGATCCCGTACAGGTCGGGCTCGTTGCCGAGCGAGAAGCTGAGCTGCGCCCCCGGGATCGCCTGCTCCGCCTCGGCAATCGTCGTGAGCTCGTCGGCGATTGGGCTCGTCGCGAAATTGAGCCCGACGGTGACCTGCACGCCGGTCTGGCGCGCCAAGCAGCCGAGCGTCGTCCAGAACGAGGGAGCTATGAAGTAGCGGTAGGCGGCCGTCGGGCCGGCAAGATCCTGTGAGTCGCCGCCGATGCGCACCGAGGGAGAGCCCAGCTCGCGCAAGCTCGCAACCAGTGCCGGGCTGGGGCACGGTCCCGGGCCGAGCGCCCTCTCCATCAGCGGATACTCGAACGACAGCCCAAACGGCGAGCGCTGCACGAGCAGTGCGTGCGCATTGCGCGGGAGCGAATGGGTAATGGCTGTCGATGAGCCCGTGACAGCGCCAGCGAAATATGCGCGGTGGTCAGAGGCAAGCAAGCTGGAGCGCCATGGCGCAAGCGATTCGACGCGACCGGTGGCGATGGAGCCGCTCGGAGGCGGACTGGAGCGCTGTGCGCCAACCGACTCCACGATGTGGAGTTGAAGCCCCACGACGAGCAGGCCCGCCGAAAGAGTGGCGCGCCACCAGCTCATCCGTGCCTATGATAACCGGGCGAATGCTTCCTACTCGTGCCACACGCCGCCTCGCGGCACTGCTGGCGTGCTTGGCTCTCGGGGGTCTGCTCGCTGCGGTTGCGAGCGCTGCCCCAAAGGCCGCCAAGGCCGGCGTGTCCTACCGCTTCGGGCTCTCCGACTACGAACCGAGAACGTTCTCCGACCCACGCGTGGGCGAGCTCGGCGTGCATCTGGCGCGCGACGTCGTGCCTTGGAACGCGGCCCTGAACAAGCGCGACCTCGCGCAGGTCACAGCTTGGCTCGACGCCGTCAAGCACGCTTACCACATCATTCCGTTGGTCACTTTTCAGCACGCCGACAACAACGGTCGCGCACCCAGCCCAGGTCAGTTCCTGAATGCTTTCAAGCGCTTTCGCAAGCTGTTCCCCTGGGTGACGGAGTTCGTCCCCTGGGACGAGGCGACCCATGCCACCCAGCCCACCGCCCACCACCCCTGGCTTGCCGCCGAATACTACAACGTGCTTGCCGCCAACTGCAGTGGCTGTGAGATCACGGCACCGGACATCCTCGACTCCGACGGCAACGTCGAGGCTTGGGTCGGCTCGTTCCTCGAACGCGCTCATCCATATCCGAAGATCTGGCCCTTCAACCCTTACAGCAGCGTCAGCACCGACAGCTCCGCGTTGATCGAAAGCTTCCTCGCGGCGACGCGCGGGCAGGTGTGGTTCAGCGAGATCGGCGGAGTCGTGTGGTGGCGCTTCAAAGGCAAGTTGATCGACCACGGCGAAGCGTTCGCCGCACGCGCCGCGCAGAACATCTTCCAGTTGGCGCGGCTCAGCCCTCGGATCACACGCATCTACTATTACCACTGGCGCTCCCCGGGCACTCCGACGGCCAAGGCAGCCAGGAAGGCGACCTGGGACGCGGGGCTCGTGAAGTCCAACGGCGCCGCCCGCCCGGCGCTGTACGTGGTCGCGCGCGAACTTCACCGCTCGATCCAGAAATCGATCCCGAAGGTCTTCTAGTCGAGTCCCAGCGCCGCCGTGTGTCGGCCGTGCCAGTAGATCGTCGCCGGGCACGCCTCCCCGGAGGCGGTCACGGTGCAGGTGCCATGTGTGATCCTGGCGCCCGGGGCGTCGAGATGCTGGCGGCCCGGGATGAGCCAGACCGTGGTGTGTAGCGTCGCCTTGGCGGGCATGCTCATGCGCAGCTCGATTCCTGTCGCGGTGGTGCTCAGCGCCCAGCCGACACGGCCAAGGAAGCGACCGGCTGCCGTCCTATAGCGGCCAAGTAGCAGCACTTTGCGACCCGTGCCATGCGCGCCCGTGAAAGTCGGGGTTGCGACGGTGCCGTTGGCGTAGGTGAGCGTCCACGTGCTCGACGTTTTGCCGTGGAGCGGGCGCAGAGCCAGCAGGTCGTGCCAGCCGGAGGCGTCGCTGGACTTCACGGCAACCAGGCCCTGTGCGGAGCGCGGGTCGCTGCTCGTGGCGCGTCCATCCAGCTGCCACCAGACGCTTCCCGCGCGACCCCACACAAGTCCGCTGGAAGCGAGGTCATCGACGAGCAATTCACGGTCATCGCCCGGCAGCGGCGCCTCGGTGGCCCCCACCTGAGGCCACTTGGCGAGCGCGTCGGAGAGCAACCACAACGTCAGACCCTCGTACTGGTTCAGCGCGGCGTATCCATCCATGATCGACGGGCTCCAGTCGAAGTCGAGGCCCGGAACGATCGGCAACAGCCCGCTCGGACGCAGCGGGTAGGCAGCTTGCAGATAGGAGACCGCGCGTTGAGCATAAGCCCGCCATGCGGCCGCATCGGCCGGTTCGATCGCCGCACGCCTGGCCCCGAGAGCCGCCGCCGCGGCTTGCACCCATGACTGGTCGAGCGAGCGGCCGGAGAGCGAGAGCTGGCCGTCTGGAGCCATCATCTCGAGCGCATAGCGGTCGGCCTGGCGGCGCAGCTTCGACACTGTCGGCCCGATCGCTTGCGCGTCGCTTTCGGCGACGCTCTCCAGCATGAATGTGGAAAACAGCTCATAGGCGGGCGGCTCCGAGCCGGGGTCTGAAAGCTCACGTGCGACTCCTCCCGCCGGCGAGCTCGTGAGCGCGACGGGTGCTCCGGGCTGCGCGTGAGCGCGAAATTCGCCGCTGGCAAGGCTCTGGAGCGGCACGCCGGCGTGCGTGACGGCCAGCTCGAGATTGGTCCTGATCTGTGCCGCGACACTCGCGGGAGTGACCGACAGTGATTCCGGCTCGCCTTCGATGTGATCGCTCAATAGCAACGCGGCGCCGGCCGCCCACACCAGACGCCAGTTTCCGTAGCAGCCTGGCTCGGTGAGGCAGCTGCTTTCCGTAGGTGGTCCGATCTGCCCGGCGCGCCATGCAAGTGGCGCCTGCAGCGTTTCCCACACGCGCGCGGGAAACAGGCCCTGCTCGCCGTCGTGGATGACGGCGGCGATCGCCAGCAGGTTGAATGGATCGTTGGGAATCGGCAGTGTCAGCGCGGAGCTGAGGATGCGCTCTCCGGCGCTTTCAAGGCCACTGTCGCTACCAAGCTTGGCCTGCTTGAGCATCACGTCGGCGAGCAGGATCACGCCGTAGTTGTCGCCCGTGTCGCTGGGATCGAGCGGGTCGTCGATGCGCCCGTCGGCGGTCGTATATGGCTCCCAGGCGCGCGCGACGGACGTGATGTAGCCGCTCAGCTCGCCTGCGTTCACGCTGCGCTGAGGCTCGTCGGCCCACGCTGTTCCGGACCGCGGAAGGGCGATGAGCAGCGAGACGGTCGCAACCGTGATGAATGACCTGGGAATCATGGGCTCGAGGCGTATCCTGCGCCAGGCAGTGTGTTTCGCCGAGAGGCGCATCGCCACCTGCCACGCTTTAGGGTACGCATCCGTGAGTGCGCCTGATCCACATGCCGATCGCGAAGTCCCCTGGCTGATCCTGCCGACCTACAACGAGGCCGCGAACATCGAGGCGATCGTGGCAGCAGCCGGCAGGGTGCTGGCGGGGGCAAACGACGACGCCCACAAGATCCTGATCGTCGACGACGGCTCGCCCGACGGCACCGGGAAGATCGCCGACCGGCTCTCGGGCGAGCGCGAGCAGGTCGAGGTGCTGCACCGCACCGAGAAGAACGGCATCGGCCCGGCCTACCTGG